>Ga0181359_1000022_pt1 | contig 31007 bp, 53 predicted proteins | sample Fa13VDMM15SD_FD_141229 | JGI IMG/M metagenome (GOLD analysis project Ga0181359, IMG submission 141229) | Freshwater viral communities from Lake Michigan, USA - Fa13.VD.MM15.S.D | ecosystem: Environmental > Aquatic > Freshwater > Lake | place: USA: Michigan | collected 2013-09-24 | reverse complement strand
AAGGGGAATGCGGTCGGGGTATTTAGAATGGCGATTGCTAAGAAAATAACCCGCCCCCGGGTAATGCGGTAGGGGGTCTAGGGCTGGTTAGCGGTCTAAGGGTTTATTGCTTCTTCGTCTATTACAGCTTCTATGGGCTGGAAGAAGTTGTCCAGTATCTCCGGAGCTTGCGGGAATTACGTGGTCTGCCTCGAATGGGTCATTTTCTTTCTTTCCTTCTCCGCAAAGGTGGCAAGTAATCGCAGACTCTCGGACGGCTCTAGCCCGGCGCGCGTAGTCCCCGCCATACTGCCCGGTCGCTGCCTTCCGCATAGCTCGACGTGCTTCGTGGATTGCTTTAGCTTGCGCGGTGTGAGGTGGGCATAGCGGTTCGGGTGATAGGAGTCCGCAGATACGGCAGGGCTTAGGGAATCTTCTAATCTTTTCCCCAACCTTTTCCCTCGAAGCGGATAGGAGGCGCGTCGAAGACTCTCATCATTACTTGAGCGCAGTTAGCGCAGCCGGGCTTATGCTCTTCACTCTCGACGCTTCGAGTAATCGTAATAGTCATAGGGCAGTTAGGGCATTTGTATTCGTAGGTAGGCATTTATTCTTTTTTCTCTTTGTATCTTGTTAGGCAACTAAGACAAAGTTGTAGCGGGTGAACGCCTTCTAACAGTTTCATTTCTAGCACGTGTCCGTTCTCGCAGACTAAGGTAATCTTTCGCATTGGCTTCACGCGGATAGCTCTCTTTGATAATCTTGTAGCTCGCTTAGTCTTCCAGTTCGATAGCTAATGTCGTTTCGTTCAAGCTCAAGCGAATAGTCGGGCTGGATTATGTGTTCTTTGTTTACGCAGTCTTTGTGAAGGCAAGTCCTAAAGCCCGGAAGATAAAGCTTTAGGTTTCTATCTATCGGGTTGAAGTGCTCGTCTACTTCTCCACGCCACGGACGGCATACTGTCCCGTTGTATTTGATTTCGTTAGCTTGTCCATTACGACAGTCTGAGCATTTACCGTCATAAGTTCCCCGTGCTTTTCTTCTTTCTACTGCCGCTTCACTTACTAAGATTCCGCAACGATTACAGTTCATAGCTTGTATACCGTTCCCGTGAAGTCGATTTCTTTTTCTAAGAAAAAGGTTACAAGTCCGGGCTGAGAATCTTCTCCCGCTTGTCGTTTCCACCAGCCGGAGCCGTTGTCCATTGTGGCAGCTTGAATCCAGAAGCGAGAAGTTCCCCGCGGTGTTGAACCTAGCTCGACGATTCGCAAGTGGTGGAAGTGTCCGCTGACTCCGATTGTCGCCGCTGCTACGGGCTGATTGCCGAATGCCTGTTGACGCCACCACGTCGGCACTTGGTCTGGTCTCGGTGATTGGTGTCCGTGCCATAGCCCTAGAACGTGGAAGCCGTCGTCGAAGATATCTAACGCTAAAGATTCGTCGTGCGGTTGTGGCTCTAAGAATGTAATCGGCAGACCGACTTCTCCAGCTAGCCGGGCTAGAGTTCGTCCGATATGGATTCCCCAGTCGTCGGTTCCCTTTCCTACTCGCTGTTTGTTTATTCTCATTTGACAATGGTTAGACGCAACAGATAGGTAAACGATTTCCGGAACGTGTTCGGTAAGAGCGCGCAAGGTCGTCCAAGCTAGAGTCGTTGCCAAATCCACCTGCTCCATAATTGAGAGGTCGTTCGTGAAAAGCTGGTTAGCGTCGTTAGCGTTTATGAAGTTCTCGATAGTATCCCCAACGTCGCAGAAGATAACCTTCGAAGGTTTCTCTTTCTTGACTTGTTGAATAAGCTTCGCCGTTGTTAGTTCGACTCTTTCGATTAGCTGAGCAGTTCCCCCGCGGTGGTCTACCTTTCCTACCTGTAAGTCCGACCAGAGAACGACTAGGGCTTTATCCGTTGCCTTGACCTGTAAAGATTTCCGTTTATCTTTTACACGTCGCTTTGCTTCGGCGTAGAGAAGTGGCAAGTCAATTCCGCTGATTCGTTTTCTAAAGGTGAACCGGAACGACGTTAGGAATTCCCCGGCTTCTTTTTGTTGCCACTTGCTTACCCGGGGAGTCCCGATAACTTCGAACTCTTCTGGATTCATTCCTGCGGCTTCTAGAAACTCTTCGAAGCTAGTTGGAGATTCGGAATAGGGAGTTGTTGCTTCGCCTTCGTTGCCGTCGAAGATTACTCCCGGACGACCGAACGGAGTGGGTTCTACTTTCTTCGCTGGTTCTAGGTTTTCTAGCAAGAGCATTCTTTCTTCCGGTGGCGCAGGATTGAAACGTCGCTAATTCGTAATCCCCTAGAGCTTAGTTCACGGGCTAAAGCCCCGGAGTTGAATTCCTTGTTAGCTAGTGCCACGTCTAGGATTTCTTGGTCTTTCTTTTCTAGCTTGTTGCGGATAGTTCGAACCGCGCAACTGCTAATTCTTTGCGGTGGCTTTAGGTCTTCTAGCATTTATTCCCCTTACAAGATTCAGAGTCAAGTCCCCGAGTTCGGGTTCCAGTCCAGCGTAATCCATTTCTAAAGCTTTAGCTGCGTTTTCTTCTGTCAATTACCCATAGACGAATTTGGTGTCTAAGCCAACGAAGCTGCCGACGAATATAAAGAGGTTGTCTTTTTGACGAGTGCTTACCTTTCGATTTCAGTCTGAAGCCATTCATTGAACGCCACCATATCTTTGTCTAGTTGCTCAATCATTTTTCCGTAAACTTCTAGCTCGATTAGTAAAAGGTCTAGTTTCGTTTCTAAGTCCATTTCATTTCCTTTACGTGTAAGTGAGCCATTTTTAGCCCCAAGTAGATTCCGTGCGTATCGAATGTTCCAAGTCGGTACGGGTGTTTCTCGAAGCGGGCGATTTCTTCTTCTAGCATTTCAAGAATTCGCTCTCGTTGTTCCATTTGCCCTTTGGTATATCCGGCATATTTATTCTTTGCTACTTTCGTGGTCATACTCCCATACCTTTCAGTAGTTCGTTCATTTCTCTTTTGTAGCGTCCGTTTATTTCGTCTACTAGGTCTTGAACGACGATTGGGATTCCTTCGTGGTCTTCGACGAAGCTAAGAAGATATTCCCGTTCGCTACGCTGCCCGGCTTTGAATCCGTCGGTGTAGTCGGTGTTATTCGTGAGCCTTTTGTCTAGTCCGTCATAGAATCCACGGATATAGTTTTCCTGTTGCGCTTGCTGAATCGTTCCGTAAGTAGTCGTCACTTCGTCTTCATCTTTCCAGCTCATTACAATTCCTTTCTTGGTCTGCGGTCAATCTTCGTTAGCTCTTCGATTAGCAGGGCTAAAGTTGCCCTGTCTATTAGTTGCTCTATTGTTAGAAACTCTAGAAGGGTTTCTACTGAGGCTTGTTCGTCCCGGCGTCCTTTGTTGTAAGCGGATAAAGTTTCAGCGGGCAATTTCAGAAGCGTAAACATCTGCGTTAAGTCCTTCCACTAGGTCGAGAATCTTTGCTACCGCTTTAGTCGGAACCGGGTTCGTCGCTTTGATTAGGCGAAGAACTTCGTCCCGCATAAGTAGACGGCCCATCAGGATTCCGTCTTGCTGCGCTGTCTGATAGCTGAACTGGTGTGGGTTGTAATCGTCGTTTCCGAACTCGATTGCCGGGTTAGTCTTGCTTATCATTTTCGTTCCTTTCTAAGAACTGTTCTTCTAGGTGGCTAAGTAGTTGTATCTGTCCCGTGTATCTATGAATAGCTAAAGCTTTATTACTGGTTCCGTCTTTCTGATTCTCCGCAAACTCGTAGCCCACTTTTATAATCCGACGGAGAACAAATTCAGCTTCGTTCATCTTCCGTCCCACCTTCGCATTATGGAGATAATGCCTAGCGTCCACACGATAGTAAAGAGCGGAAGAAAGAATAGAAGCCCGGCGTTCGCTTGAACCATTTCCGACAGCTCCACTAGCCAAGCGAAAAGTAGAAGCGGGATTAGCTCGAGTGCCATTAGAGATACTTCCTAGCTAGGTAATCCACGAAGAAAATAGTTGTTATTAGAAAGCCGAATACTCCGAGAGTGTATCCAAGAAGCAAGTCCGTTTCCTGAAGCTTCCAACTGCCAACTAAGAGAGCTGCGAAGAGAATAAAGAATCCGAATAGCTTCATTAGACACGCACCTTCGGGCTTGCGAACTTGTCCACGAATTCGTCGAACTTGTCGTGCGCTAGTCGCTTATTTAGTTCTCCGTCTAGCGACGTGTAATGCTCGAAGAAGTGGTCTGCTCCGTTACGAACTTCGACGCAATAAACAAACTGATTATTTACTCCCCGGGTGAACCCGATAACTACGAACTCGTCGTCGGCTCTCTCGAAGTGGTCGAGAATTGTTAGGTTAGTCATTCGGTCACTTCCCAAATTCCAGCGATACCCAAGTTCGGGTTCTTCTGCATCTTCTTCCAGTTTTCAATAAGTGCGTTCTCCCGGGCGGTGACTTGCTCTAGAGAATCTCCGTAGACGTGTACGGACTGGCCGGAGTAATAAACTACGGCGAATAGTTTCTGCCCCCACGGGCTTAGAGTCTTTTCCATTTCTTTTCCCTTTCTATAGCTTCGTGATTAGTCGGTCAAGGTTCACTTTGATTGCTTCGATAGCTACGTTTATTTCCGATAGGTCTTCAGCGTGGCCGTCTGCTTCGTGTCCGTTCCCTGCTTCGGTTTCGTCGTCTAGCATTTCTTGCTTCTCTTCGCGCTCGTCTAGTAATTCTTCTAGGTCGCTGAGTAAGTCTTGAATCTGATTCATTTGTTTTCCCTTTCCTTCCGGGGGAGGCTTACGCCTCCACCCTTTCTAGTTTCTCGATAAGACTTTTAACTTCTGCTGCTGCTTTTTCCCAGCCGTAGGCTTCGACTTCGTCTGGAGTAAAGAAGTATTCGGACTGGTAGTTCAAAGCACTAAGAATTCTTTCTAGCTCTTTGGCTGTTAGCTTTACGTTCATTTCTTTTCCCTTTCTTACCCCGGGCTTTTCCGGTTAGTAATAAAGTACCACAGATTTTCGGGAATTTCTACCAATTTTGACAAATTTTGACAAATTTCTAGAAATGTTACCAAATCGTTATAATTCAGGGTAGTTCGAACGGGTGTTCGATAGATTTGGGGCCGTAGAACGCCCGTAGGCGGGTTTTTAGGAGGTCGGGAGAGTGTTTACCCGTATTAAAGCCCCCGGGCCTCTAGCGTCCGCGTAGACCTTTTGAGCAGATACCCGAACTACCCGAGAATCGTCTACGTAGATTACCCCGCTGAGTGAATCAAAGACGGCCCGCAGGAGCTTGTCCACGTCCGGCATTACGGACGGGTACGCCCGGTCTTGAACTGTCTTGGGTCGGGGAAGATAAAAGATGACCGAAAGCTCTAGCGGTTCGTCGAGAAGTTCCCAGCCGTCGGTTACTAATTCGAGAGCTGCGAAAGCGACGGCGTTGCGCCAGCGTTTATGCTTGGCTGAATTGACTTGAACTATTCGCCCGTGAATTACGGAGTGCGAACCTTGCGAAGCGGGTTCCCCGGATACGTCAATAGTTAGTTCGAACATACTGGTTCCAAGCTTCTGAGATTCCTGCCCAAAGGTAGAAGCAACCGAAGACTAGCCCGACCACGTGTAGGAAGCCGGAAGATTCGGAAGCGAACTCCACGAATAAGATTCCGGACGCGGACGGGACTAGCCAACGGAGAAACATTAGAACGGCAAAGCTTCTTCGTGGGTAGGAGTCATAGCTGGAGCTTCTGAGCCGTCTAACTTTATCGTTGCGAAGTTTATCGAGAGGTTAACCACGGTCTTTTCTTCGCCTTCTTTGTTCGTATAGTTTCCGATAGCTGCCGAGAGCAAACCGCGAGCGGAAACTTTCTGCCCAACCTGAAGTGAGGTGGTTGGAGTATCGAGCCAAGCGGTGTATCTTGCGTCGCGCTTTTCGCCGTCTTTAGATTTGAAGGTTTCGAGAATCTGGACTCCCTTGTTGTTGAAGACTAGACCAACGATTTCGCCTTTTACTTCTACTGTTGCCATAGTGTTTCCACCTTTCTTTTTTTTCTACCCTAACAGTTAGTTAGGACTTTTTTATATGCTCCGGATTACAACAGTCGAGATGACCGCAGTTCCGAATCCCGGGCAGAACTGGTAGCCCTTCATAAATTGGCCTTGAAAGAGTTTCGGGGTCGAAGTCGCCTTGCCACGGTAGGCACTTAGTATTTCCGTATTTGACAATAAGCGACTGGCCCATTCGACAATCCGCGCAACGGACGCCCGTCTTAGGTTCGTCGATTTTGACGCGCCAAATATGCCCGCAACGGTTACATATCGCTTCGTTCTCTTCCACCGCATTAGAGTATCAGCCCTGCTTGAATCGCTGCGTTGCGACAACACGGGTCGCAACTAAGTAAGCCGATACCGTGAGCGCATTTCGGTTGCGGAGTTCCCTTTCTTTCTTCCGTGTAGGAAGTTGCCCGGGTTGCTTCCGCCCTTCTCTTTTCTTTGATTCGGAGAGCGTGTGCGATTACGTGCTTCGCTTCTACGTAGCTAATAGATTCGTCGCGCTGAGCTTCGATTACGGCGGTCTTAGCGGCTGCGAAGTCTAGGTAGCCGATTAGGTCAAACCAGACCTGAAGCTTCTCCGCTGTTAGTTGTCGGTTGTCGATTGCGCTTAGGTATTCCATTAGGTCTTTTAGTTCGTTCTTAGTCATTAGCCCATTCTTCCAGAGCCTTCGAGTCGGTCGCCTTGCGTTTCGGTAGTGGCCCGTTCGACCAAGCTTCAGCGTTTAGCCAAGTCGCCGGGTTCTTTATGAATTGCTTCTCGGGCAGATTCGGGTCTTCAGCGTAAGCCTTTGCTCCGGCGATTACTACCGCTGGGTCTTGGTTCTTGATTGCCCGCCTAAATGCCCGGAGAGCTGCTCCCTTGTCTACCTTCTTCGGGTAGCTTTCCCAGAAAGAATCAAATTCTGAATCGCTATATATTCTCTCGTTATTCTTTAAGATGTTCTTCTTAATAATGTTCTTCTTAAGTAGCGGATTGTCCTGCGTAGGATTATCCTGCGTAGGGTCTTGCGTCGTGTAGGTGTAGCCACCGAGATAACCCTTTTCTCCGCGCTCTCTTTCTTCAGAGCGCATTAGATAACCCGCTTCGAGCAGTTCATTTATTAGCGTCCGGATTGCGTCGCGTCCGACTCCGTTATCTCGACCTAGACTTTCTTGGCTTATGCTCCAGCCGGGAGCGTGTGAAAGAAGCTGCGCTAGTAATCCCTTAGCCCCAAGTGAGATTCTTTTATCTCGCAACCAGTCGTTCGGTATCTGGGTGAAGTGGTCGTCGAATGAGTGATGTCCCCGGATTAGCGGCATTAGCTTTCCTTTCTAGCTAGTCCGATACTAGCCAATAAATCAGCGAGCGGTATCAGTCGCCCGATTGAAGCCTTAGTGGCCTTCGAAGCGATTGGTTGCCTTGCTTCCCGGGGGTTCGTGTTGCTTATGAATTGCTTCAGGACGCTGGTTTTTATCATTACGAATCCTTCCCCGAGCGGGGAGCCAAAGCAATAGTATTCCGCTTCGCTTACGTTTATCCCCGATTGCTTTTTGTCTGAAGCGTCGGGTTCCGAATACTGCCACGTTTCAACGTAGACGTTTCCCGTTTCGTTTACTCGATAATCAGTTTTGACTTCTATCTTCTTGCCGATTAGGTCAGCTAAGAAAGTTTCGACAAGCTCTTCCCCTATTCGTCCCCGTGTAAAGTCCACGTCGAAGCGTGGTTCGTATCCAGCCATTTCCTTTCCTTTCAGTCCGGTTGTTTCGTTGGAGCCTTTCCAAAGTTATCGTCGAGCAAGTGCCAGCCGTCCCATAGACGCACGGGAGTTTCTGCCGGGTCTTGATGCGAGTAGAGTTTCCAACCGCGCATTCTTGCGAGCGCAGCGAATCCGTAAGACGCTTCCATTTGTCCATTAGAGAATGAGCAGAAAACAATTATGTTCGACGGGCGATTGCGCTCTTTACTTCCGCCCATTCCGCGGTTAGCCCGATGTTGTGGAATTAGTTCCGGGCCAGTAGTTCCGCAACAGGGGCAAGCAACGTCCCGGTCTAAGTATTTTTGAAACTCTTTTTTATTCATCTTCCCACGGGTCAAATTTCTTCGCGGGAAGGTCTAAGCCCGTCCCGGAATAGTCTGCGGAGAATCCAATAGTTGAAGAGCTGTCCGTATCTCGGAAGTTTAGAATCTCTTCTGAAGTCGGAACCGGGCAGGAGTGGCGACGAATCCAATTCTTGTAAAGTTGCGTAGCCTCTTCCCCGGACGCTTGAAACGTTGCGCCGCAGGAACACTTTTCCCGAATCTTCATACCCCGCCAATCCTCCGCCCATTAGTCTAGCTTCGCCATTGAAGTTCTACGTTCCGGCTAATAACCGCGGTCATTGTGGCCGTATCGGATAGAACCTTCATCTTCATTTTTACCCGGTTGAACTCCGCCCGGGCTAGGTCTGCCTTTAGCTTTTCGTCTACGGCTTGAAGCTTCGCCACCGCTTGACGGTCTGCTACCGTGCCTTGACTATTCAAGAAAGATAGAGAAACGGACTTGTCATAAGTTGCTTCTGCGTCCGCTAGTTTTACTTCGGCGTCATACAACGCTAGAGCACCCTTTTCCATTTCCTTACTTATGCGTTGTAGCTCCTCGACGATTTGACCGGGGGTTTCCATTAGTTCATTTCTTCCGCGGTCATCTTTATCCAATCTAGAATCTCCGCTGAAGCCTTAGCAGTCTTTGCTTCGGAGTAGAGCAACCGCAACTTATCTATGTCTTTTGCCTTTGCTAGTTCTCCAGCTTCAACTAACCAATCTCGACTAGGAATTTTCGGGGTCTGCCCGCGGGCCACCTTTTCCATTTCTTGTTTTGACGGGCCTTTGGAACCGCCTAAAGCCCAGCGAAGACTTCTTCCAAGAGCTGAAGTACACGCATTTTCGAGAGCTGAAGTTTTGTTAGCCATTCCAACGCCGTCCACTTCAAACGCCCATTCGGTAGCTTTGGGCAGTTCGAGTTCTTGGTCTTCAGCGCTTAGGTAAACCCTAGCTTCAACAACCCAAGTTCCAACCGCTCTATCCTGCGGTGTTGTGTGATTTACAATTACGCACCTAATATCTGGATACTCCGCTATTGCTCTTGCGTGTCTTTCCTCGACTGTTTCGTACTCGTCTAGATTAAATTGTGCCATTTACTTTTTTCCTTTCTCGTTGTGTAAGTAAGGGTTTCCCATTCCCCGAGCGCGCAAGCTAATCGCGTGTTCGCCGTAGACGATTCCCTTTTTCTTTCCGCCCATAGCCGATAGGACTCGACTCTTTAGTTCGGTAAGTTTCTTTTCTGATTCTTCGAATTGACTTAGAGCTATGAAGTAGTGGACGCCTAGTTCGTCTAGGTGTTCTTCCCCGTCTTCGATTTTAGGATTCATAGCGCGAATAGTTTCGAAGGTCGAATTGCTTCCGTCCCAGTCCGGCATTTTTAGGTTTAGGACTGATTCCCTAAAGCGGTAAGCGGCAGCGATTAGAGAAGTCGCTTCGAATGAATCCCACTCGACTTCGAATTCTTGATAGCTGGAACCTGCTAGAGCAACAAGCACCGCTTCTTGGATTCCGAAGACGTTCATATACCAAAGCACCTGCGCCCGGTAATGCTGCGGAACTTCGCTCCAGTAATCGCGTGAGAACTTGACTTCGATAATGCCCCAAGTTCCGTCCGGCTTACGATAGAGCGCGTCCGGGTTAGCGCGTTGCCAGCTGAATTCCTTATGCGCCCAAGTTCCGGTCGTGAAGATTTCGTAGTCCGGGTGTTCTTCTGCGAAGATTTCTAGGATTGGAGCTTCTAACTTGTTGCCAAGACGCATAGACATATTTGGTTCTACGTCGTCCGAGATTTGATTTGTTCTCTTCGCCCACTTAGTTATCTGAGATTCCCACGGACTCAGCCCGGCGATTGCTCCAATATCGGAACCGCCCACGGCTGCGTCTTCGTTTCTAAGTGCGTGCCACTCAGGGGAACCCGATTCAAAGTTGCCTAAGAATACTGCGTCTCCTAATTCTTTTAGTTCTAGATTGCTAATCATTTTTCCCTTTCCTGCTATTTTCGGTCTAACTTTCCTATAGGGTCAGACTATGACTACCCTACGACAATTATTAGGAATAGAGCGCAATTACCTAGAACTTCACGAAGCGATTCGGGAGGTCGGTTCCGTGGAGTGCGAAGAGCTGCCCGACGTCTTCTTCGCGCAGGAGGCTAACCGGGAGTCCCAAAGGCTAGTCGAAAGTATAGCGAAAGGTATCTGCCAGAATTGCCCGGTTAGGGTACAATGCCGGGACTATGCCAAGTCCACCCGGGTTGCGGGGATTTGGGGAGGCACTACCGAAGCGGAGCGTTATTCAGCGTTGGGGACGTAAGAGATAGCAAGAGCAGAGCTACCCATTGTTAGCAAAGCTGCGGCGACGTTTAGAATCCCTGCGCCTATTTCGTTGCTAATTGTTCCCAAGCTAATCAGTAGTGGAACGGTTGCGGCAATAATTCCGTATATCCATTTACGAGTGGCTGGTTGTAGGTTGAACATTATTCTTCTTCTTTCTTGTAGAGGTTTACGTCTTCAAAGGTAGCAGACGCCGTGTACGCGGTGAGAATAATTGAGATAAGAGCTACCCCGCCAACTACTAGCTGGACGGATACTTCCTTGTCAAAGAAGAAAGTTCCCATTCCAAAAAGAATCATAACGAAGCCCAAGCGATAACCGCCGTAGATTAGTTTCCGGCGATACTTCCAAGACGGGCCAGAAGTGTCTTCACCTTCTTGCTCCCGCAATAGCATTAGAGCGTCGAACAGCTTCACTTTAGTTTGTCTAACGGTATTTGGGTTTTGATATAGCTAGTCGGTTCGGTAAAGCGCGTTCCGTTGTTCGTGTAGACATATCGCTTGCCGCGCTGAATCTCGAAGTGAAGGTGTGGCCCGGTAGATTCTCCCGTGTTCCCAGACTCTCCTAGTTTCTCACCTTCGAGAATTACGTCCCCAACTTTTATTTCTGCGGCTTGGATAGAACCCTTTTTCAAATGATAGTAAGAAGACGTAATCCATTCGCCGTTTATTCTGTGGCTTAGTCGAACAATGTATCCAGCCCCGGCAGGTTCACCGCTTGGGAACTTGATAGTTGAAGGCCCGGCATAGATTACTTTTCCAGCGGCAATAGCACGAACCGGGCGACCAATTTCGACGGCATAATCTACGCCGTTATGGTGCTTTCGAATTTTCTCGATTGGGTGGAATCTCCAACCATAAGGCGAAGAGATTTTTGGAATTGGTTTGTCGAATGGATAGCGCATAGTTCTATTTTACCAGTAGAGAAAAGAAGGCGGAAACTAAACCCGTAACTCCTGCGGCTAGACCTGTATAAGCTATCTTTTCAATCCACGCTAAGCGGGCAAGGGTTAGTTCTACTTCCCGCATTCGCTCCGGAACGTCGTCTAGGTGGTCAAGTTTCTCTAGCAGGCGAACAAGGATTTCGCCGTGTTCAAGTTGCTTCTGATATATAGCGTTCTGGGTTATGCGTACCCCAGTTGTTTCCTCAGCCATTAGTTAGACTCCGCAAAGTCTGCAAGCTCCCAAGCTAGTTCTGATTCATTCCAGAGGTAAGTAAAGCCGTCAGTCGGGTAAGTTGTTGGTGATTGCCATTGACAAGTTTGCTCGTTTAGTGTCCAAGAATCAAAAGGAGATGGGGGTATAAACGCATCGAGTTCTTGATTGTAGTTAAAACCAATACCAGCAAAGTTTTTTCTTATTTTGCGATTGTAACTTGTTTGAATCCAAGTGCCACCTAGATTTTTAACTAGCCAATCGTAGCCTTCATTGGGCTCGTCATTATTGGTTACCAAAACCCTAATGACAATATTGTTTTCGTCTATTTCTGCGAAATGTGCCATTATGCTGCATACCTAACTATTACAATTCCAGAGCCACCATTAGCAGCTGCTGCAGTAAATGTGCCTTGGGCTCCACCACCAGAACCGCTGTTTGCAGTTGCGTTTGTAGGGCTTACAGATACAAGGTCTGCGCCAAAAGCAACTCCTCCATTACCTCCGCCTGCTTGTCCAGTTCCAGATGTTGCGCCACTTGTAGTTCGATAGATGCCTCCACCTCCACCACCAGCATAGCTTTGGCTTGTTCCAGAGATGTTTACAGAAACTCCAGAACCTCCATTACCGGCAGAAGAAGCTCCGGTATCTGCAGCAACTCCAGTATTTCCAGAACCACCACCACCTCCACCAGCGTAAACTACTGACCCAGGATTTTGTGCCCCAGTGCCACCGGCAAAACCTTGATTAGCCGTTCCAGACCCTCCTGCTGTAGAGGTGTTAGATTTTCCTCCACCACCTGAACCACCAGAAACTCCCACGTGTTCGCTGAAAGTTCCACCACCACCGCCACCTGCGGAAGTAATTGTGCTAAAGGTTGAGTCAGTTCCGCTGCCTCCAACTGCACCAGTCCCGTTTGTTGCAACTAGCGGAGACCCAGTTCCTCCTGCACCGATTGTTACTGTGTAATTAGTTGCAACCAAAGATAGTGCTGTTTCTAGTGACCCACCGCCACCTGTTGTGCCAACAGTAGAGCGCAATCCACCTGCACCTCCACCGCCACCGTGTTGTAATCCTCCACCACCACCACCAGCAACTACTAGGTAATCTACAGTCAGGCTTTTCTTTGGTGTGAATGTTCCAGAAGCAGTAAAGGTGTGAATCCAAAAACCTCCCACTTTAGTTATGGTTCCACCAGTTGCATATGCAGCATCAGCACCAGCAGCACTAAAAATACCTAACGGAAAGAGTGCCATTTTAGATTGCTGTTGCGTTCCCGATTATGCGGTAAGAGTTAGCGGCAACACAGACAACGGATACAGCGTCATAACGCTGACCAATCTTGTAAGCAGTTCCAGCGGTTCCGCGCCCATTTATAGTAGTGGCAGTTCCGTCTCGGGTAATGGTTACGGTTCCAGCTCCGTCTTGAAGAATGTCTATTCTTTCTCCGGCTTGGAATGCGGTAGCGGTTCCGATAGTCACGGTCACGGCTGAAGCTGCGGTGAAGACTAGAGTTTCGTAGCGGTCGCCCGGAAGAACGGTGTAGCTGGTCGCCGTGCTAGTAGCAAGATTGACTTCGTTGCTTAGGTATAAATTGACGTCTGCTGCCGCAAGAACTTCTCCAGCGGTAAAGGTTTTTCTAGGCATTGTTTTCCTTATGTCTTTCTTCTATTTTACTCGTAAGCAAGGCGGTCGTCGTCTAGGACACCCAAAACGGCGTCATCTAATATAAAGATTGCGAAGTCTAGACGCTCTAAGCTAAAGGTTATGTTCTTGCTTGAATTGTCCCAGCTATTGTTTATACCGATTACCCGGCAATACTGCTCGATAGCCGGGGGAACTTCAGAAGGTAAATACTTGACTTGAACAATGTCGCCGATTTCTAAGTCTAGAACTAGGTCTTGTTTCTCCGTAGGAATGTTGTCTAGCGATACGGTGACGGTTTCGAATCGGTATTGTGGCTCGGAGAATCGCGCTAGTAAGAAGTCGGATAGGAATTGAAGGTCTGCCGGATTTTGGACTAGCAGCCCGGACTTGTCGTAAACACGAACACCGTAGAGAGCTTGACTATCTAAGTCTTCGGCGAATCCTGTGTCTGGAATAGCTTCGTCATTCTCTAGAAGAATACGATTGTAAAGATTCTCAGAACCGTAGACAATGTTCACGTCGATAAAAGGAATGGCAGTAAGAAGCGGGTTTACTGTTGTATTCGCAAAGACTACGTCGATAACGTTGGGGACGGAATTTCTTTCCCTAAAGACTACGTTGCCTTCGCGTGAAATAAAAAGAGTTCCAAACTCGCTAGTTTCTACAAGCTGAAGATAAGTAAGGGTTCCCGTGCCTTCAGTAACTACGGAATCGAGCATTAGGGTATTGCCCGGGTCTATCTCTCTTCTAGCAGTAGGCCAAGCAACTTCCGGAAGGTCTAGAACCCGTTCGATTCTTGCTCCTGCTAGTTCGCTAGGTGGAACTAATTCATCTAAAGCTGAGTTAGCTAGAACGGAAAAGGCGTCCGAAACCGCGATTGAAACTACCGACTTCTTTCCCGGTTCATACTGAATATCGAAGTCGTCTATGAATCCGTTGAAAACCGGGTAAGTGTTAGAAGTAATGACCACCTCGCGCCGGGGGATAAGCTGCCCGTAATAAAGTCCGGCTTCGTAAAGCGGGTCAAAGAGTCGGTCGAAGTTATCCACCGTAATTGTTGCCACTCCAGCGTCTACGCGGTCGAGAGCTTGGGACTTTCCTCGACGGACGGCGACCGAAACAAGACGAGAAGAAATATTAAAAAGCTTAGTTCCGCCTAGTGTGTAATCTACGTTATCTAGAACACCTTTTACCGCGTCGTCAAGTCGAAAAGCGAAAGGGTCGTTGCTACCCAAGTCAAGACCTAGTTCTACCTTTAGAGCTGGGGCTGCCATTACGCGCCCTGCCAGACTGCGCCCGAAGTTCTTTCATAAGCCTTGATTGCGTCCACGATTGCTTTTCCAATAGTCGCACCGGAACCAACTCCACCTTCTACGTTTATGTTGTAGACGCTTTGCTGGGTTGTGTTATTGAATCTCGACTGCGTTCCGGTCATACCGATTTCGGAACCTAAAGTCTGGATTTCTCCGAAGCCCGCGTTTATTCTTCCTAGAGCGTCGGCTCCACCGGCTACTAGGCCCGCTGCTAGACGCGCGCCCGCAACTGGCCCGGCTTGGATTACTTGCTGAAGTAGTTCTGGGCTTAGGCCCATAGAAGAAAGCTTCGTAATGTTCTGAGAAAAAGTTTTTGTTTTTGCTAGCAGCTTATCCATATTACGAATAATGGAATCGGTCGAACCGCCTAGCTCGGGCAGGCTAAAGGCTCCAACGATTGCGTCTTTGATACTTGCGAAGGTGCTAGTCACCGAATCGGCGAATGATTTGTAAATTCTATCGCGTTCGTCCGTTGCTGCTTTTTCTGAAGCAATTCGTTCGTCCCGTAATTTATCTGCTTCTTGTTGGTCGGCTTGAATCTTTGAATTTATTTCAGCGATACCCGCGGCAGTTTTGTTGAACCTGTTTTGAGTTCTCGTAGCTAAGTCCGTGTTTCCCTTTGCGATTTTCTTAGCTGTTGCTAATCCCTTAGTTCCGCCTAGAAGGTCTGCCGCTAATCCTTCTGAGATACCCCTTTTAGTAGTTAGCTTTGTAAATAGCTTTTGATTTTTTACCGCTGCGTTTAAACTTTGCGCGTAAGTCTTTTCTGCCGTTCCGCTTTTACTCTTGCTTCCGGAAAGACGAGCCATAAAATTTGTCATACTGCTTTGAGCAAATGACTTGTCTAGATTCATTCGGCGTTCTGCCGCGTCCGGGCCAACAATAAGCGGAGGCTTGTATCCCGCTGCCGCGCCGTTTAGTCCTTCGATTGCGCTCTTAGCTGCGCCGTATTTTCCGGCTGCCCAATCTGCGTCTTGTCCAGACTTTAGAACTGCGCTTCCAAAGCTTGTCATCGTGGGAGTTGTAGCTCTCGCACCTTCGTTCATTTTCGAGATTCCCTCGGCGATGAAACCAAGAGCTATGACGGCTGCGCCAATACCGCTGAATAGTAGAGCGGAACGAAGAAGGCCGATTGAGATAGTCGCTTTCTTAGCTGCTACGTCCGTGCCACCTAGAAGCGAATTAGTAACAACGGCGATAGCGTTGTAGATTCCTTGCGTGACTTTGATTAGGTTGTAAGCCGTATTGAGAACAAAGAGCGCGCTCGAAACTTTGATAATCGTTTCTGCGTTTTGTAAGAAGAAGGCTGCTGTATCAAGAAGAGCTTTGGCTAAAGCTTTAAAGTCTACGGAGTTTACGGCGTCGCGTAATTTAGAACCAATCTCCGGAGCCATTTCTCGGAGTCCGTCCATAAGACTTCTTAGAGCTGGCATAACGATAAGGCCGATTTCTTCGCTGAAGTTTTCTAGCTCTATTCCAAGAAGCTCTATTTGTCCGGCGAAGGTCTGTGCGTAAGCTTGTGCCGAACCTCCGAACTGAGATTGTAGTTCCGCAAGAACAATCTTCTGCGCGCCTAGAAGGTCGCCCGATTGTGTGAGAGCTTTTATCTGCTCTTTCTGTTGGTCGGTGAACTGAATACCAACTCGGGTAAGGGCAGAGATTCCTTTTACCGGGTCGTTCAACGCCTTACCTAAACGGATAGCTTCCCTGCTTGCGTCCGTTCCCATAGCGCGGGATACGTCTAGACTCGCTTGTACGGTCTGGTCGAAGATGTCGTTATTTAGCCCGGCTTGATTCTGAATGTTCTTAAAGGTAAGAAGAAGGTTTGCGCCCGACTGAATTAGTTCGTCGTCTACTGCGGTTTGACGACTTAGAGTTTCGGAGAGCTTTGCGATATCTGCGGCGGTTCCGTTAGCGGTAGTCCCCGTGGACTTCAGAACGGCTTCGGTCTGCGCCATTATCTTCTGCGCTTCGGCTGCGTTCTGGACGCTCTTACCTAAAGCGGCAGCGACTACCCCAATACCAACCCCGGCAATAGCAGCGTTTCGTCCTAGAGCTTGGAAGTTGCCTCGAACTTTATTTAGCTGGTATTGTGCTTGCTTCAATCCCTTAGAATCGAAGACGGTGATAATCGGTATTCTGACTGCCATTACATTACCTTTAGTCTTGTGTTTGCCTTAGTGGAATATCTATTTATGATTGCTAGGACTGCGGCTGATACGCCTTCTTTTCTGCGTTCGTATCCTGCCCACACATATCGAGAAGCTTTGCCGTCTAGCTTTTTCAGCATTCCCTTAGAGTTTCTGGAACCAGCGTCCGGGCCACTTCCAACTAAGTCGAGTATCTCGAACCCTACTGCGTCGCCGGGGGATACTGCTTCGAATCCGATTAGGGAACGTTCCGTGCCACCTCTACCTAGTTTCGCGCTTGGTCTTATGTAGGTGCGAATCTTAGGAGTTGCGTATCGGGTTCTACCGTTATGGAGCATTCCGCCTTGACCTAATTTGTTTCCTACTAATGGCGAAACTATTGGAACCTTAGATTCTATGGAAGAAATAACAGAAGCTACGCCGGGTTCGTTTATGATTTCTTTTCTCATTTGTGCGAAGAGCTGTGGTTCGAATTTTTTTAGTTCGGTGACGGTTGCGCCCAAGCCTTCTACGTCGATTCTTAGCATTTCAATCAGCCTTCCTTCTATCTATTCTACTGAAGAGAAATAAGCAAAGCCCCTGCGTTAGCAAGGGCTTCACTTACCGCGGAAGGTTCTTAGCGACAAGCCACCTGTTCATTGTCCAAAGCATTCGGTCGGACTGCTCCAGTAAAATACTCGGAGCGATTCCGGACTCGACCGCTAGGGAAGCTATGAACCAATGAGCGGAGCTATCGCCTAGTCCTACTATTCTGGAACTTTTGGGTCTTCAGTTGCTCCAATAGCGTCTACTAGTTCTAGCCAACCTTCGAATTCTTTGTCTGTCTGCTTCCTGCGCTTCTCAGAATGCCAAGCGAGGAATAACAACCAGCCCATTTTTGGGTCGTCTAGTTTTGCTATTGAAACGTCGTACTTGTCTTCGAACGCCACCATATCGGGAGCCGATACTAGAACGTCCTTGTGTGTTCCGTCTGCGAACTCAATGCGTAGGGTTAGTTTCATTTTCTAGCCTTATGCGGTTGCGAAGGATACGGAACCCGAAGTCGGGTACGAAACTGAAAACGAACTTAAATCGCCGATTGCCCCGGCTACTGGAGACACGCTATTCACGTGAACGGTCGCAGTCCACGCTGGGTTAGTTGAAGAAGTGGCGGTTCCATTTGGGTTAATTACTACGGTCGCAAGTGTTCCGATAAGCGGGTTTAGAACGGTGTTGATTTCACCGACGCCGTAACCGGAATGAAAGTCTAGTGAAACTGTTCCAGATTTTAGTCCAGAAATTAGTTCTGTGTAACCGTTGCTTCCGAAGCTGGTTACGTCCACGTCTGCGGCAGTTAGCTCTAGAGTAGCGGCAGCAACACCAGTTGAAACGTTAGTTCCGTTGATTGTGACCTTTGGGTTTATTACTACATACTTTGGCATTTTTTTTGTTCTCCTATTTTCCTAGCGGTTTTATTGTGCGTAAACTACAACGTTGAACTCAGCGGCTAGATAGGTAACTTCGCCAATAACAATAGAGCCGTAATTCCGCATATCGGTTACTCGGAGAGAATCACATCTCCCACCAAGCGTCCTGTCTAATTCTATCGCAAGCTTTACCGAAGAACTTCCGGCGGGCGTCACGTAAGAATCTAGAAGCCTTTGTGCGGTTCTTTCCCCGACTCGACCGACGACGCAAGTAATAACGAAGTTGTATTCGTCAAGTCCACGGGAACCAGCTTTGTCATAATTTACGCTTGCTACGTTAATAATCGAAATGGGCGGGGAGATTGTATCCGGAGTTTCGGTTGTAGTTCGAAGCCCGGTGATAGTTCCAATAGCGGAAGCAAGTCCGGAACGAAGGTCGGTAATAGAAGCCATTAGGCGAATCTAACTTTTCTATAAACGTCGATAAGGTGCTTCACGTCCGGGTCAAGTTGAACTCCCACGCGAACGGCTCCCTGCTCCCCAAATCCGGCGATTCCCAAAGGCGAATCATTACGCTTAAAAATTCTTGCCGCTTGAATCACGGTTGCTTGCTTTACTGCCGTCGGAACGGCTGACCAGCCCCAGACGCCAACAACTCGAACGGTAGCCTCTCCGTCTAGGACGTCAAATAAATAGTCGTCTACGGCTCTTATACGGGTAGACGGGTGATTTGTAAGACCGTCCACTATTCCGTTTAGTGGCTCTAGCTGATAATCCTTAGCTGCCCAAGTTGTGCCGAAGTCGTCGCCGTCGGAGGTCTGAAGAGTAGTTAAAGTTATTAGGTCGTCAATTTCAGCAACGTAAGAATCTTGCGGAGCGAATAAACGGGTCGCTGTTCCAGCGGTGTAGAAGTAGCGTTGCGTGTAGCTGTCCACCATTCGAGAAGCTGATTCGACCGCAAGCTCTAGAAGCGTATCGTCCACGCTGTCGGTAATCCGAGCGGAAGCTTTTATTTCTGCGAGTGTACAGTAACCATTTACGATTGCCATTAGATTCCTTTGTTTCCTTTTATCTTACCAGCCGGGCTTTTATAGCGGTCGAGCTAATCCCTGCGGTGTAGGGCAAGAACCCGAACCCAACTTTATTAGCTTCTAGCCAATCTCTAGTAAAGCCCATTTGGGAGTTGTAATCCTTATCTGACCAATCCGTTCCAGTAATTACAAAGTCCGCTTTTGCTTGAATTATGGCTGGCTTTGAATCTTGCCCGCCATAGTTAATAATAACTTCGTCCACATATCTACAAGCCCGAACTACCGCTGCTCTTTCCTCGGTGGTCATTATGGGCGATTTGCCTTTGAACTCTTTAACAAATTCGTCTGTATTTATGGCAACAATAAGCGTTCCGTCTTCGCCCGCAAACTGTTTTAGTCTGCGTAACATTTCAACGTGGCCCCAATGAAAGACATCATAAGTTCCGCCGTTATATATTCTCAATCCCAACGATTAGCCCTTCTAGTTTTTAAGTCCCAGTAGCCCGGGGAGAAGTCTTCTTCGTTTACTTTCTTGTTAAATAGATTCTGATTCGCTGCGTAGGTTCGATTATTTTCTATCGTTTTGTTCTTTAGGCTAGAGCTGTTTTCGTGGTGAACTTTAGCTTCTAGTCTTTGAATCTTTACTCCAGCTTTTTCCATTCTCCGGTGAAGGTCGTTATCGTCAAAGTAGAGCGGATAGAATCGTTCGTCATAGAGTCCAGCTTTAGCTATTGCGCCTTCTCCGAATACCACGCACGCCCATTGTGGAATGATGTCTACGAAGTTCAAAGCGTCCGGGTCTGTTTCAGTTGCGATTATCTCCAGCGCACCAGATTCGAACCAAGCGTCGTCGTTTACTAGAACCCAGTAAGGCGCGTAAGGGGTGGACTTGATTACTAGATTATACGCACCTACAAGCCCAAGTCCGAAGGGAACTCGTAGGAGCCATAGATTCTTTACTTGTTCCGGTTGCTTAGGTTCCCAGTTCTTCGCTCCGGAGTTGTCTACGATTACCAAGTGTTCAATCGGGTAATCTATCGAAGCTAGTAATCTATCCGCTTTGTCGAACTGACTGTAAACGGCGAATCCTAGAACGGGAATCATTATGCGAATTTCTCCCGGAGAATCGGCAACCAATACCTAGACCAAACCTTGTCTACGTCAAAGTCCGAAGCGAAGTCGATAGCTACTTGTGAACGGCCTTTGCCTAACTTGTAAGCCTCTTCTAAAGCTCCAACTATTGACGGCACGTTAGGAATCTGCCACCAAGCGTCCTGCCCGGAATCCCAAGAAGGCTGTCCTTCTACTAAGAAAGAATCTTCAGAAAGAAGGTCGGGAGTCGCTGCCCAAGATGAACCGACCACGCGGGTTCCACAAGCCTGAGCTTCAACCGACGGAACGCCGAAGCCTTCTCCGTAAGACGTCGCAAGTAGAACGTCCATTCCCGTATAGTATCCGGCTAGAGTTTCCTGCGATATTCCATACCGATAACTTAGGGGATTAGGAAAGGCAACGTCTTCTTTATCTATGCCCAAGCTTTGAAGAAGGCTAACTAAATTCCAACCGATACCCTTAGAAATTGGGTCGGTGTGAAGATAGAGCATAACGTCTGGGTGCTTCTTCTGGAAGATTGAGAACGCAAGTAAATTTTCTGAGAATGCTTTGCGGTGAACTAGGCCAGAACTTTTATTTGCCGCAACCATTCCCACAACGAAGCGGTCTTTCGTTCCCATATGTTCTTCTACGGACTGCCCGTTTATTTCGAAGGTGGGCTTTAGAACTTTAGTATCTATTCCGTGCGGTGCGTATTTACACTCAATACCTTTAGCTTCCATTTGTCTAACTCCGTGCGGAGCCATAGCAACCGGAGTCACTTTCTTTTTCTTTAGAAACTCTTCGACTCTAGGCGGTATTGTTATATGGTCGAGTGGAACCCAGCTAAAAATGTCTATGTCGTTGAACGCTGGATTAGTAAGAACCCATACGTCGTAGAGCGTAAGCATAGCGTTCGGTTGGTTTGGCTTAGAAGCTGAAAAGGTTTTGTGGTCTATCGGAGCAGAATCGTTCGAATACATATCGAAGCCCCGGGCGAAGTGTGGAATCTTTCCGTAAGGCGTTTCTAGTTCGCGCTTGATTCCTTCGAGTCCGTAGTTAGAAAGAGCTGCTACGTCGAAGCCGTGACGCTTTAGGCGGTCTACTAGGTAGCGAGCTTGCTGTCCGTAGCCCGTCGGTTGGTCGGGTGAATTTGAATAGAGCGTAACCGTTCCATTGAACTGTTCACGGTTAGCAGGGTTCTTGGATTTAGTAGGAGTCATAGCAAAAGATTAGCAGAAGATTTCGACAGAATAAAAGGGGAGAGCCGAAGCCCTCCCCTTCCAAATTCTTAGGCGGATAGGTAACGCGCCTCTTCTTGGATAGCTTGGATTCCAATTTCCAGATTCTCTAGGTCGGAGATGTACCCGGCTGGAACCGCTTCGATTCTTCCGGTCTTTAAGATTTCGCCCTTGTCGTTGAAGTCCCACTCGTCGCCGATAATGTAGATTCTAAAAAGACCGTTCTCCGCGAATACTTGATACTGGTCTTTGGTAGCTACTGGAGTTCCCAGTTCTTCTAGATAAATAGTTTTCATTTTCTTCCCTTTCGATTCCCGGGCCTTTCCCGTTAGTACAACTCTACGGTAATTTTGCCTAATTTTGACTAATTTCGCCGAATTTCTAGGAATTTACCAAATCGTTACAATAGGCCATTTGACTAGCTAAAGGAGTTCCACGGCTAAAAGGAAAGGTCGCCGGAACCCTACCGTCCGGCGACCTCTCCAGTCTGTTAGCTAATGCTTATGGCTTAGCTTGCTCCTCCGCGGAATTTGACGAAGTGGCTTGCGTGTGTCAATTTTGAATCCACGCGAGCGGTAACCCTAAACGTGGTTACATCATTTGCGAAAGCGTAATCTGCGGACTGAGCCACTTGTACACCTCCGGCAAGACGTGTCTTCAGCGACGGAAGATGTCCCACGCCAATCGAAAACGCATTGACCGCAACTGTTAACGCGGCCGGATTTTCGTAAACTGGGTAGCCTAGAAGCTGGTCTGGCTGACCCTGTGCCATATTTCCAGCTGTCCAGATAAACGCTCCAGAACCGTCCTTAAGTTTGCGAACTGCCGCAAGACCTGACTTGTTCATCAGCCAACCGACGCCCGGCAGCAAACGTGCCTGTCCGTCAAGAGCATAAAGCAAGTCCACCAAGTTTTCGTAAGTCGGTGCTCCGGAAACTCCGGTGCCACCAGTTACCGCAGAAGAACCAGTTGTGAAGATACCAGTAGGCTCTACGGTTCCAGTTCCAACGGTTAGTCCGGTGTTGATTCCGAAACCGATTGCGTTTCCAGCTTGCTCCGCGATTAGCGCAGAAATATCTAGCGACGAGTCTGCTAGTAGTTCATTTGCCACCGGAACGAGAAAGCTGTACTTGAACGCTGACAACTGTACATTCGAAAATGTCGGTTCGCTGTCTGAGATAGCTGAACCCGCACTCTTGATTGTTGCGGTTGAATATCCGGTTAGAGTCGGGATTGTTAGTGTGTCCCCACCTGCGGTGTTGATTACCTGCGAAACGGAAAGCATAGGGCCGGCAAGTCTGGCCACGCTGAAAACTTCGTCGTAGAAAGATTTTGGCACTAGGTTGTCGGAAGGAACAAGTGCTCTCTTCTCTGCTCCGAATGTGTGTGAACGTATTTCTCCGTTAGCGATTGCGCGTAGGATATCTGCGTCCTGACGAACTTCGTTAGAAGGAATAAAAGAGTTGCGGGCTGCGTCTACTGCGCGGGCTTCACGCTCTTCCATTTTCTTAGCGGTGTCGATAGCTGCGTCGCGCTGAGAAATTTCGTTCTCGATACGCTCGATTGTTGCTTGGTCATCTACGGTTAGTCCGCGCTTGTCCGCTTCGGCTGACTCGATTACTGTACGAGCCTGCTCGATTAGGTTGTTGCGGGCTTCAACCTGCGACTTTAGAAAGTCTGACATAGTTGTTACTCCTTGTTTGATTTGTGATTATGGATTCCCGTCAAGCTAACTCGAACGGATACAACGGGGAGCTGACTCGACCCGCTGTTTATATTCTACCAATCCGGGTAAAGAGCAACCCCGCCGGAAAGGAATACGGCGGGGTTGCGTGTCGAGAGAAAGGGGGAAATCCTCGACGGCCCTTATCGGGTTTCTTTAGCCTCTGTGACGCGAACTTCTTTAGCTGGAGCTGCGTTGTCTAGCTCCCAGATTGCTTGCGCCCAAGCTTCTACATTATCAACAACTATTCCATATTCGGGATTACCTGAAGATTTTAGAATTGCTTCTTTGATTGCGTCTTTGCTTGCCATTTATAGCCTCTTCATTAGGAGTTCAAATTTCTTTTTCTTTAGTTCTAGCGCGGTAAGGTCTTCCGAATTAGCTTCCACTTCTGCTTCTTCTTGCGGGGTTAGTCGCTGAATTACTTTAGTTAGAAGTTCGGACTGCTCTAGAGATAAGTCCTTGCCGTCTTCGATAGCAAGCATAGCGTCCGCAAGTTGGTCTGCGTCTACCTCTGCGCGCTTTGCTACTCCGTCGAACGAACGAACGGTAGCGGTTCCCGCGGTGGCACTATATGCGGCGTAGGCAACAACGCTGACTTCAAAAATTCTGACAGACTTTAGAGTTCTTTCTGTTCCTTCAGCGTTCCAAGAATCTCCGCCCGCTGGCACGGAAAAGCCGAAACTCATAGCGTTTACGTCCCCGCGCTGGACTAGGGTTCGAACGTCGCGTCCTAGAGTCGTGTCTGGAAGAACTGCGGTAACGCGTAGGCCGTAGTTATCTTCTTCTAGCTTTAGAGTTCCCGCCCGAGTAGAACCTAGAACGGCCCCGGTGTCGTGATTCCATAGAAGCTTGATGTCGTTGCGCGCCTTTAGTGAACGCTTGAATGCTCCGGGAGCTATTCTTTCAATAAAAGGAAGTGGTTCGCTAGGTGAGTTGAAGACTGCGGCGTACCCGGTAAAGGTCATTCCTTCTTCACCTTCAACGGCTCTTAGTTCAAACTTTACTTCGTTAGTCCGCTTTTCAATCTTTGCCATTTGTTCGCTTTCCTGACTTATGCTTGCGCGATTTTCTTCTTCTAGTCTAGCAACGACGCCTTCCGCATATTTCATTGTGCGGTTAGCGGAAGATTTGCTAGGGCCACTTCCCCAAAGAAGGTGAGCGACAACTCCGGCAGAAGGATAATTTTCTGAAGAAGGATTAGCGTCCGGAGAATCTAGGTCGCCTAAGTGTCTAGCAATCCACGCAGCGATACGAACCCACTTATCTGCGGTGACGTTTCCTTCTGCCATAGCCCGGGCTTCTCTAACGGTTCTATCTACTAGCCCGTCCCCAGCTAAGCCCTCTGCGTAGTATTCAAGTCCACGGCGGGCGGCTGCTCTCATATAAGCCGGGGGAGTTAGATGTACGTCCCGTTGTTCTGTTTCATTTATTTCCGAGCGAGTGGACTTCGGGTGAGCTTCGGGCAGTAAGTCATTGTCGGTTATATACTTTGAATTCTCTGGGCTACCGTTTCGAAGAAGATAAAGGAAGGCGTTTACCCGTGCCATAGCCCATTGGTTTCGACCTATACCCGGACGGAAAGAAGTTGAATATGCTCCGGCTCCACGTCGATAAACTGCCGCTAATTGTCCGTAAGTAGTACGGGTGTAGTCGGGTTTATTTTCTTCTTTCATTTTTTCGTTGTGGTCTGAAACTTTGTTGCGGAGTGCGGTCTGCGTTGCTTCGCTTAGTTCTATATCTCCACCTGCGCCACCTGCGCTGCCCGGCTTGTTTTTATCGCTTCCGATAATCTGCTCCGACGCTGGGGCTGGTTCTGCCTCTGCCCTATCTTCTTCGGTAGGTTGCCACGCATTACAGTAGTTTCCGCCTAATACGAATGCGTCCCAACGTTCGCACCAAGCTTTATCGCCGTCTTGGTTTAGTCGGGTTTCGTCATAGAAGAAGCAATTTCCGCAAGCTCTACCTTCTGGAACGTCTGGAGATAGTGCCGGGCGATAGTTGTCGGGGAGTTCTCTTTCTTCCATTACTCGACCTCGTAGACGTCTTTCGGATTCAACGGGTCAATTTGCGCGACACCTTGAAGCATTACGGAAGGAATTCCGGTGTGTGGAATAGGTGGGAGGCCTAGAGCTTCTAGAACTGCCTTCGGGTCATAACCAGCTGTGACTAGTCTTTGAGCCATAAGAACTTTTTTATCCTCGGTCGAGATTCTAGAATCTGCGATTGCGACGTTAGCTAATGGAACACGAACTTCATCTGCTACGGTTTCGGTCATTGGAATAAGGTCTTCTAGTCTGCGGATATCGTTGACGGTGTAGTATCCCGCCTGAAGTCCGATTGAATAAGCGTTAGCCCTAGCTTGTGAATCTCCGCGTAGAAGCCCGTCTAGGTTGAATCTAAGGAATGCGTTTTCTCCACCGGGAACTTCAGATAAAAGAATGCTGAATGCGGTTTCTAGTTTCTGGACGATTGGACGAAGTGTGTGTTGAACAAAGAAAATAGAATCCTGCTCCACGCTTGCGTAAGCTGTGGAGCCTTGAACGCCTAGCATATGGTTCGGAATGTTGAATGCTCTAGCTACGTCTTCGACTGCTAAACGCCTAGACATTTCTAGCTGACTTTGCTCCGGGTCTACTCCGGTAACTTTCCAGTCCGCTCCGCCAGATAGAACTCCGGTCTTGTGCGACTTTCTTAGTCCACGGTGGGCCGCGTCAAAATTACGCCGTAAACTTTCGGCCTGTTCGGAATTAAGATTTCCGGGAAAAGTTATGATTCCTTGCGGTGTTGCGCTGTTAGAAAAGAAACGAGCTGCGTAAGATTCAAGCGCAATAGAAAGACCAAAGTTATCTTTTAGAGCTTCGACTCTAGCCATTCCGCGAATCTCTCCCGGACGAACTAGGTCTGCGATAAAGATAACGTCTTCGGAGCTAAGAAGATTTTTCTCTCCTTGAACCTCGAACATTACGCGACCGATACCGTTGCGCTTTATTTGAACCTTAAGCGGGTTTAGTGGAACTAGATTCACGACTTGACCACCGGAGCGGAAGACGCGAACGAATGCGTTTCCGTCGATTAGAAGTGAAACGATTACCGATTGCCAGAATGCGGAAGGCTGTTGGTCTAGGTCGGGTTTAGTCACCCAAGCTGGACGGGGACGGAAAGGATAGCGCGCACCGTCCCGACGAATGAAAGCGTCTAGGGGTAGGGTCGAGATAGTATCCGAGATAAGAGATACCGCAGAATAGAGCGCGGTTATTTTGAACGCGGTTTCCGAATTTACATTAGTGCCGGATTGATTCAGGTCTAGAAGGTCGTCGCCAGCTCCCCAGATTGTTTGGAAACTTACTGCTCTCTTTTCAAAGAGATTATTTAGCATTACTTACGCTCCAATGCGATACCGAAAATTAGTGTCGCAACGCCAGCGACTATTAGCGCAACGGGGATAGAGAAAAGCCAAATGCCCGTCACGACTAGCACCGCTCCTGTTATCTGAATTATTGTCGCCATTTTCACCCTTAGAAAAAGAAGTCGGGAACCATTTCTTCTATTCTACTGCTAACTGCTCTATCGAAGGCAATTACTGCGGCTACCGCTGCGTCAATCTTGCGCGGTGAATGACGGTTCTCTTTTACGATACGGATTCCTAAGTTGTCTATTTTGGTCACGGCGTTATCTAAGTGCCTTGATAGAACTGGGCTTCCGTCGTGTTCTACGGTTCCACCTGTTACGGCGTCGAAGAATTTCGCCGACGCTTGTACCATTCGCTTCGGTGAAGTGCTAGGCCACTCAACGATTGGAACCCCGCGGTCTGCTAGGACTTCCATAGAGCGTTGCCAGCGGAAAGGGTCGCAAGCTACTTCTCGGGTCTTCGGATAGTCGCGCATAAAGTTCATAATCGTTTCCTCGACTTCTTGGATATCTACGCGCCATAGGTCATCGTGGATAGTTAGGTCTTTCTCCCATTCCTTGACTAGCCAAAGAAAAGGTTTTTCGTCTTCGGTCTTTGGAATCGTACACGCAACAAGAACGGTACAGTCGCCGGAGAATGAGCCGTCGAAGCCTAAGATAATTTCGTCGTCCGGGCTAACTTGTCTTTCGGTCTTCAGTTCGTCCCAACTTCCAGCCGGGAGCCAAGCGGTCTGTGAGCTTACCCATTGGTTTAGACGCTTAGTTCTAAACTCCGCTTCGGGTGTTCGCTTTACTGCGCTCTCGAAATCTGCCTTATCTACTAAGTCGTCAAAGCCCGGGTTAGCTAATTCCCAAACTTTCGGGTCGCGGTGGTCGGCTTCGTCCGGTGCTGCCCACCAAGCCATAAAGAAAGAAGGGTCGATAACTTCTGCGCGTGAAACTTTCTGACCATACTGGAACAAGTTATATGCGATTGAGTCCTGCCCGGTCATATCCTTTTTTACTCCGGCTGTTGTGATTGCGATTAACTGCGCAATACTTCCACGGTTTCCCATAGCTAAACTCATAACGTCAAATAGAGAACGGTCTTTGTGCGCGTGAAGCTCGTCTGCGATTACACGGTGCGGGTTGTATCCTTCTTTAGAAAAGCTCTCAGCGGAAAGAACACGATACACGGAGTTAGTTGCTGGAACGAATAGTGCGTCCCGATAGACCTTGACCATTTCGGATAGCTCCGTGGACTCGACGATTCTCTTAGCTTCACCGAATACGATTCGCGCCTGTTCCTTTTCGGCTGCGATTGAGTAAACTTCTCCACCGTCTACGCCTTCAGCTAGTAAGGAATAGAGTCCAAAGCTAATAGCGGATAGCGCGCTCTTGCCATTTTTCCTGGGTTCCCCGATTAGTACGGTTCTTGCCACTAGCCCGCCTTCTTCATCTCGGGCGTAAACGTGCCGGATAAGTTCTTTCTGCCACGGTCGAAGCTTTAGAGCTTGTCCCACTTTGCCCGCTATGCCGTCCTTACCAATAGTTCCAAAGGTTTCGGTAAACTCGATTACAATTTCTCCGTCGCCTTGCTCGATTGCTTGCTCTGAAACGGGCGTTAGCCAAAGCGGGGGCCAACTATTCACGGTTAGCCTTCTTCGCCATTAGCTCTTCTAGCTTGCTCATTTTCTTTACTTCTGCCACGCCTAGCCGGGAGCGGTCGGAGGGAGTGAATCCAAGAAGCCCTAAGTTAGAAACTATTTGCTTGTCCAGCTCTCGAAGTCCCCGGCGGTCTTTCGGGTTGTTGTCGGTCATTACACGCACTCGGAGATTCCAGCGTTCGTCTATTAGCTCGCAAGTCATAAGAAGAATTTCTAAGTCGGTGTTCGGGCTTATCCAATTTATGCCGGATTCCCAAACCCGCTTCCATAATTCCTGCCCGTATTTAAGAAGTGGACGTGCGGGTTCTGGAGTTTCTCTTGCTTGCGGGATTAGCATTATTGCCGATTGCTCGGGTAGGGCGCGCTTGCCGGGGTTGCCAAGAAGTCGCTTCTGCTCTATTGGCTTAGTCGGTCGTCCTGCTGTCATTAGCTTCCCTTAAAAATTTTTTAGATTTCTCCCAATCCCCTAACGGGTCTTGGAAAGTATCTCTTTAGCTATTGTTTCGCCTATGGCTTTAGCCATAAGCGGGGGAACGCTTCTCCCGATACGTTCGCAACGTTGGGCATAAGTTCCGGTAAGGATAAAGTCCGCGGGGAAACTAGAAAGAAGACGAAGCTCTTGTAGCGTGAAATTGCGCTTCTGTAACGGGTGGACTACCGCAGCTGCCCCGACAATTCCGACTTTAGTTGTAATTGTTGGTATCGGCTTTGAAGGGTGTGGCTTTACTAGTTGAAAGTATTTCTGTGACGCCTTTCCTATTTCAGTCTTATCCCACTCGGGGCCAACAGCATACCTTTCTAAACCTATGTCTTTTCCGGTTTCGGAGTCTAGGTATTTATCTAGCTTAGGTACTTCTTCAAGGGCTTCATTTAGGGAGTATTGGTAATCAAAGGGGGAAGGGAACGCCGGGGCAACTTTGTATTTCTTTACTAGGTCATTACGAACTCCGATAAAGATAATGCGCTTCCGGGCCTGTGGAACACCTAGCCAAGAAGCGTCTAGAAGTTTAGCCTCGACTTGATACCCGTTAGCTCTAAGGTCGCGCAGGATTTCGCGGAAGTAGCCTAAAGCGGTTCCCCTAACTAGCCCAGAAACATTTTCAGCGATAAAGGTTTTTGGTTGAATCTCCTTTATTAGCCGGGAGTATTCAAAGAATAAGTCGTCCGATTTTTGCTCGGAATCTGAATAAGACTTTACTTTTCCCCAAGCCTTTTCCCTAGAGCCAGCCATAGAGAAAGAAGAGCAAGGTGGAGAGCCTTCAAACAAATCTAGTTCCCCAACAGAAAGACCAATCGCTTCTAGAATTTCGGAACCCTTTACTTCTCTTACGTCCCGGCCGTCTAGGATTACGTCATCGTGATTAGCCCGATAAGTTTCCCGCGCTTCCGGAATAAACTCATTCGCCCATAGAAGATTGAATCCGGCTAGTTCAAAACCTAGACAAGAACCACCGCAACCGGAGAAACTCGAAACCATAGTAAAGCCGTTAGAGCCTTTAGCCTTTTTTACCTCGTCCATAGTCGGGACGGAATACTTAGGCTTCATTCTTTTACAGCAACCCAGCCCGCAAAGTTTAGGTGTCGCCAGTAGCAATCTACGTGCTTGAATCCGGCTTCCTTTAGAAGTTCAACGTTCCAATCTGCGGTAACGGGAACTAGAACTCCTTCTAGGCTTTCTTTCTTTCTCTCTATTTGTTCTTTAGAGTAGCCGTGAGATTCCTTAGTCTTTAGAAACGTTTCGATAAGAAGCTTGTTCGCGTAAGCGTCGGAGCCAAGAACCTTCTCGACAAAGAGAAAAGCTCCACCGGGATTCGTGTTGTCGTATACGTTCTGAATTATCTCTTGACGGTATTCGATAGGGATAAATTGTAAGGTTAGGACGGATAGGGTTACGGACGCTCTTGTTCGCGGATAGGACTTGCGTAAGTCTAGGTCTAGGATTTCGGCGAAGGGAACTTCTTCTTTCGCTGCCTTCCTCATTGGCTTAGAAACTTCTATGCCTAAATACTTTACTGAGTTTTTTAGTTCTTCATAAATAGGCTTTAGTGCGGCTCCGCGAGAACACCCAAGGTCTACAACGTCGGTTCCCGGGGTTGCGAATCTAAGAGCTAGGTTCGTCGTTAGCTCTCGCATTCCGTCGTAGTCTGGAATAGAGCGGGCAAGCATATCGTCGAAAACTTTAGTTACTTCTTCGTCAAACTCCCACTTACCTTTCGGCATTACGGAGTCTTTCATTTTGCTTTGCCGTTCCATTCATAGCTACATTTAGGGCAACGGTGAGAGGTTTCTTCCTTGTCGTCAAAGGTCGGAAATTCTTCCGGTCGATTAGCTTCGGAAACTTCTTCTTTTGCGAATCCGAATTCCTCAATTACGAAGTTAGCTTCTTCTAGCTCTAGTAGCTGCTCTGCTAGAACAATAGAATTCCAAGAAGCTAGTTCGGCGGTTCGGTTGTCCGCTAGTGCGAATGCTTTAGTCTGCTCCGGTGTCCATTCGCTCGGAACTCGGACGGCTTGAATCTCTAGCCACCCTAGACGCTTTGCTGCTTCGACTGTTCCGTTCCCGGCGACGATTACGCCCGCTTCGGTTATGACGATTGGCTTGCGTTGCCCGAACTGATTCAGCGAACCTTGAATCGCTTTTAGGTTCTTTTCGTCGTGTTGCCTAGCGTTAGCCGGGTCGGGCGTTAGGTCTTTGATTTGTAGGGTTTCGATTTTCATTCGTGCGCCTTTCTAGGGTTCTAGTGTATCCCTAAAAAACCAAATAATTTCGCGGGTGGCTACGAAGGAATGCGGTCGGGCTCCTCT
>Ga0181359_1000021_pt1 | contig 31591 bp, 36 predicted proteins | sample Fa13VDMM15SD_FD_141229 | JGI IMG/M metagenome (GOLD analysis project Ga0181359, IMG submission 141229) | Freshwater viral communities from Lake Michigan, USA - Fa13.VD.MM15.S.D | ecosystem: Environmental > Aquatic > Freshwater > Lake | place: USA: Michigan | collected 2013-09-24 | reverse complement strand
CTATCACTATCTAATAGTGGTTTAGCATTATCCCAAAAATCTAATATTCTTTCATTTGTAATTACAACATCTTCATTATTGGAATAAGCGTGTAGAATACACATCAATTCTTTTATCATTTCTGGCGACCATCGTTCAAGTGTAAGAAACCAAGATGGCCTGAATATTACATTATTATTGTCCGTCTTTTTCATTCCAAAAAGTATCAACATCGTTTAAGTATTGTTTGTATTCATCACTTTCAACAAACTTTTCACCATCATCTTTAATTTTTTTCATAAGGGAACGAAACCTAATTTGTAATTCATTCCATTTTTCGTCTATTGATAATTCATCACCAACTAGATTTTGATGAATACAATAATCAACATAGGAACTAATTGAAATCCCCTGTGAAGCGCAATAAGTTTTTAATCTTTTGTGTAGGCTTTCATCTACCATAATACATTTTCTATTTTCCATATTTTATATTTTTATACAATTATACAATAAATACACCTTTATTATACAAAAGTCAAATAAGAAAGAAAAATAGTTAAATTATTTTTGACCCAACTTTCGTTCAGGTTCAGTAAAAGGTTGTCTAATAGCAACCCTAATTTGTTCTGCGTGTTCTTTACAGATGTCCCTTCTAACCCCAATCTGTCCTACATTTTTAACCATATCAGGACTAGACGAACAACGGGCAACATAACCCGATATACTCTCCCCACGATTATACTTTGGTAGATACACTTTAATTGATGTTTAAGACACTTTATTAGTAGCAGCACATATTGTTATAGGAAAATCTCCTACGAGCCCCTAAAACAATCCCACCATTTCTAAACTTATCACGGGGGTTCGCAGGTTGAAGACCATTAGTCAGCATATAAGTATAATATGGGACATAGTCATTCTGGTTCCAAAACAACCAATCATTACATCTTTGACTATAATATGTTGCTAAATCGCTAAACTCCGTTTTCAAGGTTCGCCATACAGACAAATCAACATTATTAGAAAACTCCCCCTGTTGTGATTGAATACCCCTGTTTGCGTATTTGGCTAATAGGTTGGTAGTCATATAAACCATAGTCCAATACAACACTACATTCTGTAGGTAATTATCCAATAAGAACTTGAACCTTTCATTAGCAGGGTCATCAATCGTGTTGGTTAAAATCAATTCATTTATCTTATCAAATAACCTATCACCAACGATGTCTCTGGCGTTGATAAAATGGCTCTGTTGAAGGGCTGGAAGAATGTTGCCGCTTAAAAGGGAATATTCTACAGGTAAATTATCACGGACATAATCTTCACTTATCCAATATATCATAATTCAGGATTTCTAAACTTGTTTATCAATTTAATTGGTTGATTGTATTTCAACGATAATATGTTTTCAATAGATGCGTTTGCTTTTCTAACCATCGGCTTAATTGTTGTTTCCATCATCAAGTTCCACGCTACATTTATTTCTTCTGCGTTTTGACTGAATGCCGAATTGTTTAATGTGCTAATCCCAAGAAGAAGCGGACTGGCTATTTGCTGACCCGTAAGAATGGCTTGGACGCACATTTGTAATATTTCAGTATAGAATGTATCATTACCCGTATTACTGATTGGTTCAATAACAGGTCTTTCTTCACTTGAATTACTGAATGCCAACATAAGTTTCTGTCCCTGTTTTCCTTGATAAGACCTAACCAATTCTTCGTAGGTTTCAAGTTTTTCTTCAGGGGTAGGGTCTCCTATCAAACTTACAAATAAGTTCGGCATAAGTGATGCTGCTAGGTTTGTCTTGTGAAACTCATACACTTCTGCTTCCAACACACAACTATCTATTGATGATTGGTATGGTGTAAGTGGGTAATGTCTATTCATCGTTGGGGTGTAATCTTTCCAATATACCATTTCCCTTCCTTCACGGCTTTCCATATTCAAGGAATTAAACTTTACAACTAATCTTCTTTGTTGTGTATTTTGCCAATCTTCACAAAAATAAAAAGTTCCTTCTTCCCTATTATGAATATCCACATCGCTTTTTCCAACACGAACATCTTGGAATGGGATATGGTAAATACTTTCAATTCTGCTGCCATCACGGGACTTTATCGTCTCAAGGCTATAGCCCCCAAATAACCAAATGTCGTAAAAAATCTTGTAATATAATTCACTAATGGTCTCAAACTTATTCACAAGAACATTACCAAGACCTTCTATTTCAACCCCATCACCATAAGTCATATTTACCTTCGCATCAATCGCAACCGACATCGTAGGTGAATGTTCTTTTACTTGAAGGATAAATTGTGGGTAATCATTTTTTAACCCCCAAAGAACCCACGGCTTACTGCGTTCTGTTGCTTCCCTGTTTTCACGGGTGTCTAATCTGTTGATTTGATAATCAACATTAAACGAATGTATCTTTGGTTGTGGATTTGTATTACTTTCCATATTCTATAAATATATGTTATTCCTTTATTGTTTGTAGTTTAGTTTGTATATCATACCTATTATGTAGGTGAAGGTGTTGGCGTTGGTGTCTGCGTGGGTGTCCCTGTGTTCGTTGGTGTCGGCGTAGGTGGTATTTCTGGTATAACAATAACACAACCGCAACTTGGTATAACTGATGTAGTTATTACATCAGTAATAATACCATATCCAGTAGCACCCGATGATGACTGGGAACCACTTGTTATTGTTCTAGACCAGTTATATTGATTTCCAACATTCATAAGTGTTCCAGACACAACATAATCACATATCGCATTTGTTGGTGTTGTAAGACCAATATCGCTATACAAACTTACAATAATTTTTCCAAAACCACCAGAATTATCTGTTATTGTTTTAAGATATTGTGTTGTAAATACAGGACAAGTTGGGGTCGGTGTGTTCGTTGGTGTTAAAGTCGGTGTGGTAGTATTTGTTGGTGTGTTCGTTGGTGTTAAAGTCGGTGTGGTAGTATTTGTTGGTGTATTCGTTGGTGTTAAAGTCGGTGTCGCAGTATTCGTTGGTGTCTGTGTAGGTGTCCCTGTGTTCGTTGGGGTAATTGAAGGGGTAGGCGTAGGTGATGCGGTATTTGATGGTGTAGGTGTTATACCAGTTCCATTCTTATAGTAGATTTTATTAGGTTCAACATTCGCAGTATTACCTGTATAGAACTCGTTTTCAACAGGAACGAATATAAACGCCAAACTATTTAACAACTTTGCGTTTGATGGGTTATACGATGTTGAACCTGATGGCATTTCATAAACACCTAACCAGTATTGGTTTTCATTTTCAAGGTGTAAATTACAAGCACTTCCCCCTGTATAATTTAAGTTTTCAGGTAGGTTCTTGAATGTATCAAAACTAAACACATCATAACGATTAGCATACATACTTGGGTAAGTTGATGTTGCGTTTTCAGGATAGAAACTTACGATGTTTCTACCTTGAGCGTTCTGTAATCTCCACAAGTATCTTGGATTGGCACCAAAATCCCCCGTCTTGTATTGGGATACATTTACGAAGATGTTGTTTGTTGCGTTCTGTTCTATGTATATCATTTTATATGGTTGGTGGTTGTGGTAATGGTGGGTTCCAGACAATTAAAGGTAATGTTTTTACCCATTCATTTTCAAGGTAAATAGAATTATCAATTTCTGCTTGTGATATTACCCAATTTAATTCTAAATCTTGTATTGGATTAAAATACCAAGATGGTTGAACCAGTTTTCTTTGTGGCTCCAATAATGTTGTTTTTTCTTCTAATGTTAAAAGTCCTACCAATTCCATATCTTTTTTATTATCCTAATGTTCCAGCGTTTCTACTTAAAGATGTTTGGAAAACTTGTATTATTGTATTTAGTGTTGAAACCTCGGCATCTGTAAGTGATGAACCAACAGACAACCAAGCCCAAGTCATAACATTACTACCAGTTACTGCGCCCGCAGGGTGATTTACCGCCACAACATAACAAGGTAAGGTTACTAGATTACTATTATAATTACCCGTTTGTGTATTTAACGACGCTCCATTTAAGTATAATTCTCTATCAGTCGCACTTCTTCTTGTTGAAACCGCTAAACCTTGTCCTTTGGATACATAAGCGAATGCTTGCCCATCAACATCACCCATACGGCCATAAGAATTACCACCATATCCTTCGTCTCTTTTGTTGATAAGTTGATAATAAAGATTTGGTGTTGGGGCAGTATCAATCGCACCAAAACCTTCATTTGTAGTATTGATGTTTGGATTTAGATTTATGTAAGAACTCATATGAATACTATTCTGCGATAAAACAGGAATAGCATTAAAGTTATATCCACTATCACCATATCCACCTGGTGCTCCTGTTGCTCCTGATACTCCGTGTGTAATTCCACCATACCAAGATACAGATGTCCCACTTGGATTTTTACCTTCTATTGCGTGGGACGCTGCTGTTCCACCGATAAGTGGATACATAACACCAATTTTATTATACAATCCATTACTAACAAGTGATGTGAATAATGTTCTTGTCGCTGCTGATATTGTTGCGTCTAATGTTCCACCGGCAGTAGATACTGCTTGTAAATAAAGGTTCGCTTCAGCCGTTCCACTTAAAGGTGGTGTTGGCGTCGGTGTCGGCGTCTTCGTATTTGTAGGTGTCTGTGTAATCGTTTGTGTAGGCGTCTGTGTTGGTGTTTCTGTATTTGTAGGCGTATTTGTTGGTGTCTGTGTAATCGTTTGTGTAGGCGTCTGTGTTGGTGTTTCTGTATTTGTAGGCGTATTTGTTGGTGTCTGTGTAATCGTTTGTGTAGGCGTCTGTGTTGGTGTTTCTGTATTTGTAGGCGTATTTGTTGGTGTCTGTGTAATCGTTTGTGTAGGCGTCTGTGTTGGTGTTTCTGTATTTGTAGGCGTATTTGTTGGTGTCTGTGTAAGTGTATTCGTAGGTGTTAAAGTCGGTGTGGCAGTATTCGTTGGGGTTGGTGTTGGTGAAGGACAAGTAAATCCATAAGTTCCTAATCCAAATGGGGCAAAACCATAAAAATATAATTGTGTTCCCCCTGTTGATGCGAAAAATGCATTATTATCATCACTCCAATCTATAAATTGTGTTAAACCACTATCATAGTAAAGTTGTTGTTCGTTAGTAAAAAATGGTTGTGGTGAATATAATGTTGGTATTGGTTGTGGATTAGAACATATATCATCAAAAGTTGCTCCACTACTAACAAATATTACAGGATACGATACGAATGTATTTGTTGGCGTAGGTGTCTGTGTAGGTGTTTCAGTATTCGTTGGGGTCATCGTTGGGGTAGGACTTGGAACAATTCCACCTTGAATGTAGAACCTTACAACCAAATCTAAATCTTGTGTAGGACAACCATTACCCAAGTCAGCCGCAGGATTTACTATAGCAGTTTGTTTAGTTGTTCCTGAAATTAAAGAACCACCTTGATAATATTGTTCCAAGTAGTCATAACCACCAAAAGAACCAATAAGTGCGTTGTAAGCAAAGTTTATATTCCTGACTTCATCATAAACAAAACCAGGTGAAGAACAACCTGAAAATCCACCACCATAAGTTATTTGATAAATAATTGCTGTGTTGTTTCTAATCATTAGATTTACACAACTTCCATTACCTATTGTTCCACCAGTAGATAAGATTGAAATTGGTGTTCCATTCACACTAACAGAAACCCCACCTGTGTATATTCCACCACCACAATCAATAGCCAATAATCCCGTTTGATACGGGACTGCTGGTGATGATGTTGGGGTCATCGTGGGTGTTGGGGTCATCGTAGCCGTTTTTGTCGGTGTAGGTGTCCTTGTATTCGTTGGGGTAATGGTTGGTGTGGTTGTATTAGTCGGTGTGTTTGTATTAGTAGGCGTCTGTGTTGGTGTTCCCGTATTTGTAGGGGTAATTGAAGGGGTAGGCGTTGGCGTCGTTTGGGTGCTACTTGGTGTGTTTGTTAAAGTTGGTGTCGGTGTCGGGGTTGGACTAACGGGAATAGTTGGTTCAGGAAACAAAATTGGTGGAACTTGAGCCCCGTAGTTATACACTTGTTCGCCTTGAAAATATTGTGTAAGTAATGATTTAACCTTCATTTTGTATTTGTTGATGAACCTGTTTGATTAGGTCATTCACATTCGTATCACCACATTTACCCATATTAAATAACTTGGTAAATATTAGGTCATCGTTCCTGTAGAATAGAACCTTTATTGTAATTATTTCACTATGTAAATCAAGTCGTAAGTTGGTTAAAATATATCGGGTTATTGGGACATAAGTGTTGTCCTTTCTTACCCGTAAATCCTTTCTAACTTCCAACATATTTGGCTTAAAAAAATGGGGGTTTTACCCCCCACTAAAAAGTATTTTTTATTAGTTAGAATACAAACCGAAACCTGTTCCTGCGATGAACGCAGCCAAGGTAGTTGGAACTAACATTTCAGGAACGCTGATTGAACCATTAGAAGTTAAACCTAATGAATACAACTGGTCGTCGCCTGGTAATGAACCTGATACAATAGCAGCAGTTTCAATAAACATTCCCCCGTCAGCACCAGCCAAGAAATACTTACCTGTCTTCAACTTCACGATGAAGTAAGATTGGGTATTCTTTACGATTTGTTGATAAAGGTTTGTGTTTTCCTGTGAATAACCAGGAATGGTAAATAATAGTTTAGTGTTGAAAGTGAAACCTAGTGAAGGGATATTCACAGATGTTTCTTCATTTAACGCAGCACTACTATTTCTAACAAGGTCTATTTGTTGCCAAGTTAAACCTGTAGTTGCCGCAGAAAATGTAGTAATGTATCCGTCATTATCATAAGTGATAGTAGCGAATTGTGCGTCTGTAGATGTGCCCGTTGAAGTCAATACATATAAAGTATCAATACCAGGAACATTATTCACACAACTAGCGAGTGCTAGTCCAGAAGTAATTACGCAATTAGAAGCCATAATTTTATATTTTTTATTTTGTTTTATATTTTATTTCCATCTAGTTTATAGTCCCGAAGAACTATAAACTATTAGGAATGTGTTTGTTTAATTACGATGCGAAAACCACCTGTGATGGAATACCAATAGTAGAACCAATTTTCATAGCCAACTTTAATCTAGTTTGTTGGAAATCAAGCGAATACCAAGATATAGGTGAAGAAATATCACTCAATAAATCTGTTCCCATCAACAAGTTTTCAGCGTTAGTCAATACCATATAACCTGGAGCAATTTCACAAGAAATAGCGATACAATTTGTGAATGGGATTTGGATTGCCATTTGTCCGTTCGCCAAAGTAATTGGATTAAAGTTAAATAAGTTTTGGTTTCTTAAAGCCAACTGAAGTGCTTGGAAATCACTATGGTTTAACGCCATAATAGTATTGATTACTTTTAATGGGTCTGGAAGTTGTAATATGTAAGCATCACTCACGGAAATTGCGTTTGATGGGGTCATCGCAGTATAAGTGTCGTTTATACACTCAGCACTAAAAGAAGCACTTTCCAACTGCTCTATAATTCCAGAACAACCATCAGTAGCAGTTTCAGCATTCCAAAACTTTCTTGAAGCATAAACACTAGCCTTCTTTGCGATGTCTGCCATAAAAGCCTCTTCAACAGAAGGAGCCAAGTTAGGTGGGTAAGAACCTGGTGATAATCTAATAGACATAATTGTTCTATTTAATTCATCGTCGCACCAATTCTTCTGGATGTTATATTGGCACACCTTCAATTCACGCTCGGTCAATTCAATAGTTCCGCCTGTGAAGGAACAACTATTTCCTGGAAAAGCAATATCGTCTATCGCACCAGTTTCATAAACGGGGATAAGTTCGCCAAACTTTATGTTAGGGACAACTTTGTAAGTAGAACTTTCAATTGTATCCATTACGATTTTCGTAAGTAAAAGGTCGGCATTAGCATTTAAGTAATCAACCATACCAGTTGTATCAAAATCAAAGTTAAAAGATTTTAAGTTTTTCATAATTTTATTTGTTATTTGTTTGTTTTATTTATTTGTTTAATTTCATCTGTTTCAAGATTTCATATCTGCTGTCGCTTGAAAAAGCGTTAGACATCAAAGTATCTTCTTTTAACGGATTATGTTTTGCTTCATTCTTGAAGGCTTGTAAATCTGCCTTTAGTTCAGCAATTTCTTTAGTGTTTGCCTCAAACGCAAACAATACATCGTGGATTGCCGCTTTTAATGCGTCTAATTGTGTGCTTTCCATTTTTTCTTTTTCAGCATCAACAATTACCACACCTTCTTCTTCAGTTTCTTCTTCCATAGCGTCTTTGATTTCAACCAACTTTCCTTCTTCATCTGTGATAAAGATTTTCATTCCGTCAGCCAATCTGTGCGTTCCCGAACCTACTTGTGTGTATGTTCCATCTTCGTTTTTAACGCTGATAATATCGCCTAAAACGAACTCACCTTCAGTTGAATTGGTAATGATTACACCACCATCTAATTCTACTTCTGCGAATGTATAAGCAACACTTGAAAACTTGAAACCGACTAGGTCAGCAACTTTTTTTAGTAATTCAATATTTTTCATAGTTTTTTATTTTTTTATTGTTTATCATAAATATATCTATAAAATGTTTAAGATATAGATTTATCCATTTCTTTTAATAACGCTTCCAACTTCATAACAAGTTGGGCTGCGTTGTAATCAATCGCTTCTTCACTATTTTCTTCAACACACCTGTATTCTTTACTATCACCTATCTTGAAACCAATAGCAGTATAACCATAATCACAATTACAATATTGGTCTTCCAATTCGTCATAGGGGATATATTCGGTGATGAACTCTTCGGTTGCCTTGATTGGAACACAATTAGGAACTTCACGACCATCTACGATTTTTGTTCCGTATGGTTCATAACCTTCCCAACAAGTCCCTTCAGGGAAATTAAACTTCTGTTTGTATTGTGAATAACATACTGCTAGTCGTTGTTCTTCATCAGGGAACTCGCCCATCATTTTACTTGAACTAACACATCTACTAACATAATCACTTTCACTTTCACCAGGTTTAACATCAATAAAATCTTCTTGTTTAACATCAAAGAAATTGAATGGGACTTCCTCAAACATACCTTCTAATGAAATTGAACTAGCCTTTTGGGATAATACAAACTCGTCAAAAATCCTTCTGTCCTTGAAATGAATTGTTGTAATCCAAGTGCCAGGCTCAAACTCCCTACCGAATATTTCATAAGATTTATCCATCTGTGGATTGTCCCCAACCAACCAGTTTTCGTAGGTATAAACATCATCACCATCAAACACCATTCCTGAATGTTCGTAGTTGATAAGGTTTTTAGGTTTCAATCTTGATAGTTTCATCAACATCTTTCTAATCGTATCACGGGACATAAAGACATAATAAGGGGTATTACTTTCCCTATCCCATCTGTAAATCTTTTGGTTCGGTTGGAATACAACTGCGGTAATATCACCCCTGAAGTCATCAGCAGAAAACATTACATTCATTTCGGTTGCCTTCTTCATTTCCCTTTCAGCCCAACCTAACGCTGCTTCACCACCCCAACTATCATACATAAGTTTTCCACAACCATCATCGTAAGATTTAGAACTTTCCAAATCTACTTTATGACGGGATAAATAACTAAACATTCTTGTAATGGTTTCAAGGGATATGTTGTCGCCTTTCGCTAATTGCGAAGCCCTTGTTTTCCCCACGGCTGTTCCGCAGTCGCCCCAACCATTTTCTTCAACCCAATCAAGAACCCTTTGTGCCGTGTCCTGTATTTCTTTTGTAGGAACAGCGAACGCTTCCCTAACATTAAACTTTTCTAATACTTCACCAGTTCCTTCGTAATAGTCATAATCTATATCAACGGGACAATACCCTTCCAATATACCTAACTTCACTTTAGAAATAGTTTTTGCTGTTGGTTCAGCAACCAACGCTGCGAACCTTGTTGAATAAACAAACAGACCGAAATGAAAACCGATTGGTTTTAGTTCATCTTGAGCCGACATATTTGTAGGCATTCTGTTTAAGTATCTGGCTTCACTAATGAACGGACGACCAGACCCACCGACATTTTGACCCTTACCCAAAGCAGCCTGTGCTTTCATAGGGATTTTGGCTAATGCCGTTTCGTAAGTTTCATTTATGCCAATAGGAAAATCAATTTGCTGCCACCTATGTCGGCATCGGTTGCCCGATTTATATTGGAAAAAATCCACATTTGGTGCCGTTCTGGCTCTTGGAACTAACTTGAATGTATCCCCCTGTGAAGATAGTTGTAATGAAAATGCTGCCATATCATCTTTAGACCAAACCCTTTGAGCCAACAACATCTTTCTACAAAGTTGTCTTGATGTTCGCATCAGGGGTGCTCCCACACCTGTATCTATTGTGTAGATGTATCTTGTAATAACTGATGCGTTATTACTATTATCGTCCCAAATACTTTGTGCTCTTGGGTCAGGATTGATTGATGGAACAGCAAAGTTTTCCACAACCAATTCATCAATATATTTTATTTCAGCGTTTAAGAATGCTTCATCGCTTACTTCCATTCCATAATTATCAATCAAAGCCAAGGCTTCATCAGTTAAATCGTCTTTATGGGAACAGGAAACTTCTTCCTGATTGTTGAAAACTTCCCAACTGATTTGTGTAGCGGGGTCTTTTACAATACTGATATACTGAATACCAGACATATCATCTTCTTCGTCTATTTTTAACTCAAATACTTTCATTATAGTCGTGCTAATTGTTCTATTTTTTTATTTAATTTTGTTGTGTCCTGAATGTCGTTATACAGAACATAAGCCTTTAATGGTGTTTTTGTAGATAAGTTTTGTTTAGCGATTGCTTGAACTATTCTACTATCGTCAATAGACATAGGTTTTCCACCTGTTGCCGTGTTGATACTTGATATTTGGTCGCCATAGGCTCTAACGGCTTCCCTGTTTAAGATGAACTCCCCACCTTCCAACATAGTTGGAACACCACCACCATAAGTATCGTGTGATGAACCTTCAATCAATCCACCCGTTCTACCCAAGTAAGCCTTGTTCTGTGTGAATTGTAATTGGTCGTTGATTACCCCAACCTGAAATGCTGTTAAACCAGCCAACACCAAAGAAAATGGTATAGCCGCAGGTATTGGTAATGTTGCGTAAGTGTTGATAATCGCTTGGGCTCCCTGTGCGATTGAATTGGCTAAAGCGAATTGTAGTTCTTGAACCCTAGCCTTCTTTTCGGCGTCAAACTTTTTCTTTTGATAATCCTTTTCAACCTTTAATCTTTCTGCGTTTCTTACCTTTTGTCCTTCTTCACTTTCATCACCCAATTCATCAATTGCTGCTAATGCTTGAGCCTGTTGATAATCTAATTGTTCTAATAACAAACTATTCTGTTGTTGAACTATATTTGATAATTGACTAGATATTTGTGTAAATGATGATAAAACAATATCAGCAATTTTCTTAAACTCGCTTTCACTAAAAGTTTCTTGTAATGACTTTTTAAGTGATTTAGTATTATCGTTAGTTTCTTTAAGTTTCTTATTTAACTTATCCAAGATGTCCTTGAATGTGTTATATCCAATACCTAAACTTTCACCATCTACTTCACCTGATTTAATTGCTTCACCAAAAGATATTTCTAATTGTTTAATTGTGTTGATAAGTCCTTCAATTTCTTCTGCTGACTTGAATGTAAGGTTTTCTAACCCTAATGATGCGTCCTGAACTATCTTTACGAAATCTTGGGGACTGATTACACGAAGTAATTTATCCCTTAAACCATCTGTATTACTGATTATATTATTGATGAAACCAGTAAATGCTTCTTGTGATGTTGAAAAAGTATCAGTAAGTTTTTTACCAAAATTAGCCAATTCAGTTTCAGTAAGGTTCTTATCTAAATCAGCGAAACCTTCACCAAATAAAGTGGTAAGTAGATTTAATCTTGTTAGTGCGTCTTCATTTCCTGCTGCTTCCCTTTTAAGTTCTCCCAAAGCATCACGAACTTTATTACTTTCAATAACAACATCACCTTCTTTTTTAGCCAAATCAACTAATAGTTTAGTGAATGCTTGTATCCTTTCGTTATATGCTGCTTGGTTGGCAATACCTACTTTAGTTGTTGCTCCCCTTTTTTCTGTAAGACCCAAGTTTTCTTTAACGAACTTTGATAAGTTCTGTTCTGCTTCACCAGCCAATAATGTTTCATCGCTTAATTGTTTAACCCCTTCATCAACCAATTTTTTAAGAAACACATTTGCTTCTTCCAATCTAGCAGGTGCGTCTTTACCAACAAACTTGGTTATTAAATCTTGGTTTTCATTAGCCAACGATGTTGTAAATCTTTGGATTGTGTTGAAATATTGTAATAAACTTTGTCTGGCTTCATCAGTAAGTTTAACACTATCAGCGGTGATTGGGTCAAATCTTCCACCAGGTTCAAGTAAGTTTTCTTGTTCTTTACCAAGTTGATTATACAACTTGATTAAATCATCAAAAGTAATCTTTGCGTCTTTCGGTAATTTAGAAAAGTTTAATCCAATTTTATCAAAGATTTTTATGTAAAAATCTTCTAATAGTTTAGCGTCTTCTGCTGTTGGGATTATATCAAAAAATAATCTGTTTATATCTTCTGTAAGTTTTTCACTTTCCTTCTTTGCGAATTGGTTTCTTTCTTCAATCAGGGCTTCCTGTTTATCAATAAGTTCTTTAACCCTATCCAACACTTCAGCCTGAACTTCTATTTCTTGACTGGCGAAACCTTGAAGTTGAGCCAAATAAGCCTTTTGTAGTTCTAATCTTTTTTGGATTTCTTGGATTGCGAATTGTTCCCTTTTGTCCCTTGTTTCTTTTGCCTTGGCATTTCTTTTATCTTCTTCTTGTTTTTGGAAATCAGTAATCGCCTTTTCACTATTTTTAACAGCGGCTTCCACTTTAATTGTGGCAATCAAGTTCGCAGCCAAATTGTCTTTAATTTCTTTTTCCCTATCCTGTGCCGCCTTTTTTCTTGTTTCATCACCCTTACCTTGTAATAGTGCTAAATCTTGTTGGACTATTTCTAAATCCCTGTATAAGTCCTTTTGTTTTTCTAATCTTTTATTTAATTCGTCTTGGTTCTTTTGTAATTCAGTTTGTAATGCTGGCTCATCTTGACCTATAGATTTAATATATCCAATACGGGCATCTTGTAATGCGTTTGTTGTTTCTAGTGTCTTGTTGAAATCATCGTAGGCTTCTTTTGCGGTTTTAATCTTTGGTGCTTCAGCATTCACTTCACTAAACTTTTCAATCAAAGTAGTAAGTCCAAAAATTAGTAATGGAATACCTAACGCAGCGAACGCTGATGTAAGGGCTCTAACCCCTGCTGATGCGACACCTGCTTCAACACCGATTAAACCTAATACTGCTGATACACCTTTTGCGGTGGCGATGTAGGCTTTTGATGTAATCAGTAATGCCTTTTCGGCGATTTCCCTACGGAATATCTTACTTTCTAATATACCTTCGTTGATGGCTCTTACACCCAAGGCAATATTCAATACATTCAAGGACTTTGCTTCTGCTTCCTGAACGGCTTTTAATGTTTCTTCATCACTAGATAATGTCCCAACCACCCCACTTAAAACCTGAAATGAACCTGATAGTAAGTTAGTTGTATCACCGATGGCACGCAATCTTTTTTCAACACCAATACCTTCAGTTGTTTTATCAACATCTTCTAATCTTGATTTTAATACTTGAATATTCAAGGCGGCTTCCTTGAACTGCTTACTACCAAACTCCGCTGTCTTCAGGGTGTTCTGTAATATCTTTAATTCTTCTTCTAGTTGGGTAATACTTGATATTACCTTTTCACTACCATCACTAGTAATTTTTAGTTTTAATCCAATTTCTTTCGCCATAGTTTTAACAGGTTGTAAAGTTTGTTAGAATACCATATTCTATCACTTGATAAATAGTATTTAACCCCACTTGTTTTAGGAATGTTCCTTCGGTAATCGGTATTGTCGCTGATGTATCACTAAACACAGAACAACCAGCAGATAATGTAGAGCAGTTAGAATTGACTACAACTTGGGCTGATGTTTCAGCACACATTTCATTTAGGTTGTTAGAACTAAACATAACATACTGATATGTTGAACCAGTTGGGGTCGGTTGTGGTGTGAATGGTGCCTGACGATATGTCGGTGGTATTAAAGGTGTTTCCACATTATCAAATGGTATTTTAATAAACGAACAAGACACCAAACTAATATCGGTGATGTCTGCGTCATTCATAGATAATAACCTCCACCAAGCGTTTAGGAAATACACCTTATCGTTGAAACCTAAATTGTTTATTTCAGTTGGGGTAAGCCTGAATATTCCGTTGAATATTTTAACACTACTATCGTAAAGTTGTTCTACCCTACCAATCCAAAAGTTATGGTAATTATCATTCAAGGTATAACCAACATAACTATCAGTCATCGGTTGCCAAAAGTCATACTGGTTTCCAAAGTTCAAGTCGCTAAAGGTTGATGGTGAATATTCGTAAGATGATAAGTGTGATATAGCAGGATAAGTCGTTTGTGAAACACCTGTGAAACCCGATAAGATATAGTAAGGGGTTGTTGTTCCTGTGATTTTACTATCCAATAATCCATTATAGAAACCCAATATAATATCAGTTCCTAATGGTGTGTATTGTGCTGTATCACCACTAGCCCCATTATTCCAAGTGTATAAATGTGGAACTAAAATATTACTATCTGTTGTTCCGTCAAATGTAGAAATTGGTAATGGTTGAAATGGACTTTCAATTACCTTCGTTCCACTATGATATGCTAGATTACTAATGTTTCTATAAGTCCCGAATTGTTGGTTTCTGTCTTGTTGGTTGATTTGACTATACCTGTCCGTGCTGTCTTTATACTTCAAGATATATTCTTTCGTTAAAGATGTTGTCGGTTCAATACTATAGTCCTGTGAAATATCTAATTTCTGGCTCCAATCTAGTTCTTGTCCTGTATTAAAATAAGTGTCCCACCTTTCAATCAAAAGTGAATTATCACCATTAGGTATTACCACTAGGTTAAAAGTATCTACAATCCCCTTAAAGAAGTCCAAACAGGTTGTTTCATTAGGTAGGTTGTCTTGTAATAATAATTCTTTATCACCAACCAATACAGGTGAAGACCAAAGTTCCCAAGCCTGATAGGTAAATCTTATTCTAGCGTTGGGGTCATATCCGCTATTTTGTCTTGTGTAATAAAGTGCCACCCTTCTACCACCTGGTATTGTAGCATTCACATACATATTATCCACTTCTGTTCCTTGTGTTAAAATAGCAATACCCCTGACTTGTGAATATAATGTTCCGTCATCAACATCTTTAACCGCAATATCCAAGATACAGGGAACAGATGTATTATCAACCGATGCGTTGAAACTAACCTTGAACTTATACACACCTGATACGGCTGTTGTAAAGAAGTTTCCCCTACCCGCAGCACCACCATTTCTAGCAGGACTAAAGATATTCAAGGGGTCATTTAATTCATTTACGAATACAAATCCTTTATAGAAATTAGGGTAGAAGTTTCCTTCAGCATCGTCTAATAAAATCCTTGTATAATTCACACTAAAGATGTTGGCATTTTTACTTGAACCTGATACAACTTGTCCCCCTTGTGATTGGTTTGTTTTGGCTAAACAGAATATTCCGTTGAAGTAATCACTATTCAAGAAAGAACTATCATAGGTAAAACCTGCTCTTAAAAACATATTATCAATAAGATACTTGGCAGAAACCCAAGGCGCAAATTGTGATGGGGCTAATGGTGTCGCTGAATTAGTGAAACCTGATGGGGATAAATCAAATCTGGAATAGTATTGTGCGTCATCGTATCCGTAGAACCCTAATGGATAAACGATTGAACCAGTAAGTCCTGTGTAGTTCGTGTAAGACCCACCAGTATAAGACCAAGTTGATACAATATTATCATAGTTTAATGTGTGGGTTAAACCTGAAAAATCCAAGTCAGTTAGTTTGATTTCCTGTAAGGTCAAAGCCAAGTCAGGTAAGTTTTCTGTTAGGAAGATTTCATACGAACCACCTTGAACTGAATTGATGATTTTGTTTAATCTACAAGAACCATTAAAGACATCTGCTCCACCATATTTTACAACAGCGGGAATAACAATATCATCACTAAAATTAGCACTATTCACATTATACGCTGCGGCGAAGAACCTGTTGTTCTTTGCTGTTTGGGGTATAGAAAATGTTTTGGAATATGAAGATTTTTTTGTTTGGAAATCTTCTATTTCCTCAAATGATTTGGTTATTGAAATGGATACATCTGCCCCTGTATCTAAACTTTCCCATACCCCCGTGTTGTTTGATTTTAACCATAGTTCAACCATATTATTCGTGATTTTGTCTTATTGTATCGTAAGCAGATTTATATTCAATTTGGATTTGATATTTTGATGAATTGATTTGGTAGTTAGGTTTAATCATTTCAGTATTGGTAATCACAACAGGTTCTAAAACCCCATTATCACCCACCAAATAAACTGAAGGGGATTGGACTAGTTCTTCGCTCAACCATAAACTTTCTGCCTGTGGTAAGTAGTCGGTATAAAGAACCCCCGATTGTCCTACCAACTGCGACCATACTGAACGCTCACTATTCCAACCAAAGTAAGATGGTGTGTCCCAACCAGCAGAATACAATTCAGGGTTGGTTTGGATTACTTGTTTTTCAACAGAATAACCCACATCTTCACGAGCCCTAAAATTATAGTTGTCCCAAGCACCTAACTTATTTAAGAAGAACACAACCCTATTTCCTGAACTACAATTATCATCGTAATAGAAATAGAATGGTTCGCTAATGATGGTCGTTGTTAAACAAGAACCAGTTGTAGTAAGGGGACAAGGGAACGATGATAATGCTGATGCTTCAGTATCAAACACAAAAGGGTCTGTAAGTTGAATAAATCCACCACCACCGATTTCGGTAATTTCATAAATGGTATTTTCATAATTGATAAATTGACCTACTGCGATTGTATCACCTGAATAACGGAAGAACATTTCACCACCATCACAAACATTTACAGCCACGATTGGTTGTCCTGTTGGGATACTATCAGGGGTAGGTAAAGGTGTCGGTGTGGGACAAGGTGTAGGGGAACAAGCACTTAAATTGGTGCTGTTCCATAACGCAGATACAGGGAACGGATTGTTCGCACATAACACTACCGATACTGCGGGTGGAACTGAAATTGTTAGTAAGTTTCCACAACAACCCGTATAGGTTATATCCAAGACATATCCTACATTTGTATCAACTGCGAACTCCCTACAATCAGCACTAAATGGTAAAGGACAATCCCCAAGTTCAGTAATGATTAAAGAACCTGTTATACCACTTATACTATCTTCACAACCACATACTACGATTGTAGTGTCTGCGGATACTGAACCTGTAAAACTTGTTGCTCCCGAACAAGTAAGTCCTGTATATGAATAAGAAAAATCAGGGTCGCTGTTCGCTATTTGATATGTCTTACAGATACAATCATTACAAATACCAATAAAGGTAATTGGAACTTCAACACCTAAAGATGTTATGTTTGTGTTTTGGCACGCACACCATCTACCATAAGTGTTTGGGGGGATTGTAATATAACTTACTTCACCCAAACAAGATAGGTATTCTATTTCAACATCATCAATCGCTAGTGGTGGATTAAACGCTTCGTATTCACCACACGAACAACCATCAAAATTATCTATCGCTGGTGTTGGTGGTGTCGGTTGGGATAGTGTCCCTTCCAATTCAACCTTATAGTATTTCGTTGTTGCTGGAATGTTTATTCCGTGTTCTTCAAGGTTAGGACTTCCTACCCCCAAATAAACTACTTGTTGTTCTGTCCAATTTGTAGGGGTGTCCCAAAATCCATCGTAGTAAGAACAATTAGGTCTTGTTCCACATAGGCTTTCTACATTATAGGTTCTACCTGTTGAAACCACCGCATCACTTTCATTATAGAATGTGAATAAGGCAGAATAGATTTCACGAGCAGGTAATACATCTGTAGTATCAAACCAATTCACAGCCGCTAGTAATGCGTTGTCCCCCTGACGAATGTATCTTGTTCTTGGGGAATTGGTTAAAAATCTTGATGTGTATTGTGGAAAAGTTCCTGTCTGTCCTGTTAAATAAAACGGGTCAAAGTCATAATACTTTCCGTTGAACCATTCCTTCACACCATTAGTGGCATAACATACATCACTTCTAACACCAGGATTTCCAACATTACCATTACCATCATAAATGACTACCACCCCTGTTGGTGTTGTTGCGTATTCTTCACCTACGATGATGTCGTAGATAATCATATTGTTTCTTAAATAACCCCACGCTGCTCCTTGAATGGCTGTATCACCCGAACACCCTATATTTACGGGTTTAGATGATGTGTAGTTCAATAGAATTGGGGAAAGGTCTATCTGTCCCCACCCTTGACTTGAAGGTGTTATTTTAAGTTCGGCTATTAGTCCGTCTTGTGTATAGACATTTACAACATATCTGTATTTGTATAAAGATGGGTCTGTTGCAGCTGTTGATTGAAATTGATAAACCAAGTTGCCATATACAGGCTGTATTGTTTCTGGTTGTGATAAAAATGTAATCATTATGATAATCCTATATTATATTGTTGTGTTCCAAATATGTTTATTCTATCAAATATGTCTCCCAACACTAATTCTTGATATTGTGGTTGTTCTAATAAAGTTTCAACATACTTACCAGTTTCAGTTTGGAACTCATCAGTAAATATTCTGTATCCCTTGTATCCTGCCTTAAATAAGTTCTTTCTAACGGCGAATGCCATACCTTTTGCTTTGGCTCCTTGAAGTCCTATTTTGGCTTTTACCCATTTTTCTAATTCGGTAATAAGTGGTGATACACTAGCCTTACTACCTTTGGCTCTTGTATCGGGATAATAGGCTCCACGACCAGGCCAACTACCTTCACCAAATACATTATCAACCCCATAATCTTCCATCAGTATATCTATTTCCCCGTCCCTTAAAACATAAGATACGGAATTGTATAATCTACCACTAGCGTTAAAATTATATGGGCTACTTGGTTTAGTCATACTACCCCTTTTGGTAAAACGGGGTTTTGGGGTCAGGATAAGTTCCTTTACCTGTTTAACCAAATATTCACCAATAAGGTTTAACAATTCTTCTTCCATTATTCTTCTTCAGGTTCAGGGACTAATTCAAGGTTGAAATATTCCAACGCTGCTTCAAGGTTTTCCAATTCAGTCCAACCTACATTTATACCTTCAGGGGTATAAGCAATTTCCCCTTCAAGTAAGTTTCTTGGTTCTTTTGTATCCTTGTCTTGATACAATCCTTCTTCTAAAAATAATTTGTATATCATAATCTTATCCTACTATAGTCCAACCTTTACCTGTTGCGATTGCTCTTTCAGGTGCCGTAAGTGCTGCTGCTCCACTACAACCTGTAATGTTTATTGTTTTACTTACTATTGTTGGTAAGTCATTAAAGACCTGAACCAACGCTGCCTGTCCTAATCCGTTATATTGAATGTTTATTTGTGGTGATGTTCCCGCATATTGTCCTGAACCATTATTTCGTAATCGTAGTGATGTTAGTTTTGTTATTTCACTTGATAATCCTAAAAGTTGAAATCTTGAAAACTTACAACGCATATCTAATGTTGGAAGTTGGAAGTTTTGATTAGCACTAAAATCAACATAGATAGTTCCTGTTGTTCCAGAATTACCTAAAAACTCTGTGTTAGTTATACCTGTTAAAGACCAACAAAGGTTTATTGTAGTTCCAAGAACAGCAAGGTTAGTTGATGGTGTTGTTGGAAATGTAATATTTGTTAAAGAATAACATTGCGAAAATGTTGAGCCGTAATTTGTAATGGCAGGAGCATTTGCTGGCATTACAACACTTTTTAATGAATAACAATTCTGGAATAAAGAATTGACGGCAGTAAGTGAAGTCATACTTGTTGGTAAAGTAATACTAGATAAAAAAAAGCAGCTGTTGAATGTGCTTGCCATACTAGTAACAGCATTTAATGATGATGGAAATACTATTGATGATAAACTAAAACAACTGGTAAAAGCATTTGCTAAAGTGTTTAATGAAGTCATACTTGTTGGCATCACTATTGATTGTAGATTTCTACAACCACTACACATAGTAGCCATAGTTGTTAAACTATTTTGAGCGTTATTTGGTAATGTAAGTGTTCTTAAATTAGTGGCAGTATTAAATGTGTTTAATAATGAAGTTATATTATACGATGATGGTATTGTAATATCACTTATCGCAAAACAATTATTAAATGTTAGTTGTAGGCTTATTGTTGCTCCTACTGATGTTGGTAAAGTAATTTGTTGTAAATTATAACAAGTATTAAATGTGCTAGTCATATTTGTTAAACCAGACATACTTGTTGGAAATACCACAGAAGATATTGAATAACAATTTTGGAATGTGCCAGTCATATTACTAGCATTTAAGTTTGATGGTAATACACAATTTTTTAATGCGTAGCAGTTTTGGAATGTTTGGGTCATATTTACATCATTACCCGATGTGGTTGCTGGCAGTTTAATATATTCCAAAGAACTACAAAGATTAAACATAGTCGTCATATTGATTGTTCCTGCTGTTGTTGGAAACTCAATAAACTCAAATGATAATAAACTAGCACAACTAGCCAACATAGATGTATAATCCAAACAAAGTGGGGTTGGTGGAACTTTAATTTGTGTTAAAGAATAGCACTGGCTGAATGTTTGGTTCATACTTGTATTATTATTCAAGGTCGGTGGTAATGTAATTGATGTTATAATATAACAAGAATTAAATGTGCTGCTTAATGATGTTATTGAAGTCGCATCTTGTGGCATAATAATAGGTTCAGTCAAAGAAAAACACGAACTAAAACACGATACGAATGAAGTTGCGTTAGGTGCTGATATTGGCATAACAACTTTTCTTAAATTAAAACAAGCAAAAAATGTTGATGTGAATATGGCACCCGCTGTGTTTATTACTGATGGTAATTTAACATAAGTTAAATATGTAAAATAAGGTCTTGGGTTTGAGCCGAAAGATTGAAATAAAGACGCAAAACCTGAAGTTTGTGTTCCATCACCATATACCGCTTCTAATAATCCACTTGGACTAGCGATATAAGTAGTTGTTTGATTTGTATTCCAAGAAATACTTGTGTTTGTTAAAGTCGTTCCCGCATCACCATACACCCTAATCTTCCACATATTATATCCTAATGTGCTTGCTGTTCCCCCTGATGTATAAGTGTGATTTGTTGTTGCGGATAAACTTGAAATTGTATCTGTTGTTCCATCACCCCAATCAATATAGATATTACCTACACCGCCCGTTTGTGTAAAGATTGTATTTATGGCGGTAAATGGTGATGTAGCATCGCTCATTAAAAATTGAACTTCGCCAGGTGTATCTGTTATTGTAATCCAATCAACAGGTCTAGTCCAACCTGAAGGTGTTGAAACAGGACGAAGTAATGCGGTTGATGTTTGGTTTGGTATAATGAATGGCATATCTTATGTCGTTGTGAAAATGTATATGTCCCCTGTTATATTTGCTGATGGGGGATATTGTGAAAAAAATGTTGATGAACCTGAAAATACATCGTTATATGGTTGTATTCTTGAAATTGTTGCCATATAAACTGATGCGTTGTAAGGGACGAAATCTACCCTTGAAGATGTTGTTATTCCTGTGTTAGAATAACTATAATCGTAATAAGTTGTTCCTGTATTGTAAGTCCAAGCAGAAAATAATAATGTTTGATTTAAGACACGGATAGGTTGTGAGCCTGATGTTCCTGAACTACCACTAGTCCCTGATGTTCCACCACCACCGCCACCTGTAATGACGATGTTTGCTACACCTGTTCCACCACTAGTGATTGTTGCTCCTGAAAAATCTAATATGGTTGCTTGTGATACAACCAAAGTTCCCCCGCTATACACATCTACCGCTGATGATGAACCGCTCGTTCCTGAACTACCTGATGTTCCTGACGAACCTGATGTTCCACTACTACCTGAAGTTCCTGAACTACCAGTCGCTCCAAGTGTTGCTAATATGATTTTATGATTGTTGGGGAATTGCGCTGTTCCCGCAGCACTAACCAAAGATACAGGAACTAACCAATAGTTAGATGCTCCTACGATTTGTGTTGTCGCACCTGTTATATTCCATACCTGATAATTTCCACTATTAGATTGGTCTTGAATTGTAATCTGTTGTCCTACTTGTAATAAAGCCAAGAATATATCTATGTCTGTTACTGGTGTGTCTGTAAGATGGTTGATGTTGATTTGGGTTGATGCGGTCATCGTAATATTATTCCAAAGAATATGTCCCGAACCAGGATTACCTGATTGTGCGTTGTCCTTTGCTTCATAATAAAATACACTTGAAGATACACCATTTATACCACTAGTTCCTGAACTTCCACTTGTTCCGCTACTACCTGACGAACCACTTGTTCCCGAACTTCCACTACTTCCTGATGTTCCATCTTGACCTGACGAACCACTTGTTCCTGATGTGCCACTAACACCACTAGAACCTGATGTTCCTGAACTTCCCGATGTCCCACTACTTCCTGATGAACCTGTTGCTCCGTCCGTTCCACTACTACCACTTGTCCCTGAACTACCTGATGTCCCACTTGAACCTGATGAACCTGTCCCACCACTAGTCCCCGAACTTCCGCTCGTTCCTGATGTGCCACTACTTCCTGACGAACCACTTGAACCTGAACTACCCGATGTTCCGCTAGTTCCTGAAACCCCACTAGAACCTGATGTCCCTGATGAGCCACTTGTTCCCGCAACACCACTAGTTCCTGAACTACCCGATGTTCCGTTCTGTCCTGATGTTCCACTACTACCTGAAGTTCCGCTCGTTCCTGATGTTCCTGAATTACCCTTCAAGTCATTCACATTTATTCTGTAAGTGATTGTATTACCTGAATTGTTAAACACTACCCAACCCCCCGTATAATCACCACTAAAGATTGGTAATTGACCGATGGTTTCATTAGGACAAGCAGGGGAAGCATAATTTACAACTTCACAATCTTCACTAGTCATAATGTTTCCATTTTCATATAACAAAAAACCATTTTGATTTACGAAGTCAGGGATACAGGCTGTCTGTTCTACCCTGATTGTGATGGTCGCTTCAATACCTACAACTTCTTCCTTGAACCTATCCATAAAGGGTGTGTAATTTACACTAGTTGTAAGGAAGTATCCGTATTGGGTAAGTTGGTTTGTAAAGAATGCGTAGAAGTCATTTAAGATGGTTTCCGTTAAAGCCAAACTATCCAACTGGTTAGAATTGATTGGGTCTCCATCTATGTATTCATTCAACAAGTCATAGATTAGAATGTTGAAATTGAAATCGGCAAAGTTTTTATCCACGACTGATGGTTGTGGAACAGCGTGGAACGCAGGGTATTCGGTGATGTAAGTATCCCTTGAATAGTCAGCCAGGTTTCCCCAACTAAAAGTTCGTAATATAGGGTGTTGTGCTGTGAAATAACCGAATAGTTGTATAATATCTTTTATAGTCATTATTGTATTGCTTTTTGGTTTCTTTGGTTTTCTTTATGTGCCTTGTCTAACCTATAAGATAAATACCCCATTACCTCATATAGTTCAAGTTTTAACACAGGATTTACCTTCAGTATATCGTCTTGAGCGCACAACATAAGTGATTGATAATAGAAGTCAATTACGGATTGTTGGACTTGTTCTGGCGTAGTATCTTTGGCTTTGCTTTGTTTTTTGCTTTGTTCCCTATCATTTTCGTCTCCATAGATAATAGGGAAACTTTCATAAGTTCTTGAACGAAAGTTGTTAAAAAAAAAAGGGCTGAAAACAAGTTTGTAATTGGGAATTGTCTAAAGTCATTTACACGACCCATACATTCGTCTAATGAATAGGGGATTAGTTCCCTTTCATTACCTTCTTTTTTTGATGATAATGGTTTGTATAGATGGACTGCCAACTTGGTTAAATCTAATGGACTTTCAGCCATAAACACTTCCAAGTTTATCCATTCTTCATAAGATATTTGTGATGGTTTAATCAACCCATATTTAACCCCCTTGAAATCAACCACCAATTCTAACGGGGTTGTATCTGTATTACCCCATTCAGTCATCAACATCTTTGCGACAAATGATACTTGTGCGAAGGGTGCTTGTTTAACTTCTTCAATCGGGGCACCAGTCATCATCGTAATCAATTCTGTTGCTTTGATGTCGGGGTTATTCTTCAGTAATTCATACTGCTCTATCGTGATGGGTAATATCCCATATTCTTTTTTACCTAATACTACTTTCATAATGTTTCACTAATATACTTATCATCTTACCTAATGGTTTATTTTCTTTTTCGGCTAAATCTTTTAGCAACTTATGGTATTCACCTTTCATTACAACCATCTTGTAATCGTAATCGTATTTCTTTCCTAATCGTTTAATTTTCATATTACATAAAACTATATTTCACTTTTGGTTTGTAGGTCATTTCCGTAATCAAATAACGGCTCGCATCTAATAAGTGGTCTCTTCCTGTTGTCTTACTTGTGATGTTTCCCGACCTGTCCTTGAACCATTTGTAGTTCTTTAATTCTTCTATAAGGTTCGTTGATGATGCGTCAATCTGTAGTTTGTATTTCTTCATTTCGGTTATACCATACAGGACTGACCCTGCTTCCTTCTTTACCCCACGGCTACGGGAATATCCACCCTTCTTTAATTCGTCAATCATACGGGGCTCACTACTATCACAAATAATCTCAAAGGTCTTCTGTAATCCCCCTTCTTTCATCTTGAATAATATATCATCACTAGACAATCCCCTTTCATAGAATACTTCCTTCAGGTAGATTACATTATCAGGTTCGTTGATAAGTCCCCACACACACGCACATTCATCGTTGGAATATCCCCAATCTATCCCGACCCCTAACATCTTGGAATATCTTGGTGCTTCATTTACAATTTCCCAGTTGATAAAGATTGTTTCACGGGGTTTAATCTTCTTACCCAACGCATACACTTCATACATTTCAGGGTCAATATCTTTTAGTCCTTCAATAGATTTTACAATCCTATCATCTAAAAAAGGATTTTGTTTGTAGGTGCTAATAATAAGTTGATTGTCGGGGTTTTCTTCCAAGTCATATACATACCAATCTTCACTAGCCGATGGGTTGTAATCTGCGATGATGAACCTACTGGTTCTAATATCTAATTGAATAAAGGCATCTTGACTGACTGATGTAATTTCGTTGATGAATACTATGTCTTGTTTCATACCACGCAACTTACCTGAACCATCATCTGCTCCCAAGAACCTAACTAACCCACCATTATCAAATCTGTAGATTACTTCTGTCTTGTTGAATTGTTCGGGGTTATACATACCCATTTGGTTCATTACTTCCTGAAAGTCCAATAGAACGGAATTACGGATTGAAACAAGTGTATCCCTTACGATTGTAATTGTCGTGTTGGGGTTCTGTAAAACATATAGAATTAGATAGGCTATGGTTTGGTAGGTCTTACCGCTTCTAGAAGAACCACGAAGGAATATTTTTCTTTTACCTTCCTTGACTGCTTTGTCTATATCCAAATATAATGTTGATACTTTGACTTCCATACTGAAATTGTTGTCCTTCCCCTGACTTCTATAAATATACTTTATATGTTAAAAAACTACATAACAAAAAAACCCCAACTTTCGTCAGGGTCTTTGGTGTTATAGGAGCATCACTTACTTTTTCTTATTGTCTATGTGGTCTTGGATTGTATCCAATCTTTTACCCAATTCAGCGCTGTATCCGTTTTCTACATAATCTACAAGGACTACGGACATTCCCACAAGTTCCTTCATAGTTAAACACTTATCACAAGCCGTAGCCCAATCAAGAACCAACTTCATAGAACTTTGTGATGCGATTTGTCTTTCTTTACTTTGTGCCATAGTTAGAAGGTATAATAGGTTGAAAAGTTTTTAGTATCAATTTCAATATTATCTATGTAATGTTGGTTGTTAGAATTAGCCGTTGCTTTGGTGTGTAATGGTTCATCAAAGTATTCATTTAATGCGTCATTAAACTCTTGGCTGTCTTCATCATAATCACCTTCATAACCATATTGTTTTAGTTCGTTTAATAAATCTTCAACACTATCAAAATCCCTGACGATGTCGTAGTCGGCTTTCACCTTGATTGTTTTTGTTATTTGTATCATATCCTATATTTTTAGTTTTGTAATTCATAAACATTTTCAATATCAAACAAATTAGCCCCTGTTAGTTTGTTGATTTGTTGAACTTGTGATTTAGTCATAGATTGCGACAACCATAATCCTCTACCAGGATTTACGAAACAAACTTGGAAACAAAGTTTTCCACTATTCCCACGATATACTGCGGGTTCGTAAAACTCAATTTCGGTCATTTCAGGGTGTGCTGCCATCAGCATATCCATATCAATAGAATATCCTGTCTTCTGTGTCTTGTGGTTCTTATCACTAATTTCTTTCAATAGTGATGTCGGGATTGTGTTTTTCTTTTCCATATTTTTTTTTATCAGTTGTGTCTTACAAATATAATACTTTTTTTTTAACCTACCAAATCTTTTTCAATCTTTTTTTCCAAAAGATAGTTCAACAAATATTCGTGGTCTTCAGGACGAATAATTAAAACAACTTGTTCGTGTTTGTCTTTTTTCATATTGAATACTTCCATACCAAGATAAAGGTTTTTGTCTTCATCATCTACTAACATAAGGGTATGGATTTCTTCCACTCCCATAAAGGTCTCTTTGTTTTTTAGTTTGTCTTTCATAGTGATACAAAATTACGGATAAGTTTTGATACTGCCAAACTATCCCTGATAATATTTAATATTTTTTACCTGTCTGTTTAATTCTATAGTCCATACTATCGCTTGTAAGATGATGGCAATTCTATCCTGCCTTCTTCTATGGTTTGATTTTCGTTGTCTTGGTATTTTCATTATCTTACAAATCGTCTTACAAACTGGTCGTGTCTATCCCTGAATGTGTTATAGTCAGGTTGTTCGTTATACAAAGTTCCGCAGTCGTGGAAGACCTCATCGTTGATGTAGTTGATAATCAAGTATTTCATACCATAGTTCGTTTCTACGACACTAATTCCTGATGAATAGTCATATCCCCCAATCATAGTGTGCGTGGTCGTAAAACCCACTATTTCATTTGGAATATTTGTATAATGCTTTCCATTACGGATTGCGTTTATGTGGGGTCTTGATACACCATACATTTCTGCGATGTCCCCATCACACAACATCGTTGTTGCGAATAATCGTTTTATTTCTTGAACCTGTTGTTCCGTTAGTTTGCTTGAACCTTTCATATATTTTCTTCTGTTATTTCGTTATTGTCTTCACCACAATTACAATCGTTTAATCCATAATCAATATCATCAACCCATTTAACGACATCTACCAAAATCTTACTGGTTTCGTTATTGTCCCATACATTTTTGATGGTGTAGATTTTTTCATTACTATTATAGACAATCTTGATTTTAACCCCCGATTTTGTGAAACGGATTTCATATATGTATTCCGCCCATATTCCTTCGTCCATAAGTTTCTTATCACTTAAAGAAATATCCCAAAATAGTATTTCTGCTTCAGTCATACCATCATCGTTGATTTGACGACTGAATGGTTTTTTCTTATCACCAAACATAGTGGTATAGTTTTTTTCAAGTATGAAATTATTTAACTTGTTAAACCAGTATTCTTTAGTTGATAGTGTAAGTGCTTTCATCACATAGGGAAATACTGATGTGCTGGTTATACCACCATCGTATTTAACCCACGAACCCATTACGAACTTTCCGTTGTCGTAAATCTTAAAAATTGCCTTTGTTCCCATATCTATAAATATACTAAATGTTTTTATATTACAAAGAAATATTAAAAGTTTTAACAAACTTACGGAACTTTGACTTGATGTGTTCTACAATTTTGTCTTCAACATTTTCATCATCAACTTTCCAATAAGGGTTTTCTTCAGGTTGGGGACAATACCAGTCAGTATTGATATACCAAATGGTTTCAATCCCTTTGTGTTCTACATAGTAGGTTGCGTATATCTGTGTAATCTTTCCTTCTTCGTAGGTGATTGCTTGGTTTTCTCGTTTGCTTCTCATAATTATTTTACCATAAAAGTTTCGTGGAATGTTTTACCAGTAGTCGCCATCATCACTTTACGACTTCTTGAATTGTTTGGACTGAACTTACCATCTACGATAGTGTAAGATGCGTTTTCGTCAGGCCAAAGATAAGTTGCGTTCGGGTAAGAAAAGTTCAATACCATCTTGAAGTAGTTTTCCTGTTGTTGTTTTTGGTTGTGGGTCATAGTCGTTTATTTTTTATAGTTGTTTAGTGTCTTACAAAGTTCGGGATAATATTTGGATTATACAAGTGATTAGTGGATTTTTTTTCCGTTGAACCTATCAATACATAATTGTAGAAAAGTGTTGATGTTGGCAATCATCACCTCGTTTGATTTGTTGTTCTTCATACTATCGTCCATAACACCAGCAATCACTTCAATCAAGTAGGGGTGGATTGGGTGTGCGACCATTCTGTCTAATACAATACTTTTTTCAACAACACTTTTTTTAGTGATTGCTTCGTTCAAGATTACTCGTGCGTCCATAGTGATTTCTTTAGTTTTCATAGTCGTAGTTTTTATAGTTGTTTAGTGTCTTACAAAGATACGGCGATTTACACCACACCGCCAAACAAAGCACAAAAAAAAAAGGAAGATTTTTTACATCTTCCTTTTGTCTATCCCGTAGAACCCGTTTTTAATAATGGCAGTCATCAAAGAACTTCAGGTTCGTCAGGGGTAGTATCTTGGTAATTTGTCGGTAGTATAACACGGACTTCAATTTTATCTAAACCTGTGTGGTTCAATTCTATTGATTGCTTAACCTTGTATTCGGGGTGTCGGTGTTTTAGAAAGAATTGTAATAGATTTGGGTTTTCACTTAAAGATTGTTTTAAGATTTCTTCTGCTTGTTCCAGTTCAATCTGGAAATATTCTTCAATCTTATCCTTAAACTCTTCGTCATACTTCTTCCACCTGTAGTAAGAAACTTCACTACAACCGCATAGTTTGGTGCTCTGTTTTACCGATTTACCTTCGGCTAGTTTATTGATGATACAATTTTGTTTTTGTATCGTTGAATGTCTATTCTTGGCTTCCCTTGAATAAACATATCTACCAGGTTTTTTATTTGGTTGATTTGGCTGTTCCATACATTTCAATCCTTTCCTGTTGGGTAGATGGTCTTACCCCTAATTTACTGAATATGAACTCGTCTATTAAACGCAATTCACTATTGGCTATACTTCCCCAACCACGACTACCAATTCGTCCTTCTACCTTCTGTAAAGGATTTTGCTTACAACCACACCCCATCTTTATTTTTTCTTAAATTATCTAATCGTTTATTTGTTTCCCAAAACACTTCTGTAAAATAATAACATAACTCAAAATTATCGTTTTCTGTATGATACTTGATTTGTTCTTCTATTGAAGCCAAAGTATTATTTAGAAGTTGTGATGGCAACATATCTACCATTTGTGCGGTTATTAGTATCTGTTGAAACAATACATCAACCCCTAATTCTATAACCTTCTTTCTGTCTTCAACGGCTAGGTTAAAGAACTCTTCTACTTCTACTTCGGTATAATCAATTATCATAGTGCGGGTCTTACATCAAGGTTCATTTGACTTCTTAAAGTATAAAGTTCAGTTTGTAGTTTTTCAATATGAACTTGGTATTTTTCTACCTGTTCCTTTAATTCTTTAATTTCTGTCTTCAAGTCGTTTATCGCCATAGTATAAACTGATATTACTTCTTTAACATTTTCAATTTCAAGAGCATTCACTTCTGCTCTGTTTTTTTTATTACCAGCAATATATCCCACTATCGTTGAAATGAAACCTATTATCGCTGTCGTTATTACATCATTCATATTGTATAAATATTACAAGTCCTTCTTTTTAATCGGTAAATTATGTCTTTGATGAAATTGAATATAAATTGGAACTTCACCTGATAAGTCATATCCCAAGTTAGTAAAAATTATATCAGCCTCTCTTCGCATATTTGTTTTTTGATTTAGTTGTCCTTTTGTTGCTCTACAAGAAGAACACATTAAACAATTCCCGTAAGCATCTATGTAATCAATACAACCCCTAAACTTATTCTTGGGGAGCCATTTATCACAATACCTACATTCGTATTCCCATTCACCTTCTTCATCAACACGCTTCCTTCTAATCAGTAATTCGTCATCATTTTCCATATTCGTTGAAGTATTAAAAAAGGGGGGTTTTATTATAGGACATAACTGAATAAAAGAATAATGATATGGGAAACATTATTAGAAAGCGAACCCCCCCTTGAATATAAATATAATCATTTTCTAATAGTAGTCCAATTATATTTTTTATCTTTTAAGTAAAAAAATAATGATAGTTGTTTTTTCCTTGAAGTTTGATACTTGATAAAGTTTTTGTAATAGCGGATACTATCGTTCTGTTCGTTGAAGGTAAGTTTAACCCACATATCAAACAATTCATCATAGTTCCTATCATCTTCCTTGAAATCAACAAACATACAAGTAAAAAGTTCTACATCATCATCACTAACTTTTTCTTCAACAAAAGAATATGATTTTAATTGTAGGGTTGTTTCATCAGTTTCTATATCCTTATCTATATCATTATCATTATCTATATCTATATCTATAGCTTGTTTTCGGTTGTTATTTAACCAAGTAGGTTGTTCTTGGTTGTTTTCGGTTGTTATAGGTTGTTCTTGGTTGTTTTTTAATGCGTTTTTATTACCTATTGGAGCACCACCTGACTTACCATTTACACGGGCTACTTCAACCTTTTTAGTATATTTTTGTCTATCACTATCTAATAGTGGTTTAGCATTATCCCAAAAATCTAATATTCTTTCATTTGTAATTACAACATCTTCATTATTGGAATAAGCGTGTAGAATAGACATCAATTCTTTTATCATTTCTGGCGACCATCTTTCAAGGGTATTAAACCAAGATGGTCTAAATATTACATTATTATTGTCCGTCTTTTTCATTCCAAAAAGTATCAACATCGTTTAGGTATTGTTTGTATTCATCACTTTCGGCAAAACTATTACCAACTTCATTAGCCTTTTTCATAAGAACACGAAATCTTTTTTGTAATTCTTCGTATTTTTCATCTATGGATAATTCATCACCAACTAAAAATTGATGAATTGAATTATCAACATAGGAACTAATTGAAATCCCCTGTGAAGCGCAATAAGTTTTTAATCTTTTGTGTAGGCTTTCATCTACCATAATACATTTTCTATTTTCCAT
>Ga0181359_1000020_pt1 | contig 32388 bp, 43 predicted proteins | sample Fa13VDMM15SD_FD_141229 | JGI IMG/M metagenome (GOLD analysis project Ga0181359, IMG submission 141229) | Freshwater viral communities from Lake Michigan, USA - Fa13.VD.MM15.S.D | ecosystem: Environmental > Aquatic > Freshwater > Lake | place: USA: Michigan | collected 2013-09-24 | reverse complement strand
TTTAGAAATTATATTATTGGGCAAGTTCCATTAGCACACAATATTTCTGTTACTAATGAATTTACTTTATAATATGGATTGATTGGAGATGAATTTAATCCTTCACGCAATGGAGACATAAACGAGCCTGGGTTTGAAGGTGTAGAAACGAAATCCCAACACAATAATTCAAAATCGTCTTGTACTTCTAATACTTCACCTACTTGTTTTAAACTACCCATACCACGAGATGAAACACCAACTTTAATACCATTACCAATTAGTGATTTTAAAATGTTACCTGATGGGGTAGGTAGTATTTCAATTTTACCCATAATGTTATCTCCATCCCACCAAATGCTATTGATGTTATGTGATACGTTTTTTAAGTTAACTACTTGAGAATCAGGGTGATCTAATTCACCACAAGCACGTCTTTCTTTAACTAAAGTCATGTACTTGTCGATTTCACGTTTCCATAAATCTTTAGCATAATAGCGACCGTTACCGTTTTTAACTTCACAGGTAGCTAAAACACCTTCAACTAATGGATTACCATTCATCTTACCTTCGGTAAGTGAGGCAGGTGATACGTTAAAGGGACGAGTTTCTACAAGTAGCGATTTCATGTTATTTTAATTCTTCTTTAATAAGTTTAGCAATTAAAGAACGTACTTTTGATTCTCTTAATCCAGTTTCTAAAGCTTTAATTTTAGCTTCAATTTCAGCCGCACGTTCAGGATCTTTTTCATTCATTAATTCATCCTGAAGGTCTGCAAGTTGTTGATAAAGAGCTTCATTTTCAGTCATTCCTTGAAATGGTATATCTTTATCTAATTTTAAAGGAAAAGCATAATTCATAATAGTATTGATTTGAGATGGATTTAAATCTGTGTTCTCAAGATAAGCGTATGCTTCATCTCTACTCATTTTATTTGAATCAATAACACTTAGATGTTGATCTAAAACATCAGTATTTTCTTTTAATGAACTATATGGTGGTAAATCTTTTTCTGTCCAACCTAACCAACCACCAAAATCTAAAGCTTGTTTATAATATTCTTGAGCTTTTTCTAAATCTCCTTCTTCAAATGCTTTTTTTCCTTTATCATAATAATTTTCAGCGCCATATCGCATGTTTGATTCATGGTCAGCATCTCCATCTGAAGGGTCAGTATCAAAATATGGATTTTCGCCAGTTACTACTTCTTTTAATTTAATTCTTTTTTCAGCACCCGGTGTTTTCATTTTCTTAACACCAGCAGAGTTTTGTGGTGTTACAGGCATTTCCTTTACTTTTTTAGGCATTGAAGTTTTAGCTTCACTATTACTTAATGTATCTTTAACGTTTGCTTTTACTTTTTCAACGTCAACGTCTAAATCACCATATCCACTTGATTTGTGTTTACCTTTTGGTTCTACTGGTTGTTTTAATGATGGTGCTTCGTCTGTAAATCCAACACCTTCAACACCAAACATTCCATCTTTAGTGTAATGTAAAGCATCTTTTGCTAAGTTTTTAACAACGATGTCTTTTAATTCATCTACAGTTTTGTCATGGTTTTTAGGATTTTTTAATTCAAGATAAAAACCTTTCATGATTTCGTTAAAATTAACGTTGTCAGCATTTTTCATGTCTGCGTTATTGTAAGCATTTTTACGATAATCTTCAACTTCTTTAGATACGTTTTTTTCTACAGCTTTAACTGATTCTTGTAAGTGTATTCCTTTAAGTTGTCCATCCTGTAAAGCCATTAATACATCAACTTCTGAAACATTGAATTTTTCAGCTGCTTGTTTCATTGATATCCTACCTGCATTCTGATTGTAATAATCAACTGCTTTTTTTAGTTCGTCTGCTTTAATATCTTCAGCTAAAATCTTTTTCCAATCAAATATATCAAATCCTTTACCAACAACTCCACCAGCTTTTGCTTCACTAATGATTTGTTTAGATTTTAACACATTTACTGTAGTGTCAAAGTCTAAAAGATTTGTAATGTGTTGTGGAAACAAATGGCGGGCTTGTTTTAAAAATTGTGCTTTATTGCCTTTACCACCAACGATTGAATTGTAATGTTCTTGAAGTGTCATGTTATTTTTTATTAAATAGTGTTAATAAATTGTTTGCGTTTTTAATCATGTTGTCTAATTGTTCTTTACCAAATTCAGTACCTGGAAGTTCTTTAGCTGTAGTAAAATCTGGTTTTTCTTTATACAGTTTTAAAGTTTTTATTTTGGCTTGTTTTAATAAAGGTAACAATGTGTTTAATTGATTTTCGATTTCATCATAATCATCAATTCGATCTGTGATGAATGTTTTTAAATCACCATCTTGTAAATTTAATGAATTAATAGATGCATCTGTAGATTCTTTTTCTTCTAATTTCTTTTTCCATAAATCTTTATGGTCGATAGTTTTAGAAGCTTTATGTAATTTTTCTGTAGGAACAGGTTTCCAACCTAATTTGTAATAATATATGTTTTGGGCACCTTTAGCTTTTTTATTTGGATTGAATGCTACTGTTGGAGCATAATTAGCACTGTCACCAGTATTAAAATGTCCAGCATCTACACCAGCGCCGGTAGCACTCATTTCCTTTAATTTAGCACGGATAATTTCTTTTATTTTATCTTTCTTATCCATTTATCTTTTTCAATTCGTCAAGTAAATCACAATACTGTAACAAATTAACCATATGATCGTTGTTTACTTTATCGTTTTTACCTAATTCAGCTAAAAGACCAATTGTTTCGGTTAATTTAATTTTAGTAACCTTATCGCTTGTTTTCTTGTTTAATTCAAATAAGCGATTTTTAATTTCGATAGTTTTGGAATTATAGAATTCTTTTAATTTTACTGGGTTGTCTTCGCAGTTGATGAATTCTTTAAGTATATCTTTTTTACTAGGGCTAAAATTAGCGTATTTGCTGTTAAATTTATCTAATAAAAGTTTGTATGTTAAAATACGAGTACCTTTATCTGCTTTGTTTAATTCTTCAAAAACCTCTTCTGTTTTATTTTCTTTTTTAGATGTTGTAGAAGTTAAATGTTCTAATACAGCTAATTTGTTTGTAATAACTTGTTCGGTTTTTGCTGCTTTTATTTCCACAGATTCAATCAATGTGTATGTAGCAGCTTGAGCTTTGTAATTAGGTAATTTTGTTTTAAAGAATTGTTCTAAATCGTAATGATTTTTAATTTCTTTAATTAAATTGTATTTTTGTCTTTTAAGTGCAGATTTATTTAATTGTTTTGCACTTTCAAGTACAGTGTCAATTACAAGGTTTGCTTTACCTTCCGTTAAGTTAGTACGTTTGGTTAAGCTTTCATATAACTTATACTCACGACCTAATTCTGTTTTGCTAAAGTATTTTTTTAAAATACCTAAAGCTTCGGAATTCTTGCCAGATAATGTATCAGCAGTGATTTGTCTGACTAAAAGTTCAAAGAGAATACCGGTGTTTTTAAATTTTGAATGTTTGATTAACATTTAAGTATGCTTTTATTATAAATATATCAGGATAGATTAATCTCGCAATTGGTTTTCATCTAGCAACGATTCTTTTGCTTTATCTGATTGGAAGACCAATTTCTTTTCAATTTCATTTATGAATTGCGAATTTTTTAATTTAACGTTTTCAGTTAATGCTTTGCTATTAAAATCCGGTTGATCATCTACTTTAGCTGCCTGGCGGCCTAATCTATCTCTACCAAAAACATTGTCTTGAGTGTTGATGTTTGTTACTTTTTCTTCAGGGCGACCTAACTCAACATCTTTATTATATCCTGCTGGTACATTTCCTGGGTCAGAAATCATACGTCCCTTACCATATAGTGCAGCTAAATCATGGGGTGTACCATACGATTTGCCGGTTTCAAGTGGGTCATTACCTTCTTCAGTTACTTGAGCTAAGCGGAATTTACGTTTAGCATCTTGAAGTATAAGATCTCTATATTCATCATATTGATCTTCACTGAAGTGGAATATGTGGTGGTAAATCCAATCTGTAGGTAAAAGTTGAGCATCCATTATGTTTTTAGCTAAGTCAACTTTTTCTTTCATCAACGCAATACGTTCTTGATCGTATATAATAGATGGAGTAGTTAATGATAATTCAAAATTAGTTAACGCTTCACCTTTATATCCTTGAACATATAAATGTACTAAAGCAATACGATATAATTCAGATAAAAGTATACGTTGAATTCTATCAATTGTACGAGCAAAACGAATATCTTCAGCTGCTAATGTTGCTTTACCAGTTAAATCTTTTTCGTAACCCATAAATGCTTTAGGTACTTTAAGAGCGGCAAATAGTTTATCTCTTAAATAAACTACATCTTCCATTCCAGTATAATCTAAACCTTTAGTAGTTTCAATTTTAGTAGCACTATCGTTACCACGAACAGGAATATAAAAATCTTCTAACATGTTTTGCATGTTGTATTTTAAGTTATATTCACCTGTTTGTTGATCTACGTAAGGTGTTTTTTTCATTGTAGCAATAGTCTTCTTCATGAAGTTTTCTACTTCATTTGGAGGAATAGAACCTACATTAATATAGAAAATACGTTTTTCTGGTGCGCGAGAGATCCTATGAATTAACATAGCATCTTCCATTAATGAATATTGTTTGTATAATTTACGAGCTGGTTCAATATATGAACGTCCGTAAGGCAAATAGTTTACATCTGTAAGTAAACGGAAATGTGCTATTTCGTAGTTATCAAAATATATTCCTGTTGTGTCAGGACTAAATTGATGTGGTATACTAAACTGTCCGTAACCACCACCTACATACCCATCAGGGCTATATTTAAAACGAACAGACATTGGATTATCCTTATCCCAACCTTCTTGACGTTCCATGTGATATGCAGTGTATGGTAAAACATTATATACACCAAATTTTTCTGCAATTTCTAATTTTAAAAAGAAATCACCATATTTGCACATTTGGCGAGTCCAAGACCATAAGTTAAATTCAATGTTTAATACGTCATAAAACAAGTTATAAAGTATTTTCTGAATGTCTTCGTCTGAGCTGCGGATTTGGAGTACTTCTCCCATTTCGTTTTTTAAAGAACATTCATCAGCTATAATATCAAGAGCAGATGCTATAATAGCATCGTTGTCCATAACATCATAATCTGAGTATAGTTGTGTTCTTAAGTATTGATAATTTACGTTTAATTGTTGACCGTAAAGTGAAGAGGCGTTTGCTGAGTAGATACGGTTGTATCTGTCTAATAATGAATTTGTTTCATATCGACCACTCCTTTGAATTGAGTCAGTGTCAATTACTTTAATTTGATTACCACCTTCGTTACGAATAATAACGTCAGTTGAAAATAATCTTTTTAGTCTTGAAAATATACTTACGTCTGCCATAGGTTAAATTATAATAGCCACCCTAAATCTTCGGTATCATTTTCACCAGTTTTCATTACATATGGATTATCCATACCTGATGCAAAATAAGCCCCCTGATATGAGGATGGTTTTTGTATGTTATTTAAAGTTGCTTTAGTCAATTCTATTCCTTGTTGTCTATATTTTAATGCTGTGTCACGAACATACATAGCAATACTATACGACATTACCATATCATCATTGTACCCAGTTTGTGCTTCTGCTCTACCATTTTTCCAAACAAATACTTTCATTTCTTCTAGTAAACGTCTATCTCTAATGAGTACACTATGATCTCCAAAATACTCTCTACCTTTATTAATTACTAATGGTCTAGTTCTTAAAGACATAGTAAATCCAGGTGTCATTTTGGATGTATCTTCGTATCTACTAAAATACGAATCAGAATTTGCGACATCACTTTTAGGTGAATAATATAGATTTCTATATCCTCTTTCTTGAATTGAGTCTAATGTAGACCAACCAATATTATTGTTTTCAACTATAAGTAATGCTTCATTATATTCAGTAGCTATACCACAAAGTAAATAACCGAATTCTTTAGGTGGTAATTGTCCTTTATAAGCTGCTACTTGAGCATTTGTTTCAATATCAAATATATGAAATACAGAAAAATCTTTTCCATCCCCTCTAGCTACGTCAGCTACTACCATATAATTTCTAGTGTAATCTGGGGATTCCCAAACCCACAAATTTTTATCTACACCTCTTCTTTCTACAGGTTCTGATATTGTAGTAGTTGAATAATATTCTATGTGTTCAGGGTAGTATACTACATCACCTGAAGTTGTAAAATCACAGTCACATTCTTGTGCTGCTAATCTTGGGTCACCTAGTAATTCGTCTTGTTTTTTTCTCCAAGCTTCATCTCGTTCAGGATGAACCATCCAAGGTAATTTAATTGGAAGAAAATCGTTTTCTTGAGCTTCAGCTGAGACCCAGGTTTTGTGAAACCAATTACCAGTACCAAATGGAGTAGATAATACGATAGCACCACCACCAGTGGCTAATGTTTGTTGAGCAGAGGCCCATATCTCAGCTATGTTTTCAATAAATGCAGCCTCGTCAACTAACAACAAAGATACTGCTTCAGATCGACCAGCATCGCCTGCTGCTGATACTGCTTTAATTTGAGAGCCATTTGCTAATTTAAGTGATAGTTTATTATTTTCAGAAGGTTTTTCTCCTCCTTTAAGCCACGTAGGTAAGTTATCGTACATAAATCTTACCTTTGTAACCATGTTTTTAGCAGTTTCTTGTTTAGTTGCTAAACACAATACGTTTTTATCTTTATGAAATAACATTAACCATAAAGAATATCCAGCACATAATGTTGATATACCTAACTGGCGTGATTTGAGTACAATGTTGTATGGATTATCCCTCCATAAATTTAATACTTTACCTTGAAATGGGTATAAGTTAAATATAATTCTACCACGAGTCGGGTGCTGAATGTAACAATATTTTTTCATAAAGTGTGCTGGGTCTTTTGCACACTTGATGTATTCTTCTCTAATTATTTGTCTTAAATCTTGACTCATATAGCTAGAAGCAGACTTAAGATAATGCAAGTTCCTCCTACAATATAGGATACTACTTTAGCACGTTTATGCTTTTTAATATCGTTTTTATATAATTGAATTTCTTCGTCTTTATTGTCAATAATTTGAGTATAATTTAATTCGTTTTGTTTATACAAATTAATTGATTTATCTTGCGTTTTAATAACGATATCCTGTTTTAAAACAACTTTATCTAAGACAAGTATAGAATCACGAGTGATTCCAATTTGAGTTTTTAAAAAGTCACGTTCGGTTTTTACTAGTAAAGCGTTTTTTAATGCTATACAAGGAACGCAACATTGCTCATCATTTGAAAGCGTCTGTGAATTCGCTAACAACGGACTTAGCATCAAGATTATTAATACGATCGCGTTCTTTATCATGTTTATTTTTGTTTTGTTTACTTTTTTCTTTTAAAACTTCTAATTCTGCTTTATCTTTTTCTATTTCTTCTTTAAATTTTTCAGCTATAGAATTGAGTTCTAAAATTTGGGCTTGTTTTGCTTTAATATCTAAAGCAAGTGAATCGTTTTGTTGATTTAACTCTTTTAAACGATCTTTAATATTTAACGTTTGTTTATTTTGAAATACAAGTAAAACAAATAGAATAACTATTACAATATAAGGAATTATATTTTTAAGCTTACTCATATGTTTTTTAAAGAATCTCTACCAGCAGCGTTAAATAAAAAATTCATTAATGTTGGTGAAAATTTCTTATCCTTTGCTAATTTTAAAATAGCATCAATTTTAGCTTTATCATCTTTATTTTTCTTAACAGATGTTAAAAATCCATTAAATTTTTTAGTTTCCTCATCTGACAAGTTTTTAAAAGCTTGTGCAAGTTTATCTTTTTCTATTTCTTCTTTACTTTTTGGTTCTTCAGGTACAGATTCTTCTTCTTCTGGTTTTTCGTAGTCGTCTTGTACCTCTACATCATCTTCATCTTCTGGTTCTACTGTTGGTTCAGGTTCAGCGGTTGCTGTCTTAGCTGGTTTAGCTAAAACTTGAGCAAATGCTAATTTTTCAATATATGGGTTTAATGATGAAATCTTTAATGATGAAATCTTCTTCAATGCTGTTTCTAATTCTTTTTGTGTTAAACCATCTTCAGATCCTTCAATAGCGGTTATTAAACGACCTTCAATAGTTTCAGGACCATATAATTCTTTAGCTAAAGTTATTTTAGTTTCATCGTCACCTAATCTAATTTTGTTAGCTTTACGAGATTCTTCAAGATCAGATTCTGCTAATGTTGATTGTGGTTGATTAAGTTTTTTTAATTCTTCTTGTTTAAATTTAATATCATCATTTATAGCTTTTATAAGATCATTATATGCGGTTTTAGCATTAGTTTCTTGACTTTCAGGACCTTTCTTTCTTAATTCATCTAATTTCTTTTTTAAAGCTACTATTTCTTTATTTATAGCATTTTTTTTAGCATCTAAAGCAGCCTTATCTTCTTGTGGTCCTTCAGCTAAACTTAATTCTTCTATAATTCCTTCACGAATAAATTGATATAGTTCTTTACGTTTCATTGTATGGTTTAGTTATAAATATTACAAACTTAGATAAGATTTGAACTGTTTAATGCGATCCTCGACCGATCCCGATATAATTCCGAAATTTTTAATATTAATTAAATTTTCAGAAATTAAAGTCCTAATTGTACGTTCAATTTGTTTGCGATATACTGCATCTGTTGTACGAACATTGTTATCTTCTATATTAACACCCTCTGATGTTACATGAAATATCCAATCATATTCAGGTATAAAAGTATGAGCATAATGTATAAATGCTGCTTTATGTTCTAATTCAATTGATTGAGCATTTTCTGTAAACGCCATTACATCAATAACAGTACGATCTGTTATAATGTTTTCTTGAATTAATTCAGAACAACGTTCTGCTAAGAATATAGTTTGACCTTTTAATGTACTATCTGTGTTTAATGGAATACCTAAATCACGTAAATATTTACTACGTTCTGTAGCAAATGTATAGTGACTAAATTCAGGTAATTCTTTGATAGCATTAACTAATGTAGTTTTTCCTACACTTACTGTTCCACAAAAACCTATTTTCATATTAAAATCTTGCTTTAGCTGCTCCTGATTTATACCATGGTAAACCTGACTCTGCTTTTTTTATTTTTTTATGTTCGTCTTTGGTATATAAAATACCGTTTAAATAATACTCTTCTGTACCATCAGGATGAATTACAGCAGGACCATCTGGGTTGTGTAATTTATTTCCTTTAATATAACGAACAGTACCGTCTGTTGATTTAAGACGTTTAATTTGAAGTGATGGATCAATATTCATATAACCTTATTTTGTATAAATGTATAAGTATTTTTCTTGGAAGCCAAATTACTCTCCTCCAGATAATACTCCTATTTTTTTAAGACTTACAATCTCAATGCGAACTTTTTCTTTTGATTGGTTTAATGCGCCAATGAGATTATTTAAAGACATACCAGCTTCACCAGCGCCCTGTAATGTATTTATTAAATCTTCAATCCAGTAACCACTATAAAGTTGTTTTACTTTATTTGCTTTTTCAGGATTAACAATTGTAATACTTTTAGCGATACGACCCTGTTTAGCTTCAGCCATTTCTTTGGCTACTAATTCACGAATTAATGTAGATAATTTATCCATTTTATTATAAATATTAGAATCCTTCGATGAAATCTGGATATTCTTGTTCTTCCATGTTTATAAATATTATTTAAGTAAAGATTCTGCTACATAAATACCATGAGCTCCACTTACTGTTATACCACGAGCTGATAAAGCATCACCTACAAAGTGTACATTTGGATATTCAGTTAATGATAAGTCATTGTAATCTACAAGTGGTTCAGGACTTAAATATTTTACCTCAGGTACATATATTCCCCAATCATCACCAAAATTAAATACTTTATTCATTTGGTCGATAAAATTTTCAATATATTCAAAATAACCATTCATTATGTTTCTTACACCATCCAAATTATCAATTTGAAATGCAGTTACATCTGTACCTTCTGATGTTTTAGATACTATTCTAGATGGTGAATAATATAATCCTTTACCTCCAAACTGTAATTTATTTACTACATCACGTGACCATTCAAATGGATTTTCAATACCTTTAATTTCCATTAATATACCAAAATTAGTCATATTATTGCGGTATTCTTCACCTTTCTTAGCATGGCCATTGTATGTTATGTCTCCATAAGTTTCTTCAACTGCAACATATGCTGCATTGTTGTTTGTACAAAACGAACGTAAAGACACATTGTCGAACTTTTGATATAACTTAAAATCGTAACTTACATCAATTAATTTTTGAAAGTATTTTTGTGGTGCCTCGTATCTTACTCCAATTTGGACTGATTTGGGTTCAGTTGGGAGTTTATAGTTGTTTGATAGTGATTGAGCAAAGTCAATACCACTTTTACCTACTGCAAATATTAGTTCATCATATGGTAACATTGCCGTTTTACCTTGTTTACCTATTACCATTTGACCTTTAAAATCAATTTCATCTATTTCAACATTCCAAGCAAATTTCACACCTTTATCAACTAAATATTGATACCATGCTTTGGCAATTTCATGTAAATAATTTGATCCAATATGCCAAACTGGAAACATACGTAGTCCAAAGTATGGTTTAATAAATTCAGGTTCCTCTTGTGGATCAGACATAAAAATTTCATCTGGTTTGGGGTGGAAGCGAGTAAAGTTATCTACTACTTCTTTCATTAGTTCCATTGCTTTATCTTCACCACAATACTTAGCTAATTGACCCCCAATTGCTGTATGGTAGGTAAGTTTACCGTCGCTCCATCCCCCTGCTCCTAACATTCCTGTCATTACCTCTTCAGGTAAACGGTTAATAGGGTCATTTCCTTTGTCTATGATTGTGATTAAATGTCCTGGGTATCTATTGTCTACTAATTTAGTAGCAGCATTTATACCTGCTACACCTGCACCTACAATTACAATTTTTTTATTCATATTTTTAAATATACAATTTTTTATCTAGGAAGCCAAAATAAAAGTGGCATCCTTTTGGGACGCCACAGCTGTCATATTTTATCTCTTTTGAGCGACCGGCTATGAATCGGTCTGTATGTTTAATTTAGAAAAATGATTCTTTATTACCTATTTTATTACTTTTAGTATCAATTAAATATAGTTTTTTATAATTAGATATATCATTTTCATCAGTAATCATTTTCCAATTATCTTTATTTGCAAAGAAATTTTCAATATAATTAATATCAATTACACCATAATTATCATTAAATATTTGAATTATTTCTGGTGTTATTGTTCCTTTATTATTATTCATTACAAATCCAATTCCTTTAGGTTTAATAAATCCTGGTGCTAATTTAGAATCATCTGATACATATAGGGGAAATTGTTCTTGAGAAAGTTTAGAAAGGGCTAAGTTAAAAGCAACATCAAATTCAGGTTTACTTTCTATTCCTTCATCTCCAGCTATTTCATCAATATATTCTCTTATCCATCCTCCCATATCAGTATCTAAAAATGGGTCAAATGCTTCATTAATTATGCCTGCTAGCTTCTGCATGCGTTTAAATTCTTCAGATAGTATTTGTTTTGTCATTTTATTTTTATAAAGAAAGAATCTTTTTTTGATGTTGTTCAACTATATATTTAGCTAACTTAACTACACCCTTATTATAATATTTAGTTCCTCCAAAATTTTTTTCATATTGTTCTATATAATTATTAAGAAGTTCAATTACTTCTTCATGTTCTTCTATTGTGAGCTCAGGATATAGACCATGATATGGATCTTCTCCTATATCAACTGATGTTCCTGTAGAAAGTGTACGCCATGCACCACCCGCAGGGTAGACTGCGGAAGGATGAGGTTCTCCTAATTCAACTGGGTAGTCGTCATTTTCTTGGGTAATTTCTTCTGCTGATGCTACTCCCCATTCTTCTTCTGTTTTAAAACCCTCATCAAATTCATCTAATGATTTTACAAATTTAACATCACCATCACCCGCAACATAAGCGTAATTATATCCTGTTCCTGTGTCTTCTGTATGGAGTTCATCAGTGTTTAAATGTTTATTTAATGTATCAATTACTTCATCTGTGTTAGTAAAATTTTCAATTTTAAATAATTCAGTTGAGTTACCATTTTGATCTTTTAAATCAAATATTTTCATTTTTGTATTTACATTTTCAGTAATAATGCCCGCAAGTTTTTGCATGCGTTTAAATTCTTCGGATAGTATTTGTTTTTTCATTTTAGTTTTGTTTTAACTGGTTATGAATCAGTCTTTAAGGTTTATTTAAATTTTTTCAAAATATTCAGCTTTATATTGAACATCATTTCCATCTTCATCTTCAAATCTATTACCATCAACCCATCCTTCAGTTCCTTTTGCGATATATAGTTCAGTACCTTTATATTTTTTAGGATTATTAAATCCTTCAGCATCCGGAACTGTTCTACCTTTAGGTCCAGGATAATCACTATTATCTTCAATGTAATACCAATTTACTTTAGATTTATGAGTTGGTTTATCTTGATATAATGAATTAGTTCCACCTGTTGCCCATTCTTTAAAAGCATCTACAAATGCATTTTTAATATCTTCATCTGTAGGTTGATGATCAAATGTCATGTTTGACCAAGAGAAGTAACCTTCTTCATCATTCATAAAATTATCTACTTCTTGAGGATCCTTACCAGCATCAATTAACATTTGTTTTACAGAATCTTCATCATAGTCTCCGTAAAATTCATTTTCATTAATTAAACCAGCAAGTTTTTGCATGCGTTTAAATTCTTCGGATAGTATTTGTTTTGACATTGTATACTAGTTATATATTATACATATTAAACAACCCATGAAGGTTTATTATTTAATTTATTCCAACTTAACCCTTTAATGCCAACTTTATCAAGTACATAAAATCTTTTATATGCCTCTAATGTATCCGGTCCTTTAAATTGATCGGGCATACATTGTGGAGGTGTTGTAAAACCATTATCTGGGATGTTAGGTTCATTTGTTTTACACCATTCTAATACATCTTGTGTTTTATGGCGTTTACCATAACGTTTAGTAAATTCACTACAAATTTCTAAACCATGTGCTGTAAGCCATCTATAATGTTGTATAGATTGTCTTGCCCAAATTGTTGAGGGATGATTTTTGTGAGCACGTTTGTATGGTGCTGTTCCACCTGTTTCCCAATGTGCCGTACAACACATTTGAGCACTTTCAATTTGCATTTTGCGGATGTGGTCGTCTGCTAATTCGCGTGCTGCTAGGGTTGGATCATTGTTAATGTAGAATATATTCATAACTTTTATTTGGTATAAAAATAAAAAAGGCCTCTTTGGAGGCCTAATTTAATTTGTATTTTAGAAATTTTTATTTTATTTTAGCTTTATACTGAGCTTCAGTAATTACACCAGCTAATTTTTGCATGTAAAGAAATGATTCGTTTAATGGTTTTTCTTCTTCCATGTAATTTTCTTCCATGTTGCCCTTAATGTCTTCAGCCATTTCGTCTACCATTTCTTTGGTTTCTTCAGATTCAGACTCTTCACTTTTCTTACCTTTATTTTGCATCTTTTCAAGTTGTTTTTTATATTTTTCTAAACTTTTTTCAAGATGTTTTATTTCTTTTTCAATTTCTTTAATTTTCTTTTTATCAATCATTTTATGCATAGTTTCTTCTAAGCCTTCCATGTTGATTAGATTTTTACGTTCTTCAATAGCTTCTTCCATTTTTCTTATTCTAGCTTCGGTTGCTGCTACTTCTGCTACTTCGTCAATCTCACGAATATAGTTTTGAATAGATTCACGTATAATTTGTCTAAGTGTTGAGTTTTCCATGTTGTTAATTTATTATAAATATGTATATTTTATTATTTCTTATGTATTTTTAATCTTAAATTACCATTTCCCTTAATTATACGGTGCCACATATGTTTAGGTATGTGAATCTGTTCATTTAATGAAGTAGGTAACTGGTTATCTAATTGTATTTTCCAATCAGTTTTACCAATAATTTCAATAGTACGTGCTTCGTTGTCACGATGCCACATTAATTCAATTGGATCAATGTTTGCATTAAATTCACGTATAATGTATTTATCTGTAGTTTTTATGTCCGTGTATGGCTTTTTATTTTCTTCTAAACCTAATTGACGTAGTTGATCTTTAAATTGCTGATCTTCTGTGTCTTTTCTTTGCAAATAGTCCTGCGCTTTTTCTATTTTTGCTTCAACCCAATTAGTTTGTTCATCAGTTAATGGTCTACCACTTACTACATTATCTACAAAAGAAAAAAACTTATCTTCTGGGTCTAATTTAAGAACAGACATATAAAAAAGAACAAAAGTTCTTGGATCAATTTCTACGGGTGCAAATGCTTTATATATTGTTTCTAGTTTTTTAAATATAATAGGACCGTATCTAAGATCTTCTGGTTCATTTTCTAATTTATCAACTTTATTGATTGTTGCTTTTCTTTCTTCTTCACTACCCTTAAGACCAGATTGTGCTATTATACTCCAATAACCTTTTAAAATTTCATGAACAAGCATTGGAAAACAAACGGCTCTAGCCCTAACCCCTAATGCTTCAGAAATAATAATTTTAGATGATCCTCCTGCAGGTTTAGCTCCGCTAGCAACAGCTGCTAATAACATAGCTATAGCATCATTGTTATGATATATACCAAATACTTCATTCATGAGTTGATCATATTTTTCGTACAATGATGAATTAATAGCGTTTATTTGTTGTATTACATTTTCGTTTTTAAATAAATCATATAGTTGTTGAACTGACGCTCCTTGTGCTAAAGCATTAGCTATTCTACGTTTTTTTTCTTGAGAAGTAGATTCTTCATCTAAAGAAGAAGCTACGTCAGACATACTAACTATTTTAGCATCATCAATATTAATATCCTGCATTTCTATGTTTGGATAATGATCTTTAACTATATTGATTGCTAATTGTTCTAGTTGTGATTTATATGGTTTTTCTATACTAATAACATTGCTTAACAACATTTGAGATGACCTCATTATATTCATAATGCTGCTATTCCCAAGCATTATTTGAGCTGTTTCAGCTGAGCTTTGGTTAAGTTTTTCTAATGCTTCGGGGCTAAATATATCCTGGTATTTGGCCATTATTTTTTATTTTTAAGAATTTGAGCGTACCTATATCCTATTTTTTCAGCTATTTTTTTAGCTTCAGCTTTTACGGGTTCTTCTACAGGATTTATTCCATATTCATCATCATCCTCAGTACCAGGTTTAATTACAGGTTTAGTTTCAGTATCAGGATCTACTTCAGTACCATTTTTTTCTTTTAGAGCTTTTTTTACTTCTTCTCTAATGATTTCTTTTAATCTTGCTATTTTCATGATTTTTTATTTTTTAAAATTAAACGTAATGCGTTTTTAGCTTCATCTATCATTGTTGGATTTTGAGCTAAGAATTCACTAACAATAACATATGCTAAATTTTCAGCTAAGTTATTATTTTGTAAAGTAGTTAATAAGTTATTAGGTGTTCTTTCTCTAGGTGAACCAAAAGGTAATACTCTACCGTTTGGAAGAACAACAAGATGTCCATTTCCGGGTTGAATATGAATTGAAGCCATATTTCCGTTATCTCCAGCTAAACGAATAATATAAATAGAACTTCTTCCAGCCTCAAGTACTCTAATTACTCTACCTCTAGCGCCTAATAAATTATTACGACTAGTTGCTCCTCTAGATCTAGATGTAAGTACATCAACTGGGTTTGCTAATGCTCTTTTCAAACCAGGAGACATATTTTGAAATCCTTGTTGTAAACCAGCTTCTGTAAATACAGTTTCAAGGTTAAGTGCTCCTTCTTGTGGTTGGGCGGGTGCTGCAGGTTGTGCTGCTCTACCTACTGGTCTACCTCTTCTTCTTTCACCAGCTGCTGGGGCGGCTGCTTGAGGTGCTAATCCAAGTCTTTGTCGTATTGGTCCAGCTTGAATAGACGAAATTACTTTATTTAATAATTTACCAGTTCTATCTGAAACTATAAAACTTGATCTTGGATCTCTAGTGTTAAACAATATTACATCATCATACGCCAATACAGGTTTAAGTGTACTATCTTGAGCCATAAGTGGATTAGCTTGTACAATAAGTTTTGCAACATTTTTGTTTTCTACTCGTGCTAATAAATTTTTGATTTGTCGATCACTAAATGGTTGGTTTGTATCTCTATAATATTTTATAACTGTTGGCCAATTCTGAGATCCAATGGAATTGCGGTAGTCATATGTTCTCCATCCTCCGGTCCTTCGTCCATAATCTATAATAGCGTTGGGCATATCATCACTTAAAACAGGGTTTATAACAAATATTGGTTGGTCTTCAGCACTTGGATTTACAAGTATTACTCCCTCTCCATCTCCAGCAATACCTTTACGTTTATTATATGGAATGTTATTTAATATTTGAAGGAATGGACCTTTTTCAATTGTGGCGGGAAGTGTTTTTGCATCAAAAACTAAATCTACTGCTGATTTTTGGAATTTTGTTTTTGACTCTTCTCCTCCTAATGCTTTTTGTACCTCTTCACTATCAAATGGAATAGATAATAATCTATTATTTTCTATTTTATATGATGTAAATGATTTTGGATCTAATATAATTCTACCATCATCCGTATCTTTAACAATTATACTAGAATTTGGTTTTTTTAATGCTTTTTCTAAAATCCTATTCATGTCATAACCAGATGATGTATTATCTTTTAGTATATTAAAAATAAATGGAAGTGGAAATTCATCTACTTTTGGAGAATTTAATACTAGTTTAGTATTATCTTTGTTAAAAACATCAATATTAGAAATATGTATATCTCTATCATTATAGCTATCCATTTTTGCAGAATCACTAGATTTTATTTTTAAATGTATAATAGAATTACCTATCATATACACATACTCATTCGGTTCTGTGTCCCATGCATCTTCATTAGTTATATCTTTTTTAATACTAAAATCAACATTTGGCTTTTCTAATAAATCAGTAGTACTTAATTTTTGTCTTACTTGTCCTTCTTCTTTATTTGCCCATTGATGTCTAATACTCTTTTTATATTCTTCATATTTTTTTTCGTTTGGGAGTTGGTTTCCAGCCTTTGCTAAAAAATTTATATCTATAATTCCAAATGTTTTTGTTACGTAATCAGCTACATCTTGTATATTTGAATTTTTATCTGTGTCCAATAACTTTTGAGTTAAAAAACTATCCATAGATAAATCTGTAAACGGCTCTCTATCCTTACCAAAGTATTTAAGATAAGCTTTTTGCTTGTTTGGTTTAAATTTCAACCAATCAGTATATTTTACTTTTTCAGGTTTATAACCTATTCTTTCTTTTTCTTCAGGTGTAAATCCTACATACTTAAGTTTATTTTCAAGATCTGGAATTTCTTTTAGCCATGGAACTTCATTCATAAGTTTATCTAAAGACATTGGATCCGACATTCCCGGCCTATTTTCACGGTTAGTATATTTATACATTCCGTTTTGATATTCACCATCACCTAATACTTGAACTGTTATAAAACTTAATTTATCTCCTTTAGGTAGTTGTCCATTTCTAATTAAATAAAATGTAGGATAGTCATAGTCTTTACCATAACGATATCTCCCCCAATAACTTCCACCAGGTTGTGTTATACACCATCTAGTACCACCGGAAATTGGTTGGTCTGCCCCCTGACGTATACAGTTATCTTGATGTCCATACCATATTATTATGTCTTTTTCTTCATCCTTATATACTTCATCAGCTGGGGTAGTAACCTGTTCTACACTTTTTATTGCGTCTTGGTCATCAAATCGGTTTACAGCTGCTATAAGTTCGGGGAGGGTATATGCGTTTATATCTTTGTTGTTACCAAAAGTTCCTTTATCTTTATTTTTGTCAAATAACTCAATATATCGTTCTATATCTTCGTCACTAATCTTGCCGTAACTGTCTCCTAAACCACTTACCTGTCCTTTAAATCTTGCTTTAAGTGTATTGAAAAAATCTTTACCATATTTTTCATTCAAACTAACAGGCCAATTTTCTACAACGTGTTCAATAAAATCATAAATAGTTTTTTTACTACCTTCTTTAATGGTGTTTTTAAGCACCCATTCTGTTATGTTAAATATTGAGCTCATTTTTTATTTTTAATTAATAGTTCACCTAATACCTCTAAACGACCAACTTCACGTTGAAATTCTGTTTGAGTCATATTTAAAGATATTTTTTTATATGTTTCTTCGTATTCTTTTTTAGCATCATCTAAATTTAATTTACCTTCAGCTGCTTTTTTATAGTAAGGTAATTTAACTTTAAAATGAGTATATGTTAACATAGCTAAACCACCTTTTTCTTTAGCAGTGTCAGCTATTTTTTTAGCCCCTTTACCGCGAGTAGTAGCAAAGTCTTCAAAAGCTTCTTTTGCTTCTTTTAATATTTCTAGTAGTTTAATCATTTTTTACTTTATTATCAGTTATAGGACCTCCAACAACCCAAGCATCACAAGTTCGAGCTGATGCACATTTAAATTTAAGCATCCTACAATATCCTAACTTTCCAGCTTCAATAACATCAAATGGATCTTCTGTGCCTTCATCATCTCCTATTCCTTTAGCAATACAATTTAATGTTTTAGTTGTAACATCAAATGCGGCACAATTACCACATAAAGATTTTTTTGCTTCTTCTACATTATCTAACTGCCACATTTCTGCTTTTTTAGCCCAAAATTTTTCGTTTGGTTCATTTGGGTTTAAAGGTCCATAACCATATTCATCAATAGCTTTTTGTCTATTTTGTAGGTTTAACTCTATATTTTGAGTAGCAGCAGGACATTTATTTATCTCAGCTTCACTTAGTATATCTGTTAATTTAATCATTTTGTTTTTCCCCAAGTTTTACCTTTTCCTTTATCTTTACATGCTGCTGGTGTAGGACGGCATGAAGGATATTTTGCACGTTTTTCACCTTTTTGACGACCACAAGGTTTACATTTACCATTGCGACACGTGTTGCAATCTACCCAACCACCTGTTTTACCAGGAGCACCTTTACGTTTAAACCAAGTACGAAGTGTTTCTTTTTTTTCGTTAATTTTTTCTTCTTTAATACCTTTCCAAATTTTACCTTGACGACATCTAACAATAGCACCTGATTTATATGCTGATGGTTTATCAAACTTGCGGTCTGCAATACGTTTGCAACGGTCAGCTTTCTTTTTTTCTTCAAGAAGTATTTGTTTAAGTATGTGGGTAAGGTTCATTAAATTCCTATATTAATGAGTTGTGGATCTTTTACAACAAATTTAACTACACCTTTAATACTATTAATAGCACCAATAATAGCTTTAATGTTTTCTACATCAAATTTACCATTAGCTTTAACATATGGATTTGGATCTACTTTAATAGTAATTCTATTATATTGTTGATCTGGTTTTGGTAAATTAGGGGTATATTCTTCAGTATCCATTGTTGTAACACCAGTTACAGCTCTGATATCTGAGAATGTTTGAGATTGTGTTTTATCTTTATCTGTGGTAACTAATAAACCTTCAATTTTATAAAGTTTTTCAGCATACCCCTCGTTAAGGATATTACGTATTTCTCTTCTAATTATGTTTCTAAGTTTATCCATTAACTTAAACACTTTAACTTATACAATGTAGAATTGATTAAAGTTATAATTTCATCAATTTGGTTATCCAAATACGAATCAGTAATTGTTTTACGCATTTCACAAACAGTAGCACTTAATGCTTCAAAGTATTGAAGTACTTGTTGTTTATTTGTGTAGTTCATAAGGCCAAAGCTTACATAATCATTAATGATACCATATTTACCTTGATAGCTTTCTACAAATCCATCAACTAAAAGTACAATACCATCATAATATCCTTGTAATGCCATATGCTCAGCAAATGAAGGAGTTTGTAAATGGAACACATGAGCTTGTGTTCTTGAATGCATTAAATACGAGGCTAATTTTGAGCAGTTTTCCATAGTTTTATTTACCAAAATCCTGAAAAGGATGATTTTAATCCTAATAATTTAGCATATCTTGGTAAGCGACAGCTCCAATATGATGCTTTTGTTTTATCTTTTTTATTAGCACAATCGTGACGTTTTGCAAACGCTTGACGTGCTTTTGGGTTATTAATTTTAGCTGATAAACCTGTAGTATCTCCAAAGCTAACTTTTTTAATTTTACCTTTGTCTCTTACATATACATAGAATTTTTTAGATCCGCCACGTTGAGGTTTACCAATTGGTGGATTTTTCTTTTTCTTATCTGCTTCTTCAAGCTCAACTTCTTCCATTAATAAATCTAAGGGTACTTTTTTACCTTCAAATATACCAAATTCACCTAAATCTGTTTCAACTAAAATTTCTTTATCTGTGTCGTTTACGTGGATAGCGTTGCGAGAATATAAATAACGAGCTTCAGCCCACATATCTAAAAACGCATCTGAGCCGTAACGAAATAAATTTTCATTTATAGGTACTCTATTTTCAACATGGTATTTCATGTTTTCTGTCATAACGATCTTTGATGTAAGACTTTCGTTAAGTACAGGACCAGGATTTCCTACGTTTTTACATGAATGGCAACCACAATTGCATTTATCTGGTTGTTTTGTTAATATTTCTCTAACTATGTGTCTGATTTGGTCCATGGTTATAAATATTATTTAGGTTCAATATAAATTACAAATCTAACTCTAATGTTGTCATCTTTTCCAATAAAAAATGATTTACTGCCTTCAGATGTTTTACCCGTTAATAAAGAAGACATTATAAATTTTTTAACATCTAAGGTTTTTAAACCATTTTCTAATTGTTGAGATAATATGTCAGATCCTTCTCCTTTTTTAGCTTCTATTTCATCTACTATTTCATCTCCTAAAGCTGCTCTATATAATAACTGACTGCTAACTATTCTGAGGTCAATATCTGGAGAGCTAGTTTTTGAGACAAATATATAGAATTTATTGGGGTCGTTTACATAAAAGCTGGTTTGAAGTTGAGTGTTTATTTTATCATCTTGCATAGATTTTACTTCAACTATTTTTCCATCTATCATTAAATCTTCACCTTTTCCTTTAGATATTTCTTTAACTTCAACTCCTTTATTTTGAGCTATAATATAATTTTTAATACTATTTTCTACTAATACTCCTTTATTAGATAAATCTTTATCTACATATGATTTCCAATTTTCAATAGTATTAACAGTATTAGGAAAAATATCAGTTATTTTACCTAAATTAGATTTATATTGTTTATAAGTTAAATTAGACAATTCAGTAAATGTTTGAAGTTTACTGGGGCCCTTTTGCTTTCCTGTTAAATCTTTTATTGTAGGATCTAAATCTTCTAATAAACTATTTAAAAGCACAACATCCTGTTCATTATTCATGTCAGGATATCCTTTAGGGAACTTATAAGAAATCTGTCGTATAAATTTTTCTACTATATCCATTACGCTGGTGTTTCTTCAGTTGGAGTTTCTTCTGCTGGGGTTTCGGATGCTGGGGCGGGAGCTTCTGGGGCGGCAGCTTCAGGTGATTCAGTTGAAGGTGTTTCTCCACCTTCTGCTTTTTCAGGTTGAGCTTTAGCACCATATGATAATATTCTAGCAATTGCTTCTATGCAATTTTGTTCTTCACTTAAATTAAGTAGATAATATTTTTTACCTTCTACTTTACCAATCCAAGTTCTATCAGTATAGATCATGTAAAATGGTTGGTCGTTAGCTAATATAATTCTAAATGTAGTAGGACGTGGGGCTACCCACTCAATATCTTTTAAAAATAATTCATATTGATCCGTTAACATTTTTATAATAACATCCTTAAGTGTAGGAAATTTAACTAAAACAGGAAAACGTTCACTATCTAATGATATAGGTTCTGGGTTGTCTAAGTCAACTTTGGCCCCGGATTGTTTAGTTGTTGAGTATACTTGCTTAACTAAAGCTTTAATTCTATCTTTTAACTCGTCTTTAGTCATTTTTTAACAATTTTACGATTTTTAAGATATTTAGTTGAATCAATAACTTCTTCAACTGATTGAGGTTTAGTTGAAAGAGCTTTTTTAATCATTTCTTTAATGCGTTGTTTTGATTCTTTTGTTGCCATATTTTTAGCTAATTTTATTGATCTACCTCTAGCTACATTTTCCGCTTCTGCACCGTAATCTTCTATAAATTTATCTGATTCATTTTTATACTGATTAAAGAGCTGGCGTGATATGGCCAGCTCTCTAGTCGTTAATCCTTCAGATAAAATATATTTATACATTATCCTTTAGCAGCTTTTACTTCAGCTACTGAGGCTTTGTTATAAGCAGAAATTGTTTTTTTCATTTCACTTAATGCTTTACGTGCTCTGCCTTTAGCAGCTTTAGTTGTGTCTTCGTGGTTTAATTTAGCAGTTTCAAATAACTCACTAATTTTTGCAAATAGTTCTTGTGTGTTCATATATTTTATTTTGTTTGTTTTTAAGCGGTCATACTTTGTTTTTCAACACCTAACACTTGTGTCCTAACAAGCATAGTTAAAGTATTTCCGATTTGTTTAATTAACTTTTCGTCACCCAATTGTTGAGCATTAGCTAATGCTTTTTGTAACAAGTCTTGGATGGTTTTTATTTCAGGTTTAATATCTAATTCACCTGTTGCAGCTGGTACAGCATCAACTGCTGGTTCAGCTGTAGTATCCATTGCTGGTTCGGCAGGAATTTCTTCTTCTGTGCCTAAATCAATTTCAATATCTTTTTGAGGAGCTACGTCTTTTGATTTCTTTTTAGCTTCATTTAAACCTTTATATTCGTCTAATATAATTTCTTTTAAATTTTTGATGAAGTCAGATTTTTTCATTATAGTGATTTTATTATAAATATGTGATATTTAATTAAATTTTAAGATTTATCGTGTAGATAATCGGTAAGAATTGAACCTATCGCACCCACTTTAGACCTTAATAGTATCCATTCATTTAATTGTAATTCGCGAGGTTGTTTATAGTATGATATAGTTAAAGCACCCACAAAATCGTCATTTAAATCTTTAATAGCTATCATATAAAATGATTTAGTTTTATATTCTTTACCAACAACTGGGAATAACCCGCAGTCAGTTTGGTTGTTTTTAGTATCAGGGACATCAATTTCTCCAGCATTGTACAATGTTGAAAATACTTTTGGAAATAACGATACCGGGATATTTTGGAATGTTTCTTTTATTGAATGGGCATATTCAGTTGTGCGCTCATAAAATATACTAAATTTTTTAATCGATTTACTGGTTGGGTAAAAATTGCCTCCGTTATGAAATTGTGATATACAAATACGATCACATTCTAATTCTTCTATAAGTAATTCAAGCTGTTTATCTATTTTTTCGTCTGTGCAAATAGCTTTACCTAAAGCGTCACCTTTTTTAGTTAAAAATTTAGCTTTAACAAATTCAACAGCTAATGGTCCTAATAAAGCTGTTATAAGAGCTACAAGTATTGTTAAAATAGAGTCAAGCATTGTCATTTTTTGAGGCTTTGTAAGTATTTAATTGTTTCTTCTTTATCTTCTAGTAACTTTTTCTTTGAAGAACCAACCCAACGTTCTACATCACCATCTTCCGTGACATAAGAATCATTAGAACTGTTTATAACTTCGTCCATCCAAGTACTATAGTCTTTGGTTACGTTGTCAATATCGCTGTTTATAATGTTTTTTTCGTATTCTTCCCATAAACCTAATTTGCGCAATTCAGTTTCAAATTCTATTTGACAATTAAAACATCTTTTATACTGAATGTAAAATAATTTATCGTGTTTATGGTTCATTAACTGTTTGCAACCAGAACAAAACAATGGTAAAGTTACAGATTTTTTAGCTTTATCCCATTTAGTTAAATTTTGTTTAATACCATTTTTAATAGTCCAAGTACGACCACCTTCTTCCCACACATCACCTTCATTATGAAAATCCTGTTGTTTTGAATAACCTACACCAGATGTGGTACGTTCGCCTGCTTTACCTTTAACTATATTACGCAGTCTTTGAACGTCTTTATTTTTAAATTCTTTATTTAACATAACTTATAGTCCTATTTGTTTTAATTTTTCAATTGTGTCAGCAGCAGATGTATGTAATATTCCTATACCACCTTTAGATTTCCATTCTTCAATGTTATCTGCTCTGTCGTCTATTAATATTCTATTTGGTTTAGAATAGTCTTGTTTATTTTCACGTTTAGCTAAAATTAATTTTACACCAGGTAAATTATCATTTACCCAAACACGTTTACCATAACGTGAGGATGGTTTTTGAGATGGTGCTGATAATAACATTGGTTTATATTTTTCTATATAACTCCAAAGTTGTTTTCCATCAGGCATCCAAGGCATTTTAGCCCAAAATTCAAATCCTACTTTATCGTCTATAAGTTTCCAAAACTGGCTTTTGCTAAATTTAGCCTGATATTCGTCAGGAACCATACCTCCAAAGTATTCAAAACGCTTGTCAAAGTCAGTTAAAACACCATCCATATCACAAAATATTTTATATTGAGCGATCTGAGCGGCTTGTTCTTCCTCTTTAAGTTGTTTATATAACGCTGTTAATTTATACATTTTTAATTGAATCTTCCCAATTTCTAAGAGTCATATTTCCATGCTCATATGCTTCACGTTCCAGTTGGTCTAATTCTCCACCTTCATTTGTGTTAGTGGTGTGAATGTTGTTTAGTCGACCTTCGTTATCTTGAATACGGTGAATCATCTCATGAGCGTATGAACGTAATATATCTTTTGGATGGCGGCCAAGGGTAAATAAAGTGATTGAACAACTTGAGGGATCGTAGTATGCTGTTTTACCTAAAATGTTTGAAGCATTTTCAGAATCGTTGTTTATTATTTTTAATTTAGGTAATGGTTTAATATTCATACCACTATCTAACATATATTTAGTTAACGATGCTAATGCGCTTTTAAAATCTGTGGGTTGTTCATGTTGGCAACCACAGCTTTCTTCTAATTTACTATAACTTAATGCTTTTATAAAGTCCTGGTAATCGATTCCTGCTGGTAAAAATTGAGTAATGTTTTGGTTTGTATTTAATGCTGTTCTGAAGTCAGATGCATTTAAGTTTTTACCTTCAACTGTTTTAGTTCCACCATCTACTATGGTTACATTAGGTTTATCAACTAATGCTTTATATCTGTCAAATTCACCTTTACCAAATGCTGCTAAAAATTTGTCGTTAGGATGATCTTTAATGTAATCTAAAACATATTTTACAGGTGAACCCTCAGCAATTACAATTTCAATTTTATTTCCTAATAGTGTTTTATATAATTCCCAAACCGTTTTACTTTGTGAAGCTGTTATGTTGTCAATTTGTTTAGGAGAAATTATAATTACTACTCTATCGGCTTTAGTTAATAAGTCTTTAGCTACTTCAAAGTGCCCAGCATGTGGTGGCTTGAATTTACCTGGGTAGAGAGCTACAGTTTCTCCTTCCAATAACGGTTGTATAAGTTCTTTAACTAATGAATTCATTGATTTTAGATTTAGCATCTTCCATAGTTGCAAACTCAGGTAAGTTTTTAACCATGTTTTCAATATCTTTATTAAGTTGTTCCTTGTCAGCTTTAGATTTAGCTATTTCTTCAGGTGTTTTAGGTTTACCTTTAGCTTTAGAGGCTTGAAAAAATGGAGCAGTAAGTTCTGGAGAGAATGTTTTAGTTGCTCCTTCAGGATCGTTGTTTATTAATATAAAATTGTCTTTAAATTCTTGTTTATAAATGTTTATATTTTGATTTACATCTCTCCAAGTACGTAAAATAATGCTAGGCATTAAACTACGATCACGACCCTGATTACGTTCTAAAGACGTTAATGGTGAAACATAAATCATTAACATTAAACATTTATAACCTAAATTTTCTAATTCTTGTTTCTTTTTTAATAGAGGTTTTGATGCACCACCAGTACCATCTATAATTAAATTTTTACGTTCAGATGAAGATTGTGCTAATTTTTCTTTAGTAGCTTTTTGGGCTTGACCCATTAATTTAGCTGCTTGAGACAATTCATCTGCTGTAAAATCTTTTTGTTTTAAACCTAAACCACTTGCTTTTAGTAATTCTTCGTAAGTATCATCTATGTTGATAGTAGTGAAAGTTGTAGGTAAAAGTTGTTTTGAAACATATGACTTACCACTGCCAGCAGGTCCCGCTAAAAATATAGCTTTTGGCTGGTTTGTGGCTTCCAGTAATAGATCGATAAGTTTAATCATACTCTAAATATAAATAAAAGACCTAGCTAAACCAAGTCTGTTATAAATATGTTAAATACCTGGATCGATCTGTACTTCTGTTGGGAATTGTTCAAATGTTGGTTTAACTTCGGGGTGTTCTAATTTGTATAATTCATGTATATACCCGAATAATTTTATGTTTTCTTTTAGTGATTTTTCTGATTCGTATATTTCCCAACCTTTGCCTTGTATTTTTTCACCTTTTTTATCTTCGCCACGTTTTGATGATTTTAGCCAAAGAATGCCCATTCTGTCAATTTTTTCTTCATATAATTCGTTCCATGCTTGAGCATAGGCAGCTAACTGTAAATCGTAGCTGGTGTGTAGTGAATTTGATGTTTTAATATCTAATAACCATTTTTTACCGTCTATTTCAATTACTAAATCGCAAGTACCAGCATATATGTATTTGTCTGAAAATAAATGTATTTCACTTTCAATTAATGTTGGTTTGTATGTAGACCAAAATTCATGGAATTTTAAAACCATTTTCCAAATGTCTAATGAATATTTTGAATATCCATTTTCGTCCATCCAGGTAATTTTTTCACCTAATAAATAACGTTCAATAGCGTCATGCACTTGTGTACCTTCTTCAGCAGCTTTTCTAGCTATAACATCGGCATTGTGGCCTACATCTTTTAACCAGTTTTCAAAAAATTTACCTTTAGGCATGTATTGTAAAATACTAGTTACTGAAGGGTAGTACTTGTCATTTCTAGTATAGTATCTTGTATCTAAGATGTTAACACGTTTTGAGTCTTGATCTACGGCTACAATACGTTTAACACTTTTTTTATAGACGTTTACATTTTTTTCAATCATAATTGTTGAAGTTTTTTCTCAAGTAAATTTGAGAATGTTAGTGGTATGGTTTGTTGAACCAAATTTGTAAATCTTTCAAATCCCATTTCGCTTGGGTCTTTATCTTCTAGATTTACTAAATATACTTCTTTACCTTCGTTCATTAATGTTTCACAAAAGTTAAGAGATTGTTTAATAGCATCTTTGTCTAATGCTATATAAATTTTTCCTACAGAAGAATTTAATATTTTTTTCATTAAACTCTTTTGAATTGTTTTACCCAACAATGGTATGGCATTACGTTTGATAGCAATAGCATCAAACATGCCCTCACATAAAATAATAGGTACATTCCAATTAATAAAAAGCTCTAATCCAACTATATTTCTAGAAACATCGGGATTTTTATATTTTAAAGTAGAGTTTTTATCAAAGTTTCTTGCGGTAAAATAATTAAGATTTCCTTTATCATCGTACGATGGAATAATAATCATATTTGAAAATTTACCAAACTCACAATACCCGATATTGTATTTAGTTATATCTGCTTTAGTAATACCACGTTTATTTAAATACGATATTGCTTTTTTAGCTACTAAACTGTTTATAGGTGGTTTAACTAATGATATAAATTCCTCTGGCAATGTAATTTTGGTAGATACTATTATTTCTTGTTTTTCGTCTGTTGATGATGATTTAACTAAAAATCTTAGTTCACTAATTTTGTCAGGGTCAGCTGCTATTTTCTTAAATAATGTAGTTAACTTTTTACCTTTAAAACCACACACCCAACATTGATATGATTGGAAATGAGGTGATGATTCTTCTAAATTAACTTCTAATTTAAGTTTATGGTGTTTGCAATTAGGACAGTGGTACGCCCTATTACCTTTAGATGTAGGTCTACCCTTACCCAAAACAGAATCTATTAAATATACTAAAGCAGTATTAGACATTGTCTATAATGTAATAAAAATAGATTAACAAGCCTAGTTAAAATCTTTTCTAAAAAATTTACCAAGTATATTATCGTTGTACCATTTTTCAGGTTCTTCTAATACACCAAAGTAGAAAAGATATTTACACTCGTAGTAGGTTAATAACTTTTTATTGTCAACAAACTTTATTATTTCACGTTTAAATTCGTTGTGTTTATTTTCTTTTAATAAATCAAGAATAGGTTTAGCTGAGCCGTGGTATGTTTTCCAATCAGATTCTTTTTGTACTTTTTTAGTTGATGATTTACGACCGGGACCTGATTGTTCTGCTAATTCTTTTTTAGTAAGTTTTTTTGTTAGGTTATGGTAAAGTGCTTTCTTACCTATATAAGACATTTTTGTAGGTTTATGAGTTACTATATAAATAAACCCATAAGTATTTTCAGGAAAGTCTTCTAATTTTTCTATAACCTCGTTATTGTATAACCAATTGTTCATTTTTTATCTATCTATGTTTATAATTATTGTAGTATCTGTTGTAGGTGATGAAGGAAGTGGTTGTGCTAGTTTTCCTACTGCTAATAAATTTTGTTGATCATCATATAAACCAACAGTAGTAATGTAAGGATTAAAGTAAGATTCTGTAGCAAAACCTAGTAAATTTTCATCTGGTGTATAAAATGTTCCGTTTGAACTTGTATATGATGTACTACCTGAGGATATTGTTGGGTTTAATGTAAAATTAAATTCATTTTCTCCAATAGTACATTTATATTGTGTTTCATATATAGTATATGAACTTGAAAACGAACAAGTAACATTAGATGATGATACAAAATTAAGTAAACTTGGGAAAAATGAAACACCAGGACTGCCATATTCTCCTTCACCATATGGTGTAACCCCATAAACCGAGTATCCATATAAATCACTTAATGAAAACACGGTTGGGTTACCTGTTAAAACTATTAACCCATGAGGATAAAATATATTACCTACCATTACAGAACTAGTAGTTAAACTAGAACTAAAATATATATTTCCTTCTCCATCGTCTGTTAAACTACCACTTTCAGCCGAGAAATAAAATGATCCTGGGCGGATGTAGTCACCATATAATTTTGTTGGGATAGATATAACTCCTACTCCTACTGTTTCTTCGTTACTATATTTTGAAGTGGTAGGAAAATATTTTGGGTATGTTAATGTTGTTTGTAAGTAATTATCGTATCTAGGACCATTAAAACTTCCTGTTAATACATTACCTTCGGGTATAGCGCCTAATATAATGGATGCTGTAGGGGCATTGTCCCCGTAACTTGAAGACAAATAATTTGAATAATAAAGATGTCTAACTGAGTAGTAAACTAGACTTTCAAAGTCCATAGGAGCTATTTCTCCTGCGGGTATATCTGTTCCACCATATATAGAGTTAAGACTATCATATGTAGATGATCCATATACGCCGGCTTCAAATACTGAGGACGTTTTGAGAAAATTTCGTCCTAAGAATCTATCAATTCCAACATTTGAACCAGTAAAAACCGAGTCTCCTTGAAAGGTAAAATTTTTGTTTACCTCTAAGGGAGTTACAATAATATCAGATGCTAAAAATTGTTTGAACGCACCCATTCATCTTAGAAATCTAATTTTACTCGTACTAAGGCTTCTTTAGTAAAATCTTTAGGTAAAGGTCTTGACATTTTAGCTACAGCTAATAAATCACCAGCATCGTTGTACATTCCAATTGTTGTAATATATGTTTGAGGATTGTTTATAAAGATAGGATAATTTACTTCACCAGTTGATGCATTTGTAAAGCTTGGATTTTCTGTATAGTTGTATTGAGCGTTTTTTACTCTAACAAATACATAATCAGCAGATATAGTTTCTTGACTTTGTAATGTAAATGTGCCACCAGAAGAAGGATAATTTCCAGCATTAATAGCATCAAATAATCTTACATAATTCAAACCATCTGTATTAGATGAAGTATTTGGAGTTAAACCTATTGAAGCAGATAATGCAGCTGGGTTTAATAAAATTACTCCAATATCTGGTAAAAGCCAACCATATGAACCTGAGCCGGGTTGGTATCCATAGGCATTTGATCCTGTGTATACAACACCTGCTGATCCACTAACTAATTGAAATACACGTCCTGCATCTTTAAATACCACAGTATTAGTTACTGTACTGTCGTCTGTTAAAACAAGTCGACTATTATAAAATAAATTTAATGTTAAAGTGCCAGGAAGTAAAGATTCTCTATAACGATTTCTGTCAACGTTTATAGCCCAAAATTGAGTTGAGGTATATTGGTTGTTTGATCCTGCTGCTCCAAAGGTAAAATCTGTATTTTCGTCTCCATTTATTAAGGTACGATATTGACCGTAAGTTGTTTTAGTTGGAGTAGAACCAGATACAGATGCATTGTAGTAAGTAGATCCATAACCAAATTTATTACCATAAGTAATGGCAAATTGAACTTCTGCTGTTGTTAAACCAGAAGCTGTTTGATAAACGTTGAGATAAAAATCTCCAGATGCACCTGCTTCTTGAACGGATGAAGTATAAAAATTTGTTAGTGTTGGTGCTCCACCAGTCCATGTTGCTGATGCTACTGCTTCTGAGCTTACTACAAAATCTTCTGCTGGTATTGATTGGTATGCCATATTAAATTATATTATAGTTTTACTATTTGTAAAGGAATTGTTAAACGAGCTCCACTGTCTTTTCCAGTTACAGTTAATGTAGCATTAAGTACAGCTCCTGTAGTTGAACCTGATGGGTATAATGTGTTTAAAGTTGTTGCTCTAAATGTAATAGAAGTGCCTACTACTGTTTGAGACACGTTAGTACCAGATGTTACAGTAACATTAGATCCGGTTGGAGCATTTGTTACACCAACTGCTGTAAATGAACCTAATAATCTAGCATCAGAAACAGTAACCATATACCCACTTGATTCTACTTGTGAATTATAGTTTAATGTTTGAGGATTCATAGTATATGATGCTCCTTGTTTTAAACTTATAACGTTAGTACCTAAATCAAGAATAGGTAATTTAGCTGTTCCACGAGGTAAAGTAACTAATTTATACTTCATTATTTGAGTATCCAAAGGAAATGCTTCTAATAAAGGCATGCTTGTAATAGCTTCACCGTAGTATGCTGAACCCGATGGGTGGTTTGGGTTATATAATGTATAATCGATTTCGTCATCGGATAAAGCAAATTGTGTAATTTTAAATGATCCGTCGTTTCTTGCCATTAATTGACGACCTTTGGTTGTTAAAATTGCGTCTACTGTAATAACGCTATTATTTAGATATCCCATTTTTGTGTATTTTTATTATAAATATTAATATTTTATATTCTTATTAAGATGGTATTATTCCTTTTTCTTTTAAACTTGTTATAATTTTGTTATAATCCATACCTGATCCACGTTTAGCCATATATTGAGGTATTATAAATCCACCACCACCAGTGTATCCAGTACCATCCCAATCTAAAACCATAAATGATGGATTTACTTCTAATCTTCTAACTAAAAATGAATTTACTTCTGTTCCATCTATAATTGGACGGTCTAGTTTTAATTGTAAATATGGGTTATAAAATGATGATGTAGGTGTAGGAGTACCAGTTGCTATTTCTCCTGGAGGGTATGATTCTACTACATTATATACTTGAGATTCATCTCCCTCAAATCTAATTTGATCTCCAGGATATATCTGGAATGGTATATAATCTCCATATCCAGCATTTTTTTCACTTCCTGAAGGAGTCCAGGCTTGAAATAATGCTCCAACATCTGTTTGTTTGTATATATTCTCTGTAAATTGAGGGCCGTATAATATATTTTTATCTGATCCAGTTGTCCAGTAGTATAATGAACTTCCTGGGTTGTAAGATGCAGTTGTATATCCGGTTGATGTAGGACCGTTTTCTTGTTCTACTCTTAGTTGTGGGTTAGGGATATAAACACCCATTTCTTTTAATATTTGAGAAGCTATAGCAAGATTAATGGATGCACCTGTAGTAACAGGATTTGTTGTTCCTTCAATATATTTTATCCCTGCTCCTTCTATTTGTATGATTTTAAATACTACAGAATAGGCTTTAGAAAGATCTATATTTATCCAGTCCGTTGATAAAGAAAAAGTATATGGTTTATATACCTTCACACCAGATGCATTTCCGCTACTTGGACCAAAAGCATATTGATTATTACCAT
>Ga0181359_1000019_pt1 | contig 32534 bp, 45 predicted proteins | sample Fa13VDMM15SD_FD_141229 | JGI IMG/M metagenome (GOLD analysis project Ga0181359, IMG submission 141229) | Freshwater viral communities from Lake Michigan, USA - Fa13.VD.MM15.S.D | ecosystem: Environmental > Aquatic > Freshwater > Lake | place: USA: Michigan | collected 2013-09-24 | reverse complement strand
TAGTTTCGATAGGATAACCAACTCCCATAATAGCAACAGATTCTTTACCATAGCTAGAGTTATTATAATAAGCCCAACCATTACCTTTAAATACTGGTGTGCGATCATAGATTTCTGATAAATCTTCTTTTCTTGCACCTTTGATAATTGGCTTGTTCTTAAAATACTTAAACAATTCTTGAGCAGTAGACAAGAAGGTTTCAGTATCTTCTTCTTTGATTGGAACAGAAATTAATACGCCAGTAGGCTCGGAGGATTTTTCTTCCTTGAGCTTAACGATCTTACCAATTTTAGTCTCATCAATAAAAGCATTATAAGTAGTTTTCTTACTATCATTGTAGGAAATCAAAACAAAGTTATCACCATAACTGAATGGTGCGAATTTTCCAATGCCATAATATCCAATAGCAGAATTACTATTGCGTTTGGTAGATTCGCCATAATAACAATAAAGATTCTTAATATCATCAGCAGAAAGACCATTACCAAAATCTCTGATAGTTAAGGTAGGGTCTAGCTTTGTAGGAAGTTTAATTTCAATCGGACGCTTGCTCTTTGCTTCGATGTTAGCGTCTTGTGCATTACAAGTAATCTCACGCAAAACTGCGAGAGGTTTGTTGGAATACAACTGATTGCGAAGGATGTTAAAGATATAAGGAAGTCCAGATTGCTTAATTCCGAAACTTACGGACTCAAAACTATCGGACTCGACTACATTGATTGGTTTTTCGATTAATTTCATATATTGAATATAAATTAAATTTAAAATGATGTCAAATAATATTTTATTCGTAGCTATCTCTATCAATAGCAACAACATAAGGAAACCTTGGCACTTCATCTGGTGTATAATTGAAGAATTTTATGGTAGCTTTCTTGCCCACTAATTCATTTCTTTGTTTGTAAAGTTCTTTGAGATAACCAAAATCACCTTTGATGTTGCTCTTAAAATATCTACCTTTAGCATTTGCAAATTCCATATAACCAGCAGTTCCTTTGCGGTTGCCTTCACCTTCTTTAACTCCTTTGATAATAAACTCGGCATCCATAAATTCTTTTCTTTTAAGAAGAAACTTGCTTCGCTTATTCTCATAAGGTCTGTTAAGTCTAACCATTTGACCTTCGTAACCATTCTCCACATACATTTCGTAGGATTCAGTAAGTTCTTTTTCATTATTTACTTTAAGAGTAGTTACAACAACAATGCTATTATATTTTCTTTTAGTAAGAGCATTAGAAAACAATTCATATCTCTCATAGAATAAATCACTTTCATTTAACAATCCAATTCTAGGTGCATCATAAACCCAATATTGAATACTATCTGCACTTTCCTCTAGTTCTTTATCGGTAGGTTTAGTTCTTTTTACAAGAGAGCAAATCTTATTAAAATCATTCGCAAACTTATCACAATATAACTCGCCATCAAGAATTGCATTAGGATAATCTTTAAAGAATAAATCTAGATTCTGGCGAATGTGAGTAGCAGAAATAATCTTCTTGCCGTTTCTGCTAAACATTCCATCCTTTGTTACAATACAACGAATACCATCAAGTTTGGGTTGGCTATAAACTGGATAATTGATTTCGTGATCTTCATACTTTTGTGCAAGCATTGGCTCGAAGTATTGAACCTTGTTAATATCTTTGATAGATTCAAAGTAGCCAGATTCTAATTTCTTTTTGCGTTTTGCTTCTGCTTCTTTGATTGCTTGTTCTTCTGGAGTAGTAGCATTTGATCTGCCAGCATTTTTAATATCACAATCACTCCAATTATTAGTGATCTTCTCGCCATCTGTTTGACCAGAAATTGTGCGGTATTGATTTCCTTTAACTTCAATAGTCCATTCTTGGACTTTGCCAGTCTTTGTCTTTTTGTAAATTGTAGGTAGCTTCATACTTCCAGTATATACTGGACTAACCAACTCGTCAAACTTTGTTTCTTTTTGATTTAGAAGGCTTTGCGATTTTGATTAAAGAAAAACTTCCGTCTTTATTATCGTGCCAATCAATCGTATCACCGATTTTCCATCCCATTTTATTCATTAAAGAATCTGGTAATTCAACATATTGGTATCCATCTTGTTGTTTAACCTTAAGAATATGAGGTTTTTTCTTCATTTTAAATCTGTAATAGGTTCTAAGTTGTCAAATAAACTTAATTTTCTTGCTCTTTCTTGTGGCGTATCATTCATTACAGAAATATCTTCTAATCCTAACTCTCTTATTTTGTCATTTACTACTTGTCCCGCTTCATCTTCTGATTTAAAGAAACCTAAGTGAAGTTCAAGTCTTTTTATATTATTAAATTGTGGATGATTCTTTGGAACAACAACTCTAGCTCTCCAAACTTTTCCAGTCTTTAATTTTTGAGCTTTTTTATCTAAAGTGACTCCAATATATTTAGAAGATGTTTTTTTGCCTTTCAAATATTTTCTTTTCTTGTTATATCTTCTGTTTCCCTCTGTTGTCAATGGTCTTAAATTATTAATATCATTATTCAATTTATTAAAATCTATATGGTCTATTTCTTCTGGTAAATATCTATGTTTGTGATAGAATAAAACATTATGCAATAATACTCTAATTAATTTGCTATTTCTAGAATAATTGATTGCTGGATACTTGCATTGACCGCTAATTTGAGGAATATATGTATGATTTGTTTTTCTATTAGTAACTGATTGATTATCTAAATTAATTAATAGTTCTTTATCCATTTCATCTGCGGTAGGCCAAAGATGAGTAACAATTCTAAATTTTTTCATCTTGGTGTCAAAATCCTTATAACTTTTCTAATGCCTTTCCATTGTAGCCAATTCAAGAAATTAATAATCTTGACAATCCCAATAGAAAGTTTCCATTCAACTAGATTCATTGTCTTAACATAATATTTAAAGTAAAAACTATAAACTGGACATCTCATTTTTCTTTCGTGATCTTCTATTTCTTTCATAAAAGATTCTTCTGCATCTATTCTTTTTCCAGATGAATTTTTTTCAACTGGCGTAATTAAAGATATTTCTGTTAATAAACCTTGGACTACAACACATTTCCAATCTGGAAAGTAATCATAGCTTTCCTTGGTTTTGCCAGAGATATAAGCACCAAAAGTAAATGTGCCAGTATAATCATCTCTAAAAACTTCTTCTCTGCTATCTTCTACCAATTTATTCTTATTAAAAAATTCGCCAAATCTACTACCATCTTTTACATAATCTGGATTATCTTCCCAATGGCTAGTTATTTTTAATTCAAATAGTCTATAATCACGGATAATATAAGTAGACATAAGACTTTCTTCTAGTTCTTTTGTTTGAAATTCTTCTTTCTTAAAATCAACATTAAGAGCTTTTAGCTCATCATTAAGAGGTAAATCTTGCTCGATCTTGATATAATTAAACATACCCATATACTATATCTTATCCTTTATTTAATTTTTGTCAATCTTATTTGATCTTTTTTATCTATAACAACATAACCACATTCTTTTTCACAAAAACTACCAGTATTTATATATCTATCATCATCTTCTGGAAGATGAGTATGACCACAAATTATCTTATCGTAGTTATTTACTTCTATATATTTTAGAGCATTTTTCTTTACATCTCCGCTTTTCTCAACAAAATCATTTGTATGATGTTTAAATAATTTAAAGAAATCATCTGCAAATGGAGTATAATGTCTAACAAGGTAATATAATTTAATAATAAAGTTAGTAATCCATTTATATTTTGTAAAGTAAATATCAAATATGTCTCCGTGAACTACCAACAATTTCTCATCTTTTAATTCTATAATATGTTCGTCTTTGCAATTAAATCCAAGAAGAATACTCATAAACTCTGCTTTAAGAAAACAATGATTGCCAATCAAATAAATTATCTTGCATTTTTTAGAAAGTTTGCGTAATTTAGATAATACTTTCCAATGAGTTTTATTTAACCTATGCAAATTGTGGTGGTCAAAAAGATCGCCAGCAATTATAATTGTTTTTGCTTTGTTTTGTTTTAAAACTTTTAATAAGATTTCAGCCTTGCAATCTTTATCTCCAAGGTGAATGTCTGATATAATTAAATATTTATTCATTACCAATGATGAATTGCATTTATAATAAGCACGATATTAGCAATTACACCAAGGATAACTATGAACATTTCGTATAGTTTGTGCGTCATAGTTTAGCGAAAGATTGTTCTTTCATCTTTAATTCAAAATCAACATCTATATTATCATAACCATAAGTATTAGGCAAGGACTTTGCGTAGTCAGCGTGTTTGCGTGGATTCTTGTGACCATCAATACTTTCAGAGTAATGAAATAGTGGAGTATGATTGCCCCAAGTAATTCGTGCAAGATGAAATGCTTGTTCCTCTGATAGATTATCTGGATGACATTTGTGATGAAGATAATCAAAGGTAATAGGAATATTAGAAACAGAATGAAAATGCTTCATAAGTTTCTTAACTGACCAGCAAGTATCTTTATCATCATTCTCAATAACTAATCTAGATTTGACATCATCTGATAGTCTTTCAAAGTTACTCATAAACTTCTTTACTATGTCATTTAGATTGCCCTTGGAATTATGTATGTGCATATTCATAGGTGCATCATAGTTTAGTGGACAACCGATTTGCGTCATAAACCAACCATAGTGATTTAATTCTTTGATTGTTTTAGTTATTGCATTTTCGTTGTCACTTGCAAGAACATTAAATTCACTAGGATGGCAAGACACTCTAACATTTCTAGATTGTATTAGTTTCTTGATACTATCAAATGATGCTAGTATTCTGGTATAATCTGGTAAGTTTTCCAGCTTAACATCTGCTTTATCATAAGTGATAAGAGGAAATAGATCAGAAGAAATTCTATAAGTATGATTATGGTCTGCACAATACTTTATGTATTGATATGTAGTTGTCATATTGTTTAATATTCTAGAAGAAAGAGTAGATAATGCCTCTGCTCTAGACATAGCAGAGAAACGAGCATAAGTCATAGTATTGAACTTGATAGGATTATCTTGTTCAGCTAGACTTAAAACAATACAACAAACTCCTTTTCTCATCATTCAAATATAATATATATTGTCAAACTTGTCAATTATACTTTTTCAAAAAATCCAAAGCTATTTAACCTTGTTGTGCCGTGGAACTTATATTTGATAGTAAAACTTTCTGGCTCAATAATAGACAAAAATCTTCTACCTTCATCTGTCTCATAGAGATAATATTCTTGACCTATGACACATTCTATTCTGCACTCAAAACTATCTACAAAATTATTCCAATCATTAAGAGCCACAAGGTTATCATATTCTGCTTTAAGCTCTTGCAATCTTGTATCTATTTTTTTATTTAGATTTAAATGTCTAAGTCCTTGTAGTTTATCAAGATCCGCAAGTTCAATCTTTGGAGCAGAATATTCTGCTATGTATGAAGAACTTGCACGATTTTCTAAAACTCTTTTTGGATCTGTCATTTATAAATGTATGTAGATGAACAATCTTTGTTTTTTAATTCTTTTTTAATCAACGACTTATCTTTTTCATCTGACCAGTTTATGCTGTCATAGTTTTGTTTAAACCTATCAGAGAAACAATTTCTTGGTTTATCGCCTTTGCCAGCACCTATATTTGGCCGACATTCATTCGTATTTGAACATTTTTTGTTCATATATTTGGCTAAATTTCGTTAGCAAATAGAGCTATATTTGGCTAAATCCTGTTAGTAAATAGGATTATTTGGCTAAATTTCGTTAGCAAATCTTACTTATTGAAATCACCAAGATCACGATCAAAAGAAAACTTTCCAGTCTTTTCTACAAGACCTTCATAAGTTTCTTCTGTGCATCCAGCCATTTCAGTAAATGGAGCTACTACTGCAAAAATTCCGAAAGCACCAATAGTTGCTGCGGTTGAGATTGGGCGAACAATGATAAGATCTCCAGCGGATAAAAAACCATCTGCTACTGGAGTAGATTCACTTTGAGTTCCAGAATCCGCTAGCCCCAAAGAGGCAGAAAAAAGTGCGATTAATGCTAGTGTTTTAATTTTATTCATATTATTAGATTATATGTTTGTATTATGGTTTTATCAACTATATTTGGCATTTTTTCGTTAGCAAATCAATATTTATATTGTGGTGGATTTGGCCTAACTTCTTGATATTCTTCGGTAGATTTTATCCATACATTTTGATGGCCTTTAACAAATTTTTTGAAATTATTGCCTGATAACATATTTTCTATTCTCTTATAATTACATTTATTTGGATAGTCTGCTTCAAATATAATTAATCTTAACTCTTTATATAATCTAGGGTTTTCATTTAAAAAGATTTCAAGAAATCCTTCGCAATCTGCAACAAGAACATTAAATGTTAAATTATATTTTTCAATTATATTATCAAGTAGAAAATTTGGTATCGTAGAATTAATATTTTTCCTAAATGTAGATCCATATCCATTTAAATATGAATGTAAATTAACAAGATCCATTTTTTGTTTGCTTATAAAACCTCTGATGATATGGAATTCACAATTATTTCTAGTTTTATTTTTTTCTAACGCTTCCCATACTCTCTGGTCTGGTTCTACAACGACTTGATTGCTTTTATTATTAAGTTTAGAATTTATCGCGCAAGATACTGAACCATATCTAGCTCCCAATTCTAAAACAATATCATTTTCCTCTATATATTTTTTAGCTTGATTTTGTTCATTTATTTCGATTTGAGAAATATCAATTATTTGGTCATGCTCATCTCTTATTTCTATTTCCATGTATTACTTTACACTTTCATATAGTATAACAAATATAATAATACTATATATCATTATCATACCAACAACAAGCAAACATTCTCCTGCGTAATTTTCTTCGTTCATATTAATCAATTCGGAACGAGTAGGATTTGAACCTACGGATGGAGTTAACCATCGGAAGTTTAGTAAACTTCTGCTTTAGACCACTCAGCCATCGTTCCATAAATTTTATTTAACTGCCTAACTAGGATTTGAACCTAGAACATCTTCATTAACAGTGAAGCGCACTACCCTTGTGCTATTAGGCAAAAAATTAGTCATTATTCTCTGCGACTTCGTTCACATGATTTTTTATTAAATTATATATTCTTACTTCTTCTGGATTAGCTTCTCTTTCAACTTTAGAAAGATCATTAAACTTGTATTCTTTTAATTGATGATGCTTGAAATGATACACTGGCTTATTTGAATAAGCTTGATTAGTAAATCTGATATATCTAAATGGTAGGGCTTCGCCTTTTATTTTATAAAGTGTTCCTAGATATAGATCTAGTTTTGATTTTGCTGGCATTGTGCAATCAATGAAGCTTAGGATTTTTTTTAGCATTTTTCTTCCTTTTCTTTTTAGGTTCAACATATTTCCAGATTTTTCCTTCGTTATCTAAATCAACGCTCATAAGCATAATTTTGTTGTAAATATTAAATCCATATCCATCTCCCCAAACCATAAATGTTCTGCTAATGACATCGCCTATAAAATATAAAATGTATGACAATATTACTCTCATATTAATATTATATAATATATAAGATAGAAGTCAAGATAATTAAAGGTTTTAAATTTTTTTTCTTTTTTTAGGAACGAAATATATCAGAGCTTCATCGCCATATATTTGAAAGCTTTTTAATTTAAAATTTTTTACTGATAATAGGTTTTTTAATTCATTAATATATTCACTTTTTGTATATACTACAAGTGTTTCTAAATCTTTTGAATCAAAACCATATTCATCTGCAAATTCTGAACATATTGCTAACGCTTGAGTTTGATCACTCATGCAATAGATTACACCCTATTTATTTTTTAATTTTTTCATGAAAGATAAGAATGGGCATTTTTCAATATCTTCATTTTTAATTTCCTTAAACTTATAATTTAATTTATGATGACCTTCTGAAATATTTTCACCTTTAATATTTACTCCGTCTTTATAGAAAAATTGCCTTTTCTTTGTTTCTCCTTTTTTAAATGATTCATTTAACTTTGTTCTAGAGTCGGACCATTCTTCATGAGTTTTTTTTAATTCCTTATTGGCATCTAACTTTTTAAATTGAATTTGAGTTTTTTCATTTAAATTCAATGGATAAGGCATAACTCTGCATATTGGAGTATTCTTTTTTATTGTGATTAGTTTGTTGGGTTCAGTTATTTTGAAATTCATAGTGAATGTAAATGGTGACCAATTTGTTTCAACTATAGCTTCTAATGCATGCAAACCATTAATTGGATAATTTGGGCATCCAGATATCCATAAACCCCATCCTGGAGGTGTTTTAAAAATGATAGGGAAATTGAAAGTAACGATCCCTATTGTAAAATGAGATGAACATGTGTTAAACTCATCCTTTTGATCTCTATGTATTATTTTTACATCTTTCGTATTAGGTCCACCATTCCAAAAAATTTCTGTTTCATTATCATAAACTATCCAATATCCAGCTTGATTTGCAGCAACCATTGGAATGCAATTATAAGCATACTTTTGACCATGTTTATCCATCCAATCTCTTTTAGGGGAAGCTTGTGTTATATACTTTTTCGCTTGATCTGCATTTCCATAAATGCAATAGGCTTCCAAATTTATATCATTTTTAATGATTGAATTTTGTTTATTTAAACTAAACATGCTTATTGTTCCTTTTGATATAAAATTTGTTTTGTTTAGTTGATATTTTTTTAATATATTCTAACGCTTTGTTGTAGCCTTCTTTTGAAAAAGGAAAAACTCCATGAAGAAATTTATCGTTTTCTGCATATATGCCATAATATTTTTGTTTTTTTCTAGGTTTAGGATTCATTTTTATTTTCTTCTATTAATCCTTTTAATAATTTTAAATGATAGACTGTCCAATTATCTCCAGTATCAGTATCTTTTTTAACTAGATTATCTAAGTAAATGTTATAATCTATAATTTCATTTATAAGATTTTTTATTATTTGATAATTTTTCATTATTGTATATTATATAATAATACTTGTGTTTATTCAATATAAATAATGTAAATATACTATGGACTATATAGATTTCACTAAAAAAGCTCTTGCTATTACTGTGACTAATAATGGTGGTTTTAGTAGTTATGGAAGTAGTGCAAGAAATGGACATTTATATTATAGTAATAATGTAAGTGATCCTTGGGGTAATGATAAACTTAGGATTGGATCTTTTGATTTAAAAACTGCTGGAACTTATACTTTTGTTTTGGGAAATGAAAATGATTTAGTTGGCACAGCTTTGGCTGGTAAAAGTAATTATATGAGTTATGCTAATTTATATTCTGCAGGAATGTCCACTAATCATTTTATTACTGCTGTAATTGATAGAGATAAACCTCCAGAATTTGCAAATACTAGTTGTCCAGCTAGTTATACTTTCTTAAATGGATATAATCATAATGGTATAACTATAGATGTAAAGCCTTATTATTTTAGTGAACCAACCACACTAATCGCTGGATCATCATTAACAACTTCTTATTGGGATAGCCCAGATCTTGCCTCAAGTTCCGCATGCTATAATTTAGTTGGAAATACTCCCTCAAGGGCAACAGAGCCAGCAAGTGGAAATTTCTATACAAGTCGCACATGGAGTGCTGGAAATCAATTAATTCCAGCTCATGGATGCAGTGCGGATGGACCAAATGTAAGTGCAACTCGATTTGCTGGAGTAAATTGGTTTTTTTATACAGTTGGAACTCCATCTCCAGATAATTGTGTTGCTGCGTGCGTATATAGTACTGGCTATGGCAATACATATAATGGTCATTTTTGGGGAACTACTTCTTGGTCAAATCCAGCTGGAGTTGCATGGTCAAAAATTACGAGAACAAGTAGTCGTTATGGTGGAGCTATATCCACGGAATATGGATTAGCTAGTGGGCCAGTTGGAACAAAATTTACATTATTATTTAATTCTGTTTTCGCTGGTGGCGCTCCAGGATCATATCAATGCTTAACTTCTACTGGAGCTTATGGAAACAATACGGTATATTATGTATTTCCAAGATATCATCTTGATGTTCAAGCTAGATGTAATGCTGGATCTAGAACAAGTTTTCAAGGGCCTTATTATTCTGCTGGTGGATCAGGTGTTTTCGCTGGATATGGATTCTATACAAGATTTACTTTTGATCCACTTTGCTATCCATGCGCTTAAACTTTTTCTAATCCTGTATAAGTTCTTTTTTTAACCCATTTTTCTATTTTGCCTATATGAATAACTGGCGAAAAAATTCTAACTGTATTCTTGCCAAAATTATCTTGTGGAAATATAAAATCTGATGTTCCCCATGAGTCGTATTTCTCAGAAAAATAAATATTCTTTTTAAAAAAGAATTGAAAATATCCAATTGATCTTGGTCTTAATTTTTGAAATATATTTAAATTATCTTTATTATTAAGATAATCTTCAAAAGAGTCTACTAATATTCTAGATGTATAATAGATATTTTTTTTATTTAAAACTACTCCATCTATAAAAGATTTTTTAAGCTCATCTGGTATATAAATATCTGCGTCAATACTTAAAATCCAAAAATCATGATATTTATTATAAACTTCTTTTAAAGCTAAATTTATAGCCTTGCCTCTATTAATTGATTCTTCAAAAGGAAAAAATATCAACTCAAACTTATTATTTTGATTAATACTATTTATGAAATCTATAGTTTCTTTATCTTCTTTTGAGGTTATAATGAACCATTTATAAAAAATTTCAGCATTAGATATAGTATCTTTTAAAACATCTAAATGTTTGTAGCAGACAGTTATTCCAATGATATTTAAATTCACTAATAGTTTTTACACTATTATAGAAAATAAATTTTTAGATAATCTTCTTTTTCTAGTAAGCTAAAGCTTCTGAATGCGGCTTTGTCTTTTATAATTTTTTGCCAAAAATTCCACCAATCTTCATCTGTCTTACCTACTGTAAATACTTTACCTCTATAATCGGTCATATTTGGTGGTATTTGTTTTTGCATTTCTATTTTTTCTTTAACTTTATCGAGTTCAAACATTTTATTTAAAAAATCCATTTCATTTTGGTCTTCAGAAGTTTTATTAAAAAATTCATGAACTCTTTTGCCGCAAGAACAGCTTGGATTCTCTCTCCAGCTCAATAGATCTATTTCTATTTCTTTGTATTTTTCTTTTAATACATTGAATGTGTCATCTACTTCAATTAAAGCTCTAAGCTTACCAAAATCAATATTACTCATATGTTATATAATATGAACACAGTTTAAAAAAATCTATTTTATTTATCTTTATTTTTTAATAATAAATTTTGTATAGTATCAAAATTACGATCTAACTTAGCTTCAATTCTATCAAAATATGTCTCAAAGGATTCTTTAGTTACATAAGTTGTGCTTATTTTTAAAGCTAAATCTGCTATCTCTTGTTGATGTTTTCTTCCTTCCACTTCCATTTCTTTTCTTAAAGTAATAAAATCGCTAAAAGTTTTATCATTAATTTCTTTCATTAGATTCTCTTGTTTATCAAAAAGAGAGAATAATCTAGTAAACAACCATCCTCCTAAAAAAGAAGCTGCTCCCATAACTAAGTTAAATATTAATGTAATATCTAAATTCACATAGATAATTACACATTAATATATATATCTATTAGAGTTTTAAATCACCAAAATCATCATCAGAGATATCTGTTTTCCTTGCGCCTATCTTATAGCTTGATATCTCCGTCTCTTGAGGGGCTACTTGCACTTTACTACTATCTAAATAGCTGTCTAGCCATCCAGATATAGGATTAGTTTTTTGATTAAATATCTTTTTATATCCTAAACTGCGTAATCTGCTATCACAAAGCCACTTAGAGTAACCATCGAGAACCTCTGCATTTAAACCTAGTAAATTACCTTTACTAAATAGATATTTTGACCATTCGCTTTCATTTTTTGAAGCTTGTTCATAGAAAGCGTAAATCTTATCTTCACTCTTTTTAACAATAGAAGTAAAGCCTTCTTTGTCTTCATCTCTTAAAATTTTAAGTAGATTTTGGCTGACTGCGAAATGTAGAGCTTCATCTCTTTGAATAAATTTAATAATCTTAGAATTACCTTCCATCTTTCCACGATACCCAAAATAGAAAGAACAAGCAAAACTTACATAAAACACTAGTCCTTCCATTACATTGATAGAAAGAATAGCGTCAAAAATCTTTTGTTTAGGATCTTTCTTTTCATCATCACCAAGAATTTTATCAAAATTATTTCTAATTAACTCGGCGCGACTTGTAATTTCTTTATCTTCCATAATACTATCAAAAAATTTCGTGGGATCTGGATAAACATTATTCAATAGATACGAATAAGAATAACTATGAATACCCTCAAACTGCGCCCAAGTGTTCATGCAAATTTCAAGCTCTGGATTACTTACGTAATCTTTAAGAGAATGAATACTACGAGAAAGCATACTATCTCCAAGGGTTTGAAATCTTAGATTACTATCAAAAACAAATCTTTCAGTATCTGTTAAATTTTTATAATCACTTCTGTCTTTACCTAAAGCTATTTCGTGAGGCCACCAAAAGTTCTCATTTTGCTTTTTAAATAATTCAAAAAATATGGGATATTTAAAGCGATCATATCTTTGGAGATTTAAATCTTCTCCAAGAAATAATGGCTGTTTAGTAGTATCTATATTTTTAAAGTTTAAAACAGTTTTCATTTATATTTACAAATTTTTCTAAGCGTAGATTAAATTCTAGCTTATTATCATTTACACTTTTTATAAAATTAAATTCTTTTATATATTTTTTATTTACCCAAACATCATCTACATGAACATTTTTAAATGCTGGGTCTGTATCATCTGTATAATGTAATTCATATGCAAGTTCATAACCATTTAAAGCTAGAAGATTTCTTGATATATCTTTTGTTCTATCTTGTATATATGCATCCACTTCGAATGTCATAGTTTTAAATTCGATATTAGAAGATAAAAGTTTAGATAAAACTTCTAATGTAACTTCTGGAGGATCTAAATCTAATGAAATATAATCAACGACTTCTATATCTCGTTGCTTTAATAATTCAGAATATTTTATATTTCTAGCGTCTGCACATATATGTAATGTTTTGTTTCTATGAAGCCATTCATTGTTCCATTCTGGATTTATTTCAAATGCTATTCCACTCCAATTCCTGCATTTTTCAAAGAAATTAGTATTATTGAATCTCACGGCATTTTTAGCTCCAATGTCTAAAAAGAAACCATTTTCTTTTTTATTTAAAATAAAATCAATAAGCTGATCTTGTCCAATTTGAGAATTATATTTCATATATTTTTAAAGTTTAAAACAATTCTCGTCTATATTTGTAAACTTATTTAAATTAAAATTATATTCTAGTTTATTAGAACTAATTTCTAAAGAATGGAAATCTTTAATATAATCTTTATTAATCCAAATATCATCCACATGCGCATTTGTGAGACCATCGTCTGTAAAATGTAATTCATACGCCAATTGATATCCATTGGAATTAAGAAGATCTCTTGATATATTTTTTACATTATCAGATCTATAAGCATCTACTTCAAAAGTCATAACTTTAAATTTTATATTTTTTGATAGTATATCTTTTAATACATCAAAAGTAACTTGTGGTGGTTCTAAATCTAAAGATATATAATCTACAATATCTATATTATAGTTTAGTAGTATATTGTTATAATCTATAAATCTTGCGTCATTATTTATATATGAAGTTTTTTTTCTTGAAGAATCACTCCATTTATCGTTCCACATTGAACCTTTTTCGATTGCTACTCCGTTCCAATTTCTATATTTTTCAAAAAAAGCAGTATTATTAAGATCTTCTGGATGTTGTGCTCCAATGTCTAGAAAGAATCCATTCTCTTTATTTTTTAATATAAAATCAACGAGTTTATCTTGTCCAATCTGCGAGTAATATTTCATTTTATAATTATATATTATATTAATAATAATATCAAACTTATAATTTGCATGCGCCACTTGAGCAATCTTTATCTTCTTTTTGATTAAGAGATTGTTCTTTATCGCCATCATCTGTATTATTGTAATATAGGCTAATTAAACCAAGGCTATAGGCGTAGATTAACTCTTTCATAACTTTTGCATCTGGTAATATATTATTTTCATAATGACTATAGTTGTAATATACATTAGTTGATATGGCCATATCGATATATTTCTGAATAACTGCGTTAATTTTTAATAAACCAGTATTATCTTTAAGATCATATGCTAATTCATAATTTTCTTCAAATTTTCCAATTCCTGGAACTAATACTGGAAGTTTACCCATTTTACTCATTTTATAAGTTATGAGACTACGAATTGGTTCAACTCCATTTGTTGAAGATTGAATTACAGAACTGCTTTCGCAAGGCATACAAGAAGATAATGTGGAATGTCTTAATCCAAATTCTTTAATATCTTTTCTTAATTTTTCCCAATCAAGTGATAATTTTCTTTTTACAATTTCATCAATCTTGTCCTTGTAAGTATCAATTGGAAGAATACCCTTAGAATATTTTGTATGATTGAACTTTTCGCATTTGCCTTTTTCTTTAGCTAATTGAACGCTACTTTCTAAAAGATAATATTGAAAGTGTTCCATCCATTCGTCTACAACATTTAGTGATTTATCTGATGAATATTTTAATTCATTTTTAGCAAGAAAAGCTGCGAGATTGGTAATTCCAACTCCAAGGCTTCTACGTTTTTTAGCAAAATTTTCAGCAGCAATATTAAAATAATCTTGAAGTTCAATGATTTCATCAAGAAATCTTACGATAAGATCGCAAGTCTTTTCAAGATCCTGCCAGTTTTTTATTTCTAGCATATTTACTGCCGAAAGGATACACATTCCAATTTCGCCATCTTTATCGTGATAATCATTTAATGGAATCGTTGGATGAATAACTTCTGTGCAAAGATTACTCATTGTAACTTTATCAGACCAAGCGCCGTGTTCATTAGCGTGATCTATATTTAGAATATAAATACGACCAGTTTCAACTCTTTCTTTAATTATAAGAGAAAATAATTTTCTAGCAGATACTTTCTTTTTAAGTTTTAGTTTCTTTGATTCACATTCTTTGTATACTTTATCAAAGTCTTTTGTTCCCCACGCTTCATAAAGCTCTGGAACTTCGGAGTTATTAAATAAAGTAATGTCTTCATCTTTTAGTACTCTATCGTAAAATAATTTGCTCATACCAACTGTATAATCAAGTTTGCGAACTCGATTATCATCTGTTCCTGCGTTATTTTTTAATACAACAACGTCTTCAATTTCGTAATGCCACCATTGAATATTACAAGTTGCACTTCCACCTCGTAGTCCATTTTGTTGCCATGCCTTCACGCTACTTTCATAGATTTTTAAAAATGGAATTAAACCAGTATGAACAACTTCTCCATTCTTGATTGGAGAACCGATAGCTCTAATTTTACTTACATCAATACCAATACCACATCTATTAGCAGTAGCCATACTTACAGCGGTAGCACTAGCTGTAATACTGTCTTTAGTATCATCAACACCAATTAAACAGCAACTAGCATAATTTCTGCTAGAAGTTCTAACTCCTGCCATTACTGGAGTTGGTAAATTAATTTTATGTTTACTAATAGCATCATAAAATTTTCTTACATAAGATAATCTTGTCTCTGCTGGATATTTAGCAAAAGCATAAGCAGCAATTAATATATAAGCAAATTGTGGAGTTTCATAAATTTTTCCAGTTATTCTATCTTTAATGAGGTACTTATCGCATAATTGTTTAATACCAGCATATGTAAAATTATAATCTCTTTCGTGATCAATAAATTCACCTAGTTTATTTATTTCATCTTCAGAATAGTTTTCCAAAATAACAGGATCATAGACTTTATTTTTAATTCCTTGATTTAGAAACTCCGATAGTCTTGGCGCATGCTTGCCTTTCCATACATCTTTTCTCAATTGATAATTCAATAATCTACCAGCAACGAATTGATAGTTTGGTTTTTCGACAGAAATTAAATTAGCTGCACTTTCAATCAATAGGTTGTGTATTTCTTTACTCGTTATGCCATCATGTATGTTTATTTTTGCGTTAATTTCTATATCCGTTAAACTAACTCCACTATAGCCATAAATAGCCCAATTAATTACCTTATTGATTTTTTCTACATCAAATTTTTCAGTTGCGCCATTTCTTTTTTTAATAGTAACATTTTTGCTCATAATCAAAGTCGTAGGTATAGTTTACATCATTTTTTAGTTTTTAAAAAGAAAAAAGCTTCAATCGGTGTTAATAACTTCTATGGTAAATAAATTAGTGTAGGCGATTTAAATTAAATATAATATGATAATGAAAAGAATGTTCATATATACTCTAATGGATATGTTTGGAGTATATGACCGCAAGATTTGTAAGGTATTAAGAGAAGATTTTGGTTATATTTGCGAAAAAGAAAGAGACATTAAGAACGAAAATTTCTTTAAAGAGCTTTCCGATGAGATTATCTTTGAGTTTATTGACCAATACGATCTTATATTTATAAATAATGGTTATCGTCCATATCAAAGAAGATTTATGGATTTAGCAAGATTAAAAAATAAAAAAATTATATACTCCGAACTAGGACATTTGCCTCAAAGTGGATCTATACATATAGATTATAAAGGTTTATTTTATGAAAGCTCACTAGGTTTTGATGATTTTGAATGGATTAAAGAAGATGATATTGAGTATGCTAAAAGATATATAGAGAATAGTATATATTCTAAATACTTAAAAGATCAAAAGGAATTGTACGTCTTGTGTCCATTACAAATGGATTGGGATTCATCTTTGCAAGGCTCAAGCTTAAGAAATAAAGACCTAATATCAATTGCTTTAGCTAGACATCCAAATGAAAAAATTATTTTCAAATTTCACCCAAGACATCAACAAAAAGACTACGATTATATTAAAAATCAAATCAATTTAAGTAATGAAAATATTTCTTTGGACAAAACTTCTAGTTTTTTAGATTTAGCAGTAAACGCTAAGTATATTATAGGTTTAAGTTCCACATGCTTAGTAGAGTCAATGGCTATAGGAAAATCAGTTGAGGCATTATCTCCATGTCCAATATACCATCAAAATAAAAATGGAAATTTAAATAAAGACTCTTTTAGAGAAAAAATGATCGCAGCATATCTAAAAAGCCAATACAGAGTAAATGATCCAATGGGTGGTAAGAATTGTCTTGATCTATTAATTAAGAGATCAAATATGGAATTATAATCCTAAAGATTTAGGATGCTTTTTGCCTTTTCTCTTTTTGCTCCAGTTGTCAAAATATTTATTTTTAACTGGATCTTTCCCATAAACCTTTTCTCTTTTCTCAGACAGCTCTCTACTTTGATCCCATAAATCTCCTACTGTGCCTTTTTTATTTTTAGTTACTCTAGAGAAATCTTTCTCTGTTGAGTTTTCATTTAACTTGTCGTGAGTATTCACTTGAGGGAGAGTAAAAACTCTATCCCATTTTAGTCCACCTTTTGAATACTCATGTTTGTCATTAATGCTTTGTATGACCTCTTTAATTTCACCAGTTTTTGGATTTTGATACAGATAAGTGGGCATATTAATCTTTGATGATTTGTAGTATTTTATCTACCATTTTTTCTGAGGAAAATTCTTGTTGCAGTTTGAGTCCTTCTGTATTGAGTTTATTGGAAACTACTTTTGCTATAGCTTTCTCGCAAGCAGATATAAATTCTTCTGAATCAAAATCAAATATATTTCCTTGATTAAACATCTCACCTTTATGAAAAAACATATTATCATATACTTCCATTTTAGAGTTTGGATTTACTAGGCTTGAATTATTTTCATTTGCCCATTCTTTATATGCATGAGCATTTAATATTACTGCATGTTTACCAAGAGCCACAGAATGAAACTCTGGAAGACCCCAGCCTTCTCCACCACTCATTCCAAGTATTATATTGCCACTATTTAAATAATCATTATAAGCTGCATTTCGTGGCATATTTCCTATAAAAGAAATATTGAAATAATCCTTACCTTCTAAGATAGAATTAATTAAAGTTTTATTATCTTCTTCTTTTAGAAATGGATTATAAATCGCGCATTGAAGATGATATCTTTGGTCATTACCAAATTTTTTCAACCAAGTTTGAATAACTTTCTTATGATGCTTTCTTTTTTCTAGTTTTCCTACTAGGTTAAATACTATTCTATCTTTAAAATAAGCTTTATCGAGTCTTTGAAAATTATATTTATCAAAAGCTAATGGAACATATTCTAAGTTTGAGCATCCATGATTTTTAAAAACTTCTATAGAATACTTTGAAGAAAATATTACTTTGTGATTATTTTTTACTATATTAAGTTCTGCTTGAGTTGGGGAGTCTAGCTCATAAAATGAAAAAAGAATTTGCTTTTCAGAAAGACTTTCTAAGCTTCCATTAAGATGCCATAATTTAAATATTTTATTAGTTCTTTTATGATTTGCAAGAAAAGAATTAATATTTGGTTCAATCCATTTAGCAAAATTCTCGTCTATTTGCTGAGATGATAAATCTACATTCCCACCAATTGGTGAGATTAGTGGGTTAATATTTCTATTAAACAATTCTCTCAGTATCAGTGTGGACGTTTGCCCAAATGATACTGAGTTAATTGGTAGATTAAGACTGAAATCCATTACAAAATATCTTCGTCCTCTTCAATGACCGAAGAAACTTGCTTCTTAACGAATTTCTTTACTTCTTGAGCAGGCTTTTGAGCTACTGACTCAGAAGATGCTTTGTCTAAAGGCTTAGAAACATAAAGCCTATAGTCTGGTGCTTTTTCATTTGTCTTTTTGCTATTAGCAAAAACTACAACATCAATTCTTTGACCATCGTGATCATTAATATAACCAGATAGGAATGATAGTCCTGTTTTGCTCTTCTTCTTCCAAAGTGCACCCAGCTCATTTTGGTTTTTGTTTTGTGTTTTGTTTTCCATAATTTATATAATATCAGTATTATTTATACTTGTCAACTTATTTTTTAATAAAGTTTTACCTTTATTATGTAGATTAATTGCTGTTTGAGTGCTTATTTTTAATTTTCTACTTATTTTACTCCAAGGAGTTAGCTTTTTATCATTAAAGTATCTCATTTTATATATCTTATAAATTCTTTTATCTTTAATTCTGTCTAATATAGAAAAGATTAAATCTGATTTTTCTTTAGACTTCATATCATCATTTGATATTGCGATCTGTTTCTTTTCTATTATCTTTTTAATATCTTCATTTTCCATACCTATAGTATTATTCTTTTTATTCAAGCAGTTCAAGCAATGATATCTAGCTTGATTACCTAGCCAAGTCGAAAATTTAACATTCTTATCTGGATTGAAACTCATGACTGATTTGTATAGAACAAATAATTTATCAGAAACTATATCGTTTGGATTTAAGCCAAAATCTATTAAATGTTTATAGTATTTTTTAATTATTTCATTATAAATTCCAGTATGTCTGGATTCTAATTCTTTTAACGCTTCATTATCTGAAGTTGCTTTTATTTTATTTATTAATTCTAGATCTTCTGTATAATTCATATATTTTTTCTAAATTTTTCTCAATTAATTCATATAAGAAATTTGAATCTAAACAAGTTTCCCAAGAAATTGTCAAATCTGCTACATTTTTTAATTTATTATCATTAGCTTTTTCTTCTATATTAGCTGGCTGAATTAATGATCCATCATCAAGTTTTCTTGATAGATGTATTAATATTCCATTGTATTTTTTAAGCCAAGAATATTCGTCTCCTTTATATTCTATGTATCTTACGTCTGTTATTATGGGTATAATATTTTCCTTTTGTAATTTTTTTACATCTTCATCTAATAAAGAAACCCAATATTGCCCTTGAGTTTGAGATCTTCTACATTTTCCATAAGCAACCATTAGTGGTCTTACTATTTCTTTTTCTTCTGGAGTACAACTATTCAAATCAATTTTAAAATTATCTTTAACAAATGGTCGAAGTTCTTTTTTTAAATTATCAGCAAAAGCTAGTCTTTGAGACTTTAAGCCTTTGCTCTCTAAATATTTAGAAAGTATAGAGTAAAAAGTATCTTTACCACTTCTAGCTACACCTGTGATGCCTATCATATAAGAGTAGTATAGTATTAAGTTATATCAAAGTCAAGTATTAACTTGACAATTTAATATATTATTAAGATTATATATGAATGAGTAGAATATCATTTGAAGATATGGCTGTTAAATTCGCCTTATCTGCTTCTGAAAGATCAGAAGATCCATTTAAAAAAGTAGGATGCTGTATTTTGAATAAAGAAGGCAGAGTATTAAGTATTGGATATAATGGATTGACTTCTAAGAAGATAGCAGAAGATAATTTTTGGAATGATAGAGATCATAGAAGATTGTATATGATACATGCTGAGACTAACGCTTTATCATGTATATCAAGATACGAAGAGCCTTATGTAATAGCTTGTACAATGTTACCATGTTCTTGCTGTGCGATAAATATAGCTTCTTATAATATTAAAAGAGTTATTTATATAGAGGAATATATTAATGACCAAAAAGCTTTAGATATATTTAAATTTTATAATATAGAGTTAATGAAGTATAATCATTAGATGTTTAATGATTTCTATCCTATTTTTATATCTTTCGTAATAATGTTTATATGGTTTAAAACCGAAGCATTTATAGAATATGGTAAATTATTTAAACCATTTGGTAATTTATTTAAAATATTTGATTTTATAAAATTTAGAGAAAAGAATCCAGAGATCAATTATCATGTTTTCTTATTGATTCAATATAATAATTTTTTGACAAGATTGATAACTTGCCCTATCTGTATCAATACTTGGATTAATATAAGTCTTATTCCTTTTCTAGCAAATAGTGCAAATTTCTTTGTAAATTTTACACTATCTATTATATTATACTTTACTGGTGTAATTTTATTAAAATATCATGATAGAGAAAACATTTAATTTAATTGATTTTGTAGCTTTTGCTAAGGAAAATATGAGTGGAAATAATATACTATCATTGTTTAATGATACAATTACGTATTATGAGACATCTTTAGGTGGGTGCAATTGTAGTAAGAAGACTAGACAAAACTTTGCTCAAGACAAATTTGAGGAAAAGATTAATTCATTGGATGCTCAAATTTTAAATTCAATTAAAACTATTCTAAATTTATCAAGTGATGATAAACTCATGTTTAAAAATAAAAATAACGAAATCTTTAAAACGATATAATTTATATTGACTTGCTGCTATATTGGTTCTATAATTATTAAATGCAATTCAAAGAAGCTTTAAGTTACGATGATATTTCACTTCTACCGAATTTTTCTGATATAAATTCAAGAAAAGAAGTAGACACGACTACAAAAATTTCAAGAAACAATACGATAAAGATTCCAATAATCTTATCGCCAATGGATACTGTATCTTCTGTAAAATCATGCATTAAGATGAATAAACTTGGTGCGGCTGGGGTTTTACATAGATTCATGTCAATTAATGATCAAGCAGCTAAAGCTAAACTTATTAAAGATGCTAGCGATTTCTGTATTACCGCAATTGGATTAAAAGATGCAGAAGAAAGAATTAGAGCTACAAGCGCATTTACTAATCTTTATTTTTTAGATACAGCTAATGGTTTAGCAAAAAATGTAGAAGATTTCTTGAGGTGGTATAAAACTGCTGGGTTTTCTCAAGATATAATAGTAGGAAATACTTTAACTAAAGAAAGCGTTTATAGACTTGCTAATTTGAAAGCAGATGGATTTAGACATTTAATTGGTCCAGGATCTATGTGCTTAACTCAAGTTAAAACTGGAATTGGATGTCCAAGTTTAACTGGAAATTATTACGCTTGGAAAGCTGTCAGAAATTGGGAACTTTCTCAAGTTGATTTATTTAAACAAGATAAACCTAATCCATCTCATAGGCCAAGTATTCTTGCTGATGGTGGAATTAGGTATCCAAAAGACTTAGTTAAAGCTATAGCAAGTGGATGTGATGCTGTAATTTGCGGTAGAATATTTGCTGGACTTGCAGATGTTGTTGATGATGAAAATATAGTTGAAATAAATGGTAAAAGATTTGCTAAATATCGAGGAATGGCAAGTCAAGATGTTGTTGAGGATTATGAATTATATGATGGAACAAAAAAGAATTTATTTGTTGAAGGAGATAACACTTTGATTCCATTAATCGAAAATAAATCATTAGAGGATATTATTTATGATTTCGCTAATGGCTTAAGAAGTGGCATGAGTTATTTAGGTTTCAGAGATTTACAGGATATGCGCGGAGGATTATGGACTGATAAAATTACAGCAGTTAAAAATAGTCCAAATAGCATGTATGAGGGATTTGCTCATGGAAAATAATATTAAAATAAAACATATCGCTTTAGCTATTCTAGCTTTTATAATTGCTGCTAGTACTTCTAAGGCTCAATCTACTTACCAGAAGTATGATTCTGTTACAAGAGGCGTAGAATATAATATATCTAAATCAAAGATCACATCTAATACAAAAGAAATAGATTTATTGAAATCAACAAAAGATCAATACTCTGTTTTTAAAGAGTCGAAAACGAGATCTCAAATAAGAGCTGTAATTTCTGCTAAAGAAAATGAGAATTTCAGATTAAATCAAAAAACCTTTCTTCTTATGGATGCTAATAAAGTTGATGATGTTGATCGATATAATTCATCGTATAGAAGTATGAAACCTACTTTACAACAAAATAAATAATATGGAAGATAAAATTAAACTAGATCATAGCCCTTACGCTAGAGCTACGCCATTTACTCCAGTAGTTAGAGTTTTGCCTAAAATTGGAAGAAATTCAAAATGTCCACTTGAAGGTAAGAAATTTAAAGATTGCTGTGGTAAATCTGGCCAAGACTTCTGTAATAAAGCTAAAGAAAATTTAGAAAATTATATTAACGAATTAAAATCTAAAAAAGATGATCAAAGCAGTTGATATTATTTTTGGTTTAGCTTGGGGAGATGAAGGAAAAGGTAAAATAAGTAATACTATTTCTAAAAATTATGATATTGTTTGTCGTTGGAATGGTGGCCCCAATGCAGGTCATACAGTTTATCTTAACGATAAGAAATATAAAACTCATATTATTCCTTGTGGAGTTTTCCAAAATAAACTTAGTATCGTTGGTCCAAATTGTGTTATCAACATTGATAAATTTTTCGATGAAATAGATTATCTTAAAAAAGAAGGATTTGATACATCTTTAATTAAAGTTAGTCCTAAAGCTCATATTATTACTGAAAGACATATCCAATATGATCTCAAATTTCTAAAACCAAAACTTGGTACAACTGGTCAAGGTATTGCTCCAGCTTATGCAGATAAAATGTTAAGAATTGGAAAGATGGCTGGCTCATATTTAGATAAAAAATATATTTGGGATGGAGAATTATCTGGAGAAATTTTATGTGAAGGTGCGCAAAGTTTTTGGTTAGATATAAATTATGGAGATTATCCATATGTTACAAGTAGTGAAACTTTACCATATAACGCTTGCTCTCTTGGGTTTAGCCCAAAGAAGATTAGAGACATTATTGGCGTAGCTAAAATTTATGATACTAAAAGTGGAGTAGATCCATTATTTCCAGAATCACTATGGAATGACGAATATCTTAATAAGATAATTGAACTAGGTAAAGAGTTTGGTTCTACTACTGGTCGTAAAAGAATAGCTAATTGGTTAAGATTAAATCATTTAAAACAAGCTATCAAAATATCTGGAACAACGAAACTTATTATCAATAAATGTGACATCGTAGAACAGATTAATAAATATAAAATTATAACAGATGATCAATCTGGTCCAAGTTATATAAATTTTATTGATTTTAATTCAATGAAAGATTATATGACTACTGAGCTTAAAGATTTTTGTGAGATAATATTCTCTGGAAATAAGTCTTTTATTTGAGAGTACAAAGCACAATTTAAAAAAAAAATCTATATTTAATATATAAAGTGTAATAATGTACAGTTCTTTAAAATTGTACAAGTGGTCCCACTGGGTGAATTCGGTGGAAACCCACGTTTATTATTCATAAAAGCGTGGACAATACCGAGCCAAGCTTACTTCACGGTAAAAAAATGAAGTAAGAAGGTGTAGAGACTAACTCTTGAGTTACCGTAACAATAACAGAGACACGAGCGCCCAGTCTTATTAGCGAAAGCTAGTAAGCAAGATATAGTCCGATCTCAGTAGTAATATTGAGTTTTTCTATTAAAAAAGAAAAAAATAACAAAAATGAGAAGGTTGAGTTTGTTGACACAGAAGTCGACGATACATCTATCTAATAAGGTTTTTCATCAAGTCCGCTAGGACAGCGATGAGTCTAGACCTACCAACCAGATAGAGAAAAACAGGACTAAACGTTATATGAATAAAACTAGTGGAACAAGAAAATCTTTTAGTGCATCAACTACTCCGATGCAATTGGATTTGGCTGCATCAGTAGATGATATATACTATACTTATGTAGATAGAGATTATTTGTCTTCTGGCATGAATTATATAGTAGAATCTAGCAAAACAAATGTAGGTGAATTGATATCTAAAAGAGATAATACTCGGTATATTAATGAATTATTAAATAATAGAAAAGATAACTATTATGGAAAATGGTATGAATCTGGTTGGCTTAAAAATTACAAATCTACTGGATTAAGAATAAGATTTGCTCAAACATTTTATCCTTCTGGAACAATTCCTTACTCAAGTGCAGGAAGACAAGGATATTGTTTAGATAGAAGTATAATTGCAGATTTTAGTATTTCTGGCGGATACCCTTATGGAGAATATGATGAATATCCTAAAGGTCTATCGAAAGGTACAAAATTTAGAATATGCGGATATGTTGTAGATAATGATCCTACCTCTGCTCCATTTGTATCTCCTTATAAAAATATTTATGAATTACAAGATCACAGTGGATATCAAATCGCAAGCATGGGCAGAAACTATTGGTCTAGACAGGAGTTGATTAATTTTGGAGCAACTACTGGATTTGCAAATTTTAAAATAAGTGGATTAGAATCAATAGAGACTGGAAAAAAAATTGCTTATAATAAACTTTACTTTCAAGATAATATTCCTGATTTAGATTGGTGTGTTAAAAATAGATGCTCTTTTGTTTATACAAATTTACTAGGAGCAAAGAATGCTTATTATGATAATCCATATGCATATAGAGACAGGGATGAAATTAAATATAGAATATTTGTTTTTTCTGGTAATATAAATTGGCTTCCAACTGGAACAGCTCCAAAAACTTCATCTTTAGCATATGGTCCATATTTTCAAAAAAATAATACTGGTATATTTAAATTTTATAATAATAATTTTATAATAAATAATTCTGGAGTATTAAATCATAATGCAAATAAATATTTCTCAGTAGCAAATACTGGTGATACTCCTAGAAATTTTTATGTTAGTGTTAGCGATACTAGCATGTTAGATATTAATGATTTAGATTATAAAACTAGTAATTTCTACTATCCTAATAATCATCCAAATAGTGGGGAGTTAGTTAGATACTATACAGTAGGAAAAAATAGTGCTATTGATATTAATTATAATCATTATTTTAGTCAAACTGGATCTTTAAGTGCTTCTCTTCCTAACGGATCTAAAGTATATTTAAAAACAGGAGCAATCATATTAAATGATGTTACTGGCACTAAATTAGTTAATGGATTTTTAAATTTCATGACTAAAGATACCTATATTCCAGTTAATTCTTACGTAGTAGATAATAATACTAAAATTTTATTTGATGATTATTATTACGCAGCAACAAAAGGAGATAAGATCTCTGTTTTAGCAAAAACTGGAAATTCAATAAACTATAATTTAAATGGACAATTAGTTTTAAATTCTAATGGATCTCTTGAGAATCTAAATACGTCTATTTTTGGATTAACAGTTTATTCTAGTGGATCTAATCTTGCTCCTCAAAGAACAATTTTGCGTACAAAATATGATTCTGGAATTAGATCTTTTCCAGATATATATGGAGAAAGTATTATAGATTTAGATGAACAAGAAGATTCTCATATTACTATATTAAATACTGAGCAACAATATCTTAGATATTTGATTGCATACTCTGGATTATTTGATGTTAATGGACAAGTTTCTAATACTAAGAATGGATTTAATCCATTAACTGGCGCAGTTCAATTGGATTTATTGTTTAAAATAAGAAATGAAAGAATGCCAACATTTGATACCACTGATTTAAAACAAGAATATTATTCTTTATTCAGTGGAACAAATACCTATAAAGTTGAAACTCAATTAACTGGTGGTTTTATTTATAAAAATATTAATACTCTTTATCTTAAAAGGGGATATACATACAATTTTGTACAATGCGATAAAACAAATGAATTACCATTTGCAGTAAAAGGAGATATTTCTGAAGTAAAAATAGTACAACCAAACTTTAATCAAGTAAGTGGTAATTATAGATTAATAAAATTTAAAGTAAATGAAGACGCTTATGATATTAGTTGGTTCTCAGTTAAACAAAATCCAATATCTGGATATTTTAACTTGACGGGGCAAAATCTAGTATCTGATAAAAATAAATTTGTATTTAGAAGAACTATACCTAATTTTAACTTTATTCCTTCTGGAGATAGAGTAGCTAGAACTGGAATAAAAATAGCATATACAATAGATAATAGATTATATCCAGAATTATTCTTAGAAGCAAATAATACTTATTATTTGAATACTTATACAGGATATACAGGATTTTATTTTTATACTGGATTAACTACATATGGATCTGGATTATTCCCATACAATGGAAATGCAATTAGTAAAATAAGAACTGGAGATATTGATACACATACGATAAATACAAATCTAATTCCATCTAATCTGTACTATGGAGATAGACATAGTGCTCACGCTGGAAATAAAATTAACAGTATCAATCAAATTTCTTCAGATAATACTAAATTTACAAAATATAATATCCCAGTATTTACTGGAAGCTTTTTAGTTAAAACAAATGATTTCTCTAGAAAATCTGAACATATTAATTATACTTTAATGCAAAACAGTGGATCTATTCCAATATATTAATATAATTTAAATAAATTAACTGTAATAGTTAATATGATTGTTTCAGATCGGGATATTGATTTTTTTGCCAAGAAATTAAATTTATCACCAGAAAAAACTTTTTTACTGATTCAAGATCCAGAATGTTTACCAGAAATATTAAATAAAATTTCCGAAGATAATATAGATGGAATTATAGACATAAGTTTTCCAGTATTTGCAGAAATAACTATTATAAAATATAGTAAAGATTTAAAATATAGTTTTGAAGAAAAAGAGTATGTTTCAGAAGCAGTCGGTTTGAAATTCTATGATTTAATTGGTGAACCTATTGTAAAGAAATCTATATTTGAATTTAAACATGATGAGGATACTGCCAAATCATTACTTGTATTTTTAGGTTTTTTCTATAAGAATTTAAATCGACCAAGACGAGCTTATCCATCAGAAAATACTTATTATAATATAGCTAAAAATGGTTTTGAAAATTCAGACAAAATACATATATCAGAACATCTTAAAGATTGGATTAAAGTATTAAGAATTATACATAATGAAGTATGGTTCTAATATAGTTCTCTTCTTAATTATTTAACTTTTCTTTGATATCCAAAAGGGCTTTACCTCCAAATATCGTATATCTGAAGTTAAGTATTATCAATCCAACTTTTCTTTTGACTCCAAATTTCACCACGATCTCAGCGGTGAATGGGCCATCGCACTTATGGATCAGAGGTAGCTTCGATCACTACATTCTGCGATGCCTATAGCTACATTTCCTTCTTTAGCCATATTATGTACAAACGAAGGTTTTAATAGTTGTCAGCCCTTATGACATTGCTATCTCAGGGATTGATAGTTGATTGTTTGACATCAACAAACTGCTCTAATTGGGAACTATGTATATGTAATAGTACATTAATCTTGTTTTTTTGTCAAATTTTATTTATAATAGATGGAAATGGAAATAGTTAAAAATAAAGCAAGATGGGAAGCTTATGCATATAAGTGCGCGAAGTATTACAATGTTAATAATTTTATTATTTATGATAATCCAGAGGAATATCCATGCATAGCAGTATCTCAATTAATATCAGATCTTAATGGTTCAAGAATTAAATTTAAATTTGTTTATAAAAAAGATTGCCAAAGATTATTAAAAGCTTTATAATGTGTAAGCTAGATTAGTTCTTTAACATTGGGCGCGTACTGGTTTCGATTTTAGAGATATGAATTAAAATGCAAGTGGAGGTTGAATCGAGGACTCCTTAAAAAGTTTCATTTATATCAACTGCCAAAACAGCAAAATATAAAGGTCATATTTCAGCAAGAGTTTCTCTTGTTGAGTTGACCGCTTCTGTAGCTTAAGTTACAGCGTGACTACCTTGACACATCTATTGGATAGTTGCGTAATTAGATGTTTGAGCATAAAAAGTTTTTTTATTCTTTTTATATTCAATATCAAAAATAAACTCGCTGAGTATGTTTGTTCTTTATCTATACAAAGCTAAAAATAAAAAGAGCTAAACTTGTAGTATTTTAATTTGGATTTTTAAAAGACGAGGATTCAACTTCCTCCGCGTCCAAGTAAAACGAATCTCCCTGTCTGCATTTTTTATTAGACAATTATATTTTAGTAGTATACAATCTTTACATGAACATAAAAAAGACAAAAATAGTTTGTGCTACTTGTAATAAAGCACATGAAATAAGATTGGGCGATTATAATAGAAAAATTAAAGCTGGGCAAAATAAATTTTATTGTAGTTTAAAATGTTCTGGAAAAGCTGATTATAAAAACAACCCAAGTAAACTAGAAAAAAACAAAGGTAATATTAGTTTATTAAAAGGTCACGAAGCTAATAGACTAGATGAATATAGTCCTTTTAAATATTCTTTAAATAAAGCTAGATCAAGGAGCAAGGAAAAGGGAGGAGAGACAGACTTAACTTTAGAGTATCTTAAAGAAACGTATGATAACCAAAACGGTTTATGTACATATACAAGAATCAAGATGGAAATACCAAGGTCTTCTCAAGATGAAGATATTAAAAAAAGCCCAACTAAATTAAGTCTTGATAGAATTGATCCAAACATAGGATATATCAAAGGTAATGTTGAGTTTGTATGTTATTGTATTAATGTTATGAAAAATGATTTCACAAAAGATCAAATGATAAATTTTATCAATTTAATTAAAAAATAGTGTATATATAATATATGAGCATATCATCAAACACTGTAGACAGAAACGATCCAAACCGCTGGTCGGATCAATCTACTATTCTAGTTAATAATAGTGACATTGGACAAAGTGGAGTTCCATTTGATTTTAGCAAAGTAAACGATACTGAAGCTTATGCTAGTGGAATTTTAAATATTCTACAAAGTAGTTCAATTAATGTTAATCAATTTGATTTGAGTTCAGCAACTGATTCAGTTACAGTTGTACCATTAAAAGGATCAACAATCTCAAATAGCACACTAGCTACTGCTCACGGAACAGCTGTCGCAGCAAACGCAAATAGAAAAGAACTTTACATTCAAAATCTAGGACCAGTTGGTTTGTTTGTAAAATTAGGAGCAGCTCCAACATTATCATCTTATAACATTAGTCTTACTGGAACATACAATGTTTATACAGATTCATCTTACACTGGAATAGTTACAACAACTGGCGTTACAAATAATCCCAGCTTTATTGCTTGGGAAAGAACTTAATCTAATATAATATAATATCAATTTTTATATTTGATGTGTAATTATATTTAATATGTCTAATCTCACAACAACAGATGCTTCTGAAAAAAGAATAAATTTAGATTACGACGCTACTCCAGCAGACCCAATATCTAATTTTACAGTAAGTGGAACAAACGGAACAGTTTTAGAAGCAAATGCTAACCGCGAAGAACTTTTTATTCAAAATTTACAAAGCGGCAATCTTTATGTGAAATACGGAGCTTCTGCTGCTAGTAATTCATTTAATTTTGTTCTAGCTTCAAGTACTGTTTCTGGAGGTGGTGATGGTGGAAGTTTAAGTGATCTTAATTATGTAGGAATAGTTAGTGTTAGTGGAGTGAATTCAAGTTATATTTGCTGGGAAAGAAGTTAATTTAACTTTATATTGACTATATGATAGTCAAGAAAACCAAACAACTCGGGAACTTCAAAAGAGGAATTAATTTATATGTTCCTAAAAAAAGAATAGTTCCACCCGCACCTAGCGGGATTCCTGTGGCGAGTACGAACTCTATTTCTGTTAATAGTTTTACTTTAGGCAAGCAATCAAGCACACTTTTCTCTGGCCAAATAATTATTGACTATGAAGATTGTGGCAACGATCAAACCCGTAGTTACGGAGAACAAGGACAATTAGAGTTTTCTGGTGGAAGCTGGTCATATAAATATGGGCCGTTTAATGGCTGTCTGGAAACTTGGGATTTCTCGACATACACAAATCCATCCACTAATGCCAATTTTATTCCTACAACTGGCTGGTCACCATCCATCACCATCACCGCCGCGTAATTATATGATAGTCAAAAAAACAAAACAATTAGGAAACTTCAAAAAAGGAATAAATTTATATGTTCCTATAAAAAGAATAGTCTCAGCCGCACCCGCTGGGATTGTTGTAGATGGTGCAAATACAATAAATCTTTCGATTGCTGGTCGCACTGGAGACACGCCTCGTGCCCTAACAAGGCAACCAGCGAATGATACTATTACCGTGGGCAACTTTGATGGCGACGGGAATTATTATGAGGACAATTTTCCTGTTGGCCCAAATAGGAATTACGAAGGAGCTTATACTGTAAATAATATTTATAGAACCACTGAACTAATTGCTCCTAATAACAAATCAGGATTAAATTCGGAGATAGGCACTCAATCAAGCTGGGTTCTGTATGAAAACATTTACAACATTCTGGGTACCCGCGCTTTATTTACAAATCCATCTACTGACCCAACCACCATACCCACAACTGACTGGTCTCCCGCCATCACCATCACCGCCGCGTAAAAATAGTGTAACTATATTAAACAATATGGAAATCGATTTTTCAAAAGATATACTAGCAGCAAAAAAAGGCAAAGCGCCACTTAATAAACCATTTCGTCTTCCCTCTGGAAGCAAAAAGAAATTTGGCGTTTATGTAAAGAATGATAAAGGTAATATTGTAAAAGTTACTTTTGGCGATCCAAATATGTCTATTAAAAGAGACAATCCAGAAAGACGCAAAGCATATAGATCAAGACATGGTTGCGATAATCCTGGTCCAAAATATAAAGCCAATTATTGGAGTTGCAAAATGTGGAGTGCAAAACCAGTTAGTAAAATTACTGGAAGTGAAGAAGAGGTTAATTTTGAAATAGACGTTCAAGCTAAGAGTAAAGGTCTTTGGTACAACATTCAGCAAAAGAAAAAAAGAATGGGCAAAAATTATAAACCAGCTAAACCTGGTTCAAAAGATCGCCCAACTCCAGAAGCGCTTAAAAAAGCTCAAGCAGAAGATTACTCTAACGAACAATACGAGTGGGATGGCGAAACAGAATTTGATCAGAATGAATTAATGACAGCCGACTTACATAATGTAGAAGAAATGGAGTCTCCAGAAGAAGAACTACAAGATTACAAAGAAGATTTTTATGGTATGATAGTTGGTTCAATTAACTCTATATATCAACATTCAAAAAATGTAATTGAAAAATTAAATGATCCAATGGTTAAAGAAAATCTTACAGAACCATTCTTACAACAAATGGCAATTCTTGCAGAAGACTACATGATTACTATTCACAACTATGTAATGTTTAATAAAGAAAATGAAGAATCAAGCGCTTCAATGATGTTTAAAGTTGGTGACAAAGTTAAAAATGTGAACGCAGAATGCAAGCATTATGGTAGCGAAGGAATCGTTAAAGAAATTCGTGATCTACCAGAAAACATGGGATATGCAGTTATGTACGAATGCACAAATGATGGATCATCTTGGAAAAAAGGTGACATGCTTGGTAAAACAGAAATTCAATTAGTAAAAGCTTCTTATAATGAAAAATATCAAATAGAAGCAGACGAAGAATACAAAAAAATGATGACCATTGAAGGTGAAAAATTCAATGAGTTCTTAAAAAAATGTGTTCCTACAAAAGAAGGTGATGATAAATCTAAATTTAAATCTTGCCTTGAAGACTACAAAAAAAATAAGTAAACTTTGGAATTGGAAAACAAAAACATTACTTGTTGGGGTTGGATTAATCGTATC
>Ga0181359_1000018_pt1 | contig 33588 bp, 48 predicted proteins | sample Fa13VDMM15SD_FD_141229 | JGI IMG/M metagenome (GOLD analysis project Ga0181359, IMG submission 141229) | Freshwater viral communities from Lake Michigan, USA - Fa13.VD.MM15.S.D | ecosystem: Environmental > Aquatic > Freshwater > Lake | place: USA: Michigan | collected 2013-09-24 | reverse complement strand
ACCATGCTCACCACTCCTGACAAGCGCTGATTATTTGCTAAATCTGCCTGCCAAAAGAGCCGAATTTACTAGGCTATGGGCTGGGCTACCCTAGCCTAGGGACATGAGCTTATATCCCAGGCCCACCCACCCCCGACGAAACCGCCCGACTCTGCCCCCTCACTGGCTGGCGGTGGCACCTGGCGCTAGCGGTAGCGCGGGCACTGGCCTGGTGCGATCGGGCGGTGCAATGGCTGGGGAGGGTGCGGTAGATGGCTGTAATTACATCAGCGGGTAGCGGTGCGTGGAATAGCACCACCCCGAACGCCCCCTGGCCCAGTGGTACAGTCCCCGGTAGCGCCGATAACGTCACCATTGCCAGTGGCCATACCGTAACGACTACGGTCACCATGGCGGCGCTTGATTTGACCGTCAGCGGGATTTTCCAATGGTCACGATCTGTGTCTGCAACGCTGACTTTGCAGCGAAATTTTACGGTTAATAATTCCGGCACTTGGGATATGGGCACCGATGCTAGCCCGATCCCTAGCGGCGTGAATCACACTGTAATTCTGAATAATGAGAACAGCGCAGTAGATGCTCAGAGACTAAGCGCGTTTCTCAATGCTTGCGGTGCAACGTTTGTAGGTGTAACAAGAACCAGAAACGCAAAACTAACGGCTGAAGCAGCCAGCGGTCAGCCCGTGATAATAGTCAATGATGCTACGGGATGGGCTAGCGGTGATCAGCTTGTAATTCTCGGTAATACAACAGCTAGCAGCACAAATCAAGTCACTACAATTTCTAGCATATCGGGGACTACCATTACCTTAGCCGCCAACCTTGCCGAAATAAAACGGATTGACACATCCGTTGGAAATTTTAGCAGCAACTTAGTTTTTCGAAGTAATCAAGCCAATGCAGGCGCAATCCGCTTTCTTGTTAATGGGGGATCGGCTTCAGGACAGGCACAATATATTAAAAATGTCCTATTTTTGGATGGCGGTATATCATCTGCGGCGCTTCACCCTAGCGCTAGAGCAGCGCTAGGGACAATTAACAGCCTAACCTACCAACCACTCCAAACGATTGAGTCCTGTGCTTTTTTCAGAACTGCCAGCGGCACTCAAGATGCTATTAACCTGGCAATCGCCCAGGCCCGTAGAATTACATCTAGGGTTGCCAACTGTGCTATATACAGCCCAACGGCTACGGGGCTATATATAGCTGATTCAGTAACCGATCTAACGGTAGAAAATACTTCAATCTATCAAGCAGGCTTAAATCTCTCGATGTTCATGGGATTTAGCGCTGGATGTTTTGGAGCTAAATTTAAGAATGGGCTAATAAAAAGCAGCGGGCATTCGTCGCTGACTCCGGGGGCGAACCTACTATTTGAGGGAGTAAATTTTATTTCAGATACCTCAATTTTTTCCCCTGTTGCTGCTGGTAGGGTTGAGCTTAAAAGCTGCGTATTCAACAAGATTGGCAGCTATGACCTCCCAGGCAGCGGGCAGGGACTATTAAATATTGATGCTGGTTCAGTTGGTGATTTCCAGGTTAGCGATGCTAGCTTTGGGGCCAGTATTACACATGCTGCTTTGAGCAGCCTAGCAACTGGGCCGAGGCCAGTTTTTGGCCTTAAAGACCTGACAACCTACAAAAGTTTTAATAATGCTGGGGGGCGTGAAGTTGACACAAGCATTGTAAACCTGGGGGCAAATTCACTTAGGCTTTCCCCAGTCTCAACTACGAACAAGCTGATACAGGATATTTCAATAACTATCCCTACAGTGACTTTGAAAGTTGCTGGAGTACTCCGCAAAAACAGTACCTACGGGGCTAGTAATCGCCCCTTTGTGCAGATTAGCGGCAGCACGATCAGCACTCAAACATTCACGATGACGGATTCTACCGACACTTGGGAATCGTTTGTTTTGTCGGCTACGGCTAGTGGCGCGGGAACTGTTGTGTTTCGGGTGCAGGCTGAAAACTCAAACGTTGCGTCTAGAGCTTATTTGGCCGACTTGCAAATTAGAGCGTTCGGCTATGAACAAGCTAGCTTGCCGTTGCTTAATCCCACGATTGACCTTGTAACTTCGCTAGTAGTGCCCACCATTACTAGTGGAGATGCAACATCAGCGGCGGCTATTACGGGCATTGCGATTAATTTCAGCACCTCTACCATTACGGTAAGCAGCGCCCGGACTATTGAGCAATTAATCAATTATCACGAAGTTCAGTGGTCGGGAACTCTAGGCGCTGACAGATTATTTACAGCTAACAACCTCAGCACCATAACAACTGCTGCAACCCTATCGTTAGGTGCCACCCTTACAGGCAATGTGACAACGACAGGAAACATTACTATTACGGTTGCTGGTAATTATTCATCTACAAAAGCGACATTAGCAAGTTCATCTACTCTCACAGTCCCCAATGGAACAACGACGCTTAGGGGATGGGTATTTGCTAGCGGAGCCACGGTGTCGGGTTCGGGATCTGCGATTGTAGAAGTAGATGCGAACCAAATCGCTAACATTACGGCATCTGGCGGGGTTATTGTCCGATCGATTCCAGTTATATTCAGCGGTTTCCCTACGGGCAATAACGTCAATTCAGTTCCGTTTAACTCAATTATTGCAATTAGGAATACGAGCGATTCTACGCTATTTACAGCCAGTGCTAGTAGTGGCTCGGTTGCCGTTTCTCTTTCCACTATTGGCAATGGGGTCGGGCCGTTTTTAGTCTGGGGTGATGGTCGGGGAGTGCGACGAACGATTGAACAATCAATTACGGTCAATCGAGCAGATGATGTGAGTTTGTCGGGTCTATTTGAAGAATTTGTTAACGAATCTGGGCAAGTGCTGGTGGGGTTGGCGGCAGCAGATAGCGGTATCACTTACGATGCGGGCAACACTAGATTTTTGTTTGCTTCAGCTAACAGCACCTTCTTAGGAGCGCTCCACCAATTTGATCTGTTGACCTCGACAGAAGCAGGGCAAGCCTACAACAACGAGGCTATTAGGGGTATTCGGTTTGTCCAAAATGCTTTTGTACGCACCATATTTTTACCGTCACCCTTTACCATCGCCGCAACGGCAGATGCACCTACGGCCAGAACATTAGTCGATTGCCGGATCATTCGCCCGGACGGCAGCGATGCCAGAGCTTATGGGTTGGCATCCACGGTCTATGCAGGCGATCGCCCAATCGTCGCGTTTCCATTTGCGGTGCAAGAATATGTAGGGTTGACGGCTCAGGCTGCTAGGGATTCGCTGAAGCTGGCCCCAACAGCGGGCTCACCATCAGCAGGCAGTGTGGATGCTGATCTAGATACCCTGGTGGCGCGAAACAATCCCCTTGATGCAGCAGGGGTACGATCATCGGTGGGCCTGAGTAGCGCCAATTTAGATACGCAGCTAGGGGCAATCGATGACTTTATCGATACCGAAGTGACTGCAATCAAGGCTAAGACCGACTTGCTCACATTTACAGGCTCCGACGTTCGGGCAACCCTGGACGGCGAGACCGTGACAGCCTCAAGCATCACTGACAAGACTGGCTACAGCCTCTCAGGAACTCAAACTTTCAATACCACGGGCAATATCACAGGTAATCTATCCGGCTCGGTTGGCAGTGTTACGGCCCCTGTAACCGCTGGGCTTAGCGACGGGGCGATCACTCCTGCCAAGATTCAGGATGGGGCATTCACGAGCGCTAAGTTCGCCAGCGGAGCATTTGATGCTGTGTGGGCTGCGGCTACTCGAAGCCTGACAGCGATCGCAGACTCCAGCGGAGTCACCACCCTGCTCAGCAGGCTAACCAGCGGGCGGGCGGGCAACCTCGACAATCTCGACGCCACGATCAGCAGTCGCAGTACCTATTCGGGGGGGGATACGGCAGGCACCACCACGCTACTCAGTCGGATAGCCTCGGCACTGACCATCACCAGCGGCAAAGTAACGGTTGGCACCAACGACGACAAAACCGGCTACAGCCTCACTACACCTCCCCTCGACTCTACGGCTACCCAGGCGGCGGCAGCAGCGGCACTGACGGCCTACGACCCGCCGACACGGGCAGAGTTGACCAGTGATATCGGGACGGTCACAGGGGCGATCGCAGGGCTCAATAACCTCAGCACGGCCCAGGTCAATAGCGAGGTTGATACGGCCCTGGCTGACGTAGGCTTGACCCCAACGGTCACCGGGCGCATTGATGCCGCCATCAGCAGCAGGTTATCCACGGCAGGGTACACGGCCCCGGCTAATGCTGACATTACGGCGATCAAGGCGAAGACGGACAACCTGCCCAGTGATCCGGCAGACCAGAGCGCTGTGGAAGCGGCGATTACGGCAGCTCAGTCGGCAATCCTCGCCGGTGGATTTACCGCCAGCGATCGCAATATCCTGATCGCCGCTGAAGCTGCCGCCAAAGCAGTAGCTTCTGGCCGCCACAAGATCAACTACGCGGCCAGCACAGCCACCCAATACAATGCCGATGGCACAGTAAGGACGGTCTTTGATCTGGTGGATGAAGATGGCGATCCGGCAACGTCTGGGGCATCGGCAGTAGAGAGGGTGCCGCGATGAGCCTCTACCCCCTAGGGTTGCAAAATAATCTGTATCCCCTCGGGCTCAACCCTGGGGCAATCTCGTTTGTTATGCGGTTTTTGCCCTGTGTTACTAGCACAGACTTGGGCGCAACTATCGGAGCTGATGACATGGGGGCCTCACTCGCTGTTATGGCCCTATCTGCTGGGGTATCGGTTCAAGATTTGGCGGCTACAATTAGCGTAGATTCTGGGAGTTGCGCGTGATGAGTGATCCACTGTACGGGGCAACGATATTAGTCGGGGCGGCATCTAAGCCCATGGGATATCGTTTTACCCGTAACACTGCCGATACGGTTGAAAACGGCTATACTCCCACAGTCTTTACCAACGCGGCAGTTGAATTGCGGATCTTTGTCCAGGACAAAAAAGGGATGCCTTCTAGTTCTACGCCTGCCCTTACCCTGTCCGTGGGCAGTGGCCTTACTCGGGGGCTCAACACAGCCACCGCAACCACCGTGACCATGCAACTATCAGCGGCAAACCTGGCAACCTTGCTAGGTGCAGCTGATGCAGTGCGGCTGGGCTATGCCTGGGCTATTCGCCCAGCGGCATCGGCTGAGTTTTACAGAGCTTTTCTGGGCGGTGACTACGATGGCTATTTCGTGGTAGCTAAGCAAGGCTATGGTGGAGCGGAATCAGTCAAGGTGGCATAGTGAGTAAGCAGCCCCAGCCCTTCCCGACCGACCTACTCACCGACGAACAGGTGATGGAGGCGTTGCTGAAGCGGGGCTATAAGGTTCGGCAGATTTTAGAATGGTTTCAGCGGAAGGGATTGCTGTAAGCCCAAAACAAAACCCCCAGCACACGAGGCATGGAGCCTGCAATGGTGCTGGGGGCCTAGGAGATTCGCAAGGAAGCACACAACCAACCAACCGATAAGCTACCCCGATTCTACCACGGGTTTGTCACGAGTGTCAGCGGCCAGCCATGGCCTTGGCCAAAGAGTAGATCGCCATGTCGCAGATAAAGGCCATCAGCCCAACCCATAGCGCTGTCCCCAGCGGAGACCATTCCCACAGAGCACCTACGGCCATCCAAAACACGGCAAAGGTGAAATGGAATGTCCAGTAAAGGACGCGGCGGATCATGGCATTTGTCACGGTGATATCTCGCGGTAGAATCGTAATTATACTCTCCGCCACACCGCCATGGAAAACACCGATCGCGCCGTCGTCTCTTATGTCTTCGACCGCCTACGGCTGGCCCCGCCCGACCCCTGTATACTGCCTTTGCCGCTTGAGGATTGGCCAGGCTATAGACTCGATCGCAGCAGCAGCGGCAACATCAGGGTATGGCGGGGGGATGACCTGGTGCAGGTGTTTTACCCCGCAGCGTGGGTGGCTATGCCGTGAGCCTCAGCGTGTTCTACTCAAGTACAATTTGCATTTCCAGAATTATACTTTTGGGGCTTTAAGTATAATTTGCATTCCCAGAATTATACTTTTGGGGCTTTAGGTATAAAATGCACCCGGCCCCTGTCCCCTGCCTTCTTTGCCGCTTGCACCAGCCCGGAGGCTACGCTGACCGATGCCCTCCACCCATCGGGGCCAATCTCGGCCACCCCGGCGGTAATGCCAATGCCTTGAGCCCTGAACAATTCCACAATGCGATCGGCTGCGGCGGCGGCATCGGCAATGGGGCAGCAGTAGATAAGCTCGTCCCCGGAGTACCACCGGGCCACCAGGATGCAATCTTCCCGCTCCCGGATTGATTTGCAGGCTTCCCGAATGCGCTGGTCTACATTCTCGTACCCAAAAGCCTCATTCAGCTCGTGCATGTGGTCAACATCCCAGAACACGATTGCACCGTCCTGGGGTGGCTCTGCGTCGAGGGCGACGCGGGTGAGTACCCCATAGGTGGGGTCAATTCTCATTGCCTCTACGCGGGCATTGGCGGCAGCGAGGGCTGCAATCAGCTCATCGCGGGTTAGGTCATCGTAGGCGGTCATGATGTGAGTCCTCAGAGTATTGTGGTGGGCCCGTGAGGTGGTGGGCTATGAATCAAAGATAGCCCCTGGTTCGCTCTAGTGTCAAGCTGTTTATATAAAGAAGTTTGATATATAGTGGAAGTGCAGTAAATCATCGAGGCATCATGTTGTTAGGCGATTGGTTCAAGATGCGTCGGCAGTTGATAGGGCTGTCGCAAGACGAGATGGCCGAAAGGCTTGGCATTACTCCTGCTAGCTACCGCAACTGGGAGCGGGGCCGCACTGATCCCCAGGTGCCACTGTGGAAAATTGGGGATGTGGCGTCAGCATTTGAAGTGACGGTGACCGACTTGGCATATTCGGCCAAGGTTGGAAGATCTGAGGCCCAACTATGACTACCCCCATTGACTTCACCAACCTCACGCCTGAGCAACAGCAGGCTGCGCACTACTACGCCATGGATGAACACTACCGGCATTCTGGTGTGTGGGATGAGGCGGTGATAGATGCCCTGGTTGATCGGGGGATATTGGTGCAGCTTGAGCGCGATGCAGGCGGCGGGCTGACGGTGTACGAGTACGGGATGCCCTGGACGGCCCACATGGCCTGGGGTGATTGGTGCAGTGATGTTGTAGATAATGACCCAGACTAAAATACTCCCATACTCAAAACTCACGGTAGCCCCATGCCCTTATCCAGCACCCTCCCCACCTACGCCACCCTAGAGCCCAAGATCCGGGCCTGGGCCACCCATCGCCAGATCACCCACACTGATGGCCGCCCCCTGCTGGGCACTACCCAGGGACAGTACCGGAAGACCCTGGAGGAGATTGGGGAGGCCCAATTAGAGCGGCAGAAATTGATTGTGAGTAAAGTCACCCGGTTGCGGTTGCTCGCTGATCATGGCCTGATTGTCGAAGGTGAGGCGGTACTTGATCGCCGCCTTGCCCGCATTGCCCTAGAGTTGGGCGATGTGCTGGTAACGCTGACTATCCTGGCGGCGATGCACGGGGTAACTCTGGAGGCGTGTCTGCGCCAGCCCAACGGGGCGGTGCAGAATTGGCCATTTGTGGATCAACACGCGGCGGAATTAGGTGAAAGTCTGGAAGAAAACAGCGTCAGGATCCCCGCTGCGATCGGGGCCGTCGCCCGGTGCGTCGAAGATGAAGCGCGGATCGTGCTGGAAATGTCGGGGCCGGAGTGTCTCGCCCTGGCCTTGGCAAAGATTGAGGGCCGGGATGGAACTATGGTTGACGGTGTATTTGTGAAAGAGAGTGTCACGGTTAGGTCGTGAGATACACTGTGTAAGGTAGTGGTATGTCCTCATAGTCAAAGCCCCCCGGTGGTGGATACCAGGGGGCTTTTTGTTGACCTTAACAAAATGGTGGGGTCACAGGTCGAGGGCCAGGTGCCCTAGATCATTCGCCAGAGCCCCTAGCCCCATCGCCAGCGCCACCCAGCCCACCGTGGCGGGGAACTGTGGCCAGAGTAGCGCCAACGCCAGCAGCAGGGGCCACCAGCCGTAGACGCCCCTGATCACGGTGCCAATCACAAGGCCATGGCTCAACACCCCTCGATGGCGAATAGCCCTGCCGTAGGGTATCCACCACCAATAGGCAAAACCCCTCGCCCTGCAATTTTCGGTCAAGTCCCGATCGCTTGTCGCCCACCATTCCTGGGCCGCGCAGGCGATCGCGGCCACCAGCCACAGCGATCGCCAAGGGAACCACAGCGGGGTGGGGGTAAAAAGGCCCACCCCCGCCAGTGCCCCGGCGATGAACCGACTCATGGCGAGGTGGTGGGGGCGACTAGAACCGCCGAAGACTAGGCGTAGGGGGGTGGTCATAGTGGGATCAAGTCCAGATATATTGCCCTTCTTTCGCGGCGGTCATGTTCAGGCGAACCACCAGCCAGAACCCCGTAGAGCCCTGGGTGTTGATTAGCGCAAGGTGACAATCCACGCTTTATCGCCAGTAGATTTCAGGTATTTCAATGCCTCAAGTTTTGCCAAGAATGGGGCAATGCTTTCGGCTTGGGCATTGGAGATTTTACCTACGCGAATAGCAGTCTTGACCCAAGCATCCACCGCCGCGATTGACGTAGTGACCTTGGCTCCGTCGCCCAGCTTGACCAACCATTTCAAGATCCCAGCCGTAACTTCATCGCACTTAGGGATCAGGGCCGTGATTTCTGGATAGTGAGGCTCATCAAACAGGGAAATGGGGGCAGACTGTACCAGGGGCTCGGCCACGGCTACAGCGCTCTGGGGCATGGTAGAAATAGCGAGTTGGCGAGGGTGGGCCAGCATGGGGCCAGTGACCTCCCAGATGCTTGGGTACTCTGGCAGTGGTAGCCATTTCCCGGTATCGCTGTGATACCACACCACGCCCCTAGCTGATTGGCGGTAGGTGCCGCTGTCAGGCTTGGTGTTGATGCTGGTGTATGAGGCCAGTAGGCTAGACAGGTGCTCATCGCTGTTGCCGTCGGCGTGGCGGCGTTCCATGGCTAGGAGACGCATGGGTGAGCGGTTGCCACCAGATAGGCCTACGTCGCCACAAAGCGGCGATTGGGTGACGACCCAAAACGCTCTCTGGTCAGTTTCCCCGCTACTCATCTCAACTTTGATTTGTTCAACCAAAGTTTTTTTGTACCAAGCAGGGTGGCAGGCCGATAGCTTGATGCACTCGTCAATGACCATCACCCTGGGGTGTGGCTTGGATGGGAACCGCCACTCAAAAATGAATCGCTCGCACTCTTTCTCGAACTCATCAGGGGTGAGCCTGAACCGTTGGGTCTGCCCAAACATGCGCTTTTCTACTGGGATCATGCCGTCGCTCGGATTGACCTCTTCAACGTTGGCCCCCAGGTAGCAGTCAGCAAACTCCCAGTAATGCCGCTCGTCTGGGTGGGGCTTAGGCTGGATAACCCACACTGCACCATTGCTGTTCTGCCGCTTAAATTCGCGGCCTGCGTTGGCGATCACAATCCCTTTGCCTACCCGTGGGTTGGCCGTGATCAGTGTGGGCCGTGGCTTGCCTGCAAGAATTTTTACGATGTCGGGGTTAGAGCCATGGGGCTCAACCACAGGCACCTGGGCTGCGTAGACTTCCACAGGCATGGGCGGTGCTGGAGTGCTCACCCATGGGTCAAGCTCTACATCCACCGCCGCAACATCCACCGCAGTGAGTTGGGTGGTAGGGCCAATGGCGGGGGGCGGTTCCACGGCTGGCAATTGTGGCTGTGCCTCTTGAGTCCCGATCGCAAATTGCCGCAACTCGTCGGGGGTGGCTAAAACCAACTGAGCCAACTTATCCCGGTCTGCACCCATGGCGATCAGGTCTGGATTGTCTTTAATGTGCCTGGAATAGTGCTGATGGAATCGCCGGGACATGCGCGACCACGCCACCTTCTTAGCGGTATTGGTGGGCAATTCGTCAAGGGCCATGGCAATTTCAGGCAGCAGCACAGACAGCAAAGCGTAATCGCTCTTTTGGTGGCTGCTCAGGTAGTGGTAAGGGATCACCTCATCGGAATCATCGCCACCCCCTACCTGAGCCACGCCACGGGCTACAGCGTCAAGGCCCACAGGGAGGAACGGCAGTGGCATTACCTTCCCGGTCTTACGGCCCTCCGAAATCAGGGAGCCGATATACCCCAGCCCAGCACCAGCTACCACCAACGCACCCCAACCAGTGAGGGTGGCCAATGTCATCCCTCCCAGGCCCAGGCCCACCAGGCTGGTGAGCTTATACAGGCCAGTAAACGCCTGCGACTGCTGAGCCTCGCTATCAAGGTGGGTATGGTAGTCAAGCAAGGCGTTGTAGGTTTCGCTGTAGATGATGCTTCCCATGGGATACCTCTACTCCTTTTCTTCGCCAGCGCGATCAGCCAGTGACCAAAACGCCTCAAACCCAAACACGTTGATCAGGGCATAGACAACCAGGGTGAACATGGGCATCTGCAACCCAGTCACGCTACGAACAAAGGCGTAAAATTCAATCCCGTAAACCGTGACGATTAATATTGCCATCCAAAAGTAATCACCCAGGCCCTCGGCCTGGAGCTCAATTTTGGCCAGTTTGGTAGCGGCGATCGCTTGAGGATTCAGGTCTGGAATTACACGCCCATTTAGCTTCTGGAACTTGGACATCTTTTGCCCCCAGTCGCCAATCTTGCGAATGGCCATGGCCTCAATGCCGCCAATGGAAAGACCGATCAACCAAGCGGCATACCAGTTGGGGTCGCCCCATACAGAGAACCGATAAACGGGCTTGAACTCAGTGCGGAATGGTAGCCACGAGGTAGCAAAGTTGATGGTGCTTTTGATGGGGTTCAAAACCGGAGGCATCAAATATCCAATGTTGGCCCCATCAGGGAAACCCGGCTTAGGCAGCACCTTCGGGTTCTCTACCCCAGCACGCTGAGCCGCTGGGCTCTGGCCCATGCCTGAGTAAATCGTTTCAACCGAAATCAACATACAGCCCACGGCAAAGCCATAGGCGATAAACCGAAATCCTCCCTTCTTTGCAGGGTTAGTTAACCAAGCTACAGACTTGGCCCCCCACTCAAAGGGCGATAGGATATGTGCCCCAATAGGTCTAGGTGCTGCTGATTTCATAGTCATAGGGTCTCCTTCGTAAGCTGATTGGAATTACAGATCGCCGCCTGGTCTAGCGGCTGCTCGTCGGCCTGAACAAAAACTTGTTGCCCCGTTGCAGGGTCACGACGCACGGCCCCGGACAACAACCCAGCGCTATCAAATAACGGCACCCACTGATCTGCGTTGTAGCGAGGTGCCGCAAAGTCAAATCCCCATTGCTGCAACTGCTCGGCGAGGGACACCCCCGCCTGAAAATAGAACTGAGCCAAGGTGTCCGCGCAAGTGGCCTGGGCTAGCCCTAGTTCTGAGTAGCTAGTAGCTAGATCAGTCTGGGCCTTAACCTCAGCCTCCTTCGCCTTAATCGCGGCCACTGCATCGGCCATCTCGTCGGCCTGGGCCAGCTCCTCAGCCTTACTCCCGTTCCACACCCCGACCGTGTTGACGGCCCCAGCAAAACCCACTAGAGCCAGCAGGCTAAGGGCACCCAAGACACTCATACGGGGCCAGAATCGTGAGGGGGCAGAGATAAAGGTCATCGGTTTTTGACAACTTTTTTGAACGGGGAGAAGGTGCCCTAGGGGGCTTTGAACGGGTTTCAAAGCTTCAGATTCAGAAAGAATGCTAAAGCTCTGAACCGTTGGTATATGGTCGTTTGACGGATTGACAAAGGTTTTGACAGGGTTCAGAAAATGGGAGTGTGTCAAAGCCTTTGTCAAAGTTTTCAAAACCTCTAGGACTGATCTTCGGTTGTGTCGTCCACACCGCTCAAGTAGCTCTGCGGAGTCGCCGGTCTCAAGGGCCTTAAGGACAAGGGCTTCAATATCCGCTTTCCCAATTCGGGGCGCTCCATGGTGGGGTGAGCGGCCATTAGCTGACCCACGTTTGCCCCAATTTGGTTGAACAAAGTCCGCCCGCTCAGCATGTCGTAAATTAGCTGACTGGCATCATCAGCAAGTTGCTGAACCTCTTGCGTATACTCATTCACAAGAGTTTCAATGCCTGATGTTTGGCCGCTAATCGCCTGGTCTACCTTGCTGCGGATCTGCCCAATCTCAGCCGCCACAGGAGCCGCCGAAGAATGAGTCGAAGTTGAAGTCCGGGGTTGAAACCCTTTGCCGCTGCTGCTGTTGCTGTGTTCGGTTGTAGTTGCCATTGGTCTGCACTCCTAAAAATAGTTGGATTTGTTCGACTGAATGACCTTGCCGTAGCCATTGGGCAATCTGGGCAAGGCGAAAACACTGAGACTCCGTAAACTCCCTAAGGCCCGATTCAATGCCCGCTAGTTTGCACCAGCGCCACATGGTCGGAATCGAGATTGTTTTCATGCCCCCTGGATACCGAATAGCCGAAAGCTGCCGCAGTGCGGTGCTTCTAGCGATTGTTGGAGGGGCTGTAAAAGTTTTCACGACCTTTCATGACCTTTCATCGGGCTTTCATAGGAAAGTTGTAGCACGGTTGTAGGATGTATGCAACACCTGTCCAGCAAAATAGACTAGAATCGACTTAGCCCATACACTTTTGGTAGTGTTATGGGCTCCAAGATGTCACCCCGGCGAAACATGAAGCGATACTCTGTACGGCTGCCTGCGTGGCATATGAAGCGGTTGATCTGGTGGGCCGAGGCCAAGGGTCAGACAATCGCCGGAATGTGGCAGAACGTGGTTCAGGCCAGGGTAGAAGCCAATGCTGAGCAGATAGATCAGATGGCTGCTGAGTTAGCCGAAGGCCAGGGCGTGACGGTTGAGGAATGGAAGCGCAAAGCACTGGAGAAGAACAACTATGAGCCAGATGACGGCAGCGACGATTAACCCTTGGGCTTCAGATAAACCAGTGGCCGTCACCACACTGGAAGACCTAACCCCCGCCCTCGACCCCGCCGATCGCGCTACGGTGGCCCAGGCGGTGGCCCTGCTGCGGACGTGGCTGAGCGAGTAGCCGGGATACCCCCAACAGAAAGCCCCTGATCCAGCGCTGGATCAGGGGCTTTCTGTTGGGGTGGGGCTAGGGGAGCTCCGTGGGCGATCGCGGGAGCAGCCCTGAGGCATGGCGGCGTAGTTCCTCGATGGCGTTGGCCTGGAGCTCAACTTGCTCAGCCAGGGCGATGATCTGCCGCTGCAACCCCGCGTTAGTGGGAGGGCCAATCGCAGTCTGGCGACGGGCGACACTCCGCAGGAACTGGGTGGGCTTGCTGAACCCGGCCTCGGCCAGGACATCAGCCAGCAGGGCTTGATCTTCTGCGCTCAGCGATAGGCTGAGCACGTTGCGGGGGGTAGGCATGGTGGCTTTGTCAGTCATTTTCACGCCCCTCTAGTTGAGATTGCAAATACAGCATCAACTCGTAGGTCGCTGTCGGCTCAACGATGAACTCTTGCCGGTTTTCGCCGTTGGACTCCGCGATGATTAGAGCCCCAGTTTCTTCGTTTAAATGGGCTGTTTGCACGGTAGTAATACCGTCAACCGTGAATTGTGAGAGAATTTTCATAGAACTACCTTAATATCCATGGCAAAAATAGGCCCGGTAGCGAACCGGGCAAGTGCTGTATGAACTAGCAGTATTCGGGATTTTCGGCCATAAACTGGCGCACCGCTGCCCATTGCTTATCGGTAGCGGCGACGTGGACTTGGTGCCCAAAGTCATCGCCCTTGTGGTGGGCGATGACTACGCCATCCAACGAAACGCCGCATATTTGATACTCTCTTTCCGAAATGTAAGCCATGGCTCCTAAAAGTTCTAGCCCCAATTCGTGGGGGTCGTATCGCTCACAATCGCGGCCAGCGTGGTGGCTACCGTCATACTTCCAATACCGAGCATGTTTTAGGTTTGACATTTTACGCCCTCCATCGGCGACAGGTTTGTTTTTCTGCGTGTAGGATTCGCAGCCCCCATGTAATCTACCATCCAAACTCTTCTGCCATCTTTGCCCAGAACCCTGGGTTTTCATCGCGGTCGGGCTTCCAGCAGTTAGATTCCTCAACTAACATGCGGGCAACGCCCTGGCCCTGACTTGCCTCAACAACTTCAATAGCGATGCAAAGTCCGTCAGCATCGGCGGTCAGGAACCCAACTACGTCGCCTTCAGAGTCCTCGGCCAGCCACAGCCGCTCAATCCCGGCTTCTTCAAAATCGCTCCACCACAAATCAAAGCTGCGGTGCATAGCGGTATCGTTAACTTGATATTGCTCGGCTTCGTATACGTTAAACATGGATTTCCTCGCCCGTTCCCGGCGGCGACCCGTTTGCTCTACCCCTCTAATATACTGCCCCTGCAAGTATTTTGCAAGTACTTTGCAAGTATTATTGGTAGCAAATCTGCAAATATCTGTCACACCCAACTGGCACAACCTATAGAAGCAGCCCCCATGCCCCCAACACGAACCACCATCTCACCCCCGCGCTGGGCCGTATACGTCGGCGGCAGCTACTGGGGCATCACTGCGGGCGACTCCTGCGAAGAGGCGCTGGCGCAGGCGGTGCACGACATTGGGACAACCGGGGAGAATGTGCAGGTGGCCTCGATTCGCTGGGTAGAATAGAGGCATCGCGTTTTGGCCTTGCCATGCCTCGCCACGATGAACTCATCCACCTGGACGAACAAGATCCACGCCGCGCCAAAAAAATACTTCGCCACCGCCTCTTGTCTGCCGACTTGGGGCGGTGTTTTTATTGCGGGGTGCTGGGCGCGGGGACGATTGACCACCTGATTGCCCTAAGATCTGGCGGCACTGACGACCCGGCGAACTGGGCCGTTTGCTGTTACTCATGCAATAATAGCCGTCGCCACGAGGATGCTGTAACCTGGCTCCGTCGGCAACGGTTCCACACCACTGAGCGAGAGGCGGCATTGCGGGATCGGCTGGCGCTGGCGAGAGAATGGGTGGTGTAGGGGTACTGCCGTCGCTGGTATGGTTCCGCTCGCCTGATGGCTAGGGTTAACATTACAGGCATGAAGCCTCATCAATCAGCTACGACGGCAGCACGTTTATTATCGCGCACGGCAAAAACAAACGCGCTAATCGCGTACCCTGCAACGCAAAGAAAAACCCCGCCGGGTTAAGGGCGGGGTTTGGTATGGCAGTGCTCCCCACAACATCATGCACCCAGGACGTTACGCCGTGCTACAGCCCCGTCATAGGGTCGTAGGGTAGAACTTGTCCCCGCGTGATGTGCGACCGTGCCCGAAACCTACACCCTGGCCTATGCCCGCGTCTCGACCGATATTCAGGCCACCGATGATCAGGCATTAACTCAGCAACTCGACCTATTGGAGCGGGCGGGTTACCAAGAAATTTTCACCGATATTCAGTCTGGCCGCGACCCTGACCGACCCCAGTTTTTAGCCTTGGTTGAGCGGGCATTAGAGCTATCCAGTCAGGGCCGCAAGGTTGAGATCCTGGTGGTTGAGCTGCAACGCTGGGCCCGAAACATGAGTGTCGGCATGGGCACCATTGAAAAACTGGCGGCGGTAGGGGTATCGGTGCGGGAGGTATCCGGGGGCGTAGTGTCGATCGAGCGGGCCGCAGACTGGCTATCGGTATCGATGCGGTCACTTTATGCTGAATATTTCTCCCGCGACCTCAGCGACCGGGTACGGCGGGGCAATGACTACCGCCGCCGCAACAATCGCCCCCTGAGTAACCGACCGGCCTGGGGCTACAGGTTGAACAGCGATCGCTCGGCCCTGGAACCGAACCCAGAACAGTGGCCCATAGCGCGGGGCGTGATTGAGCATCTGGTCGAGGGGGAGTCGCTAACCTCGGCCTGCCTGCGCCTCTACCAAGACCATGGGGTAAGGCGACACCAGGCCAGTCTGCGCCAGTGGCTGATGAACCCTGTCCTTCGGGGGCATCTAGCCTACAGCCGGGGTGGGCTGACCAAACAGGAGCGCAAGGCAGGCGCAAAGAAGGCCGTAGACATGATCTACAACACCCACCCTGCTTTGATGAGTGACTCAGAGTTTGCCACCATCCGGGCGCGGCTCGACCTCAATAGCCAGCTATGGGGCGCGAACAAAGGGCGCACGATTCACGCCGTGCCCTCCATCGTGGTCTGTGGGGTTTGCGGTCGAAAGGCGACGATCCGCCACAATGCCAAAAGCCGGTACTTTCGCTGTGGACAGATAGATTGCTCCAACCGGATGCGGTGCGTCCGGGCGGATGCAATTGAAGCTGCAATCCAGGAGGCGATCCTAGAATCTGCTGAGATGATTGCCGCTGCGCTACTGGCCCCCACCGACGGCATAGACCCCAGGATTGCAGCATGGGAGGCGGAGATCGTGGCGCTGCGGCCCATGTCCGGGCGTCCTGCGATCGCAGCGGAGATTGAAGCGATTGAGCTGGAGATTGCCCACGCAAAAACCGCCCAGGGTCACCAGGCGGCAGGGGTAGATGAGTTGCGGGAGAAGATTAAGGGGCTGGGCTGGGTCAAGTGGTCGGAGCTGCCCCCCGAATCCCGCCGGTTAATCTATGGGGAATTGATTGAGCGGGTTGTGGTCGAGGGCGGGGATGTTGTTGGGGTGGTGGTTAGGGGAGTGGGGTAGATTAAGCTGTCTAGATCGCAGGGCAACCAGGTTAACGCTACCCACCCAATACAAATCCGCTTGGTGTGGCCCCAGTGCAAATAAAACCCACCCCAAGAGCCTATAGAAATTGCCAAAGTCACGCCCCCACCCCCTGCAACTTGACCGGGGCCAGAATCACCCGTGCTGCCTCCAGCATATCGGCGGGGTAGTCGTCGGGGTTGGTGATGATGGAATGGGCGAGGAACTCCCCAGCCTTCAGCCGGGGCTTGGTGGCGGCGATCGCGGTGTTGATAGCGGTCTTGGTCTGTGTGGTTAACATGGCTACCTCGTGGGGGTGCTGTGAGATTGTGGGATCAAGCTTGCAATTGATCAAGGTAGGCTCAACTCCTTTGCAATCGCCATCAAGGGCCAAGGCGGCAAGGCGATCAAGGTCAATTGCGGTTTTCATAACGGCGAACCCTCCCCCCTGGCTAACGCCGCTGCATAGTCAGCCGCAGCTTCGGCCTTTTGATGAGTAGCCTCAGACTGCTCTACGGCAGCCCTCAATTTTCGCCTCGCCCATTCCGGCCTAGGCAGCCTCTCCCTGGCAGCAGCGGCATCTATCCGACCGAGCAAGTCAGGCTCACAAAGCCTGACTTGTAGCCTGTAACTAGCCATAAAATCTCCTAGTGCTTGTACGACAATAGTACGACAACACTATGAGACTGTCAAGGGTACTAACGGCAATCCCAATCGCCCTGTGCAGGGTGTGCAGGCCGTGCAGGCCTCCGTTGAAATTATTTGGGTGTGTGTGCGGCGGAATTTTTTAGGAAACACACACGACTTTCACGCTAGAAACCGGGGGTGTTTGCCCTGCACGGCCTGCACAGGGCGATCGGGCAAAGAAAAACCCCGCCATGGTGACGGGGCTGAATGCGTTGCGGGGTAAGGGTTACAGGCTACGACTCCCAGAATCGCACGAATCGCGGCGGCTCCTGGCCTAGGATGAAGTCAAGGGTAATCACCTGCACCCTGGGATACCAAAACTGGGTCTTGGCCCTGCCAGCTTTGGTGAACCCGGGGTATTGTGCCCAGCCCCATAGCTCTAAAGTGTGGCTAGGGTTCGCCAGGATTTGCCGCACGCGATTGACGTGGTCATAGTCTGCCATCTTGGTGATGTGCGATTGCCAGTCTCGACCACACGCCTGCACCCATCGGTCCCGGGGTACTGGGGCCACCTCCATCACGATCGCGTCAACGATGCCCAGGATATCGCCCGATCGCCCCGTGGCGGCGTTGTAGGTCTCGCTGGCAGGGAAACATGTCTCTCTATCGTGGTAGCGGTTCATTGCCCGGATGCAGGCGGTGGTGAGCCCCCTGGTGTAGCTCTGGGTGCTCTTAGATTTAATAGACCCTGGCTTAAATCCATAGTCCTTGGATAGCCGTGCCATCCATTCCCAGCCTTCCCTTAGTTCATCTTCGGGGATGGCCCTGAGCTTCACGTTAGGCGGCTTCTCGACCAACCCGATCCGCTGTGTCGTTCCCGGTCTCGCCTTTAACTGTTGCATCCTTAACCCTCTCTGCTACTGCAATACAATCCATCGGCAGCACCTCGGTACTATTGCCAAACTGCACCTCTACCAAGTCGCCCTCGATCCTCAGTAGGTCACCCACCCGGTATCGAACCCCGTTCTTCATCGCGGCCTTGATTCGGTCTAGGGTCTGCTCGATCGCCCGCCGCTCTCCCGGTTCCGCCCACCACCTCGACCAGTGATGGTCAAACCGGCCCTGAAGCCATTTGAAGTAGGGGCAGAACAACACCTCAACACGATCGCCCACCCGTGGATACCAGGCCAAACACTCCACCCGCACTGGTTCGTCTAGCTCCAGTAGGTGATACCAGGTGCGATCGGGCGTCACCATGCCCACGGTGTAGGGTTCGGGGTTGTGGTCGAGGCGTACCGTGTCCCCTATCGTGGGCAGTCCATGAGATTTTGGGAAGAACATTAGGACACTCCAGTACAGCGCCAACAAACTCAGCGGCAAGTTGCGGAACTATGGCATTGCCGTAGCCCTTGAGCCTCATTCCCCGCCCTTCTGCCGTGTTTTGCGCTGTCTGTGGGCAAGGATCGCCGCTATATCCCACTCCACGGGGTAGCCCATTAACCAACGGGAAAATGCTGCGTTGAGCTGGCCGCGCTTTTCCGTCGGCGCAGGGGAGCCAGATGGGGTTATCCCAAGGGCTTGCGCTTGTTCGTTCAGCAATATCCCTTTGGGTCGAGTCATGCGGCGATCGCAAAAGTCCTGACCAACTACTTTGTAATCTCTGGCCGCTGGCGTCAGCCACCCCGCCACGGTCTGTAGATCCTGCCCGCCCTGCCCGTGTTCCCCTGGTGCATTCGCATTCTGCACTTTTGGGGTGGGCCAAGGTGCTAACCTGCTCTCCCCCAGTAGCGATAGGGTTATGCCCCCGCCCCGCTGATTGTGTCTGTCCCGGCCATTGCCGTCCTGGACTGTCGGTGTTTGCCACCCAGTAAAGGCGCTGCCTGATGTGGAACGCCCCGACGCCCGCAGCGCATAGATCGTTTGCCCCGCAGGCGTAACCCGCTCCTTCCAGGTCAGCCGAAACAATATCCCACCATCCGAGTCCATCCTTTGATGCAACCTGCTCACCAAAGACTGTCTCAGGGCGACACTGGCTGATGAGCCAAAAGAGCGCTGGCCATAGGTGCCGCTCGTCAGCAATCCCGCCTCCTTTGCCTGCCGCGCTGAAAGGTTGACAGGGGGCGCTACCTGTCCACACGGGGCGATCGTCTGGCCATCCTGCAAGCCTGAGGGCGAGTGACCATCCGCCGACCCCGGCGAAGAAGTGGCATTGACTGTAAGTTCTAAGCTCATCTGGAAAGACATCTTCTATGCTCCTTTCGTCTACATCACCGGGGGCGATCGCGCCCATCTTGATTAATTCCCTCAACCACTGCGCTGCGTTTGGGTCGATCTCGTTGTAATAGGCGGCCATCATTCCATACCCCCCACGTTGAGCCCCTGCTGTTGCTGGCCCTGAGCTTCAGTCTCCAACCTGGCTGCCTTGCCCTCGAGCCATTCGTAGCGGCCATCACTGTCCCAGGTGTTCATAATCTGGCCCCGGCGGGAGGCTAATGTCTTGGCCTTAGCTGCCTGCAATCCCTCCCAGGTCGTCGCCTCGATCAATCGCACTTCAAAATCCGTCCACCATGCTGGTTTGCGAGGAGTAAGCCACGGTGTTACCACTTGCCCTTGCTCGTTAAAACAACCTTGTGACGGGTTAACGGGCTCTGAGTCCGTGCTGTGCAGGGTGTGCAGGCCATGCAGGCCTCCGTTGAAATTATTTGGGTGTGTGTGCGGCGGAATTTTTTCGGAAACACACACGACTTCTGCGCTAGAAACCGGGGGTGTTTGCCCTGCATGGCCTGCACAGGGTTCTGATGGGGGTGGCTCAGTTGGGTTTGCCATGGCCTTTAGATCGCTTGGATCGTAGGGGTGCATGGCTCCGTAGATGGCTGACCATTCCCGGAACTGAAGTACCCCGTCATAGCCTCGGGCTTCCATGTTGTTGCAGGTCGCCCCGAACTCGCCAAACTCAAAGATCGGGCGCAATCGGATGTAAACAAACCGCCGCTTGACCTTGCCACCCGACCGGCGATCGACCCAGTTCAGGGGCAGCACCTGGCGCAACTCATGGACAAACCCATCCTCACTCATAGGCGGCTTGCCCACGGCAGCGGTATAGGCCTTGTAGGCCAGGTATAGTTCAGTTTTGTTGACGCCCTGATCATCAAAGGCATCGGTAACGCTGGGGATTCTAGGCTCTAGGCATTCGTCAATAAAGGCCCAGGCACTTGAACTACTAAAGGCTGCATCTCGGAAGTACTCAGCGGCGGCGGGATTGTACTTGGCGGGGTGGCGTAGGATGTCATTTCTCAATAACTTATCCTGACCCAAAGCCCAGCTCACGATGTCGGCAATGCAGTTTTCTAGTTCAAGTTCTAGCCGTTCGTCTTCCTCTTGCCTGGATGCCCTGACCGTCGGCAATGGGAACACCCTTCTCTCCCAGCCCTTAGAATTGCTGTACTTGGCTGATAGCTGGCCCACGCTGGCCACGGTGTACCGGCAATCAAACTGCTGGGTATAGCCCTTGGGCTTGAATAAACACCGGGCATTCATGGCGGTGCGCTCGACGGCGGTGTAAAACCGGCCAATCTCTTCGCCAATAAACCCTACGATGTCATCAATGGCCAGTAGTCTTTTCCCGGATAGGTATTGGTGTACCTGGTCAGGGTTGGCAAAAATCTTGAAATTGTTGGGTGAACCTACCGACTCAGACCCAAAGAACTTCATAATCAGCCGGGTAAAAACCCCCTTGCCTGAGCCACTGGAGCCAGTCAAGTGGATGAACCGGTCAGGGGCCGTCAGGTCAAGGATCAGCCCTAGCGCAGCCCGGACGTACTCAACCTGGGAGTCACCAAAACTACTGGCAATGTAAGCCAGCATCGCAGGAGGACAACCAGCTCCAGGGGCATAGTCATAGGGCAGGCAGGTGGTGATGTGGTAATCAGGGTTGTGGTCTCTTGTGTCGCCCGTCTTGGTGCAGACGGTATAGTTCCGAAATGCGATCAGGTGCTTGCTGTTGGTCTTGTGGGTCGAGGCGAATAACTTCTTACCTGCAAACTTCATCGCCTTTTCAACATTGGCCGCCGTCGCCAGCGATCGCCCTGGGCCAGTCTTGGTCGGTGGGTAATGGGATAGCTCAGCGTTCTGGAGCACCCGCTGTTCTAGTTCTTCGTCTGGAATGCTGGCCCAGTACCCATACTCTGGGTCGTACTGCCTAAAGGCGTGGTCAATCACCTTGATGGGTCGTTCTTTGTCGCAGAATGTCAGATTAAATAGGTGCTGCTCAATAGTGATGCCACTGGGCAGGGTATAGCGGTCCTCGTCTTCAATGTCCTGGCGTTCTTTTACGGCGACGGCCTGAACCAGTTTGAGCATTTTCTGCTCAGCCTTGCCCACTACTTTTTTATTAAATTCTCGTTTGTCGTAAATTTTAGTGGCTGTGCGGATGTCGTATAGCAGGGCATCAAGGTCAGTATCAGCGATCTGGGCTAGGCGGCTCATGTTGGTTCCTCAATGGCCTGGGACAAGAAATCAATGTGGGTTTCTTCGTGGTAAATACTGGTGCCAACTTCAACCGGGATCTTTTCCTCTCGGCATTGCTCCAGGTATCTCAGCACCTGGTCAGGGTTGCGAATCCAGTAAGCTGCCTCAGCTGCAACCCCGATCGCCTTGGTCTGAGTGGCCCTATCCATCTGGCCCCAGAACCCGATCCATTTTTTGATCAACTGGTGAGGGGTCAGGGCCTCATTGATGAGCTGTTGGTAGTCGGCAATGGTACGGCCCGACCTAAAAAACTCACTGCCCCCACCGCTGGGGTAAGCCTCCATCTGGGGGAACAGGTTCACCCGGCCATTCGTCCAGAGTGCCCCTAGAATTAGTGCCCGCATTACCTGGGGTTTCATCCACCCATCCGAGTCGTAGATGAGGGGCACGCCACAGTCTTTATCTACGCTGTAGATTACGTTGTAGGTTCCCACGATCGCAGCGGTGCGAACGCCCCTTACCGTCGGCGCGGCAGCATCGGCCCAGCCCTCGGTGATGGCATCCACAGACCCAAACCCATGGCCCCCTGGCGGTATCCAGGCCTTTGCCGGTTGTCGAGGGCTGAGGTATTTGAATGTCTCCCCTGACTTGAGGGTGAGGGGGGTGTTGAACCGTACCTGGCCATAGGTGCTGGTGAAAGGGAACCAGATCCCGCCGTCACTGAGGTGTCTTTTGGTGCCAGGGTCGTATTTTTTGATCCCTAGCCGTAGGGATTCCTGTAGGTTGATTGAGCGCACACCCCAGGACTGGATTAGCTGGATGTGGTCAAAGTTGAATCCTCGATCAAGGAAATAGGGGAAGTGGTCGGGAGACAAATTATCATGAGTCTCCCGTGAAACTATGGGGGTAGCAACCATGGGGGTGTTCCTTAATTACCAGTGTTCAAAATCAACCGCTCAGTAGGTCTCGACAGCGCGACGTAGGCCAACTGGTTCCGCTCATAAACCCGATCGCCGTCAACCGTCCTTGCCATACCTTTACAGCGGGCCAGGTCTGCCACATCGACAAAGGCATAGCGGTAGGTACTGCCCTGCGCCCGGTGGCCTGTGAGAGCGTAGGCATAGGTCACATCAGCGACTGCCTCCTTTAGGAGCCAATACTTACCGTGCTGCTTTGTCTTTTTGAGGTCGTCTAGCTGGGCCTTGAATGCGGCGGGGTTCTTCGGCACCGGGATGGCTCCCCCATTATCTAGGGTGAGTTGCCAGCACGGTAGCCCCATGAGAGTAATTTCATAAATGCTGATGATCGTCGCTTCGTCCGAAGTACTCAGCACCATCGCATAGGGGGCCAGGGCAATAATCCGCTCACCCACCACCCACGGGGCACGGTAGCCCAGGGCATTGCGTACCATCACGTTGAGGGCATCGACACGGACGTTGCGGTAAGCCAGAATCTTAGCCATGTCTGGATCCTGGTGTGCTTCATCAGAGGTGAATACTTTTTGGATTAGGGCCTCCCAGGTAGGGCGATCGCAGGCATAGACCCCTTTCCTGGTCTCGGGGTCGAAGGCTGTAGTGAAGGTGGGGAATATGGCGCGATCGAGGTTCTGTCTGAAGTTGTCGGCTAGCTCAGCAACCGGGCCATCGTAGCGCTGTACGGTGGCTAGATGGGCGCTGGGGCAATCGTGGCGGAAGGCCAGCGACTCGCCTTCGTTGATCGGGGGTAGCTGCGCCGGGTCACCCATGACGATGAATCGGGGGGCCATTAACCCACTGCGGGCCGCGTCTAAGAGGATGCCCCAAAGCTCAGCGTTGATCGTGCTGGCCTCGTCAATGGCGATGATATTGTAGTCTTTGTAATAGGGGTAGGCATCAGGGTCTACGCTAAACTCCTCCACCCCGTCGATGATTTTGCGCTTGACCCCAAAGAGTTGAGCGCAGGTGTGGGTGGGAATAGAGCCTAGGTCCCAAGCCCTTAGGATTCGTTGCTGTACCTTTACGGCCTTGTTGATGGGGGCCGCGACGGCGATCCGAGGGGGTAGGGTGAGAGCTTGCAGGTATTTGATAAAGGCCTGGATAGCTGTGCTCTTGCCGGTGCCTGCATAGCCCGTGAGCCTAAAGATAGGGTCTTGGCTGTCGTACCAGGCAGCCATGGCCTGGAGCGCGGCAGATTGCTCATCACTGGGCGGGAATGGCACCGTCCAGTGTGGGCTGAAGTCGTAGGTTCGGGCGGGGGGTGTTGCAATGCCGCCCATCACCTCAAGCATTGCGGGCTGGGGGTCTGTGTCGTCAACCCATGCCGGGGGAACCACCACCCGGCCCTGCTCGTCCCGCCAATCCTCCACCGCATCCCGGTGCTTACAGAACCCATTGCCGTACTGATCGCAGGTGCAATCCAACCGCAGTCCATTGGTGGTAACCGTGTACTCTGTGCCCTTGGTGAGGTTCTTCACCGCCCAAGTCTCAGAATGGGGCACAACCTCAAGGCGATCGCGGTAGCGGGCCTTAGTGGGGAATACGATGCCCAACCGCCTCAACGCAGCGCGATGGAACGATAGCAGGGCCAGTGCTTCGTAGTCTGGATCGTCGCTATCCCATTCAACACGGGGATCCCACACCACCATCCCATGCTCAATCGCGGTGGCAAGGGCAGCGGCGATCTGTTCGTGCTGTGTAGTCTCTGTGCTACAATCTGTGCTACAATCTGTAGTAATCATATTTTTAGTTGTATCTCCCTAGTATCTCCCTACTCTGGACTGTAAATCAAATAGCCGTGGTGTTGGTCGCACCACGGCTATTTTTTGGCGATTAGAACCCAGCGACGAGGGCTGTTTGCTCAGTAGTAACAGCCGTAGGTGCCGATACTAATGCGCTGGCGACGTGAACAGTGCCGTCTGGATAGCGGGCACCCTCAACCGTAACGTTACCCACGGCCCCCACCAATGTGTCTGCCAGTTCCTGATCCTCAACCATCAGGGTGATGGCCGCAGATTCAGTTAAGAGCTGCATAACGGCCCACCCATCAGTGCGGTATGTGACGCTGGCGGCGTCAACGATACCCGACCCATACCAGGCAATAGGGCCGGACGGTGCGACGGTTTCAGCCTCGCCGTCCTTGCCTTGGTTCGGCAATGGGAATGAGGCGTACTCCTTGATCGCAGCGTTGATCCGCAGTCCTAACTCAGAGGTTGGGGCCACCATCATCTGGGTGGAATTACCATGAACCAAAATCGATGGGTAGAGCTTGATGATGCGATCGCCGTCCTTGCCCCGCTTTGCCTCTTTGACCTTGGTTTCGGTCGGGTCACCCGTGGGAAGGACTCGGCCAATGGGGCTTAGATAGGGGGCACGGTCTGCGCCAGATTTATATAGGTCAAACTGAATAGCCAGCCGAACCAAAGAGCGCATATCTCCAGCGTGGCGGTTGCTGCCTGGGAACATGCGTAAGCGGCTATTCCCCTTGCCTTTTGCCCATGCATCAATGAGGTCTTTGAATACCTCCCGCATTTCCATGGAGAAGGCACCCCCAGCCCCGCCCTTGGCCCGCCAGGTAATGACGCCATCATGTAGGGGCTTACCATCGGCCCCAACCAGGATGAACATATACCGCTGGCTCCAACGGTGGGTAGCGTTGTTATCGCTATCCCGCTCGGCCAATAGCGCCTCCATCGTGGCGTTGTAGGATGCATCGCCAAACCGTAACCCCACAAACTTGTAGTAGGGCTTGCCCTGGTATTCGTCCTTGCGCTCCACCTCGGTATCTGATTGACAGATCAGGTGGAACATCAGGGTAGTAGAGGCATACCCCTTATGCTCGGTGATGGTCTTGCCTTCTTTTTCGTAGGCGGTGCGCTTGGCGGGCTTCATCTCGAGCACGGCCTTATCAAACCCGCTACCCTCTACGGTGTAGAAGGTGATGGGCTTCCAGTTGGTATCAGGGACAAAATTAATTTCTTTAGCCTGGTCTTCGTTGATGTAGAACCCCCAGGGGCGGGCGTCTTTAACATCGACTGCATCCTCATTGGGATGAGTCAGCGATTGCAGGTAAGGGAACCCACCGCCTGTTGACTCATGCTCTTCTACAAAGACTTGATCGTCTGCCGATAGTTCTACGGATTGGTTGGTGAAAAACATTGAATCCATCCATTGATAAAGGTTATGGCTCCTAGCTTTTAACGGGGTTCCAGGACTGCCCGATTACGCTCACGGTCACGCCGTGAGATTGTCACACCCTGAAGAATCAGGTTCCGCCTGGATCAACTGCTCCAGGCTTTCAAGCCCAAAGTATTGCATCAGCGTTGCAGCCGTACCCAGGTCGGCCCTAGTAGCGCGGCCATGATACCAACTGCCGATAGTCACAGGACTAAGCCCCGTTGCTTCGCCTAACGCCTGCTGAGTTAGCTGGCGCTGGGCCATTAGCTCGGCCAGCAAAAAGCGAAATTTCATACATCCCCCTGGTGTTTACATGATTATAGCATCTTATACGATTACTGTGAGATTTTCTTTTTCGGCTTTTGCCCCCAGGCCCGGAGCATAACTGCCAGGATAGCCCCCTGGTGAGTAATGGCCCATCCCCTGCCTTTGCCCCGCACGGTATGGACTAGGCTCTCAAGTGGCGTTACCGTCACCTCGGGGTGGGCCTTGCGGCGTAATGTGCTGAGCGGGATTGTAAGGCCTGCTGCCAATCAGATATGATGTCCATCACCTCAGGGCGTAGGCTAGGGTTGAGCTGCCCATCTGGTGTCAATGCGTCAGTCCAGGGCAGTGCAATCAGCCGCTCAAGTAACTGGGTCAATTCGCCCTGGTCTGGGTGGCTTGGCCCTAGCCTATGCCCGCTGGGCAGATGCGTGATGGAGTATGAGTTTGGGTCGTGGGCGCTGGTTGTAATCGCTAGCGGGCTGCTGGTGTAGGCCACCACTAGCGCAACCTGCTTGTCCTGGATATCACCCTGGGGGGTGATGATCTTAATCGTTGTGGTTGGGGGATCATAGCTGCCCCGCCAGTCTGCGATGATGGTTTGAATGGTGTCGGCTAGTGACGGTTGCATGTGCCCGTCTGGTGTAACTGAGCCATCCCAGGGTAGCTCTGCCAGTCTTTCAAGTAGCTGGGTTAGGTGGCCTAGATCGCTGATGTGGGCGATCGCGCCTGGGATAGATAGCCCTGTGGGTATGTGGGTGATTACGATCCAGAAACCATTTGCGATGCCGTCATCATCCACTAAAGATGTAATCGCCAGCGGGCTGTTTGTGTAGGCCAGTATCAGATTGGTCTGCTGCTGGCCTGTTGTGGTTGCTATGGTCACGGTTGGCTTGGTTGGCTTAATCATTGCGTTGTCTCCTGTACTGATCTACTACACTGGCGGCTCGTGACTCCCAATCCTGAGATCCGATTGTGATCCGAGCCCTGCTGGCGACTGCTGTCAGCACCTCCACCGGCAAGTCAATTGCACGGCATCGAGGGTAGCGCTGCAACACGTCGTCTAGGTAAATGGTCATGGCGCGGTCACCTCCTGCACCCACTCCACTGCTTCAGGCGCTTGCCCTGTCAGGCAAATCACTGCAAACCAAGCGATGTCGTCGTCGTCGGCTCGCACAAAGCCCCATTGGCCATTAGGCGTTGTCCATTTCCAAATGTTCATAGTGATTTATCCTGTGGTTTTGGTTGCCCTAGGCCGTCACCCGTCGGCGTAGCTTTGCGGTGGCCTGCTCATCTAGCCGCACACATTTCTGGTATTCGACCCAGCAGTCTGGAGTGTATCCGTCGATGGAATCAGGGCCGATCGCCTGGATGCAGCATCGGCAGGTAACGCGAGTCAGCCCCCCCCGGACGGTCTGCCCCCTGGCTTTTTTTAAGATTTCCTGAGCTTCTAGGATTGCTCCACAGAGCGGGCCATTGTGGTTTTTCTGTGAATTCATAATGCCTTTAGAAATATTGAGCCGTCGGCCTAGCTCCACAATCCCCAGTCCGTTGGCAAACAATATGCCCTCATTAAAATCGCCAACCATCTCATGAGCACAGTTTATTATTTCGATTGATTGACGAGCAGCGATTTTCTGGAATTGGATTTTGCAAATATCAGCCCAGGGGTGGGCATCAATTCTGCCTTCGGATAGCCTCATGGCGGCTTCAATATTGCGGCGGCTAGGCGATCGCCATCCATCAGCCCACGCCTGCTCAGCCTCTTTTAAGGCTGCGACAGTCAGCAGGTCTTCAGTCAATCGATTTAGTTTTGGCATTACTCAATACCTCCCAGCAAAATGTCTACTGCTGCCACCGGTGAGCCGTAGGCATGGGCCAGTTTCTCCCGGCTCACCGTCGGCCCCGGTCTGCGCCAGCCCTGCTCCCAACTCTGCACCGTTCGCAGTGTCACGCTGCAAGCAAGCGCCACATGGCGCTGGGTGTACTCTCGCCCCATCGATGCCCTCCACTTTCGCAGCGTGGCGGGCACAATATCATCCCGCCGCGTTTCCTTTAATCTCGCCTTGGGCATAGGTTTAAGCCCTTCCATTGGTGTAGTACTCCTACAAAATATCACGGCAGTACTGCAAGACTCTAGAACTTTACGCAGGCTTTATACCGGGGTGTGGGGTTGGTACTGATTGCTGTAGTACTCCTACGTGGTACTGTATGCCTAAATCCACCCTGGTGCTATATGTCCCCTAAATCGTCGCATATTGCCCAAAAATTCGCGCCTAACCTAGCGGGCATGATGCGTTTCGCGATTGATGCCTCAATTGCCGTGCGGGGTTGGGAGTACACCGATGCTGCAATGTCGAGGGACATGAGCGACATCACGGTCAGGGCTGGCGTGCGGGGCCGAATCACGGCTACCTCAATTACTCGCTGGCTTAAAGGTGCCACGGCATTTGAGCCTCGCTCGGTGCTCAAGCTTGCACTCTATCTGCAAGCCATCACCAACGAGGTAGCAGAGGGCAGCGATCGGGATAAGCAGCTAATCAGCGCCTATGACAATTTTGCTAACCCCGACCCCAGGGCACCCAAAGATCGGCATCGGATCTGGGGCGATACCCCGCAGTCGGCATTGACGGCTGGCTACGATTGGCTACTGTATGGCCCTGGAGTAGCCCCACCCCCAGGCGTAGGCCCTGGGCGGCATGATGTCCTAGAGTGGCCCAATGCTGCCACGATACTGGGCGGCGATATGCCAGTGCCAGGAGGGCTCACTATGGGCGCTATTCTCAATACAGTTGATGCCCTTGATGACGCTGAACAGCTCCAAACCCTCGGCAATGCGGTGCTTGATAGGTTGGCAGAGCTGGCCCAGGCGGTAGATGATGCCGCGCCAGAGGTGGAGCCAGAGCCAGAGCTGCCGTGTGATCCGGCGAATCCTTTGCTGTTGATGTTGCGTAAGCCTATGGGCATCAGCATCCCGCCAACTGAGGCCGATATCGCTAAGGTACATGCCGCCACTAAGATCGACCCCAGCCGCGTGCAGGCGCTGCTGTGTGGACGGGATATCCCAAACCACAACGAGGGAGAATTGCTCAACGGAGCCGCAGGACTGGTGGAGGGGATGGTCAATATCTATATGGCAGCAGCCCCAAACTTAAACAACCTCAACTCCCCATCCACGACGCACGTTTAGACAGCCCTTGATTCGATCAACGAGGGCCGCTGCCTCGGAGTCCCCATGGCAATGGATCCGGTACACCTGGCTAGCCGCGTCAGTCTCAATATCCAAGGCGTATTGGAGCCGCAGTTTTTCAAAGACTAGCGGCTGTCGCTCTAGGAACTGTGCTTCGTGGTGGGCTTGAGCCAGGAGAGACATATCAGGGTAATTGTGCAATTACCTCATTAAATATACCCCGCCATCCCCACCTACACTGTAACCAATGTCGCTATTTCACGGCAGTTTACGGCAGTTTTATGATCTCCTGCAGTGCTTTCATGGTAATGCCCAGGGCCTCAGCGTAGCGCTCTCGTATTGAGGGGGTGGGCTGGTGCTTGCCCCTCTCCCACCCGCTAACCGTGGCAACGTCTATGCCCAGCGTTTCGGCTAGGCCAAGCTGGGTTAGGTTCTTGGCCTTTCGGAGCTCTTGTAATGATTCCATAAATCCATCAACTAGGTACTTGCCTAGTTGAGAGTAGCACGGTACTATCGTGATAGTTAAGGATTTAGGAGATTTGAGCAGATGGAACGCAATTGGCTAGCTGAGATTGACGGGGTTGTGACTCGGGTTCTAAGAGCGGTTGAGGTTGGCCCTGGTGATGCAGACCTTGCATTTAATATGGCGGGTCGGCAGAAACCGGGTTCTAGGGTTGGCCGGGTATGGCCTGAGAACGACGGTGAATGGTTTAGCCTGGTTTATCCCGGCCAAGTCATGCCCTACCTGATGCCCGCAGGGGTTGATGGCTACACGGTTGAGCACCGCACCGAAGCATTTGAGGTAGTGAGCCGGGTGTATTGGCTAGGTGAATGCGTGGGAACTTTCTACACTCGGGGCCAGAATGTATCGGTGGGCAGGTTCCGGTTGACCGCTCATAGTCCCGTCAAGGCTATGTTGGGGATTATTGACGAGCATCAAAAAAGCCAGCGACTGATTGCAATGCAGGCCGCCGCCTTTTGTGTGCCCGCTTAATCTCATAGCACTCCCGTAATCGCACACCCCCCGGTTAACCTCCGGGGGATATTTTGGAAAATCACCATGAAACTCTTGATCATCGCTTTATCTGCCCTGTTGATCGCCCCTGCTTGCGGCGAGCTACCGCAGCCCGCCAACGCAGACCGGGGCACGGGCCGGATCCTTGCTCAGTTGCCGCAATGTGGCAGCGAGGATGAGGATCACAAAGACTGCTCCCGCGAGGGTCGGCAGTCCGCCGCAGGGGGGTGGGTGTCTCTTGCAGAATGCGAGAAGGGTAGCCGTGAATGTTTCCCCGAGGAGACAGTACAGCCAACGTAATCTCGTGGGAGTACCGGCGTAGAATAGGGGCGTCGGCATTGGTAACGATCCATGCCTATTTGGCCCTGGCAAATCCCTGGAATCTTGAGGAAAATTATGGCAACTCTACAAGACTACGAAGCCCTGGTGCAAGCCGGGTTTGAGCGAATCACTGCGGAGCAGCAGGATGTTGACGCCGCTGTGTCTGAGCTAAAGGCAAAAATCCAAGAGTTGATCGATCGCCCCCCAGCCGAACCCGACTACAGCGCCGCAATGCTTGCGCTGCAAGGGTTGGTTGACGCCATCCCAACTATCTACGTTGAGCCCATCGCGGCCCCTTCCGTTGAACCCACCCCCGACGGCCCCGGCGTCGAAGTCTAGGCTATCCTCCAAGAACGAACCCCCGGCCCCGTGGCTGGGGGTTTTTAATGCACCTTCACAGAAACAATATCAATAAAACTATTGACACTATCTATAAAATCGTAGATACTAAAAGGGTAGTCAAGAGGGCCACCCAATGAACACTATCGCAGTTGAAACCAATGCAACCGTCCAGCTTTGTAAAGACGACGGGGAGCACACTCTTATACAGCAAATGCCTGCTGGCACCGTTTTATCAGACGGGCGGGTTCAGTTCAAAACACGCAAGGGCATGGGGTTCATGGTGTCTAAGGATGCCTGTGAGCAGTTAGGGGTTGACGCCAGCAAGGCCGTATTTGATGACTCAATGTCCTCAGTGCATTACCACGTTAATCAACCTTTGCATGGCAAGATTGTCCAGGCTTGGGTTACCAAGTCCGGGCAGTTTAAGCTAAATCCTGCTTGGGTTGCCTACCAAAACGGGATGAACGAGGGCGGCGAAGGCTACAATCCCCACGCCAAGCACCTCACCGTCAAGGCCGCGCAAGTGCGATACCTCTAATGCCTACCCCCACCATCCCCGCCCAGCTACGGGCGGCCCTCGCCGCCCAGAACCTCACCCTTTACGGAGCATCGCAAATTGTAGGGACTGAGACTGATGAGGCTCTAGCCACAGTCCATAGGCGGATCACCGCATACACCAGCGACAATCCACCCCAGTCAATCGCGCAGCTAGAGCAATTGTGCAAGGCCCTGGGCCTGACCATCACAATCCAGTAACATTAGAGGAAATCAAATGGCTTTTTACTTTTCTAAAAACCTGCCAACCACACTCATCATGCAGCCCGAATGCCAAGGCGCATACTGGGCTATCCCCATGGTCGGCAATGCTCAGTATGGATGGGGGCGGCGGCGAATTGTATTTTGCCGCCCAGAACAATTAGAGCCCGTCGGCAGCGCACACATGCAGCGCTTGGTAGCGGCTGCCCAAGGCGTCCCGGAAGAGTATCTACCCTAGCCGTGGTACAGATCCCGGCCCCGTGGCTGGGGTTTTTTAATGGCCGTGGTACTTTTCCCGCCAATACTCCCAAGGCTGCGGCATCCCAAAAAGTGAGCCTTGGCCCGCGTCGCAACCCCAGGCTAAAAGCTGCTGGGCTTGCTCTTCAGACTCAACCCATTCTGCGATGGTTTCCAGTTGGCACGATTGCGCCAGGTCAAGAAACACTCTGCAAGCAATGGCAGTCCGGGGGTTGGTCAAAATGTCGCGGGTCAGGCCTTGGCATAGTTTGATGCCGTGAAAAATGGCCGCGTGTTCTCCAATCAATCGATCAATCCAGGCATGATCAAGGCTGCCAATATCGTCGGCTTTGAGGATATGCTTGTGCGATATTTTCATTAATGCCGCGACGGCTTGGGGGTGCAGCTTCACGGACTCCAACACCTCAACGTGGATGCCCAGTTGGTGAGGGCTGGTGTTGAGCAAGTAGGGCAGCGATTCAATCGCTAAAACCTTTTGATCTAGGTTGACGCTGATCCAGATTGGTGGATAAATCTCAGTGAGGATTTTATCAATATCGTGGAGCTGGCGACGTACCCAGAGTAGCTCTAAGCTGTGCTCCTCGACCAGGGCCGCGATTTGTGGCGGCGGCACATTACCCCACCGGGCCAGGGCCTCATACCCTAGCAATTGCCCATCGCTCAGCCTGTGGATCGGTTGATAGTGGAGCCCGATTGCCCCAGTGAGGATCGCTGTCTTTACGGATCTATAAGAGTGAGGCATTATCGCTCCAAGATCCACAACACCACAGCCCCGACTACTCCGCAGAATACCCACCACAGGCGAGCATCCACGCCTTCAGGGCCGTACAGCACAATTGCGCCTAGGTCTGCCATGGTGCGCCCGGTTACGTCAGCTTTCGCGGCTGCTACCTGGCCCTCCAGGTGGATGCGTTGCGGGGTAAGGTCGGTGCTGGGTTCTTCGGCCTCACCATCAGGCCAATTGGCACCAGTCCAGATCTGCGCGGGCCAGCCGGTGCTATGTTCGTCGAGGGGGCCATCCACAACAATGATCCGCCCGGTTTTGCCCAGGGACAGATAGGCTTCGTGTTGCCCTGGCTCAAATAGGGATTCAGGGTTGTCCCCGTCGCTGAGCCTGTGCCCATTGAGCCAGACCCCATTGCGGGCAGTGCTAGATTCGCGGTGGCCGTCCTTGCCCACGTACACGCCCCCCGGCATAACGAGCCATTTACTATGGCTGATCCAGGGGTAGTCTGTCTCACTGGCCCAGGCAATGGTGACCATTACCCGGCTGATTGCGCCAAATAGTGGGTAGCCTGCCTCATTGGTGCGTTGCCGCTCATGGCCGGAGACAGACTCCCAGCCAATCCGCAGCCAGCATGACGGGTGACGGCCCAGCTCAAACATATTGCGCTCCACCCCGCCAACTACTGGCTTAAATACTCGAATATGGCCCGCAAGCCGATCGCGCCAATACCGTACTTCGCCATCAGGATGGCGGTGTGAGGCCCCAAAGTCAGGGCCGAAGACCAAAGATAATGGGTTGGGCTGACTCAC
>Ga0181359_1000015_pt1 | contig 34756 bp, 51 predicted proteins | sample Fa13VDMM15SD_FD_141229 | JGI IMG/M metagenome (GOLD analysis project Ga0181359, IMG submission 141229) | Freshwater viral communities from Lake Michigan, USA - Fa13.VD.MM15.S.D | ecosystem: Environmental > Aquatic > Freshwater > Lake | place: USA: Michigan | collected 2013-09-24 | reverse complement strand
GAGCTATCAGCGCATCCTCAGTAAAAGCCTGCGCCGGCACCCGCGCGCAAGCCTTGGCTACCGCGGCAGCCCATACGGCACTCTCGCGCGCCGTGGGCGGGTTGGAGAAGCCCGCGTGGATAGGTGCCACCCAGCTAAGCACAAACGGCCCTGTAGGCGGCTGTAAAGCGGCCCTAGCCTGCCTCGCGGCCCTGCCCGCCTCCTCTATCAGGCTTGGAACGGTCAAGGGCGGCGGTGGCGCGTCAGTGATAGCCTCGCGCCGCTGCTCCTCGGCCACGGCCATGCTGAGAGGTTGCGATAGCGCCGGCATGCGGCGCACGATCATGTCACTCATCGTCGTGCCGCTCCATCATTTCGCGCCATGACGCGGCCACAACAACCAGCCCGGCTATCAGCGCGCCAAGGCAGCCGGCCACGAAAGCCCCTGCTATTGTCCACATTAGAAAATCTCCTCCGCGCGGCTATCCACGATGGGCTGCACGCGGCGGGCCAGGTCTTCCCTGTTGCCCACGGCAATATCCTTGGGAGCAAACAGCCCGCTCCACCCATTTTCGATGCTCTGCCGAATGATAGAAGCCGGGCAGCCGCCGCCAGCCTCCCAATAGGTAATGAGCCGAGAAATCGACAGCTTCTTGGCGTGCAAGGTCCAAGCCGCGCCGCTTTTGGCTTTGCGGTAGGCATCCCATTCTAACCAAGCATCTACCGGGATGAAGGCTGGGATTTCCAGCGTCTCAACCGGCTTCATAGCCTTCTTGACAGCCTTGCGGGGCTGCACCGCGCTGCCGAAAATCTCGCCTTTCAGCCCCTCTTCCAGCAATTTGCGGCCTACGCGGCTGCGGGAATGCTCTGTGCGGCGGCAGATGGCGTCGATAGCCTCGGCCACCTCCACCGGCACGCGGATAGGGATTGTGATACTAGCCATTTGTGTTGTTCCTTTCGGTTGTGTCGCATGCGACGGTTGTGACGTAGGGTATTTCAATGGGGCTTGCAAGGGGGGTTTGAGATCGGCATTATGCGGATGCGGACCTCTCCTCCGTAGTCATGTGTTCCTTTCCCAAGCTATCCAACTAGCCCTGGCCTCGCGCTGGGGCTTTTTTTTGGCTTTGTGCATTTTACCGCTTGACCGCGTTAAAACCGCGCTTAAAGTGTGTGTCGCGCCATAACAGGAAAGGGACAGCGCAAATGGAAGAGATTTTTTTCGGGAAATATCACGATAGCGGCGACTACTGGCAGGTTTATCTCGACATTGGAGAGGATACCGCCACGGTTCAGGTTGTGCTCGATCATGATGATGAGGAGCTTGTTCGTGACACGGTTTGGCTTCCGGTTGCCATGCTTCCGGCTCTGGCCACGGCTATCAACAACTATTTTGCCGGCACAAAGAAGCTGGTGGAGGTGGTGATATGAGCGGATTTAGCGCAGACGAACGCCGCACCGCCTGGTGGAGCACCGATAGCCGCCGCGCCGTGTCGGGCAAGGCTTTTGAGGTGTTGGCCGAGAAAACTGGCCGGGCTGAGCGCCCTGATCTGAGTGAGGTTGAGGTGGTGCAGATGGGCTTGCGTATGGAGAGCACCATTGCAGCCTTTGCCGCCGAGGAATTGGGCCAATTGAAGGCTCTGGACGATAGCGTGGCGGTTCATACTAAGCATCCGTGGATGAAGTCTCACGGCGATTATATGGCGCAGGACAACAGCTTTCTGGTGGAGTGCAAAAACTACAACGCGCTGCATATCCACAATTACAGCGAACCTGGCGAGCCTGTCCGGGTGCCTAATACTGACTGGGCGCAGTGCTGCCATGAAGCGGCGTGTTTCGGGGTCAGCACCGTCTATCTGTGCATCCTGTTTGGGGGCCAGCGGTTTCGCACCTTCCGGCTGGATTTCAGCGAAGACGAAAAGGAAGGGCTGATACAGCAGATGGCCAAGCTCTGGGCTATGGCGCAGACGGGACAGATGCCTGACCCTGAGACGGTGGCGCAGTGCAAGATGGCATACCCTGTTAGCACTGAAGGCATCGCCACGGCCTCTCTGGAGCTTGAGCAGGCGGCTAAGAGGCTTGCCGGCATCAAGGCCAGCATCAAAGCCTTTGAGCAGGAAGAGGACCGCTTACAGACGGCCATACAGCGTGCCATGGGCGATAACGCCGAGATGCACACGCTTGATGGGCGCACCTTGGTGACATGGAAAAGCGCGAAGGCTTCCAAGCGTTTTAGTGCCGACCTTTTCCGGTCCGCATACCCAGACATCTACGAGCAGTTCGTGGTGGAACAGCCGGGATCACGCCGGTTTCTTTTGAAGGAGAAAGCAGAATGACTACCGATTGGAAAGAATGGCGCGTGGCAGATACGGACATCCACAAGCGCGTGAAGACCGTGCTTATGGCACACGATCCGTCCATGACCTGGCAAGACGTTTTGGACATGACAGAGCGGGATTTGAACGCGCTGCCGCACATGGGCAAAACGAACCGCTTGAATCTGTTGCATGTGCTGCGCACCGGCATGAATGGCGGGTTGGTCAAGTGCAACCGTACATTGGGCGAGGTGGTCACCGATGTCTAACATCGTTCCCATGGCCGACATCACGAAGATGGCGCAAGTGGCGGCCGACTCGAAGATGTTTGGTTTCAAGAACCAGGCGGAAGCGATGGCTATCATGCTCTTGTGCCAGGCTGAAAACCTGCACCCGGCTGTAGCCATGCGCGACTATCACGTCATCAACGGCAGGCCCTCTATGAAGGCGGACGCCATGCTTGCGCGGTTTCAACTGGCCGGTGGCCGGGTGTCATGGCCCAAGATGGAGGATACCGAGGTGACTGGCGTGTTTTCGCATCCTGCTGGCGGCGAAGCCACGATCACATGGAATGACGAAATGGTGAGGCGGGCCGATCTGCACCGCAATCCTACTCACCAGAAATACCCGCGGCAGATGAAGCGCGCGCGGTGCATCTCTGAGGGTATCAGGTCCGTGTTCCCGGCCTGTGTGGCTGGGGTCTATACGCCCGAGGAAGTAGCGGACTTCGCGCCGGCCAAGGGGCCTGTGGTGGAAGTAGTGCCTGACCCTGAGCCAGAGCCGGTGCCTGATTATATCGTGCATCTCTACAAGCCTGATGGCACGATTTACGCCAGCTTTGAAACCGAGGCGGAAGCCTTCCAGGCTTACTACAAGGTGGTTGACGGCATCGCTGCCAACCCGCGGATTGCGGAACAAGATAAGCTGGATAAGCTGCGCGCGTTCAAAGCGGCGAACGTGCATTGGATGGAACCTGACACTCAAGAGGAGCCTGCGGAATGAGCGGCACATATGGCGATCAGCCCGGCAAGGGCGTTTTGTTCAGCGAAGAGAAGCGCGGCGAGAAATCACCTGACTTTAAGGGCAAGCTGATCCTAGACCGGGATTATAAGGCCGGCGAAGAGGTGAAGATGGCCGGCTGGCAGAAGTCTTCCCGCCGCGGGCCGCTTATCAGCCTGAGCATCGACAGTTGGAAGCCGGACCCGAATTATAAGCCTGATCCCAACAAGCCCCCGCGGGAGAATACTTACCGGCCAGGCGGGATGACGCGCTTTGACGACGACGTGCCTTTTAGTCCTGAGCATAGATAATGGGCAAGGCGCAGCGCACTAAGGGCGCAACCTTTGAGCGGGACGTGGTGAACGCCCTAAAGGACGCCGGCATAGACGCTGCGCGCAATCTGGACCAAACGCGCGATGGCGGTGGTGACATCGACCTTGGCGCGTACATGGTGGAGTGCAAGCGCCGGGCCAGCATAGCGGTCTATGACTGGCTAGACCAATGCACACGCGCCGCCAGGCCGGGGCAAATCCCGCTGGTGGTGGCAAGGGGCGACAGGCGGGAAGCCGTGGTCATCCTGCGCCTAGACGATTTTATCCCAATGCTTGGAAAAGAAACAAAGGAATGAGCGAACCAGCAAAAGACGAAGCCATGAGCGGCTGGCCCGACCCCGACAAGCCTGGTGTGCCGCTGAACTCTGATCGGCATGGATGGCATTGGCTTCTTCAGCCAGTAACGGAAAGGCCGTGGATCATCGCATGGAATCCTGACTGGAATTATTGGGGTGCCTTCCCTGGCATATCGCCAAATGATATGGGCCACCCAAAACTCAGAGGATACAAATACCTCGGCCCAGTCCTAACCCCAGCCGAAGCTGACGCCCTCCGCGCCGAGAACGCGCGGCTGCGGGAGGCGCTGACTTGGTATGTAAACCATGGCGCATGGCCGGTTGAACTGGTGCGTGATGGCGGCGAAACCGCCCGCGAAGCCCTCGCCGGGGAGGTGAAGCCGTGAAAGCCAAGCGCGTGCGGTGGTCGCCGGAAATCGTCGGCAGCTTGCATACGGGCGGCATTCCATGGACCGCCGAGGAAAACAAACGCCTGTTTGACATGCTGCAAGAAGAATGCAGCCTGCGAGAAATCTCGACCAAACTCAACCGCAGCTATGTCAGCGTCAAAGACAAGGTAAACCGCCTTTCCCGGTCCGGCGAAAACGCCAGGCAACCCTCAACCCAGAAACGAAGGATAGCCCGCGACATAAAGGAAAAGGCCGGTAAAGCCAGCGTGAAGTGCCTAAAGTGCCTAAATTTGTTCGATAGCTATGACCCACGACGCAACCGCATCTGTGCACGGTGCAAAGGAAATGAGGACTGGAAATGAACGAAAACGTGAAGCTAATGGTCGCCACGCCTATGTATGGTGGCATGTGTGTGGGCTGGTATAACCAATCCATGATGGCGCTCGCCAATACCGTGAAGATGCGCGGCTGGGAGTTCCAGTCCGTATGCCAATTTAACGAAAGCCTCATCCAGCGCGCCCGCAACGCGCTCACCAAGGCGTTCCTCAAGACCGATTGCACCCATCTGCTGTTCATTGATGCAGATATCAAGTTTGACCCCATGCACATTATCGCCATGGTGGAAGCAGACATCGACCTCCTCGCCGGCATCTATCCCAAGAAGGAAATCAACTGGCATAGCGTGGCCGAGGCCGTTCACCGCGGCGTGCCGGTTGACCAACTCAAGCACTACACCGGCACCTTCGTTGTGAACCTCCTAGACGGGGCTAGCAGCGCCACCATCCCCAGCCACCTACCCCTAGAGGTGCTGAACGCCGGCACCGGCTGTATGCTCATCAAACGGCGTGTGTTTGAGGTGCTGGAACCCATCACCGACAGCTATATGAATGACGTGACGGACCTGTCAGGCATCCTACAGCCAGAACCAATCCACGCATTCTTTGATGTCACAATCTGCCCCGACAGTGACCGCCTGCTGAGCGAGGATTACCATTTCTGCCAAGCCTGGCGGCGTGCTGGCGGCAAAGTCTATGTGGCACCTTGGGTGGTGCTGTCCCACATCGGCACCTACGAGTTTGAAGGTCGCCTGCTTCCGGAGGAAGAAAATGCCTGAGTTCACTCAAGATTGGTTTAGCCACAACATCCCCGGCCTTGAGCAGATGATGCGGCTTTTGGAAGGCTCCAAGTTTCGGTTTCTAGAAATCGGTGCTTTTGAAGGCCGCTCCACGCTCTGGTTCCATGAGCAGCTTAACAAGAAAGGCCCTTATACCCTTGACGTGATCGACACATGGGGCGGAAGCGAGGAACACGCCGGCATGGACTTCACAGCGGTTAAGCGCCGCTTTGACGATAACGTCATGGGCAAGCCGGGCATCAAACCCTTTGTGGGCGGGCTGTTCGACTTCGTGGCCAAGGGCGGCGTGCTGCAATACGATTTCATCTATATCGACGGCAGCCACCAAGCGCCGCACGTTCTAGCGGATGCCTGCATGGCCTGGCCGCTGCTCAAGCAGCACGGCATTATGGTGTTTGATGACTATCTTTGGGGCTTTAACGAAGCGCCCACCCACACGCCCAAAATGGCCGTGGATGCCTTCATCGCCTGCTACCGCGAACAACTAGAGGTAGTCATGGCAGGCTACCAGATGGGCATTAGGAAACTGTAATCTGGAAAACCGATTTTTCTTGTGGCGGGGGAAGGTTTTTCATTCCCCCTGTGGCATAAGCAATCCACCCAAGTGCATATACAAACCATGCACCATGGCCGATGAGGCCGGTATGCTCGCATAACCAAACTGCTTGTGAGTTTCATACACGATCAAGATGCACACTGGGTCACGCGCCAGCACCTCTTCCAATGCGTCCCTAGCGTGCTGTGCCAGCTTCGCATCATCGGGGTCTATGGTAGCCACCTTCACTCCGAACGGCCCGCCTGCACCCTCACACGCGGTTTCCCGGCTATCTCTTCGCCGCGCCACCAAGCCACACCACTGATAATCTCACAAAGCTCTGGCGGCATCAGCACCCCGTTCCTAAAAGTCAACACGGCAAACCCAGGAGCCCAGAACCGCGTGTTACCCTGCATGTAGGCAAAACACGCCCAAGCAGGGTCCGCAAGCATCCCAGTCTGCACACCGTACCGCCGCCCCCTCATGTCCATCATCGGTTTATACTCAAGGCAATGCGTATCACCCGACACAAACGACACACCCGACTTGAGTGCATTGTTCCAAGCCGCGTGAATACCGCCATGATACCTGTGCATGACAACCACGTCATTGATGTCCAGCCGGTGGCACATCCGCCAATCGGAAAAATGACCGGCAAAATCAAAGCCAGACACGCCCTCAAACATAGCGTTGTTCAATGCTAGATATTTATCAAATCGATCATCGTGATTGCCGCGCACCCACCACCTGGCAGCCCGCGGAGCCAACCCCATAATGTCATCCAAATGCTTTTTAGCAGCCTCTAACTCGTCCTGTACCTTAATGCGTTTATGCCAGCCCAACGGGTCATGCCGGCTAGGCTCGCCCATGTCCAAAAGGTCGCCTACGCTGAGCAAAATGTCGGGTTTGACCTGTGGTATGACCTTTAGCAGCGCCTCATGAGCCAAACTGCGAGGTTGGTGTATGCTGGTCCAGTGCGCATCGCTAAAGGCCACAACCACAGCATTAAGATGAGTGATTTTCTCAGTCAAATCCGATTTCGGCGGATTCTCTGGATCGTATGCAATCGCCTCTTTGTGCAGTTTGCGTACATCGGCTTTTCTGAATTTTGAAATGGCCGCATCGTAATGATTCTGCGCCGTTGCAACCGCCATGGGCGGAATGAACGATCTAGCGGCTTTGCTAACAGAGCCGTGAACGCCTACTAGATTGTAAACAAGCTCAACATCTTCCCATTTGTACCCGGCTTGGGCCATATGAACCCCCAAAGCGCGTCATCGTCGCGCAGTGCGCTTGCTCTTTCGGAACGCTTTAGCCGTAGGAGCACCTTTGCTTCCAGGCTTCCTCATACGTTCACCGCTACCTTGCGCAATTCGCCGTCTTTTTGCGTGAATGTTTGAATACAATCCGGGTTTCATCGGCATTTCCACCTACGCAAAGAAGCCCTAGCCCTAGTGGCCGGCCCTTTAGCCTTCCGCACCACGCCCTTCATGCGCGCACAGAACGAAGCCTTACGCCCCTTCTCGCGCTTGTTCTTAGGGCTAGGCGCTGGGGCTTTCAGGCGGCTGCCTGTGGCCTTGTTGTAGCGCGCCCTACCCTTGGCCGTGAGACCCGCCCCACGGCTGGCTGGCAGCTTCTCACCGCGCCCTACGCTAAGGCTGTCCCCGGCCATCCTAGAAGCCCTCGCCGGGGGTCACATACGCAATGCCGGTGCCGCTGGCAGCAATAACCGACACATAAAACACTGGGGTGGCATTACCCGGCACACGCGGAGCCGTCAAAACTATTGTGGCGTTGTTGTGCAGCACCATGCCGTAAGAGGGCGTGCCAGCCACCGGGATCACCACGTTAGAATTGGAAGCCGTGCCGCAACGGAAGAAGATTTCATTGGCTGTGCCGTTGTGAATGCGCAACTGGCTGCAAGGGCTGTCAGCAATCACCGCCACCGTATTAGCCGTAGTGCTTACGTTGATCCTGACAGTCTTGCCCATCTCTTGGAAAGGGATGTTATTAGCCATTAGTAAATCTTCTTGCCAGGCTTGGTGGTGGGGCTGTCTTTGGTGTTGGTGGGGTTGTCACCAAAAGCCCAGATGCTCTGAAAGCCCCCCTTGGGAAGCTCACCAGACCTAAAAGTGGGCCTACCGTCCTGGCTGCCATCGCGCGGCAACTGCGGGCGGTAAGCCTCCGCAATCTGCTGGTTTTCGTCCTGGCTGCGCTTGAACTTGACGGGGGTGCCGCTGTTCTTACCCGCGATCGGTTTCATCATAGGATTTCCTTTGGCCTTTCAAACTGGGGATGTACACAGCCAGGGCGAAGAACGCCACAAGACCTAGACGCTCGTAACTGGGTTCTATCATGGCCCAGCAGAAAAGCGAGAAAGTCATTAGCATGGCCAGGAGCGAAAAGGCCCGCTCCCCAAGTACCTGAAGCGAAATGCGGATAACCCGAACGGCGTCCATGTGCATGTGTCCCTCTGTCATGAGACATCTTTAACCTTCATCGGTGTCATCGGTCAAGAAACCCACGCCGTACTGGTCGTCCGAAACCTTCTGCTTGATCTTCTCAAGGTTCAGCGCGCGGTCAATCACCCGCATTTTGTCGATCAGGCTGGCTTCCGGGTTGCTCATCACCTCTTTCAGCAGCTTGCTAATGGTAGCCTCTAGATCGGGGTTGATGCCCTTAACGCTCTGCTTGACCATTAGAGACCCCCAAAAATGCGGCGCACAGCTTCAATGCCAATAGCACCGCCTGTAACGCGGTTAAGCAGGCGCGAACCTATTTCTCTTGCCACTTGCCTGCCCACAGCAACGGATTCCTGCCTAGTTGCGTTTTCACCGGCCCGGCTAACCATCCGATCCAACATGCCCAACTCAGCATCGCTAAAAAGCCCCGTTTCTTGCAACTTTTGCCTGTTTCGGGACCAGACATTAGCCATTTGAGTGGGGCTGGCATTCTCAAAAGCGCGAACCGCACTCTCAATAGTGGTTCTGGCACCTTGTAAAGCCTCCCGTGATTGCCGGGTTTCGGCCGCAGAGGTTTCAGCGCCAGTGCGCAGTTGGCCTTGCAGCCTGGTCATGCCCGCAGAGCGCCCTTCATCGGCTGCAAGGCGCTGCGCATACTGGTTTACGCGCCCGCGGAGGCCGGGAATGGCATCCACAAACGCATTGGCGGGGTTATCAAGCCATTCTGTGACTTGCTCGGCAGTCTTGCCCCGCAACATGTCCGAAGTGTGCTGCACGCCCAGCCTACGCACTTGCTGTTCACCCAATAGCTCAGAGGCAAAGCGCACAGAGTCCGCATCGTTGAACACCACACCGCGCAACCGGCTTTGCGGCGTTGTGAACATGCCAGGCGTTGTCTCTCCCGTGGCATACGGGATGTCTTCACGGGTGGTCAGAGCCTCACCCAAGCGCGTCCTGAACAAATTGCGGGGCTGAGACGCTTCGGCATACGCAGCGCGCGGGTAGTTTGCAGCGCCAACCCAATTGCTCAGAGCGTCATCAATCAAAGATGCCGCAGAACCATAATTCTCACGCTGGACGCCCGTATAACCAGTGAAATCCCTATTTGATTCCAACTGCCGAAGCTCTCGCAGTTTGACATCAACCACATTAAAATCTACGGGGCGTTGCTCTGGCATTTCAGCAACACGGGCGGCATTTCTGGACTGCTGCGCCCTGATACGGGCCTGCAAAGGCAATGGGCTGGCAGCCAAATCAGCGTCAAGGTTGTTAGCGTTTGCCGCCTGAGGTGCCGGGCGGGACGGGAACAGTTCGTTTTTAATATCCCGCGCAATTCTAACTTGCTGCTCGGTGGAAGTGCGCAGCGGGCCTTCACCACCCGCGATAATGTCATCCAACTGAGCTTCCAGAGCCTGGCCTTGGGCGCTTTGAGCAAACGGGCGCTCGGCTTGCAACTCGCCAGCCACTCGGCGATATCTGTCAAACGCAGCGCCACCAACGGTCTGTTGCGTTTTTTCAGCTTCCGAAAGCGCGTCAGTACCCAAACGCCGAATTTGCGCATCCACATCCTGCCCAGATGCAATCTGCTGCTGGTTGACAGGTTCAGGCAGTTTCGCCCCCTGCCGCGCGCTTCGCTGCATGGCGGTTGGCTCAACAGGCTGCCGCTCAGGGGCGTTTGCCAGGCGGCGGGTAGCCATTTCACGGCGAAGCTGATTAGAACCTAGCGCGCTTTCTTGGCCTTGTGCCGCCGCCGTAGCCGTTTCGCCGGATTCCCTCACAGCAGTCCGCAACTGCTCGGGTGTGGCTACCGTTGGCGCTGCCGGCCTACCCGCCTTGGTCACGCGCGTAATAGCCGCGGGCAAACCAGTTACAATTTCCGTAATGTCGCCCAGAGAGGAAGCTGCTTGCGGTCCCGCCCCCATGTTTCTGGCTGTTGTTTCCACGCCAGCGCCAGCCAATCCACCAGCCGCGCCAGCACCAGCCCCGGCAAGACGGCCACCAAACCGCACCAAAGGAGCAGCCGCCTGTAAGCCATAACCCGCGGCTTTTACAGGAGCTATGGGCACAGCCGCCAACCCACGCCCAAGCGCAGCCATAGCCTCCGGCGCGGCAAAACCCGTCACCGCACCCGTTACAGTGCGCTCCATAGGGGAAGGGCCACTACGTTGCTGAGATGGCCGTGGCGCGGGAGACGGTGGCTCGCTTTGCACAATTGGGGCGCTATCCCAAGGATTTTCGCTTCCAGATGGCTCTACAATTGGGGCGTTATCCCAAGGATTGCTCATGGTTTGCTCCGCGTTGTGCCATCAGGATGAATAAATCTTGCACCTGATGGTAACGCTTCATAAGCGGCCCGGCCCGCATCATCATTGGTGATTGTAACCGGGGCTGCATTTGGCCTTCCCGGAGCGCGTGATGCCCCAGGCGTAACCGTGCCAGTTCTAGGCGTTGTTGTGGTGCCGCCGCTGCCTACTTGCGGATACCTGTTAAGAAAAGCCTCTGCATCAAAACGATTATCTCTCATGGACGAAAGAATGGAGAAGTTATCGTTGTAATCCCGGCGCGTGTTAGGCCGCAAAGACGGGTCAGGCAAACGGCGGACAGCCTCTTCCGCTCGGCCATGGATAATCTCAAGCAGCGTCGTATCGCGCAAAGCCTGAGAGTAAAACCCAGCCAACGCCCGCTCCAAGAACACTGTTGGCCTACCAGTTGCCTGCGCGTCAGCCAACGCAAGGCTGAACAAAGTTTTGGACAACACCTTGGCTCTAGCGGCCATATCCGAGGAAATAACGCCCTGCTGCACCGCACGATCAATAGCTTGGTTCATTGCCGCTTCACCGCGGACATCATCACCCGGCTGCCCCGTAAACCAATTAGTAATTGAACGTAATGGTCCAGAAGCTGGGTCAGCCGCAACCCTATTTAACGCTACGCCCAATGGGCCAACAGCATCGCGGTATTGCGCAATTAACCTTGCCGCGCCTTCGGACGTTTCAAAAATAGTGTAGGCATCGTTAATGTTTTTGGCGGTAGTTGCCGTATTTGTTGCTCTGCGCAAGATTTGTCTTGTGCGCTCTTGTTGCGCTGGCTCTTGATTGTCAATAATCTCTTGCGCGCGGATGCCAGCATTACGTTCATTCCGTGCCGCCTCTTCTTCAACACGGGCTACTCGACGGCGTTCTTCGGCTGCAACTTGCGCAGCAACAGTGGCTTCACGCTGCGCCGTCGCAGTTGCAAGCCTTACCCGCTCAGCCTCTTTGCGCTGTTCAATTTGCGACATCATCGTTGCCGCGCTCTGCAAAACCTGCAACTCGCCGGCAAGGCCAGCACGCTCCCCTGCAAGCCTCGGCAAATCAGCACCAAGCCTGACAGCATCAAGCCGGAAATTGCGCTGTGCGGCTTCCATGTCAGTCTGCGCCAACCGCTGCGCCCGAGAAAACGCTTCTTGCAATTGCGTGTTTTGCGCTTGAACTTGGCGCACACCAGTTTCAAAATTCTGGCGTTCCCGCTGGTATAGGTCCATTCGACCTTGGCGGTAGCCGTTCATCATGCCGGTCATAGACTGCACGGCCATAAGAGCGCCCTGCTTACCTCTGCCGCCCAACGTAGACCCGGCCAAAATCAACAAACTGGCAAGCATCCCAATGTCGCGTGAGGTTTCTTGAGTAGGCACAAACTCAGGGATCGGCCGCATCCGCTGGTCTAGATTTTGCGTAAGCTGGCGCTGAGTGTCCGCAAAAGCCCTGGAAGTATCGCGCTCGCCCTCGGCCACACGCTCCCGCTGCCGCTGTTCAACACCGGCAACGCCAGCCGCATTTTCGCCCGCCCGCCTATTAAGCTCGCGCTGCTGGCTCAAAATGCTTTGCATGCCAGCCGGCAAGCCGCTCAGAGGGTTAGACGCAGGCGGCGCACCACCCGCGGCAGCCGGTTCTGCATCTTTGGCGTTCACGCTAGGCGACGGCACATTGATAGAAGTCGCAAACCGTCCTGTAGCGGGCGGCAAGCCTTCCGTATAAGCGCCGCCCTCACTAGCCGCTTTAGGCTCACGGAACCCGCCAGGCGCTTCTTGAACGCCAGACCGCCGCCTACTCATAGCCAACAAAGCCGCCTGCTGCTGCTCAGCCGGCAAACTCAGAATGGCATCACGCTCTGCTGCCAAATCAGCGTTGCGGCCATACATATTGTCAGGGGTTGGCATTAGGCGCTCCTCGTTGTCGTAGTGGTTGTGTTGCCAGTACCACCGCCCAAGAAATTGCCAATTGAATTCCAGAAACCAGACATAGCTTGACGTGAAGCAGCGTCACCAGCCAGCGTGGTTTTGATTGCTTCCAACATAAAATTGTTGGTGACCCCAGAAGAACGCAAAGCCGCATCAATGCCAGCAATATAAAGAGCGTTGGCCGAATTGCTGGCCGCCAGACCCGTTGAAACGGCATTTGTTGACAACGTATCGCCATATCGGTATGCGCTAAGCCCTTGTAATAAAGCGTTATTGCTAAGGGCATCCGCGTACCTTTGCGCTTCCGCTCCGGCCGAAACACCCGATCTAGATATAGAATCAGCGATATTGCCTTGGGCCAAACCAGTTCTGGCGGCGTTGGCCGACGCAGAACTACCCAGGTTACCTTGGTTTAAAGATGTATCAACACCCTTGCCAAAAATGGCGTTGGAGACGTTGAATTGATTAAGACCGGTTTGCGCACCAGTAACACCAATTCTATCAGCGTTCATGTTTTGAGAGGTGGCAGTATCAATACCGCGTGATGCTAGGGCATCTCCAATTTGAGAAGTGGTAAGACCTTGCTTAAACTGTTCGCCCAACAATTGTCCACGCAACGCTTCAAGTAGGTTTGTTGATTGCGCCGCCGCCACACCACCGCGATTAATGCCCTGCTGCGCTAGCTTAGCTTCCGCCGCTTGGAGAGCCTGCGCCGATGCCGGCGTCAAACCACCCGTAAGGCCCATTTGTGTTATTTCACGGCCCATAGTCTGGTAAGGACTGGCAAGGGCATTGTATTGGCTTTGGGAAAGAGCCGCCCTAGCTCTGGAATCCGACACAATAGCATCAAATAGCGCCTGTGTGGTTACGCCCTGCTGTCGAGCGGCAGTTGCTAATGCGTTGTATTGAGCTTTAGCATCAGTGCCTGATGCAGCAATTGACTTAGCTATTGATTCTAATTTGGTTTCGGTTGTAGTTCCTCTTGCCGCTGCGGTAGCCGCAATAGTATCTATTTGCTTTTGAATATCAGGAGCGCGGGCCGCCGCATTAGCCGCGGTTGCATTCAAATTAGTTCCTGCTGCTGCCGCTCGCGCGTTTGCACCTGCGGCAAGGGTATTGATGTCGGCTTTTGCTTCGTCCGCTCGGTTTTGCTGTACGTTGCCTAGATTGGCTAAATTGGTTGCAGCTACATTGCCAGCGGCCGCGGCATTTCCAGCCAATCCTTGAATTTGAGTGGCCGCATTATTGGCGGCAGTCCTTGATGAATTGGCAGCCGCAAGACCCGCTGCGCCAGCGCCACCGGCAGCCAAAAGCCGCGCCAAACCAGCAGCGTTTGCGCCGCCGCCAAGCAAGCCACCTAAACCGCCGCTACCAAACAATTGCCCCAAGAAAGAGTTTCTTGAGTCGTATTCATCCCTTGCCGCGGTTGCTTCGGGCGTATCTGGATCAGGAGGAAGGATAGGATTGCCTTGAGAATCCAGAAGGCTTGGGTCCACAGCCTCGGGAGATGCCGCCCCGCCCTGCCCTATCGCAGCAATATCCGCTTCACGGCGAGCATCTTGCGCTTGCTGTTCAGGGCTTAATTCGGTGGCCGAAAGAAGGTTTACGTTAGGGTCTTCGGCAGCAGGCTGTTCACCGCCAGGCACACTTTCTTCCGCAAACTCATACGAACCCGTTGCGTCTTGCGCAGAACTAGGCTGTTCATATGAACCAGACGCGTCTTGGCCGCCGCCTTCATTGGGATCATAATATTCATAGACGTAGTTTATCTCTGGCTGGCCGTAATCCCCGCCACCATAATCCCCGCCACCATAATCTCCGCCACCATAATCTCCGCCAAAATCATAGTCTCCGCCATAATCATAAAAATCATCCTCAAACTCAGGCAAACCCGTTTTTGGATTAATGCTGCCTCGCCCACCGCGGCGCTTTAGCAGCTTGGCTTCTTGCGGCGTAATGTGCGCCAACACCGTATCGCGCCCACGACCTTTCTTCCGCAGCATTTGCGCCAATTGACGCAAATCTACGTCAGCCAAAGAGTCAGTGCGCAAAGCGCGAGCTAATTTAGCCATAATATGATCCCAATGGGTCTGTTCGCCTCAGAGAAGACCTATTCCAAGGCGACGGTTGAGACGTGCTAGGTTCAGTATTGTCAGCATATTGAGATTCATCGGAATTTCCGTCAATCGGAGAACTATAACCCGGATCACTCGGAGATGAAAGCAAACTGGCAAGCGTTGACGTACTCAGGGTGCTGGGCGTGCTTGAGCCAACCGTGCCGCCCGATATACCTCCCGTATTGTAAACGCCACCACCATAGTTTCCGCTGTTATTGATAACCCCGCTATTGGAATTAAGAACATTACTTAGTAAATTTGATCCGCTTGAAGAACTTGGAGAGCTTAGGGAGCCTGAAGAGCTTGGGGAGCTTCTATCACTAGTTGAGCCGCCCGTGTTGCTGAAATTACCCGCATCACTAAAACTATCAGAACCGCTAAATTCACCGCGACCACCGCTTGAACTCAAAAGAGCACTCAAGCCGCTAGAGCTTAATGCGCCACCAGTAGACGTGTTAGTGGGCGCTGATGTTGCAGACGTGCGTCTGCTTGGGGTTCCAAGCGATGAAGAGGCCGGCTGGCTGTTTGTTGATGTTGTAGGGTATGGAACCCTGACAACAACGGTCTGTGGCGTGCGAACTCTTGAAGATGTCCTAGTTCGATCCGGCGCATCAGGCGCAAGAGCTTGGCCGACTAGGGTACTAGCAACAGAGCCACCCAATGATCCAACGGTGTTGCCCAGACCAAGTGCGTCACTCAATAGGTAGTTGGCAGCACCACTAGCGCCGCCTGTAGCAAGGCCACGCAGAGCCGCGCCGCCTATGTCGCCACCACTAGCCGCCGCCCTAGCCGCGCCGCTGGCACCGCTTCCAAGCGCGCTAGAAAGGGTGCCCTTGAGGCCAGCCTCAATTCCCTCTTTGCCAAGCCCGGCAGCGGTCAGCAATTCCTTTGAGCCGTAGCCGACCAGGCTACCTACAGCACCGCCTAGAGCGCCCAAGCCGGGATCACTGCCGGTAAGCGCAGAGGTCAACGAACCGCGGCCAGCACCTACCAAAGCCGTAGAACCCAACTTGGCAGCAAGAGGATTAATGCCAGCGTCTTTTGCCGCAATGGTCAGCGGGCTGCTAATGTCAGTGAAAGCGCCAACGCTCTCAACCACACCGCTGATTGCGTTGTAAACCGATGTAGCGCCGTCGATAATGGACGAGAATATCGAGGGAGCAGCAACCTCGGCAGCCCCAGCAGCGCCACCCGCCGCCGCGCTTACGCCCGTTTCAATTGCCGCCACCGCGGGCGCAGCTTCCGCCAACGCCGCAGTAGCCACACCCGCCTCAATTGCGCCCTCTGCTACCGCGGCAGCAACAGCGCCCTCCAATCCACCAGCACCCGCGCCTATAGCCGCACCTTCTGCCGCCGCAAGAGCCGGACCAAAAAACCCTAGCGCCGTACCCGCCGTAAGCACCACTGCCACAGCCGCAACAATGCCGGCAATAATGTTGAACGTGCCTTTAGAGTCGCGCTGAGCTTTCCTTGCCGTTCCAAGGTCTTGCTGTCTTTGCCACTCTTCGCCAGCAGGGCTACGCCGGAAATTGTCGTCTGCCAACTGCCGCTGATCGGCCAAATACCCACTGTATTGCGCGGTATTGTAATTATACGCATCCCGGCCCGCCGTCCTTTCTTGGTTAACGTAGTTTGCATACTCATTAGGAGAGGTTAGATATTCAAATTGCCCAGTGTCGGCATTGGTGCCTGTAATAATTTGATCGGTTGAAGGATTTCCTTGAAAAATGCCAGGCTGGCCGCCGCCCTCATAAACACCTGACTCGCTCATGACAGCGCCACCTCCAAGATATAGACGGGTGCCATGCTGCCCCCGACATACTTCATCTGGGTGGTCACATTAGGCTTCACGCCGCCACGCTCCAGACCGGACTGGATTATACGCATAATCGCCGGCTGCATGGCATACGAATAAAACTTCTGGATGCCCATAGCCCGCAGCGCGTTAGGTAACACCGCCAGGCGCTGCATAACCTCCTGCAACCCCTCCGCAGTGTACATATGCACCTCCGCTTCCGTCTTTGGCAGCCAACGCCCGTCCGAAGTGATGCGCGTACTTGTGAAAACCGTGTCCCCAATGCGAGATAGCGTTAACACCTTAGCCTTAACCAAAGCGCCAATGTGAATTAATGCCTTTTCGGTTTCTTTTGGAGACCCGGTTTCAGCGTTCATGCCCTTCCGCAAAATCTGGGTGGTGGTTATCTGCTGAGAAGGCATCAGGAAAGCCCCAACTCAGCCGCGATCTGCTCATGGATCGTCAAGTGCGTGGCAAGCCAATCGTAGAACGACGTCTCGTTATTCCAGTCCGCATCCAGCATATTAAACGGGTTTTGCAGGCCCAAAAGGCTCGCAAATTGCTGGTGTTCGACCTGGTGAGCCTGCAACCAGTCGTCCAAATTCTCAATATCGGCGTCCCCAAGCGGGTATGCCGGCACTTGGATGCCCTGATCGAAGAAAACCTGGCGAAAAGTCTGGTGCTGCACAGCATTTACGAACAGGAACTCGCCTAGGCTGTCCTTGTCCCCGAATTTGACGATGCTAAGCGTGCTAAAGTCCACTAGAAGCTCCCGGCTGTACCGTTTCGCCCAAAAGTGTTGCTAATCACGATCCAGTTAGCACCATCTGCCTGTACCGATATAGCATCATATTGCAGGCTTAGAGCGCGCGTGGTGGCACCATCAATGGTTTGAGAGGATGTGGTAGCCACAGTGACCACATTAGCCGTGCTGTCCATCTTTTTGATGACATACACCTTGCCCGTAATGCCCACCGAGGTAGGCAGCGTAATAGACAAAGCGCCTGTGCTGGCATTTGCCGCCACCGTGTAGTCCGTAGCCGTAACCGTGTAGCCCGCAGTCTTTGCAACGTATGCAAACGCAGCACCTGTGATGGTCACATTGGTCACAGTGAGGTTGCCTACGCTGCTCGTAGTGCTGCCTAGTGTGATTGTAGCGTTGCCCAGCGTGGCCGTGCTGTTAGTCAAGGCGCTGTTAGGCAAACCGCTAATGGTCACGTTAGACGCAGCCGTTAGACGCCCCTGCGCATCCACCGTAAACGATCCAACGGTCGTAGCATTGCCATAAGAGCCAGCCGTTACAGCCGTGTTAGCTAGGCTAATCGTGCCCGTGCTGGTGATAGGACCGCCCGTTAAGCCAGTGCCTGTGGCGACATTGGTAACAGTACCGTTACTGCCGCCACCACCACCACCGCTTAATGTACTGACCGTTTTGAGCATACATCACATCCCGTCCCCAGGGGTTACATACACCGCCGCAGTACCGGAACTTGTGATCCCCGTAAAATAAGCGTTAGGCACAAAAGTCAAAATCTCGTCAGTACCCGGCAGCAACGGTAACGCAGGCTGAGAAGCCGATACCACTACCGCGGTGTTAGCCGCATCCGCGCTGGTAGCGCCATAACCCAAAAACACTACCACATTGCCGCTGTTAATAAGACGATATTGGTTTCCACCAAGCGTCGTACTCGCAGCCTGCACTGGCGTGGGTGCCGTGGAAGCAGCAGTAAACACAACCGTGTTACCCAGCTTGGTGAAAGCCTGAACGCCCATTTACCGGCGCCTCTTGTCTGCAAGGGACCAAACAATGCCGCCTAGGGTGGTAGTAGCGCCAATGGCAGCATCAACGGTGTCAGCGTCAGCGTAGCCTTTAGCAACGAAAACGCCGCCAGCCAGAGTAAGAAGATGGCGAAAAATGCCAAGCCACATATCGTTCGTCATGTCAGCCTCCTATTTGTCTGCTTTACGGTCTAGTTTGTCGAATATCTGCTTCACCATATCCTTTATCTCAAGGATGTCTTGGCGATAATCGTCCTTAGAAACATAGTTGACGTGCAAATCACGCTCCATGTCCCGAATGTCAGCCTCTAGGGAGCGCACAGCGTCCCAAATAACCTTCACAATCCAGCCAATGGCTGCCCCTGCTATTGCCACGGCTATGTTGTAAAGGTTCTGGTCCATCTTACGTCCCCGGCTGCACAGGCCAGACAATAATTGAAGGGAAACCCGGCTGATCTGGCACGTCCCGCAATTCCTGCCGATAAACAGCCCAAACAAGATTATCTACCGGCGCATCAGCCACTTGCGTCCAATCGCATCCAGCCAGTAAAGCGTTGCGCTTTTCGCGCGCCGCAGTAGCAAGGCGGTCATTCTCGCCAGCAGCCCACGCCGCCTCTTGGGCGTCCCACTCAGCTTCTTCTTCTGGCGTAAAAGGTATGTTGCCTTCAGCCGTTGCGTGAAATCTTGCCATGTCTGCCTCAGCTATTCTTGATGCCGTAAAGGCGGAAAGTGCCGCTAAGATTGCCAGTAGCTGCAAAAATTCTAACCCCCGTTACAGCGGGAGTATCTGGATAAGTTGCAGTGGTAATAAAATTACCGAGGTTATTTACGCTCCACGACTGTCCTACAATATTAACTGTTTTATATAATGATGTAGAAGACGCATTATAAACATAGAAAATAAAATTATGTGCCCGATTAGCTTGATTTGTGCTTTGCGGCACAATTTGAATTGAATCTCCTATAGTATCACCTTGCCCAATTGGGCTTGTAGAAGTGGCGTTGTTAAAAATAGTGGCATACATATATATAGTTGATGATGAATAGGAGCCGCTAACTTTAAATCGCATTTGTGGTCTTGAATTACTAATGGTTGATACGGCGCTAGCTACGATGGCGTAATTATCGTAAGTGCTATCAAACGTAGTCTCAATATCCGCCGTCGCTACGTTTGACGCACTAACAGTAGAAAGATAAATCCAACTACCAGTACCACCACCACCGCCAGCGGCTGCACTCGCCCAAGTTGTTCCGTCACTAGTCAGCACATTTCCTGACGTACCCGGCGCAACAACCTTAACTACGCTTGTGCCATTACCCAACACTACGTTGTTAGCTGCGATGGTAATGGCGCCAGTACCACCGTTGGCTACTGACAGCGCGGTGGTTAAGGTTGTAATGTTGCCGCCCGTAATGGACACGTTGGCTAAGCTGTTCGTGCCATTGCCAATGCCGTTAATGCCGTTCACCACGGTCGTAAAATTGTTATCCAATTGCGACAGCGGAATGGCCGATGTAGCACCGGCAAACGTATTGGGGATTGTAACAGGAAGTGCCATCAGAACCTCGCTCTCAGTTCATATTCAAGCTCAAGAGTGTTCAACGTAAACAAAGCGTTAGACGCCGTAATCGTCAAACCTAGGTACTTGCCGTACTGCTGAGCATCGCTCTTGTAAAGCGTGTACCCGTTGTTAAACCAAGGTATAACGGTGTTGCTGCTGTTTGTCCACGCAATCGTCGTTCCAACGCTGTTGAACCAAAAATTGTCCGTAACATCAATGTCAACGGTATTAGATTTTATCTCGCTATCAATCGTAACGCCAAACGTGCCAATCGTTGTGTTTGTAACCTCAATAGCTGCTTTGAGTGCCTGCTTATCCCTAATCGGGTCGTTCATAGGCCATAGCGCGCTTCGGATCAACACGTTAGCGCCAACGGTGCTGCTGTTGTACAGCCTGAAAAGACCCGTGCTGCTGGTGCCATACAAGCTAATGACTCCGCTTGCCGGAATGCTGGTCACATACGTCAACGCGCCTTGCGACGTAAAGAACCACCGCTTGTCAAAGAACACAGCTTGGATTTGCCGAGCGCTGGAAAACGGATCGTTGTAGGTAAACGACCAAGCCGCGCACAGGATGTTGTTTATCAGCACCTGGCCACCCGTCACCGGCTGCGTAAAGTCAATCAGCGGGAAGATGGCATCTAACTCGTTGCTCAGCTTGGTTGTGGTGCTGCCCACCAGCGCGTAAACGCCGTAGTCGTTCATAAACAGCACAGAGCGGAAATACGGGAAGATGGTCATCTCCCGCTTGCTGCCCACCGAGGCCGTAACGTTGGTGTTCGTAAAGATCGTGGTGCCGTTCGTTTGTACACGAACATCCGAAAACACGTTGATGCTGCTATCGCCAAAAATGTACAGGAAATTGTTGGCCGAGAGCATCGCCGTGATGTTGTTGTGCAGCGTCTCGTCTTGGATGTTGATGTTGCCGGCGCTCACGCTCACAAAATCGTTGTAGCTGCCCGCCGCCGAGTAGTAGACCGAACGCCCCTGCGCCACCCACACACGTCCAGAAAACGTGCTTACAGCCTGGCTGTTATCCGTGGTTGCTACAGCCGTTGCAATCGCAGCGCCCGTGCTAAACGCAATGGTAGGCGGCGAGGTGTAGTTGATGCCGTTGTTGCTAAAAATCAAACTGACAACCGCGTTGCCCGACACAATAGCCGTGGCCGCAGCGTTAGTGCCTCCACCGCCCGTTATGGTGACCGTAGGGGCCGCTGCATAACCAGTGCCACCACTCAACACATAAGCGCCCACCGTGCCCTTGGCAAAGCTCAGTGTGCTTACCACAGCGTTTGCGCCAGTGCCGCCACCACCCGTAAACGTAACCGTAGGAGGCGAGGTATAACCCGTTCCAGCCTCAGTGAACAAAAGCCCACTTACGCCGTTGGCCGTCATTACCGCTTGAGCAACCGCTTGAATGCCGCCAGTTTCGTTGGGAGCACTAATAGCAACCGATGGAGGAGACGTATAACCAGTACCTCGGTCAACCATTCCATAAGCGGAAATTGAACCAATAGATACTACGTTAGTGCCATCCCAATTAAACAGCCCTTTCACAGTATCTAAAATTAAAATTCGATCAGTTTTCCACTGCGCAATACGAACGCCGGAAGCCGAAAATTTAGCCGCGGCAGCAACCGTGCCCGTAGCGCCCGTGTCCACCCGATAATACTGAGCGCCACCGTTGGTGAAAAACGCTATGATGTAATCAACGTTCTTGATGTTGCAGCTATAGCAAGCAGACGGCGTGCCAGACCAAGTGAATAGGTTGGCGCTCTGCGCGCCCAACGTTTTGAGGTTGCCAAACCCAATGGGCTGCACATTCTCAAGCCAAGCAAATTGGTCGCTATCAATGGCCGTGCGGTTAGCTTGGGTATTTACACCCTTGAAGTTCTTAACAACCTGATAGGATTTTTTCTGCTCTGCTGCGGCCATATTAATACGGAGAGCTATAAGGGTCAGGCATCCGGCGAGTAAACGAAGTGTTAATCACCGACAAAGCCTTGGCCTTGTATTGGTTGAGGAATATCTCAGACTCGCCGTAAGACTGCTCTTTGAACTTTGCCAAATGGCAGGCGTAGTACGGCACAGGGTCCGTCCATGGGCTGATAATCGGGTCCGTTGCTGTGCTAGTGGTCAGCGCCGTGGGCAGGATGATGGTGTCCAACTCCATTTGGTACACCTGATCCGGCACCGGCCCTAGGTAAAACGACTGCTGCCCAAAGATAGAGAACGCAATCGGCCGGCCATAGTAATTCTGCCAGAACCGCAACTCAGAGTTGAACTGGGTCCAAGGCATGTAGCGCAACGGTATGCGCGTGTTACCCCAGATTAAATTGATGTTGAGAATGTCCAGCGTTTGGATGCCGCTAGGCAAATCGCTAAACGGATAGACTTCTTGGTTTGCTACGGTGTCTTCTGTTTGAATAGTGCGCAGACAACCAGTATCGCGCACCAGCCGCTCGCGGCCAGAGTTAATGTAATCGGTTAATTCGTCATCGGTCCAGAAGTTGGCGTTAGCATCATGCAGAAGCCTGCGGCATTGCGTGATGTAACTTGAAAGCGTTGCCATCTAAACTCCACCTCATGATACAAGCGCAACAACCTTTGGCCGTTCTTCGCGCGGTTCCTCAGTGGCAATAACAAATCGATCTAGCCGCTTTAAGGCGGCAGGAACGTCATTAGACGTTACCGCCCACCCTAGCCTAGCAAGCACGGGTACGCGATCAGCCAATCCGTACCCAAAGACGTGCCGCGCAACCTCCAAAGGTACGTTGACGGATTTGCCGGCTGGGAACGTGTACTTGTCCCCATGCCACATATCCTCAAACGTCTCTTTGGTTGCGTTAGTCACCCACACTTCGCTCATAGCGAAACAATGTCGCCATAAACGGAAATGTTCACCGCTGAGTTGGCCACAGCCGTACCCACCTTCAAAAACAGCACAGGTGCCGTGTAAGCGGTAGTGGCCGCGCCAGAAGCAAGCGTCAAATCCTGCCAGGTGTTGGCAGCGGTCACGTTGCCCAGCGTTTGACCGCCAGAAGTCGTGACAGCGTTGGAGGTGTTGCCATCGTTAGACGTAAACACCACCACGTTAGCGGTCGCAATATTCGGTACCGAACCACCCGCCGTGTTAGACGGGTTAGTCACGGTAATGCGCCGAATGATATACGAGCCGTTGCCAAACGGGCTGCCAATGCCGCCGTTCAAAACGGGAAGGCTAACCACGGCGTTGCCCGTGCTGGCAAGTGTTTGTCCGGAAACAAACGCCATCCGGTAATTGCCGAACGAGTCCTGAAAGTCGTTACCAACGTATTGTGGGGACGCCATGGGTTGCCTCCTTTACCAAGCCGTACCGGAACCGCTGGTCACGTTGCCACCGCCGTTCACGGTCAGCAGCGTAACGCTCTGAGTACCCGTAACGGCGTTGGCGCGCACGTTGAAGCCGTCCGAAATCAGCACACCGCCGACATTGTTCGCAATCAACGTGGTCCAGCTATTTGCCGTACCCGTGTAGTTGTTGACTTCAATGGTGACGTTAGCCGTGGGCAACAGCAGATAAGTGCCAGCCGGAACAAACTGAGAGTTTGTCATCGCGGTGGCGTTGCCAGCACCGACGCTGGAAATGGTCACAGGCTGCAAATACGCGGCCGGCGTGTTAGCCGAGGCATTTGCAACGATGATCTTGTTTAGACCGAGAGCCATTGTTCTGCCTCCTTAGATCGTTAGAGCGTTATAGCCAGTAACCTTGGTCATGGCGCGAGGCTTGGTGTTCACCAACTCCGCAATCATGAGCACGGCACCGACATAACCAATCTGCCAGTTAGGCAGGGTGGACTCAAAGCCCGTGAACACAAACGAACCCTGATCGTGGATGTACAACGACAGGTAGTTGGTGTTCAGGAAGTACATGGTGCCTTCGGGGCAGTACGGATCGGGATAGATCGGCACACCGGCAACCATGAGCGCGCGGAACGCAGCCTGCGGGCCATTGGCATCGCCGTCAAAGCCGGAACCCGGCGTAATGACGTACTGCTCCTGACCAACGTAATCCTGCGCCAACAGGGTCCAAGTGCCAAAGCCGCACACGCCGAAAGTCGGCACTTCCGCGCCGTTTTTGACCGTACCGCTAATGTACTGGAGCACGTTCTGACGGGTCGGGTTGACCGAACCAGCCGCGTACACCTTGGAGCGCCACCAGGTATTAACCGAGGTAGAGCGGGCAATGTTGCCGTAGGTGCCCAGCGTGGTACCGTCATCCACCGCGCCCGGCAGACCAATAAACTGCTGGGTGTTGGTGGTGTTGTTGTACAGCGCCGTAGCCATACCATCCATCATGACGTTGGTAGCGTCATTCATGCGCGCTTCGATCAGCGGGATAATTGCGTGATCCTGCTGCACAGCGCCTTCCATACCAAGGAACGGCACCGGGGCGATCATCAGCTTGAGGTTAAACTCAGCGTTGTACGCGCCCTGCTGCACCGCAGGCTGAGTGAACGAACCGGAATAGTCCGACCACTGCGCGTTGATAAACTGGCTGCCCTGCACCGGCACGGTAACGGACGAAACACCGCCCGTGGCCTGCTGGCTGTTTGCAATCAGCGCCGCCATAAGCGGGGTGCTGTTGTAAATTTGGACAACAAGTTTCGGAATGAACGCCCTACGAGTAAGGTAGGTCAGTTCTGTGTACTGCGTGCTCCCCGATGCGGGGAGAATACCACCACCAATTGGCATGTCTTTCTCCTAACTACTGTTGATACCGCATCAGAGACCAATGGGACGGCGCGGGTTGCGCAGTTCCGCAAGAGCCTTGAACGCTTCGTCACGCGCTGCACGTTGCGGATTCTTCCAGTAAGACTGGAGAGTATCGCGCGCTTTGCCGTCCAGCACATTCATGTTGAAGGACGATGCCGTGGGAGCGGCTGCTTCCTTCATCCAGCGGTGGTAATCCGCCGCCGTTTCGTGGTTGGTAATGCCTTTCTCAAGCATCACCTTCTCCACTTCTTGGATTTCATCTTCGCTGCGAATTTTGCCGGCTTTCATCAATTCTTGACGGCGGCGTGAAAGTTCAGCAAGAGCGTCTTTCTCTTGAAGTTTGGCTTCCAGCGTCTGAATGCGAGCTTCAGCAGCGGACGCAACCCGATACATAGACTCGTCAATTTCCAGTTCAGGAATGTTAAGGCCCGGCTGCGCCTTCTTGGTTAACCGCAGAAAATCCTTACGGGTATCTGGGTTTTCAGCCAGCGTGCGAGCCAGACGAGCCAGTTCGTCGCGCGTTTCAAAGCTCAAATCTTCAAGAGAAGCCATATCAGATTACCTTTTTACCGTCGCCGGGAGGCTTAATGGCCATCCGGTTCTTTGAACCCGTAACGGCAGAGTTCTTCAAGCCGCCAAGCTGCGAAAACCGCGGCGTGTTGACAATCTGACCGTTCTGCTGGGTGTTGTCAGTGGGGCGGCGGGGGTTAGAAGCCCCGCGTGGCTTAAAAAGGTCCATTTCAAACTCCTATCGGGGCATTCCCGGAGGCGGACCACCCGCACCCGGCATTGGGGGACGGCCAGGCGGCGGACCACCCGGCATCGGCATACCGCCACCAGGCGGGCCACCAGGCATTCCGCCCGGGGGAGGCATAGGCATACCCGGAGGCGGCGGGGGCGCACCTGGCGGACCACCAGCACCACCCATACCCGGAATAGCCGGCATACCGGCCATAGCTTTCATTTCAGGCGTTGCACCGCCAGCTTGCGGCAGATTTTGCAACAACTGAAGAATTTCGGCGTTCTGAAGCTCGCCAACTTTCTGGCGGCGCGGCCCCATAGCGCCCGTCAAAGAGCGCAGCGCAGATACAAGCCGTTGGCCGTCCGCAGTCTCGCTTCCAATTGCCGGAAGAGATTGCTCAATCAAGTCCATTGCCATGCCGACATTAATTAGCGCGGCTTCGCGCGAACCCATCTTAGGCTCGGGCGTGCTCATGGGAGACGCCATAGGGGGGGACGTAATGCCGCCTTCACCCGGATCAGGCGCTGTCAGTTCCGGTGCTTCTTTTGGGCGCTGGTTTTGCAGCAGCCTCATAACGCTTTCGGACACTTGATGCTCCAAAATAACAATTGCGGGGTAACACCCACGATAATGCAAAGTCAAGCGGGACTATTTTTCTCCTCCGGTCCCGCGCGGAAGTCGCGGATTAACGACTGCTCAAGGCAGTGCGTTAGTTACCGGCGAGCCTTACGACCCTTGCGACGCATGGGAAACCTCCTTTCGTGGTTAGAGTTGCACACACCGCATTAGCGGCAGCCTTTACGGCGACCGCGCTTGACGGACTTGTACATGGTATCACCTCCTTTCCGAACGCGCATCAGCGCGTGGCGCTGCCCTGTTACCGAGGGTGCGAATGGAGGATACCCTGTATTCTATGGAAGGAGAAGGATTACCGCGCGCAATGTCTTTTGCTTGCGCTCGGGGCTGGTCGGATTGGATTTTAAAATCCTGCGCCATCACTTACCCTGCTTGCCTGGTGGCTTGCCCTCGGGAGGCGGGCCTGCCTTTTGTTGAGCGGCTTGCTTCTTCAGCTTGTCTTTCAACATTTGCTTCATAGGCGGATCAAGCAGGTCAATCAAGGATTCTTTGTCGATGGCTTGCGCCTTGAACAAATTGAACGCCAACTGCCGCATATCCTCCATAAAAATGGGGCTGTTGGAGTGCGCGTCAACCTTCACCATAAAGTCCGTGGTGAATTGCTCAGCGATAAACTGATGGCCATGCGCATCCTTAAAGTGCGTAGGGTCATACTTCTGCATCAGCTTGAGATACAACGTCGCCATCTTTTCAAGCGCGTCTTCAATCACCAAAGCCCGCTTCTTAATGCGCGACGACCCAAGCCGCGCCAACTGAGACGCATGGCCCTGTGATCTAACCCCAGACTCGCCGCGGCCAGACAACACGCTAGAAATACCCGACGCTTCGCTGAACATGGCGTCAATAGCGTCAACCTCGCGGAACAAATCAGCCGGCATTTCCGGAGCCATCCGTTCAACCTTGCCTTGTGCCATGTCGTTAGACAGCAGCCCGCCAGCACGGTTCAACGCAAAATTCTTCTCATCCAAAATGCCGGTAAAACCCATTAACGCCGTGGGCGGGTTTACCTGCTTGCTCAACAGGTCAAGGATTTCTGTCATGCGGCGGTTGCGCATCTGCTGCAAGAAAATCAGCTTCTGCACCTCAGATTGCCCCCAGTAATAATCATACTGCGGGTTAGGCGTAATCTGAATAAACGGCAGCTCGCCCTTCATAAAAAGCTGCTCGCCGGGGCGGTCATAGATAATAATATCAGGGTCCGCGATGGTCACGACCTGATAGTCGTTTATCTCATCGTTCCACAGATACAACTCCCGCATTTCAACCGTATCCTCGGCCACCCGCGCGTTCATGCGGTTGTAGCCGTACAGATCGAGATTGACGGTGCCGTAGATCGTGGGATTGGTCTGCGACATCACAATGCGGTTAAGGCCCTCGGGCACATGGCTTACTTGATGCTGCCCCGCGGTAATCCGATCCATAATCGACTTGCGCTTTGGATGCCCATACAGCCGGCGAGCTAGATCAGACTTGGTAATGTGGTAGGTCTGGACCAGCGCCTCTTGGCGGTCTGTGTAAGGCGTATCCTCGCGCAACACGCCAACGCTGCCAGGTTCCACCATGTAGGGGTGAATGGACCCGTTGCGCACAACCAGCTTGATAAACGTGGATGCATAACAAAGCGCCCACGTCATCGCCATGGCAAACACTTGGTCGCCGTTGGAATCCGACCACTTATCGTTCAAAGCGGTGGTCAGCACCTGAACCTTGGTATGCTCGTTTTCAGGCACCGACGCCCCAAGGTTGATGCTAAAGCGCGTGGTGTCCGCGCTAAACAAAAACGCCGTCACTTGGTCAATGTGCGGGTAAATCTTGTTGTAGTGCGCCGGGCTTTCGTCAGGGCCAGCGCCAAACAGATACCAAGACCGCAAACTGCTGTAATCGGCCTTGCGCTCCTCGCGGGACACAAAACACTTCTCCATCAAATCCAGATACAGCGTCTCACGCTCAATCGGGTCTTTTGGAATAATCACGGCTTCACCTGTAGGTTTTCATGATCACCTACATAACTTGCCGTCCGGGGTCCACGCAATTCGCCCGCTTCCTTCGGATTGAAACCCACGCTCTCGCCACGCACCGACTTGATGCCGCCGCCAAGCACTGACTGCATGCTATGCCCCGCACCGCCGCCCCAGATCACGCCAGAGCCTGGCCGCTGCTCAGGAGGCTGCTCTACAGGCGGCGCGTTGTTTCGGGTCAAGTAGCCCTCTTGGTGCTCGCCCTCGCGGGTGCTCTTGATGTTCGTCATGTTAAACTCATTTGCCAGCCCCTTAAGGTTAGCATCGTTCCGCTTGGTCTTATCGGACAAATAGGCCGGCGCTTTCAAAAACGCCACCTTAATGCCGTCCAAGCAACCATGGCTGCACACGGCTTCCCATGATTCAAAAAACCCGTGCTTCGGACATTTGTAGTGCCGCTTAATTGCCATCCAACTGCTCCTTCAAGGTGGGCGTCATATACTGCGCCTGGTTTCTCATACCCACGTTCAGACGGATTTCACCGCCTACCACTTGCAGCCCAACGCTAGGCCGCATGTCCAACTTAGGCTCTCGCCTGTACCTAATTGCCTTTGTGCGGTTGGGGCGCATGTAAACCTCGATCATGCCCGCCTCCCACTCATGGGCAAACTTGCTCAGCGCCGATTGCACCCAGTCTTGCATAGGACGGTTGCCGCGCCTTACCACTTCCTCAAACGTCTTCTTGGAAACGCCGGTAAACTCCACCAGCAAGTCCATACCAATGCCGCGGTCGCTATCCGCCCAAAACCGGCGAAACCACTCAAGCAATTCCTTCTTGGGCCGCAACGCAAACATCAAACACCAAGCCCAATGTTCTTGAGGTACTTGCTCACCACCGTGCGCTCCCGCCCGCGCTCTTCGGCATCCAACTCATCCAACGCCCGGTTGCGCAGCTTGGTCAGGTTCATAGCAATCAACCGCGGTTGCAATTGCTCTGCATACGCCGCCGCTGCCAGCGCAGAGGCAATTACTCGGTCATCCTTGCCACGCCCCGCCGCCGCAATGGTGCCATCCTGACGCGTTACCGTTTTCATCTCATCCAACGTGTCCATGGACCGCACGATCATCATTCCGCGCTCAAAATAATCCTTGAAGTAGTTCAGCATCCGCTCCTTGCTGGCCGAGGTAGTCACCCACCCAATGCTATTGGACAGCCCGCCCAGCGTATCGTTCTTGCGCCAGATGTAGTTCTGCATGTGGCCCAGCACGTTCATCAGGCTGCTGCCGTCCTTGCCGCCCATGGCAACCGCCTGACGCTTCAAATTCCGCAACTCATTGATAACGGCCTGGCCGGGACCATTTACCTCAAGATTGAGAATGCTGTTCTTGTACGCGCCACCTAAATGGCTAATCACCCACGCAAACTGGTAGGTGTTCAACTCGCTCGTAGCAAACTCAGCCACTTGCTCCATGCCGTCCGAATAGCAACGGAACACCTGAATGCAAAAGCGGTCAGCCCAATCACTGCTGCCATAAGCAGGGTCGGCACCAATAACATAATACCCATTGTCTACAGGTTCCTCCCAAATCTGAAGCGTAGCCAACCGCTCCTGAGACTTCATCACCTCAGTGTCCTGAAACAACTGCCCCATCACATAGCGATAGTAATCCGGCTTAATAGCCTTGGCAGCCTTAGCTGCATCCGTGCAACGCGACGTGCTGAAGAACGAAGTGCCCGTCATGATGAACGCATAGTCTTCCGTGGGCGGAAACTCCTGGTACATCAGCGCATCGTCCTTGATGCCCTCAGCCAGCTTCCACCGCCACCAAGCCATCTGCCGGCTGTTAATCTCAAAGCCGTATAGCTTCTTGATGTCCTTGACCCACTCCTTCTCTTCGGGGGTCAGTCTTCCATCCCAATATGTTTTATATACCGCCGTTTCTGGGTCTGCGGTATAGAACTCGTTTCGCCACCAACCGCAAAAGATGGCCCTTTGCGTGCGAGCTTTTTTGGCCGTGACATACATATCATGGAACAGGTTGAAGCCTCGCGCAGTGCTCTCAAACATGTACAAGCGGTCCGGGTTGGTTTCAGCCAGCGAAGCCAGCAACGACGCCAAACCCTCTTCATCGCCCCATGAACTCGTCTCCGTGCCATGCAAATAGGTAATAGCCTTACCGCGTCCCAAGCTGCCCTTAGCCCGCAACCCAGCCACCTGGTAAAACAACCGGCTGCGGTTCTTAAGCAGCAACTGATTGCGGTTATGCCCCTCCATCGGGATTTTGTACTCCCGCGGCAGATGCTCAAAATACATCCCCAAGGTAGACCGGAACATTTCCCGGTTTTCCTCAGTGTCCGTCACAAGCGTTGCACCCAAGCCAGGATGCGTGAACACCCAGTACAAATCCAGCGCCAGGCTGATCGTCGTCACGCCAAGCTGCCGGCCCTTCAAGATCGTGAAAAAATGCACGTCCTCTTCCAGCCCACGCGCAATCTCGTTCATCACATACGTCTGCGTGCCCAACAGCTTGTCCAGCCGCTGCAAGCCCTTCTCCTTCGTCTCAATCTGCAACTGAGAGCAAAATTGATAGAACTTCTTGAGGTCAAACTTCACCGCGTTAGCCCCTAAACTTTATACCAACACATAGCGGCCCTTGAGGTTCTTAACAACCACCCCAGCACGCCGCAGCTTCGTTATCTCTATCGAAACCACATTGCGCCAAGTGCTCGGCACATCCTCACCCCACAACATCTCCGCAATTTCAGCAGCACTCACACCACCCTCAACTCCCAACACACCCTCAATCATCCGGCTGCGCTCACCACCAACCAACCTCCTACGCCTCAACACCCTCACATCACCCTCAGCCCTCGCCTGCCTCACCACACGCATCACCGAACTAATGCTCACATTGCAACGGTTGCATACAACCCTCACAACCGCCCCACTTGCATACAAGTCCAACACTTTATTCATAGTCACCGTGTCCATCAGCCACTCCTTATCATGATAACTACGTTATAACGTATATACACATACCGCAAAAACCAGATTTTTCTTGGGGGGAACAAGGAGAGGGGCACGCTCTCAAGCCAGGCCGAGGCCCATGCGGGGCCACGCGCGTGCGGGTGCGGGCGCTAGGCGCTGGCGTGCGTGCGTGCTTGCGAGCGCTGGCGTGCGAGCGCTGGGGCTCTAACTATTGCAGCATGTCCCGACCCATGTCCCATACCCGATTCTGAGCGGGCTACAGGGCAGTGATGCCGGCCTGCGCTACCACCCTACCAACCCCAATGGCCCATCGGCTTCCAGCGCCCTCAGAATGCCCTATATACGTATATGCGGGGCGGCGTAGAGTGGATGTTATGTCCATCACTGCCATAGCGTTAGCAGTCTTATGACATAGGACATAGACACTAACCTAATTAGGGGGATGATATAACGTAACACGATAACGGCGATGATACGTTATAACGTATATACGTATATACGTAGACACGTAGAAAGGAACGCGCGCGCACGCGTAGCAAGAAACGTGCCATAGACACTCGAGCAAAGATTAACAATGTTTAATAAAATAACGCTTGTCTGCATCCGTCACAAGCGATACACCCGTCACAGGCACAACGCCTAATGAGGGAAAGAGCGAACAATGCTTACACACCTAGTTCTAGAAAGCGGTAACTCCAAAACCGGCCCTATTCCGGTTTCGACATCTAGCAAGGGGACCTGCCCGACATCTTGCCCGCTGTATGCCAAAGGCTGCTACGCTGGGGGCGGGCCGCTTGCCATGCATTGGCGCGCTGTCACCAATGGCCAGCGTGGTGATGAATGGCCGGTGTTTGTCAGCAAGATTGCGGCATTGCCCGATGGTCAACTATGGCGTCACAACCAGGCGGGCGACCTGCCCGGCGCTGATAGCAAGATAGACCGCAAGGCCTTGCTGGCATTGGCGCAGGCTAACACCGGCAAGCGCGGCTTCACGTATACCCACAAGCCTATGAACAAGGCTAACGTGGCAACCGTGATGGCAGTGAATGCAGCGGGCTTCACCATCAATCTGTCAGCAAACACGCTTGCGGATGCTGACAGGCTTGCGGATACAAAAGCCGGCCCCGTGGTGGTGGTGTTAGATGCCGCGGAGGGTGTTCGCCACACTGTCACCACACCGGCCGGCCGTACGGTTGAAACCTGCCCGGCGACCTATCGCGATGATGTGTCATGCGCGACCTGCCAACTATGCCAGCGTGTCGACCGCAAGGTTATCGTGGGCTTTCCGGCCCATGGCGTGAGTAAGAAAGCCGCCGCCGCCGTGGCGCGTGGCGCATAAGGAAAGGACAGAACAATGACACACACGGAAACCCGCAAACAGTTCCGCACCCTGATACAGGCACGTGCGTCGTTTAACCTGGCCGAGAATTATTGGCGGCGCGGTGTCATTGGGGATGCAGCATTTCGCCGGTTTGAGCGCCTATGGGCTTGGTCTACTGCCACTGAGCACCCGTTAACGCGGCACGCCAGCCTAGAGCGCTGGACAAGCCGCCGGGACCGCATCCGCAACGCATTGCGCGCCATTGGCGCATAAGGAATCCGCACAATGACCTACAACACATGGGAAGCGGATTATGATTGCGTTTGCCTGAGCGCATGGGAGCGCTGGACACAAAACGGTCTAGGGCTGGACACGGACGATTGTGACCTAACCATGAAATCGGTGCAGAATGCCGCCACCAATGCCTGGCAAGATGGGATGAACACAAGCGCATGGCTGCACGCCACATTGCAGGCATTGGGGGCCGAACAATGAGCATACTCAAAACCCTGGCCGAGGGGCTGGCATTCCTTGTGCTGCTAGGCGGCACATGCTTTCTAGTGGTGGTGCTATGAGAAACGCCAGCAAACCGCAGCTTCACGCGAAAGACGCGCGCAATAGGCCGGACATTATGGCCGCGGTGCGCGCGGGCTATCAAGATGCGCTGGCCGGTCTAGGCTATCGCGCGGAGTATGAGACAATGAAAGCGTATCAACAGCGCAACTACACAAGCGGCCGGCTTATGGCGCTAGAATTCCTGGCAAGGCACGCGGAGCCTCCCGCCTGGCCGGATAGCGTAAAGCTCCCGCGCCGCTTGGAGCCTATCGCGCAAGATGTGGCGCAGTCTTTTGTCCGGCAGCCGCCCGCGTGATACTCCCCACGCGCAAAATCCTGATAACCGCGGCCGGGCTGGCGATAGCGTCATGCCTGGCCGGTATTTATTTGAGGCTCAGATGATTGAGACGAAACTGCTCACGGCGCTGGATTGGGTAGCGCCGGCTATGTGGGCGCCGCTGCTACAGGAACACATGGCTCGCGCGGGAATGACGGTCAAACCCATTCGCGCGGCTATGGCGCTTGCCAATTTCGGCCACGAAACCAATGGCGGGCGGCGGCTTGTGGAAAGCCTGGATTACAACCCGGACCGCCTAGCGGCCGTGTTTGGCGCTAGGGCTACCACCAAGGCTTTAGATGCCTGCCGCCGCGTGGGCCATCCAGCGGATGAAAAGACTATCGCCAATGAGGTTTACGGGGGAGAATGGGGCCAGCGCAACCTTGGCAACAAACTGCCTGGCGATGGCTGGACATATCGTGGGCGCGGCCTAATCCAGCTTACGGGGCGGTGGTCATACGCGCGCGTTGCTGGCGTGCTGCAAAGAGAATTGACAGACGAATGGGTGCAAAGCATCGGCACGCCCGCGGGCGCGGCAGAGAGTGCCTGCATTTGGTGGTCCCGGATGGGGCTTAACGAACTGGCCGACAAGGGAGACCTTGGCAGGGTCCGAAAAGCCGTTAACGGGGGGCATGTGGGGCTTGAGGACGTGAAGCGGCGTTACGAACTGGCCCGCGCGCTGCTTGTGCGCTAATGTGCTCACTTGCATGCAACCGGCGCACCCGTCACACCTAGCGCAACCCGTTACACTAGCTGCGGGCCATTTCCCTAGGCTTTCCAAGGCTTTCCGCGCCTGAACCCCTACCAACAAGCGCGCCATTCCCCCCTTGCATCCCCCCTGTTTTTGGGCCGATAGGCTCAATAATAGGGGGGTTGTAGGCTAGACGAATAGCGTGGGCCTGACGTGATACGGAAGCCCGACGATAGGCGTTGATACATAGATATTTAGATAGCAAGAACCGTGCCAGGCGTGGGCATGCAAAGGGGCTTCCATGAAAAGTATGCAAGAAAGCCCCCATGCAAGAATCGTGCCAGTCAGTTGTCCCGCTGCAATTTCTCCAGCCTGGCCCGCGCAGCCTCCGCATATGGCCCGCCATTCGCCACCGCCTGCTGATAGCCGGCCATGAGAGAGGCGAGGCTCACGGGCGCTGCCCGATCCCCGCGCTCTGGCCTTGTGCGGTGTTCGCGCTCGGCTATGGCGGCCTTCATTTGGTCGATCATTTCGCGCGTTTTGGCATCATCCGCGGCCTTTTGCTCCGGGGTCAGGTCAGTGAAACTAACCCGCTTTGGCGCTTCCGGGGGCTTGCGGCGGGCTATGCGTTCCATCGCCAGAACCTTGGAATACAGCCGATTGGCCTCCGGCTGCACCACGGCCAGAACCTCGCGTGCGGACGGCCAGAATTTACTCGCGCGCGCCAAGTCTATGAGCGCATCCTCAGTGAAAGCCTGCGCCGGCACCCGCGCGCAAGCCTTGGCTACCGCGGCAGCCCATACGGCACTCTCGCGCGCCGTGGGCGGGTTGGAGAAGCCCGCGTGGATAGGTGCCACCCAT
>Ga0181359_1000014_pt1 | contig 38494 bp, 54 predicted proteins | sample Fa13VDMM15SD_FD_141229 | JGI IMG/M metagenome (GOLD analysis project Ga0181359, IMG submission 141229) | Freshwater viral communities from Lake Michigan, USA - Fa13.VD.MM15.S.D | ecosystem: Environmental > Aquatic > Freshwater > Lake | place: USA: Michigan | collected 2013-09-24 | reverse complement strand
GGAAGCAACAATATCAATAAAGTTAGCAACTACGTTAGCGTCAACGCCATCTGGAAAGAAGTCAGGATATACTTCAGCAATCTTTCCTTTGCGTACAGCAAGGACATCAAGGTTACGAGAATCTCGCTCACTGTTGCGGTAGCGCAGAGCGTCAACACGTGCTGCTACTTGTTCCATTGATAATGCCATTGTTGTCCTAACGTAGATTTAAAAAAAAAATTATTTGTTGTACTGGTTTGTTGCGCCGCCGCTACCCATTGGACGGTATACACTACCAACCATTGAGCCACCCTTACCTGAGATGCCAGAAGTGGTACGTACAGGGTTGCTGTTGATTTTTACTACTTTTCCCTTTGGCGGGTTGGCAGGCTTTTCTGGAAATTGCACATTATGAAGTCTTAAAGATTCTTTAATGTTTGCTTGAGCACGTGCGGCATCAGATGTCGGTGCTACAATCTTAACTGATTTTTTTGACATTTTATTTTCCTTATCCGTAAGTGTCAGCCCATTGCTCGGCGAAGGCCTCATCTAAGTTGAGTGACATGCGTTGTTGTTTTTGACTTCTGGTTGCCCAGCGATTATTTTGGTACTGACCTACTTGTGAAGACTGTTGCATTAACTCACGTATGCGAATGATGGCAAACCATAGAGCCATCACGCAGTCAGTTGGGTTCTTAGTATCTGGCTTCCAAGTGATGAGTTGCTGTACAAGAGACTTAAGTCCTTCTGAGCCTTCGTTACTTGGTAGTTCAATTAAGCCATTGTCTTGGTAGCGACCATCATGAATGCTTCCAAAAAGGCTAGCCATAGATGCTACACCAAAAGATGTGTCCCATTTATTCTTACCAGTAAAGTGTGAGTTTAACTGGCAACCGTAGGTTGATAGGTAGTTACGCAGGTCAGTGTCCATAGCGTAGTACTTCTGGTGTGCGTTAATTTCTACACGAAACTCCTGAGGGCTATATCTTTCCACCCACTCACGAATCAGAGCGTTCTCTTTTTGAGGAGTAGGGTCTGCCATGTTGACGCAGTCAAGTACGTAGATTCTACCATCGTCGCGGTTATAAGAAACGGCTACAAAAGCAGAGCGACCAGATACGGCTGGGTCAAAACCAATTACTGTGTAGGTCGAGCCTGCTCTGGAGGGGTGGCCTGGAGTACCAGGTTTAAGCGGTCCACGCTTTCGCATACCGTTAACACATCCTGCAATTGCTGTTGGCGCGAATATAGAGTCGGACTGGACGTCTTCTTGTTGGTAGACCATAGCCCAGACAGATGCCGCAACCTCAGAGCGGCGCGTAAATAAAGAGGGTCCATCCCATTTCGGATAAAGTCCATTTTCGTCAGGCTCATCAATCTCGTTTTCCTGCAGTGTGGTCTTAGGCCACAACGTCTTCCAGTTTTCAGGCTTCTCGTCAAACTGAAGTACGGCAGGCATTGCAAAGTAAGTAAAGGGTGATTTGCCACCAGACCATTGTTGAGGGTCACGTAGCATTTTATATAGGTCAATTGGTGCAACTCGAGTGCCAACGATAATTAATTTACCATGTCTACCAAGACGGGTAATAACTTCCTTTTGAATCCACTCGAGTTGCTTTTCCCACTCGTGGGCGTTTGAGCCCATCACAGCATCGTCGATAATAATCAGGTCAGCGCGAGCACCGTAAATCTGTGAGCCCATACCTAGGGCTTGAACCGTAGGGTCTTTCTCGCCAGAGTCGCGTCCTGTTCCCAGATAAATCATGTCAGCAGACCATTGTGTTGAGTCTGCCTTATAACCACCATTGGGGCCGAAGGCCACCTGTAACTTGGTGTAGGCTGGGTGGGAAAGTCTAGTTTTAATCGCCCCAAGGAACTTACGGGCCATACCTTGAGTTTTAGAAACAATAATAACTCGGGCGTTAGGATTGGTCACAATCTTGTAAACGACATAGTTAGTCGTAATTACTGTAGATTTGGCGTGCTCAGGTGGTACGTTAATCAGTACACGGTTAGCCGCCCCTGGCTCGTAAGTCATTGCTGGGTCCAACCAGCCAGGCTCGCGGCCCTCAATTAAATCTACCCAGTCAAGGTGATGGTCAAAAAGTTTAGTATCTAGGAATTGCTCAGAGAATTCAGGGAATGAAATTTCTTTAATGTTCTTTAGGTCAGCCCTGATGCCCTTACCCTCGAGGCGAGCCTTCTCGGCGCGTTCTTTAAACTCAGGGTCATTCATTGTCCACTGGCGAAAAGTAACCTCATTGCGGCCTACAGCGGTCATAGCGGCCACGATAGTCGAACCCTCGGCCAGGGTCAGGAGAACCCGCTCTTGGGCCTCCTTTTTGGAGATATCTATCTTTCCAGGCTTGCGTCCCATCAGTTATATCCCCCTGCTAAACCCACATTAAACACCCGTCAGTAAACGGATATAACTATCCCAATATATATATTATATTATTATATATAAGAGTCGCGGAGTCTTAAACGGAGCGACTCCGTTATGTATTATTATACATAATAGATAACCTGTTCAAAGTGCTAAAACCGAACAACCAGTTTGAATATATTTTTATTAGCCCCACTGATATATATAAAAGCCCTGGTCACAGGGCATATGGGCCCCATATAACAGAAAATTTTAATGGGATACATAATATGTACAGGGGCCCCAGTTAAAAGACTCTAGGGTCAAATAGACTTATCGACTTATCGATTTGTCGACAAATTGATTTGTCTCCATGTGTATTTGTCTCTATTTGATGGGTAGACACTATGCCTTGTTTTGTCTAACTATAAATTAAAGGTTTAATCTTAGACAGACTATCCCCCAAGTGTCCACCATTAAGGGGGGCTCAGTTAATTCTCAGGAAGTTCACAGGAAACTCTAAGGTTATCCATGCCCGTATCTCTCAGGTAATTCTCAGGAAACTCTCAGACTAGGTGTGACAGACATCACACGTTTTCGACTTGACAAAGGGTCGGTGAGCGTGTAGTCTTTGCCTTGTAATCGGATAGGGGGCTCACCCCCCAAAGGGTCACAAAGTACGACACGCCAAAGGTCGTGGGTAACCTTTACAAAGTGAGTTTTGTTTGATACAATTCTCACAAGATAAGCAGACCTAGCCCGCAAAGGTTGGAGCGTCACTTATCTAGTCAAACTAAATAGTGTCATGGTAAAGGGTGGCTTGATTGCCACTAGTAGCAGACCCAATGGGGTTGGTTGCACGACTCACCCTTTACCAACACGACACGCCGACAATTTGACAAAGTAAGACAAAGCATGTAAAGTATGATTTACAAATTAACGAGAGAGGACAACGCATGAAATCGACCCTTGCGGGTCGGGATAGTATAGACACCAACTTTCATGGCATAACCGCACTTAACGTGCGAGTCACTAGCACACGCTTGGGCTCACGCGGTTGGCGGTTGAGCGACACTACACATGGCAAGGCTGTACGCCGTACACGCCCACGCCACGCCGTAAAGTCGAACATGCCTAAGGTTGAGCGCGTACTACCGACCCTTAGCGAACAGGAACAGGAACGCCTAGCACGCGCCCTAGCACTTAGCGAACGCGAACGCGAGTTCCGCGCCACGCTACCTAGCGTCCACATAGACGCGAACGACTAAGATTAGCCACGCCCGATTGTGGGGGTAGGTCTAGGTTCAAGCCCTAGCGTGGCACGACTTGACAACAGGGTCAAGCCATGATAAGATAAGGGTACTTCATGAGTAGTGAAAGCGACCCACGCAAGGATAGGTTTTGGACTTGTCCTAAGTGTGGCAAACTTAATCTAGGCTCATGGTGTCCTTGTGAGAGAGGTTAGACATGACACTTTCAACAGGTGACATGTTCGCGTTGATGATAGCGTTGCTATCGGTGAACATGGTACTATTGGTAGCGTTCCGCAGGGTGTACGTCTTAGAACGTAGACTCAAGCGTTACGAGGGCTACTATGACGCACGATAACCTACTATTGAACCTTACTCAACGTGAGGTCGAGGTAATCCGCATGGCACTTAGAGTGCAAGAGGATACCCATAAGCGCAACGATTTCCCTAGCCTAGTGCTAGAGGTACAAGACCTGCGCTCTAAGATTGCAGACATGATTATAGATAACGCTAGAGAATTGACAAAGGCGTAGCACTATGCTACACTACAACTACAAGATAGCGAGAGGGGGTGAGATACATGGACGAGGATAACACTAGAGAGTGTACGACCTGTTCATCTACAATAGATGACGGGGACGAGATAGTAATGAACGAGCACGCTTATTGCACAGATTGTGTGTTTGTGTGTGAGGATTGTGATGATGTCAGAGACATGGAACAACGCATAGTCGTTGGAGTCATGAGTTACTGTGATGATTGCGCTAGTTACTGTAATCGTTGCGAGGACGGCATGGACAATGACTCTAGTCGCACAGTAGACAGAGACGAGTCATGGTGTGAGTATTGCTGGGAAAATTACAGTTACTATTGCGACTCATGTTCTGAGTCGTACTCAGGTGATTGTACTTATGTACAGGATACGCCATACTGTGAGCGTTGCTATGAGTCAGAGTGTTACTGGTGTGAGGATTGTGACGAGAGTTTCACCAATGATAACTCTTGCGATTGTCGTGACAACGATAACGATAGGTGCTGTCGTGCGTATCGTAATAGCGGTACTATTCACGACTACTCATGCAAGCCTAACCCTAAGTTTAAGGGTACAAGCAAGCACAACATGTATCTAGGCTTCGAGTTAGAGACAGAGGTACAATCGCTTGATAGTGGTGCTAGGTACGCCTCTAGTAATCTAGACGGCATAGCATACCTCAAGCATGACGGAAGTATTGGCAACGGGTTCGAGATTGTAACCCACCCTCATACTCATCAAGAGTATCGAGAGAATAGTAAGTTACTATGGGATACGATAGAATTGTTGCGCACTAAGTATGGTGCTAGGTCATGGGATACAGATACCTGTGGCTTACACATACACCTAAGTCGCAAAGGATTTAAGAGTGGCGCACACTTGCATAGGTTCATAGCCTTTGTGTACCACAACGCACCACACATGATGAAGTTTGCAGGTCGTAAGTCTAGGTTCGCTAGGTTTAATGACGTGTACACCTTTGATGAGTATGACAGACCTGTGTTCTCACTCAAGCATAAGGTAGCAAGTCCCGCGTTCACACCCTCAGAGAGATACTCTGCGGTCAATACTCAGAACGCACACACCATAGAATTGCGCTTCTTTAGGGGCACAATGAACACAAGTGGGGTGCTAAGTGCTCTAGACTTAGCGCAAGCCATGGTAGAATACACTAGAGACCTACGCCTAGATGACGTCAAACTTGGCGCATTATCTTGGGACTGGTTCGCTGACTATGTAGTGTCCAACAATGGACTCTACCCCGACCTGTACTCTAGGTTGGACAAGATACAATCAGTAGACATCAACAACAAGATAGTTGCTAACGCATGAGGGAGATGATAACATGTGCTTACTTATAGTGTGCGAGCCAAACTCCACACCAAACGAAGCAGACTTACACGCTGGCGCGTGTAGTAATCCACACGGATTTGGATTTGCTATACATGCTGGCGATAGGATTATCTCCGAGCGTAGCATGTCTGCTAAAAAATCTATTGCACGCTTCTTGGAATTACGCAAGCAATTCCCAGACGGCTACGCCATGTGGCACGCACGATACGCCACACATGGTGTTAAGAACGAGCAGAACTGTCACCCGTTCATGGTTGGTGGTGATGAGCGTACTTACCTAGCACACAATGGTGTGCTTGACATAAGTATCGGCAAGTCAGACAAGCGTAGCGATACGCGAGTCTTCGCTGAGGATACACTACCTAGAATTGGTGGTGTGTCTGCACTTGATGACGATAACGTATGGATAATGGCTGAGACTTGGGCTAAGGGTAGCAAGATTGCTATCCTAACAGTAGACCCAGCAGCCAAGCACCCTATGTATCTACTCAATGAGTCGGCTGGTTCATGGGACAATGAGGGTATTTGGTGGTCTAATCAGAGCCACAAACGCACAACATACCTAGAGCCTAAGCCCACAATGGCAATCAAACCTTATGCTTACGAGCCACGTGAGTACTCAATGCTTAAACATGGTATGTGGGACTATGAAGTAGAGGTAGACTTAGAAGTCTGCCCCTATTGCGAGTCAGCCACAGACTTGACAGACAACCCGTACTACTGTAACATGTGCAAGTCATGCTTTGATTGTTCAATCATGATAGATGACTGTCTATGTTACACACCAAACACTAACTGGCAAAGCAAACAATCGCTAAGCCAATTCCTATACTAACAACAGAGAGGTAACAAATGTCCACAACCCAAACTATTCTCGGTCTTGCTGATGAATTACGCATTATTGCAGACGAGATTTCATACAACGCGTTCGACTCTTCGAGCGACTTCCCTAAGCGTGGTACTATCGTGAAGGCGACAGCCTCACAGACACGCTTTAAGCCTAAGTCTATGTGGGTATCACTAGGCAACGGCACATACAAGCACCTTACTGGTAGCAAGGGTCTAGTCACAACACATGAGCGACTAGATGGCTACACAGAAGTGGTGTTCGAAGCGTAAGAACTTCGCGCCCTGTCCTGAGTATGACATTAAACTACTCACTAACATTAAGAGAGGATATATTATGACAGTAGTATGGAAAGCAGAATTAACTAACGAGATGATGTTTCATTTAACATCAGCACAGCAACAAGAATTAAGGGGTAGATTAGAGTTGGCAGTAGATAGTATCGCTGCCGAATACAAGGTAGGTAAGGAGTTTAAGCATGAGTTATGAGCCACCACTTGACGACGACGTAGCGTTAGGGTATGATGAAGAAGAGGAACTTGACGAAGAGTTCGACGAGATGCTTGAGGAAGCACTAGAGAGATAAGGTTAACAATGAATGGTCTATGTACAGGTGACGTTAACCCTGACCTATGGTTTTCTAACACAGTTAACAATGCAATACGAGCACTAACGATTTGCTCTTACTGTCCTGCTGTGGTAGAATGTAAGGCAGAAGGTATGAAGCCAGACAACATAGACTATGGAGTTTGGGGTGGCACACTATCAGGTGAGCGACTATTAGAAGCAGGTGAACCTATCGATAGCGAGTACAGAAGTACAGCGGTAGCATTTGCTAACAAAGTTAGAGAGAAGGTAAGCCTGTGAAAGCAATAAGTTTCTTGCTACTTGTATTAGTAGTATGGTTTGTATCGGACAACTCAAGACAAAGCACGGACACAACAGACAAAGGCGTGCAAGTTACTTGGAGTAAGGAAGATAGCAAGGCATACGCTAGAGACAAACTCAGCGAGTGGCAAGATGAACAGTGGTCATGCCTCAACAGATTATGGGGTAAGGAATCAGCATGGAATCCTGATGCTTGGAATAGTATCAGGGTTATGGGGAAGCATGCTGGTGGTATACCTCAACTGTTGGGGCTTGACCCTGCAACACCAGCACCACGACAGATAGAGCGTGGGTTGGATTATATTTACTACAGATACGGAACACCATGCGAAGCATGGCTACACTTTAAACAGAAAGGTTGGCACTGATGAGCCTAATAGAAGACTATAAAGTTATGTGCATGTCATGTAACAAACCAATTACTAGCAACCCGTTGCGCGTACCTGTGCCAGCCAGAGGTAACAGACCAGCAACAGAGCACATGTTCCATAGTTCAGGTATTGAGTGTGCATACGCACCCGAGACGCACTACATACACATGCGTAACGCTAAGCACAGAGGTGACAAACTTGGCTAAGCATGTGACAGAGATGAAGCCTGACTACACTCAGGCTATGGATATTAGAGGTGAACCTACCACAGTATGTCCATGTGGCTGTGCAATTTGGAACTTAAAGACCATGTTCGACGAAGATGGTGAGATTGGTATGTACTTTCTTGACATGGAATGTGCTGAGTGTGGTACACTAGCAACAGCACCGACACCTGAAGGGACAGAAGATGAGTGAGTTTCTACACCACGTAGTTAAGAAGCAAGAACGTGCTGAAGAGTATCGCACACTAATGATAGACCCACCAACAATGAGGATACCTAGTGCTCTTCTAGACGCAATCAATCGTGATATGGCAAGACAATACACGGACCCATGGGAATCAGGAGAGGAAACAAATGGATGAGTTTGATGAGTGGGACCAAGCGTGGAACTTAACTGAGTCAGGCTTGGCATTGATACAAGTAATAGAGAAAGCGAAACAAGATGGCGAGTTATGAATACAAATGTGATGCTGACTCATCAGTCATCACTATCACTAGAGGTATGACAGAAGAAGAGATTGTTCCTTACTGTGATAACTGTAATGAACCAATGTCTAGAGTATACAGTGCACCACCAGTTAAGTTTAATGGTAGTGGTTTCTATTCAACAGGAGGGTAACATGTGTGATGTATGTATTGATGGTGGTTGTTCTGCTTGTGAGCCAAGCAATGACACGCTTCAATTCGCCAGCATGAAAGAGATAGAAGAGTTCTACGACATACATGGGGAAGATATGTATGTAGACCCAGCAGAGTTAGACTTAGAAGATATGGAACAATACATTGATGAATAGTTTCAAAGCAACTAAGTTTACTGCATTATTTATAGGTGGTATCGTGCTTGGGGGCGCGAGTATAACATCAGCAATAGCACTATTCATCTGTGTTATTGTGCTCGTCGCCTTCCTCTAAAGATTCCGCCTCTGCTGGTTCAACCTCTTTGCCAGCAGGGGTGGAGTCTTCATCTCTATAGGGCTTATGCCCACCTATTTTACTAATCAAACGATTAAGCGCACGCTTAGTTCTCATGCGTGCTGCATCTTCTGAACCCAAGGATAGTGTATTAGATATCTCCTTGTAATCCATTGACTCAGCATGGCGTAGAAAGATTATGCGCCTATCATCTTTGCTTAACTTCCAGTAACCCCAGTCAATTTCAATCATCATTGCCATTAAGTTTCCGCCCTCAGATGGTGCGGTTGGTGTGCTACTACCACCAAGATTTAACTGTGGTGTAATTGTTAAGTCATGTCGCAAGACAGCAGGCAACATAGCCTCTACAACTTCAGGTGCGTAGTAAAATAAATCAGAGACTTCGTAGCCGACTGACTTGGCTTTCCACTTCTGACAATAATCTAATGCCTGATTGCGTAGGCTACGATAGATTAAGTTCTTTGCATCTCTCTTACCTATCGCTTCCCACTCATCTAACTTATTAGGGTGCTCGATAAACCATTCGTATAGTGATTGCTTGATATCCTCTAACTCAACCATAGCATACTTCCTATGGTACTCAGAGGCTACAGCCACTACGACATAGTCCCAAGGTTCAATGCGTTGCCAGTTCATCTGCCTTTGCTTTCTTATATAGTCGTGTTGCCGACATTAAATCATCAACAGTTATTAACTTACCCTTAGAAAGATTAGGTGGTATGTTACATTCAATCTCTCTACCGAATTCTTTTACTGCATATTTAAGTGCATCAATCGGTACAATCAATGTGCTTTCTTCTAGCACAAATGCCCAGTATGCTGCTTCTGTTACCATCAATCCTGATGGAGCCCATGCCTCAATCTTCTTGAAGTAACATTCAGTTTCAATGTATAGGTTGTTAGTCTTAGCCCACTTGCGGTCACGCTTTACTTCTACTGTGCGTCCACCAGTAAGCAACTCATCTACTAACTGCTCACCCTTGCGTCCGTATCCAAAGTCTAAATCGAATGAAGATTTATTAGTCATTGTCCCATTGCTTTCGTAAAACCAGCAACCCAATGATTGCATAGTTAGCCATGTCCTTGAAGGAATCTTCTAAGGATTCGTGCTCAGGGTTTGCACCACTGTCAATCAGGTTATTGATTCGTGCTAACTTGTCATGCATACGTACACGTAAGCCATTAATTGCACCGCCAGGTGCTTGTGAGATATTTCTAGGACCATAGTCCTTATGCTTACTCAGTAACAAGTCAGACAACTCATTGACTGTGTTGCTCAAGTGCACCTCTAGATGGACTTCGCGCTTAATAGAGGTATCGTTAAGGTTATCTTCAGCCGACCGTCTTGATTCTGATATGACTCTATCTGTAATCCCAGTCCTGATACGTATTGGATAATCTGCCATATCTCTTCATTCTCCATTTCCCAAGAGGTGTCTAAGTTCGTCATCAATTCCAATCATACTTGAATCAACTATCATATCTTCTACCACATTCATTATCTGAAGCGGGTTAGTCTCTGCTGTAAACAAAGTAAGATACGTTGACTCTGTTATCTCTTCAATCTTTTCTGGTTCATTAGAATATTTATATAAACATTTCAACAAAGAACCAATCATTAATCTATAACCATTTGGAAGTATAAGTGCTGGGTCAAAGTCTTCATCTTCTTCAAGCAAGTGGTCAATCGCTTCGAATACATTCTCAAACAATTCACCACACTGAGGGCATTTCTTCATATCATTCTTCATTTGTTAAGCCCATCTTTTCTTTAATGAAATGCGCACCGTACTTCGTGTATGCCGAATTAACATCTTCCCCGTCACCGAATCCCACGATAGTGACTGGTAACTCTCTTGCCAAACTGTTTGCAAACTCTCGTCCTGGTCCGTCACCATCTGCGAATACAAAGATTCGCTCGAAGTCAGCAAGTAATCTTGTGTAGTGTTTCTTCCAAGAGTTTGCTCCTGGTACTCCGACGCATGGGATTCCAACACATCGTGACATAGTAAGGGTATCGAGTTCACCTTCGCATACTCCAATCCAATCACCTGCTCGTTCAATATCTAATACGTTGTACATCTTTGTATCTGCACCAACCATACCCATATACTTGGGTTCAACAGCAGGGTTGAGTGAGCGAAAGCGTATGTCTACAACGCCTGACTTAGTTACATAAGGTATACTAAGTCTTCCAGTATACTGTTCATGTCCTGGCTCAGGCTCCGCGACTACGCCTAATCGTGCCAACCGTGCTACCTCCAGAGTTATACCCCTGCTTCGAAGGTAATCTTCTGCCTGATAGATGCTTTCCTGATACCGCTTGGACGCTATGCCCAAGAGTTCCTTCTGCGAATTTTGCTGCGCCACGTATGTCACACCCTTCTTGTTGTGCGATGATTTGTAAACTGTTTCCTTGTACACCACAGGCAAAACATACGAATAGATTATCGTCTAGGTTTGCTGTTCCGCTTTGATGTGAGTCACCGTGGAACGGACATTTGAGGTTGACTTGCCCATGGTCACGACGCATACTAGCACCATAGTGTTCTAGTACAGCCTTGATGCTGGGCAAATCATTCACCGAATACATCTCCTAATCGTAATACTAAATATGAATCTGCTATTGATTTTCCTCTAGCCTTGATAAGTACTGCTGGGAGGACGGCGTTACGGTCGAGCCCCCTTGCTTCTGCATAATGCGTTGCTTCAATCTGTGCTTCTTTTGTCCAACCACTAAGGTCAATGGCGTTGCCTGCCCCTGGGGCTTTACATTCGATAACGCCAATGCTACCAAGGAAGTCTGAGCGGACAACAACGTCGCCCTCATCTTTTGCACCTGTTCGAGCAAGTCGCTCAGAATCGTATCCATTTGCTCGAAACCAGTCTCGTATGTCGGTTTCATAGGTTGCTCCTCTAGCCTTGTGACTCTTCCTTGTTGTCATTAGTATCCTCAAAGTTAGGTACTTCTACATTTTGAATTGCATTTCGTAGTGACTGTTCAAACTTAGATGTGATTGAATCTGCTGCATCCTGCCAGCCCTGCACATATGCATCTTGCTTTAACTGCTTTAGTGTGTTATCCATTAACATTGCTTCCCCTTATTCCTTGATTCTTCCGCTGACTATATCTAATGCAACCTGTGCAGGTACATACCAATCATCTTTTGAAACTTGTACTGCATGCTTAGAAAGCAAGCGAGAAAACTCTACTGCTTGTTCATGCAAATTAATCTCTAATGTCTTTTCCATTTTTATCCTTAAACATTCTCTGGTATATCATCAATAAACATGTACTCAGGATTGAAAGCAACCCATGTCATGAGTCCTCCTCCTGCGTCAGCCCTACCGTATCTATTCTTAACAGGTGCAACACCCATAGAAGTACCAACAACGCCGAGGGTACATATAAGAGCAGGAAGTTGAGCAACCTTACCCTGAATAGCGGAGCGCGGTTGACACGGGCTACCTTGGACAGCCTCCGAAGTGTGGTGTAGTACAACCACTGCAGCGTTAGTCGCTCTCGCAAGATACTTCAACTCCTTCATGATTGCACGCATTGATGCAAACTCTTCGCCACCATCGGTGGCTACATCCATTAAATTATCTACTACAATTAATGTAGGTGGGCAACCCCATAATTCTTCAAAGGCTTGCACTTCTTCATCAATATCTTGTAGTGTTGGTGCTGATTCAAATGACCATACAATGTGGCTACCCTTTGCAAGTGTTGCCTTTGTCCAACCATGGTCTGTATTCATCAATGCTTCAACATCAGTCTGTGACTTACCTGAAATCATTGAGGCTAATCGCATAGCCATTGTGTGTGCATTGGTATCTGCTGAGATGTACAGTGTTGGGACTTTCATCTTCAACGCTAAAGCCAGTGCTAGTGTTGACTTTCCGACTCCAGGCGCGGCTGCGAACATTGAAACCTCAGAGCGCCTAATGATAATCTTGTTACTTTCGAATGCCTTGAAGCAACTAGGGAGCGGTTCTCCACCGATACTGGAACGACCAACTGAGCGGACAAGTGTACGCATCCTTCATCATTCCCTTCTTTGTAGAAAGAACGCAGCCACCTCTGCGGTGTGCGTCGGTAACTGCGTTCCTTCATCAACGTTTTAGTTTACTGGCTTGCACTGGTCGGGAGTCCCCTGTGGGGTTGGGCATGCCCAGAAAGCGTAAGGCTTTCCACTGGCTTTGCTCACTCCCTGTCGGAAGATTCTCGCTCCGTGTACGCACGTCGGGCTCGCTGTTCCTGATGGAGTTACCGCGCTTGGTGGAGGTGTAAGTGACGGACCCTGCCCCTGGCTGGGAACGGAGGACGTGAATTGCGTAGTGCTTGGAGTTGAACTCGTGGTCCCCAAAGGGGCAGCGTTGTATGCACCAACAACCAATCGTTGTACGGCTGCTACTTGTGTTGAGTAATCACCAATGCCTTCTAGTAACACGCTGAGTTCATCAGCAGTATTAGCACGGATATTAATCATATCCCCAGCAGGTGTCTTGTAACTGACTTGCAGTTTCCAGTCTTCCATTTGTTATCCTATCTTCGTTGAGAACTGACAGTGTGCTGTCAATCCACATTTATATTGGCAGTTGTTTGTGTTAGGTAAAAAGATTTGTGCTTTGCGAGCCTTGTCAAATCCTGAAACAAGGTACTCAAGTTTATCCTCTGTGTACTGCTCGAGGCTAACAAGAGGTGACACACCGTGCTGACGTGCCATCCAATAAGTCCCCCACTTAACATCAATACCAAAGGTCTTTAACATTCCGACCTTATAGAATCCAAGTTGAAGTGTATTGGTTGGTGTTTGCTGAGAGGTTTTCAAGTCGACGATAACAAGTTCGCCATTGACTTCAAACACCCTGTCAAGAATCATCTTGACTGGCACGCCAGCAAAATCAGGTAACATCGCTAACTCAATTGCTGGTGCACCCTGTGGTGTCTTCCACAGTTTCCAGTCAGAGTTAGCCTTACGCCAATCGATATATGCTTGGACCCATTGAGGTCCAGTCGATTGCCAGAAGTTAACATCTTCCTTATTCGGGTTAGCCTTAGTGGCACGACCACCAACACGGGCGTTGGTTAGGTCCTTACCATCAGACTCTAGAGCCCAGGCTTTATCCCACAGTTGGTTATTCAGCATGCTCTAAGTCCCACAATTCTGTTGCCGTATGAAAGGCGCTTCCACCTACTGACCAGACTGATGGTTCCTCAGGTACCTGCATTAGTCGCCCAAGGTAGTATTGATATCCACAGTCAATGTATGTGCTGAACGCAGAATAACTCACGTGTTCAGGTAGTTCGTAATCTCCAAGTTGTATGCTCATAGGATAATTTAACCACACTCAGTCCATCTTGTCAAGTATTTTTTATCCTTGACATTCTTTCAGTTCAGTGTATAATTAATTATATATACTATATAAGAAGCCCTTAAGGGGCTTCTATATATTATATAATAATATATATATTATAGGAGATAATACTATGTTGCAAACATTTCTGATGGTCTTGCTTGGTCTGGCAACCCAAGATGTATTCTATGAGTTAATCAACCGATACAAGAGATACAAGTTTAACAAGGACGTAGAAGCCCTATGGGATTTAGCCGAGGACTTTGAGGCTGACGACGAGGACATTAAGTAACCTCAAGATACAACAAAAGACCCCCCAACCTAGGGTGATTACCTTAGGAAGGGGGGTTTCTTGTCTCTATGGGCCTGCTAGGGCCCTTAAAAGGGTACTACTTGACTTGCATTGCCTTGCCTGAACCACGTCCAAAGGCTGTTTCCTTTGGGTCAAGAGCCTTTAGGACTGGACCTGCAACTGCTGCAATTCCTGCCATAAGTAGTGACTTAGGGTCAGTGACTCCAGATAGGTATAGGGCTAGAACTGATGCTACTGCTGCACGTAGGTATGTAGCAAGGATTGCTTCTAACTTCTTGTTCATTTGTTCTCCTTCTTCTTTGGCTTAGGCTTGATTGCTGCCTTTACCTTGTTGATGGTGGTGGGTGTTCCTAACCAAGGGAACCAAGGTGAGATATCATACCCACAGGTTTCCTTGATTGATATATGAAGATGCTTGTCATGCTGGTTGACACCCTTGTACTTAAGTTCACCGTTCTGGGCAGACCAAATCCTGCCTTGGAAGATGAGGTACTTGACACGCTTGTCAGCCTTAAGTCTTTCGTAGATATCAACGCAGTCAATTCCACCCTTTGGGTCATGGGTTAAATCAACTGCAAAGCCTGTATTGTGGTCAGACTTAGGATTCTGATTTAAATGGGCTGGGGATGGCAGGAGTCCATCGGAGGCTTTCACGCGCTTGGGCTTGATTGCTGTCGCTTGCCGTAGTACTGCCTTGGCTGCAGGGGCAGCCGTTCTTGCAACAAAGGGCTTCATTCTGACTCATTTCTTTACTAATTCAATAACTAATTCGTGTAACATTTCAACCTTTGACTCAAGTCGAGAGACAGAATCTTTGAGACTTGACCCACCATTGGGCTTAAGTTCGTATAGGTAGTGCTTGACTAACCATCTAACTACGCCACTGAAAGCAGTAACGATTGCGATGATAGATACGATTAGTCCTGCCCAATTGGCTAGTGTCATTCTTTGCGCTCCTAGGAGTTATAATGTGCGGATGGTTAGATAAGCGATGCCACCAAACCCAGAGAATCTTTTATCTCCAGAGGTTTGGTTGTTGAAACTAATTGATTCAATCAGACCGATAAATGATTCACCAGTTCTGAAATCGTCAACACGGATGGAGTCACCAAAATTTTCTAGTGCCTCCAAATCCCCAAGACGGTCATACGCAGAACCAGTGTGACCAGTCTGAACATTGAATCTATCCTTCTCGTTGTCATAGCAAGCAAGTGGATATTGAATGATGCGCTGGCGTGGCACTGCAGGTAGTGACTTGAGTTGGTAGCCATCAAAGATGGGGCCCAATGCTGAGTTAGTTGAACTACGAGTGATGGTGAACTTAAAGGACATGAATTCCTGAGCACCTACTGGATAGGATACGTTTACCTCTGGCACGAAATCACCCTGTGCAAAGTTACCGATGGTGCGTGGGAAACCAGTAGTGTCGATAGACTCAATAGTTAATCCACCGTTGGTGTTATCAACTAGAGCCTTAACAATCTTAAACACTTTAGGCTCAAGAGTAGCGTAGCGAATCTTGCCAGTAGTAATATATCCAGACTCCATTAATGCAGACGGGTTCTCGCGGTACACGTGTCCATCGGCTCCACTTGCATAAGCAGTTGAGAACACCAAGTCATCTGTTCCATTAAGGAATGCACACGCAGTTGTTGGATGAGTAGTATCCCCAGTTGGGTAATAAATGTCATTTGCGTAGGCAAAACGAAATGGCTTGATTTCTTGCTCTAGGTCAATTCTGATAACGCCAGGCTCACCATTAACACTGGTAGCGCACCAGACATAGCGGTCACGGGCAGTGAAATCATAACATGGTTGAGTTGTTTCAACAATCAATGGGCCATATATAATGGAACCATCTTGGTCTGAAACGGTTGCAACACGAATACCCTTGTCGGTTCCGATTAGCATCTTGCCAAGGTAGTAATAAATTTTAAAAATTCTTTCACCAGTTGGCATTTCTGCTGCGGTAATTGCTGATGTTAGCACAGGCATGGCACCAGTTGTGGTTGTCAGCGTAAACTTTTGAATTGTGGATTGAATACCATTGTATCCTGCAAGGTAGATTGCTGGACCTGATGCTGTTATACTTGTGTATACATGCGTAGATGATGGATGTGTATACAATGCAGATGGCATAGCAACTGATGCTGGAGAGAATTCATATACCACGTTATTAGCAGCCATGACAAGACGGTCTTTAATGTATTCCATTGTTGCGTTGTTAACTTCAATGCTAGTGCTATGAAACATTTCAGTATTTGCAGTAGCAGAAGAACCAGTTAACGCCTTCTTTAGTAATGTCAAACGCTGATTGCCACCTTGTAGTCTATTAGTTACCCAATATGCAGTGGTTCCATCATCGCAGATAGCGTGTACTGGTCGGTCCGAACCAGAATTGTAATCAATAAAGTGAGTGACAGTACTAGACGCTGTACCTACTGGAGTCACTGCGGTAGATGTAACGTTGGTTGCTGTCTTAGCGTAAGAGAAAGTATTGCTTGTTACCGCAGTAATACTGTATTCACCATTAAAGGTTGCATCTACACCAGATATTGTTACTTGTGTACCAACTACATAGGTATGATTTACTGTGGTTGTCAGTGTAGCAACGTTAGATGTTAATGCTTTGTTGTTGATTGAGTAAGTAATTGGGTTGTATACCTTGTCAACATCATACTCATCATGCAGCAATGCTGCTGGTGTGTTGTTGAATTGGATAGAACGCAAGAACTGAAAAGGTCTGCCATTGCTAGCGATTGCTCCAGTTGTAACGTGGTTCTCAATGCAGGAGTTAAGCAAGGTTGCATTGCCCTTATTCCAAACGTTTACACCCTTGCTGTCATTGAAGCGGTAAGCAACCTCTTCGCCAGATGATGGGTCATAGAAGTTAATGCCAGTACCATTATGGAATGATGACTGTGAACGAAGCCACCAACCAGTAAGCGTTTGCTCACCTGGTTCTGTGGATTGGTCAACCTGTTGCTTGCGATACTCAGCAGTCTGACGACGATAAGGAGTTTCATCTGTAGCATAAACAAAGAATGGAAGTCCATTGACCGATAGGTCATAGGCTGCGCCCGTAACCGTGTAAGTTTTTACACTATTAGGATTAGATAGTGGAAACGGTAAACCTTCCGTAATATCATCACCATATGGCATTAACTACTCCTTTGTTTGTTGTTGTAACTTCTTTTTCATTTCAACCATACCCCAGTACAGGCTGTAGTAGTCGTGGTCTAAAGCAAATCTTTTCATATGCGCTGCAATGATTCCTGTATGTGCGTGAACAGGGATGCCAGCACGATGAACCTTGTTGAAGAAGACAATATCCTCACCAACAAAGTTATCTCCCAATCCTTCTTGCTCTGCAAAGAGTGACTGATTAGGGAACATCTCGCGTAGTTTTACAAATACGCTACGGTGCATAATCACTAGACCCATACCTGCTGAGTCAATCTTGATAAGTTGATTCTCGGGTAGTGGATGGATGTGCTGGATAGCATTATCTGTTACGCGATTAAAGATACAAGGAACTGGGGAAGCAAGGCTTCCTTCTCTTTCCTTTGAGATAAAGTAAACACCACTAACGATTGGACGATGCACTGCATCTGCCAAGTCCCACAGTTGGGCAATCATATGAATGTCAACTACAATGTCAGAGTCAATCCATAGAATCCAATCGGATTCAATGTTGTCAATCCAATGGTCTGTCAGTGCTTGACGTTGACGACCAATCTGGTTACCCTGCACACGTAGTGTGTGACTAATAGGGATTCCATTGGCTGGTGCTTGTACGCCAATAGCCATCAATCCTTCTGTAAACTTTCCATCCACCATACCGTTATCGCACCAAGCGATAGTAAGTGTTCCCTTACCCTTAGGTGCTGGTGCTGGTTTGCCTATTACTGGTTTGTTATACTTAGACATTTTGTCCCCTATTGTCTACCATTTGCCCAACGGGCAAGTTGCTGGTTGTAACTTAGTTTTCATATACATAAAGCATCCACACTTCTTACAAGTGGAGGTTAATTCTACCAATTCTGGGCAGGATTTGCAAGTATTAAATCTGCGTTCTGCCTCTTCTGGCGTTGCCCTGGGAGTGCCATTGAACATATCCCAAGGCTTTACATCGTCACTCATTTGTCCCTTTCTTTGTTACATTAACAAGGTGGAGGGCTTGGATACCCGCTTGTTGAACAGGCAACTGTCTCTGAACACTCACCAGTAAAAGATACATCTGAGGTTGAGGTGAAGGTCCCACCAAATGAAGTGGTGCAGTACCAAGTAGTAGTTGGTGGTGGTGAAGAACAAGCCTGAGACTCTGTTTCAGTTGTTGATGAAGTCTCTGTATATGTAGAGCAGTCAGATGCTGTACAAGTTCTTGTGCCACTTACAGTACGAGTTCTGGTTTGAATACTATCTACACAGGCAGAGTAAGCAGACCATTCTCCATATGTGTAACTCCAGTCACCACACACAGGTGTACAAGTTGGTGGCGGTGGTGGAGGGGGCGGAGGCGGTGGTGTTGTTGTGTCATATGATGCAGCGATTACACCGAATAAGAAACTCATTAGGCAGACAAATCTCCAGTAGCAATGAATGTGTTGCTACCAGTACATAGGATTGCTGCTACAGATGCCTGAGCACGAAGTGCAAGTCCAGGTGTTCCAGTAATGGTTACTCCTGCACCCTGTGTTAACGATAGAGCGCCAGAGCCTGAACGTGAGATGTATACGACATCTCCCTGTGAAAACACGGCAGGTGGGACAGTTACGTTAGCAGTAGATGATGATGTAACAATTACCATCTTAGACTTATCGGTTGCTGTTAGTGTGTAAGCAGATGTCTGTGAGTTAATTGCCACAGACATTACTGGGAAAGTGATGACTGGTGTTGTGATAGTTGGAGAGGTTAGAGTCTTTCCAGTAAGGGTTTCCGAACCTGCTAAGGTGGCAAAATCTGCACCTGTCAAAGCGGTATTAAACTGTGTTATGTTTCCTGTCACAGTATTAGATGCAAGGCTGATTGTTTTGTTAGTTAGAGTTGAAGTAGATGCTGATGTTATTGCAGTATCTGCTGCAGTATTAAAGTAGTCCAAGTCGTTAGACGTTAGTACGTGCTTGACTGCTGCTCCACCTGAGTGGGCAATTGCAGAAGTTCCAGCACGTCCACGGACGATTGTTAGTGTATCTGAGGATACTTCAGTAACAAAGACAATCTCTTCAAGTGCTGTATCTGGGTCAAGTGCGATTGTGAACTGGTCAACGTTACCACCTGCTAAGGTAACCCCACCCATAAGGGTAGAGCCTGTTCCAGCAGCAACAGTAATGCTAGTGGCAGAAGTTGATAGTCCTGCTGCAAGAGTAGTTTCGATAGAAGTCGAACTGAATTTTCTAGTCATTTATTTTCCTTAGCGGTTGTAACGAATCTTGGTTGGGAACTTGCCTTGCAACTTGCCAGCCTCTTCATTAAGACGCTGTTGGTATAGAGCAAAGATGTAACGAGATGCAGATGTACCAGCAGTAGAAGGTAGTTTAGAATCTGCTGTGTCTGACTCTGCTGAGGCTAGGTTGATTCTGCCTGGGTCAATGTATGAAAGCAGACGATAGGCTGCGCCAAGGGCTACAACATCTCTGCAAGATTCAGTTAAGCCAGTTACTGTTGTAAACTCATCTGAGTTGTTAACAAGTAGTGATGGTTCTTTAGTGTAGTAGACCTGAACTGTACGACCTGGAGTGATGCCATCATAGACAGTGATTGTGTTACCTGATGTAAATGCACCAGTGTTTGCCATTGGGTCTGGTCGCCAACGCTTTACTGGATACCATTCCTTAGATGAGCCAACTGATTGCCACGATACAGATAGTACTTCTTCTGCATTAGCAGGTAGTGTGTAAGTATTGACTACGCCATTGAATGTAAAGGTAGTAGATGCTGTACCCCACAACTTAGGAAACAATGAACCGATTGTATCGTTGATTGCCTTCTTAATTGAAGCACGTGGAAAGGTTGGGGATAGGATTACAGGTGCATTCTGTGCGTGAGATGCAGCCTCAGTTCCTTGGAATCCACGACCAAAGCCCGAAGGGATTACGTTGAGTGTGCTAGTTGTCTTATCAAATGAATCTACATAGATGAGTTCATCATCAATTTCAACGATACCTTTAGATAAGTTTTCTTGTGAGCCTACCTTAATAGATACATCAGATGCTGTGATACCGCTAGGGTTTGCAACATAGGTAATACGGTCTTGGTTAAGGGTATAACCTTGCAGGTTTGCCTTAACTTCATCAATTAAATTTGATAGTGTAGCCACTAGATAACCTCTTCTTCATCTGGAGTAACGATTCCTGCTCTGTCAATAGTTCCATTAGGAAAGGCTGAGTCGTCCCACTCTGCTGTATTAGGGTCACCATCAATTTCAATAGGCTCACCTAGTAGCACACCATTGACTACAAGTCCTTGGGCTAGGTAGACTTTGGTTTCATTACCAAACTCATCTGTTACTACTTCAATATCGTAACTGCGTAAAGTACCCATAATTAGTCTCTTCCATTAAAGTAGTTAGTTATGTCTGAAATGTTCTTAGGTGTCAACACAGTACGGAATACTGCTGCACCAATAAGTTCAAAGTCTTGATACAAACCTCCAGCGCCTGAACTTCCTGCAGGTCTGCGACCAATGCTTAAAGCGCCAATATTAGATAATGAACCTAAAGTGGAAATTGATGCAGGTGAGTTATTCGTTGTAGCATTTGTATAAAAAGTTGTAGTTTGTGTAGTTCTATTTACTACACCAACATCAGCGAGTAGGCTTCCAATAGTTGCATTTGTAAAAGATGAGAGTGGGGCATTAGGACCATCATCAAGAGCAAGAAATTGAGTATTTGAAGTAGTTGGATACACTTCATAACCAACATTCACTGAGCCACCATCACGCTTACTTATGTATAAACCACCATTAACAGGAGTATTCCATTGACGTACTACTGCTAATACGCTAAATGAATCAGTAGCACCAAAGTTCAAGAAGTCTGTAGTACTCAGGGCAAAGGTGTTAGTTGCTCCTGGGTAGAGGTAACCAGCATCAATAACACCAGCACTGCGGAATGTGCTACCAGAACGGTTGATTGTTACAGTGGCACCATTAGTTGAGGATTCAGTAAATGTTGTCTGCAATAGGCTGGTAATGCTGTTCTCAAAGTTTGCATCGAAGGCTACTGTGCCAGCGATACCGCTTAGAACCTGTGCGCGGAAGAACTTGCCACGGGCTGGGGCACTTGCTCCAGTAAATTGTGAACCTATTTCTAGGATTCCTGTTCCAGAATAAATGCTTGTAACTCCAGCAGTTACTACTGTTGAACCTAATTGGGTCCAAGTAAGTCCATCATCTGAGGTGAAGAATTGAACAGAGTTACCTGATGCTCCATTATCAACATCAAGAGTTGCGCGAACCCACTTAGTGACACCATCGGCAATTCCTGTTGCTACGGTAGAACCTTTTGTAACTAATGTTGCTCCGTCTGTTGTCCAACCAATACTAATTGTTCCATCGGTATTTAGGTAGAAGAAATAACTTTGCTGACTTGAGCCATTTGGTCGCTTTGCCAGCAATACATTTATTGCACTCGGTGTCCAGTCGTCCATTGCTACCTTTACACGCAAATCAATGTCACCTGTAATATCTAACGCTGCACTGTCAGGTACTGAGGCATAGTTGGTTGAAATACCAGGCAGATACATATAGTTGCCAGTAGATACGAATGTACCAACGCCAGACTTGTTGATAGTAACTGTGTAGGCATTGCTTGAACGGTCTACAAATGTAGTCTGAGATGGCAGTGTAATGACTGAGGCATCAGCATCTAGGACTATTGTGCCATCAATACCGTTAAGGACTTGAGCACGATAGAACTTACCCTTGGCTGGAGAACCACCAACAATCGCTCCAATATCTAAGGTTGCTGTACCAGAGTAAATGCTTGTAGTTCCAGCACCGACAATAGTTGTACCCAACTGTGTCCAAGTAGTTCCATTATCTGAAGTCCAGAATTTAATATCGTGACCTGAAGCACCATTATCAATATCAATGGTTGCTCTCACCCACTTTACGGCTCCATCAGTAAGCGACAATGCTGCAGTAGATGTTTGCGAGTTTACTGCAGTTCCATTTGTTGACCAAAATAAAACTAGATTTCCACTTGTATTCAAATCTAATCTATATGAACGTTGGTTTCCAGTTGTAAGCCATTTTGCAACAAGACCAGTTGATGCTGCAGGAGTCCAATCGTCTAGTGCTGCTTGAACTCTTAGGTCCAAGTCACCTGTAATATCCAACGGTGGATTATCTGCAACTGACATATAGTTGCCAGAGTTACCAGAGAGGTAGACATAGTTCTCGGCTGCAGTTGAATGAGCCATATAGCGGTTGTTGACTTCCATATAGTCATCAGTACCAAAGAGCCAAGTAGGTTGAGTTACAGCAACAGTCTTGCGTCCAGAGGTTGCACGGTTGATGGTAACTGTTTGACCAGTAACTGCGGTAAAGGATGTAGCAGCACCAGCAGTAATAACTGAGGTGTCCACATCGAGGACTGTTGTACCGTCAATGCCGTTGAGGATTTGGGCGCGGTAAACTTTGCCTGTAAGTGGAGTCGTACCGATATCAGGAATTGCTCCAATACGCACAGGTGCCGTACCAACATAAATGCTTGTAACACCAGCATTTGTTACTGTACTGCCCAACTGTGTCCAACTTGTTCCGTTGTCTGATAGAAAGAACTTAACATCGTTGCCAGAGGCACCATTGTTTACGTCAAGAGTCACACGGACCCATTTTGCTGCGCCGTCTGTTACGCCTGTTGCAACACTGCTTGCTGCTGTTATCATAGTAGAACCATCGGTTGACCATTGAAAAGTAACAAAACCTGTTGAGTTAATTGCTATCTTGTAACTGCGATTGCTTAGTGTTTGCTTAGCAAGTAATTCATTTTGAGTGGCTGGAGTCCAATCGTCAAGTGCTCCATACCAGCGTAGGTCAATATCACCTGTAATGTCAAGGGCAGCAGCATCTGGTACTTCCAAATAATTTGTAATAGTCCCAGGCAGATACACATAGTTAGTGCCAGTATGGTCTAGGAACTTAGGGTCGTTAGAGTCTGCAGAGGTGCTAGAGCCAACAGTAGTTGGTAGTAGTGAGCCAGCAGTGCCACCATTAGTCAGAGTATCTTGACCGTTAATTGTTGCTAACTGACCAGTAGTAGCAGTGAACTGATTAAAGGTAGCAGATGTAACATTAGTTGTTAGGTCTACATCAAGTACTTTATTCGTTCCATTAAGGCTTGAAAAAATTTGTGCTTGATAAATTTTTCCATTAAGATTGAATGTTGTTCCACCTGCAAGTGAACCAATTTCAACTGGTACGGTGCTAGCAAACATACTTGTTGTACCTGCCTGAGTAGTGGCAGTTCCTAACTGTGTCCAGTTAACCCCGTCATCGGATAAATAAAATGTAACAGTTTTTCCACCTGCTCCATTGTCAACGTCAAACGTTGCTCTAACCCATTTAGTGGCACCATCAGATAAACCAGTAGTAACAGTGCTAGCAATGGAAAATAATGTAGTTCCATCAGTGGACCAACCCATTGATAAAGTTCCACTAGCATTTAAGTAAAAATTGTATGCTGTTGTGGCATTGCGTTTTGCTATGAATGCTGTGTTAGTGGTCCAACTATTTAATGTCACTTTTGCACGAAGGTCAATATCTCCCGTGATGCGTAATGCTGCCTCATCGGGAACTGAAATATATTGACCAGACAAACCAGTATATTCAATATACCCAGGATAGTTGTAGCGTGGAGTAGCAGCATCTACATAGTAAGAAGCAGAGCGTGCAGTGGTTCCCTTAAGTAGTACCTCTGCTGGGTGATTGATGGTGCGTAGTGCATCAACATCAGACAGTCCAGTAGTTCCTGCTAGTTCATTACAAACTGCAGTGAGTCCCTTGTAATTATTATCTGTACGGTTAGGGTCAACAATATAATTTAGAGCACCCAATAACCCTTGACCTGTGGTACCTGCCCAAACGTTGGCAGCACCTTGCTCTTCTAGGAAGTCATCTCTATCTGGGTATACGCCATAGTTTGCGATACGGTTGAGTTCTGCACATAATGGACTACCAGTATTACCAGCCATTGTTTTGCCTTCCTTGTTGTACGATTAAATTACTTACCATTTAACTTTGTCAGCCCAGTAGGCTGCGCTCATTTTACCTTTTTGGATATTGGCTTTGTGACGAGCCTTAAAAGATTTCTGTCTTGCAGTTGGCTTCTTGTCGCCAGTGACACCCTGTTGACCAAAGCGAATAGTCTTGACCTTATCGCCTTCTTTTGCTACAACAACGTGTGACTTAGTTGGATGACTAGGTGTACGCTTTGGCTTGTTAAAACCTGCGACACCAGCCCGTTTTAGTCTTGAGTCTTTCATCTGTACTTAGCCGTTTTCTTTGCAATAGATTTAGGTTGTTTAACAAACTGCTTACCTTTAGCGTTACCTTGAGCCTTGGCTTTATTGGTAGCAGTTTTTTCTGCTGGGCTTAACGCAGCCCATGCAGCAGATGGTAAATATCTCTTCTTGCCCTTAGAGGGTTTACCATCAGAGGTCTTCCACTTTTGTGCGGTCCACTTCTTAAGTGACTGCTGTGATTTAGCCAGTGCCATTACTTGTAACCTCCGCCTGCCTTTTTGTACTGAACTGCAAGCAACTGTGCTTTACGTGCAGACCATTCACCAGGGTCTCCACCTTTGGAACCAGCCTTAATCTTCTTGAAGAGTGAGGCACGCATACCAGGTTTGGTATAGTTCCCAGCAGCGTTTACTTTAGACTTTGCTGCTTTCTTTTTCATTTTATCGCTTAGTCTTTTTCATATCTGCAATTACTTTCTTAAGCATTGCATCATACTGCCTTGGAGTCATTACAACTGGAGCAGGAGTACTCTTTGGCTTTGGTGGGGTAATTTTACCAGTCTTACTGTTCTTGCTTCCACCACCTGGAAGTGAAATTTCAAATCCTTTACCCATAATTACATACCCTTCTTACGGACCATACTCTTTTTCTTTACGGTCTTTTTTACCATCTTCTTGCCAGACTTCTTTGCTTCTGCTTTAGCCATTGCCATACCCTTAGCGGTATATGGAAATTCTTTTCCGTTTACCTTTGGCATTACTTCATCTTCTTCTTAGCGACAGACTTCTTTGCAATCTTCTTGGCTACAGCCTTCTTGACCATCTTCTTCTTGCCCATCTTCATTTCCATCATTTTTTCTTTTTTAGATTCCATCTTCTCGCCCATTTTGTATGCCTTGTTCATCATTATATTGTTCCTACTTCCCTTAGTACTTCGGTTGTTTTCTTATTGATGTGTTGTGCAGGAGGCATCTTCTCAGCGTTGTAAGGTTTGTTAAGAACCTCACTAGCGTTGTATGCTGCTTCCACGTGTTGCCTTGTTGTACCACCTGGTTGCATACCTTGAGCACGTGCATCCCTATATGCTTGGAGTTCACCAGTCCATTTCTTGTCGGATATATCTCTGGTCGCATCTCCTGCGTTTAGTTGCAAAGACCTAGCCTTACAACCAAAACAATCTGGTCCACATTTAGTATGGTCAACAAATACTTCGCTAGTTGGGAATGGTTCTTCTGAGGTAGCATCACATTCTGTGCAACCATACAACTCGCAATAAGGAACCATGTCCCCATCTTCTAACTTGTATCCCCACTTAAGAACTTTACTGATGTGTTCGTGTTCCATTGTGTCCCCTACTGTGCTGTGAAGTTTGCCTCTGTTACATCTATATCTGCAGCAATTAGTGCTGCCTTTGTTGCTTCACTTACTGTGTGGTTGTATCCACCACGATAAACTTCTTGATAGGTAGCCAAGTCACCATCTACTAGGTAACGTGCTTGATAGTAGACACCATCTTGACGTACGATAGTAATACCCCTATCAATCTTGTAGAAAGAAAATAGGCGATGAGCACCAGAAGGTCCTTCTGCAACCACTGGTGTTCTGAATGTATATGTTGTCATTATTCTCCCTAGTTAACTTACTGATAGACAGGGGATTGCTCCCCTGCCCACCCGTCAATCAACTCTTATAGAGCGCCGATTGATGAACCTGATTCGATTCGGTATAGTGCTTCTTCGCGGTAGCGAGCAAAGCCAAGTACGCCGTACCAACCCATTGGGCGGAAGCGCATCAACTTGTCAACTACTGGTCCGATTACTACGTGTGGCTCTTCAGCAACTGCCTCAGCCATTGCCTGCTGTCCAGCAAGGATAGTGTCGTAGACACGTGTTACTGGAGTTACAGTGATTGTTGTTGATACAGTTACTGCAGCAGTGTGTGCTGTGTCAACTGTAAATGTTGTTGTTGAACCTGATGTAGCAATAGCAGTAATCTTAGCACCTGAAGCGATACCTGTTCCTGCAATCTTGTCACCAACTTCAGCACGTGTTGCAATAACAGCAGATGAAGCAACGCCGAATGTGAATCCAGCAGATGTTCCTGCAACTGTTGCAGTAGTTGTTGCTAGTGCAGTCTGGTCAGCACCAATCTTCTCAGAGTTGATACGTGGTGACTCGATGAAGTATGCACCTTCGTATGAACCGATTTCACCAGCCCAAATGTTTTCATTTGTCTGGTAGTTGTGTGGGTCGCGCCAAGCAGCAGCACCTGTCTCAGCACGAAGGTCGTGTGAAACTTCTGGGTGAATACCTGCCCAGTACATTGCACCCTTGCGGTATGCAGCCTTGTTAGCACGCAACTTAGCAACAGCCTTACGGATGTTAGCAGAAGTTAGTGTTGCAGCAGCAGTAATTGTCGCTGATGATGTTGCAGTTGAACCTGAGTAGATTACGTTAGTTCCTGCACCTAGTGTCGCCATTGCAACTGTGTCGATAGAATCGGCAAGGTTGAATGCGATGATGTTAGCAACTGCTGGGTCTACATCTGCAAGTGAGAATAGTTCCAAAGCACGTGTTACCAATACAGAGTTACCGTACTCGTTAAGAGTAATTGTAACTGTATTTGGTGTTGTCAATGAAACTGCATCTGGGTCAGATGTTTCTGTGAGAGCAGTTGTTGCCTGTGATAGGTCGTTGTACTTCTGTAGAACGACTGTTGAACCTGGTGTTGACTGGTTAGTTGGACGCTTATCTGCAACTGAACGAATTAGTGGTTCGGCGCGGAGAGCGAATTCGACAAGGCGGTCATACGCCTTCTGTACTAAACCAGCACCACCTGCGGTACCTCCGAGGGAAGCAGCGCCTGTTGATGTTGTGCCTGTGTATGATGTAGGCATTAGTGTGTCACCTCCAAGTGACTATGAACGGACATTATGATTGCGAGCGGAGGATTGACAAGATGTCGTCTGCACTTTGTGCAGCACCTAACTTATAATCTAAGTCTTCTGCTCTATCAGGGCTTACAGCATTACTAGTTAATGAGTCTTGCTGGCGCAATTCTGCGCGGTCAAACTCAGTAGTCTTTCGTGCTTCCTCTGCAGGTGTTAATCCGAACAAATCAGAGTTATCTTCAAGCCAATTATTAACTGACTCTTCGCTAAAATCTTCAATGTCTTTCATGATTAACCGTGCTGCTTTTAGATTAACGCCCTTTTTCTGAAGGACTTCTTTGACAGTTCGCTCACGCTGCTCCTTGGTATAATTCTCAAGTTGCTCGGTAAGTTCCTTGATACGCTTTTCATCAGAACGCTTAGCCTTCCGTAACTTTTTAAGTAAGTCACTTCCGTCTGGTTGCGTCTCGATTTCGGTATCGAGGTCATCGTCTTCGTCGTCCCAGTAGTTGTTGCTCATAGCAACGCCACCCTTCTATTCGTTGTAGTCGCAAGCCTCAGTATCTAGTCGGGGAACTAGGCTGGCTCTTGCTATCGGTCTATTACGCTGACGGGGCCGATGGGTCCGTTCAGGATTCTTTATTAAATAATTCCTGCGACTGAGGAATTTGTTCTTGCTACTCCAGAAGAACCACCATAGCGTGCTTCCTCAAGAGCAATTAAATTTTGCTTCTTTCTTTCTTCTGATGCAAGTCCTTGGATTCTAGCCTTCTCTGCTTCCACCTGACCGTACTGTGGAAGTCCTTGAGATATAGAACTTAAGAATTCCATCCGTGGAAGTTCTGCTGCAATTGCTCTGTAATCTACATTAGCAGTCGCAGCAGTAGCACCTGAGCGCATCGCTTCCTCGGTTCCAATTGTTCCACCCATTACATTTGAATACATGCTTGACTGTACAGATGTTGCTGCTTCAAATGCTTGTAGTCCCTGCTTAAGAGCAGCGCCACCAATTTCAGCAGATGTAATCTTCTTCTCAAGTGCAGGTAGTTGGTTTCTAGGGTCAAGCATTGCTGCTACTAAATCTCCAGTAGACAATGATGAGGCAAACTTTCTTAACGCTAGCAGAACATTTGAGTCGGCATTAAGTATGCGCTTATACGCCATTGATACTCTGGCATTAACTTCATCTGGTGCTAGTTCATTGCCAATCAGGGTTGCGTATTGTTCTGTATTTGCAAATCGTTCTACATCATATGCCTTGAAAATCTTTGCATATGCAGCCTCGTTAGCGAGGTAACTCTTCTCATCTAATATTGGCTTACCAGCAGCAGCAAGTTTTGCATTTCCAGCAAATCGCTTTAGGTATTCCTTGTTGTAGCGAGGGTCGCTGCGTAGTAGTGTAAGCATATCCTCTGATGAAATATCAGGATAGTCACCACGAATTTGTGTAAGTGTATTTGCAAGACCTGAAATATTGTAAGATGATAAGCCTGCAAGTACTGCTGCATAGACTGGATTCTCGGTTGCAAGTACTGGCTTCGCAGGTGACGCAGGGATAACCTCATAAGTTCCATTACTATAGATTACAGTTGTGCTTCCATCTGCATTTTTAACTTCACCTGTTTTGGTTTTAGCAGGAACAGGTTCAACAACTGGAGTTTCAGATAGTTCAACATCTAATGGAGGAAGACCAAGTCTCTTTCGAATTTGAGTTCGTTCATCTACGGTTGAAAAAGATGCTGGAGTGTTAACGCCATCTGGCATATCTCTATCTTTACGTGCCATTATACATTAACTCCAAACGCATCGGCCAAGGCTCGCAGGTCATTGTTGACTGTATCCTTGTAGAATTGAGTCTCTTTAATCTTAGGGTTTTTCCACTGTGCCTTTTCCCAGGCTAGTACTGGCATAGCAGTCTGTCCTGAAGCAACATCGTATAGGTCTGTAGTGGCAGGTGTCTTACCATAAATCTTCTCATATGATGCTACATAAGGAGTAAGCAATGTCTTAACTGATGTGCCCTTTAGAATATCTTCTTTCCATGCTGGGAACTGTGTCGTAGCCTGGATTTGGATATTATTTAATGCAGTCTGTAAAGCCTGCTCGCTTCTAATTCCCTTTAACGCCTCTGAGTAGACAAGTCTATCAGATGTTGGGATACCATTATCAGCATGAGCCTGACGAATTCTACGAACAACAGCACCTAGTGCTCCTTGTTCTAGCGCCATATCATCTGCTGTATCAGGTGTTAACTTAGCAGCAGCATAGCGCCTGTTAGCGTCATTCTGCACATACTTCAAGAATATGTCTTCTTGTTGTTGCTGGCTTAATGCAAAACCCTTTACTCCTGCAGCCTTTTGCGCCTTGTTGATTTCACTAGCATAAGCAGCAGCAACCTTTTTATCTGGTGCAACATTGAATAGGTCAAGGTACTTGCTTGTCATATCAGCAATGAGTGCTTCGGGATTAGTAACTGGAATTGGCTTAGGGCCACCACCAGTTACCTTGCCAAATGCCTGTTCTGCAAGTGATGGGTTACTAACAAAGCGCATGATTGTCTGTGAGTAAGTCTCACCAACCTGGTCTGCCTGCTTCATCATTGTGCCAAGTGCTGCGTAGTCCAGTGGACGTAGAGTTACAGACTTGTCCATGTCTTTAATAAAGTCAACCGTAGGAGCCTGGCCCTTAGGGTAAAGATTTGGAATCTGCCCCAATGCTAAAAGAAGATTAGCCCGCTCTTGATTGCTCATCGTTGATGGAATCAAGTATGGAGAATCAGTTGTGTAGATTGCCTTGCTAAAGACTGGTGCATTAGGAACTGGTAGACCACCAGCAAATTGAGGAGGCTGGCTGACTGTCTTACCAGTCATAACAGAGGTTCCTAGCGGGATACCACTGATGCTTGTTCCACTTCCAGCAGCATTAGTTGGAGGATTGTTAGCGGCTTCTCTTTCAAGTTGAGCCTGTGAGGCAGCAGTCTTGGATTGTTCTGCTTTCTTCTTAGCAGCCTTCTGCTTGGCTTCTGCTTGTGCTTGTCCTACTGGCATTGTTTACCCTTCCAATTCTTTCTTAAAGACTCCATAGAAAATCTTTTGGAAGTCTGGGTATTTAGTAATTAATCTTAATGCTTCATTAGCAAGCCATGCACGTTGTGGTGCAGACTTCTTGTTAGCAAGTGTCTTCATTCCACTAGCAGCAATGGCATCTTCACGCAGGTCTAGGTATGCACGTGCTGCAATCAACGCACTAGAGTCTGCTAACTTAGGGTCTTCAGATGCTAGCCTAATTTGTGCAAATGCACGCTCTCTCCATTGAGTATCATACTCTGGTTGAACTCTACCGCTAAGGTTATAAGACTTAGTCAAGTTGCTAAGTGCATCATCGTACTCTGTGGATGACCAACCCTCGCCAACTGAGCGTGTCATTAGACGTTCCTTTGATGCGGTATAAAGTATATTAACTGCCTTATCCATTACTTCTTTGGCTGACATTCTAGCGAATGCACCACGTTCCTTCTGGTATTGGAAAAGAACCTTTGATAGTTCACCATTAGGGTATAGATACCCATACACATCTGCATACTTCTGAACAACTGTAGGGTCATTCTTAATCATATTGTATGTGGGAAGGTTAGTTGGTTCGTATCCTGTAGTTGACCTAATGATAGCAAAGACCTGCTCAGGTCCATATGTATCTAGGAAGTCAACATAAGCCTTAGGCTTGTCTCCACCTGCTGATGATTCAATGTTCTTAAAGTTAGTCCATAATGCAGTAGCAAGTACCGTGTCGCCATTCTTGTTCTTTGCTAACGCCTCAGGGCGCATAGCAAATGGAATCGGTGTTAGCGCTCCAAACAAACCACGCCACATTGTAAAGTATCGTGCAAGATTATCGCCATCTTGCGTTAAGCGAGCCTGGTCATTTGGGTCTAGTAAGTCGTACTCTCCGCTAGATGCGAGGTAGTTCATGCTAGGTGCAAAGGCTGCAGCATATCCTGACTCAACTCCAAATACTCCGCTTAATGCACGAACCCAGTTTGCAGTTAAGAGCGGACCTTCTAGAAGGCCAGCGTTCTTGATGTCTGGTGTGCCGTATGGAAATGCAACTTTGAATACATATTCTTCAAGTTCAGTAGGTAGCAACTTAAGAGGGTTCTTGTTGATAGCATCAAGTGCTGCAACTCCCCATAGTAATCCAAACCCTGCACCTGGAAGGAATGTTCCTGCACCAATTGCGAAGTTAAATGACTGTGGTTGTGCAGTAAATGTGTACGGACCAGAGACTCTAGCCTCAGATGCACCAGGCAATAAACCCTGTAGTGCATTCAATGCACTGCTTGCAAACGGTACAAAGAACTTACGCTCACCAGTAACTGGGTCTCCAAAGAAGAATCCTTGATTCGGGTCGTAGTAATCCTTAGCATCTGTCAACTCATATAGGGCTGATGACTCAGTAGATGATAGCCAATCGCCAATCTTTGCAACCTTATAGATTTCCGTAGGGTTATCTAAAGCAATCTTTCCCCAAGCCTTCATTGTATTTTCCCAGGCTTGACCGAATGGCGCAATCAAACGTAGTTGATGCCACAATAAGTTACGCTTTGAAGCGTCATAGAATAGTTCTGATACGTTTCTATTTGCATACTTAACCGCATATTCATGCGCTTCGTCTAATGTTAGAGGACCTTTACCGTCTGCTACATCCAGGGCACGCCATGCTTTATGTTGCTTGCCAATCTCTGCACCAGTAATTGGGTTTCTCAATGAAGATAAACTCTTAGGGGCACTGTCTCTAAGTTCCTTTAATGCCTTGGCATTGATAGAACTAGACAAATCATGGATTGCATCCCAGTATGACTGACGCCATTCAGGTCCCATGGTTGATGTCTTTTCAAATCTTACTGCAACATCAAAGAATTTTTGTGATATCTCTTCTACAATCTTTGCGTTTGACATGCCTCCGACTACAGCAGTCTTAGGTACTGTCATTAGAATGTTGTCCCAATTGCCAGTATCAGCAAATGTTTGCTGTAATGTCTTAGTAAAGTCCTTATGCAGGTCAATCTTTACACGCTTACCCTTTAAGCCCTTCTTCTGGGCTTCTAGTGTTGCTTGCGCAATATCCTTGCCAGTTGGTATCTTAACAAGGGTTTGTCCTACCATTACCTGACCTTTAGCCAGAAGTTCCTTGATTAACTGTGAACCTGCACCACGACCTGACATTTCTTCTACACGAGCCAGTACAGATACCTGTTCACCCTTGTCATTGATTCCCTTAAATAGGAAATTCATTAAACCGTCTTCAGTGTTGACCCAGTTTCTAAACTCTTCAGACTTAGATGCTGTGAAACGGTCAAGAGTTTTGCGGCCTTCGCCCTTTAAGAAGTAGTTAACTGTGTCAAGTTCTTTGCCAGGCTTGGTTCCAATTACTTTGCGGACAAACTCTGAGTTATGCAGGATACGAACTTGACTTGAGAAACCTGCCCACCAGTTAGGGTGCCCAAAAACTTCCTTTGTATAGCCAAGAGACTTGACAATCTTACTCATCTCACCATCGCCACCCATACCTGACATAGCATCAGACATGAAAGCAACATAGTCATTACCTAATTCACCAGCAATCTCTGCTGCTGCAAATTCTTCTGCGGATGAGCCCATTTTAAAGGACTTTCCGTATACATCATTCTTGACAGTATCAAATTGATTTAATAATTGCTTCCATTTTGCACCACCTGGGCGGCCAATCCACATACCAATAGCAGAAAGTGGGCTATTTAGGAAGGAGATATGTCCTGTTCCAAACACACGAATCTGTTCTTCGATAATATTGCGGCTAATGTACGCAGGACGCACGAGAACTGACTTCTTCCATAGACTATTAATATCTGACAATGCATCAGATGCAAGAACTACGCCTCTTCCTAACTTTAATCCAGCAAACTTTTTAGATGTTCTAATAAAGTCCTGCATTGCCTTAGGGTCTGGAATGAACACAAACGTGTTAAGTAGTTCTGAGTCCAAATGAGCACTATGAAGATTAATTTTTTCTCCACCAATGACTGCAAATGTAATATCTGCACCCTTAGCATGTTGCTCTGCCCAGTATGCAGACATGTTAAGGCGCTCAGTTTCGAATACTCGAGTTGCTTGCTTCCACAAATCAAGTTGTTCGCCTGTAAATTCAGGTGAATACTTATCAAAAATTACATTGAATAGTTTAGATGTTGCAGTAATACCAGCCTTTGACTTATCTGCTGCAGTAGCAATCTCAGTCAAAATGTTATCTAGCACTGCTTTGTCAAGTTTCATAGAGCGACCTACGTTATTGACTGCAGCAAGTAGTTCATCCTTGTTGTCAAGGTGGATAAGCGTACCACCAGTCTGTGGCAATAGGGCGTTGTACTTGCGTCCAAACATATGGACTTCATTTGCAATCTTTAAAATCTTATCATGAAGTGGCATGCGAGTAAATGCCTGAGCGGATGCACCACGGATGGCATTCATTGCACGGATACGGTCGCCTTTAGGTAGCACAGTTTCAAATGCATCAGCAAGTGCTCGACCAGCCGCGCTGTTTTCTGCGCTCCGAGTTACACCCTTAAGGGCACGACCAGTACGCGTACCAGTCTCTAGTGCACGCTGTAATGGTTCACCATCTGCGATGAATGGTGCAATTGTGCGAAGAACTTCCTCACGTGTATTTGCCTTAGACAATGCAACTGCTTCGTCAGCAGTAAAGCGTCCTTTAGCCATCTTCTGAATCTTAAGCCAGTCATCTTCGTTAGCAATTGCGTCGATGATATGTGAGCCTTTTTCACCAGATAGGAATGTTGAGATTCCATCATAGTCAATTTTAATATTCTTAAACTCATCTTCAATGCGTGCTAGATTCTGAAAGTTTTTTAGGTACGCTTCTGAACGCTTTTCTGTTTGAATTGCAGTCTTAGCACCTTTAAGTGAAACCAAAGACGCTTCAGTCTTAGCCTTCATAGCCTTGAGTTGTGATTCAAGAATTGAATATTGCTTAGCAGCCTTGGCTGCTTTAATTCCAGTAGAGGCTTCCATAACCTTCTTAGCGTCAGCAGTAGCCTTAGCAAGTTTGCTATACGCTAGGGCTGGGTCAGTATAGACAGACAGGCCTATTTCACCAAGTGCAACTATGACACGGGCTGCTCCAGATTCTGGATTACCACCTGTCAGTACATATGCAGCAGGGTCAAACAAAGAATATGGACGGTAGTAAGTTTGGTCACCTTGCCTAAATGAAACCTTTGCAAGTTTTATCTGCTCTTTGCGAGCAGCAGCGGCTGCGCCTGTCTCTTCACTAGGAAAAAATCCTACACCAAGGTCGACTCTTCCTTCTTGGATAAGTTGCTTTGTGGCTTGAAATATTGTAAGTTGTCCTGGTATGCTTTTAAGAATGTCACCAGGTTTTGTTTCTCCTGTTGGTCCACCCCATTTGAATGCATCTTGCCAAGAACCTTGGCTCTTAATTTGATTAAACTCATCAATAGCAGAACGCAATGGTGCTCCAAGCGCTTCAACAATCGTGCCACCAAGAACTGTTACATTTCTAGTTGCACCCTTAAGGCCTGACCATAATTGACCAATAAGTGTGTTATTAAACTTTTCAGTTGAAATCTTATTGCTAGCAATGACAGCCTCAGTCTTGCGCTTTTCTTGTGTCATTCTGTCAATTTGTGCAAGAGTTGTAACAATAGGATTTGATGCAAGGGCACCTTGCTTTGCAAGTCCAGTAATTAAACCAGCAGATGCTTCAGGATTCTGAGCAAACATTCTGCGTGCGTTATAGCCATCAATACCTGTGACAAGAGACATGCTCTTTTGTAAGTCAGTATAGTCTGCCTGGTCCTGTGTAGTGATGCGTTCTTCTACGCCAACCATTACTGGCAAGCCATTGGCATCTAATTTTATCTTTGGGAAATTTGACATACTTATAAACGCCCCTGGTTAGATAGACCTTCCAAAACAAATCGCAAGTCTTGATTAGTTGGGTCAAGCATATAAAGTGCCTGAACAATCTGGATAGGGTTTTCAACCTCGGGCGTAGACATTGCTGGCAAATTTAAAATAGAAGAATCTGGTCCTGGTCCAGCATCTGCGCCGTATGTCAGCACTTGGTCAGGACGTTCAGTCGGTTGGTCAAGGCCCATTACTGGTGGAAGTTGTGGTGCTGCTGATGCAGACTGTGATGCTACCGCTGCTGATGGATTACCAGCCAACGGTGCAGCAGTTTGGTTAGCCATGTTCTGGCCACCCTGTCCATAGCCAAGTCCTGGCATATACATTGCAGCCTGTGTTCCGCTTTGACCATTGCCACCTGTAGCAGAAATATTTGCTGGATTATTCTGAGGTGCATCTGGACGATAACCGCCGCTGTTACCTGGTGTTCCTACCATGATTCCTCCTACTTAATATATTGTTCAAGAATGTGAAATGGAGCCGAAGTTTCATTGTTATTAATTGCTGCAATTTTTATTGCTTCTAGTGCAGATACTCCTGCATGTAATGCACCTAGTGCATAATCGCCACCAGAACCAATTGCATAAAGACCCGTGTTATTCATTGCTACTGCAAAGTCACTATCAATTTCAAACAAACTTCCATTGATTCCAATGATAAGGCTGAGTTCAAACTTACTCTCTTCGTTATCATTTGTCTTATTGAATTCAATTCCAGATTCAGTTAGCGTCTGCTTTAACGATGGAGCGACTTTATTAATTACAAACTCATAAAGATTTAATTTTGCTTTTGCCGTTACTACTGGTGGAACCCACCCATGCAGTACCACTTGTAAAGCACGATAGTCACCAGCACCACCAATAATGTAACTTCCACGTTCAACTGCCTTTACCATGTCAGGGTGGTTGTAAATTTTTCCATCTGCTACTACAAGAGAATCACTAACAATGACACAACCTTCTGTGCTTTGCACACCTATGATTGTTGTCATTGTCCCCACCTAATTTATCGTCGAGTAATAGTTCTTACGCTTGCGTTTGCAGAACCTTGTCCGCTAAGAGATGATAATAAACTTTGTAGACTTGCTGGTGGTTGCTCTTGCATTTGCGCTGCTGGAGCGCCCATTTCTTCAGGGGTAGCGCCTCCTGCTGGAACGCCTTCGGGAGCAGGGGACGGTTGCTCAACCGTTTCTGGTGCACCAGCAGGAGGAACTGTCTGCTGCTGTGGAGCAAAGGTCGCTTCAATTGCGTCCTCAAGTGCCTGTCCCTTTTGGCGTGCTTTAATCACAGCAGCAATCTTACGCACTACTTCAGAAGCGTCCTGGCCTTGAGTTGCCATCTGTGGAATCGCTTGAGTGTAGGCTGTAAGTGAACCGAGTAATGCTGCACGCATATCCTCGATTTCAATCTTTTCTAATTCTTGTGTTACATTAACGGTAAATGGAAGTTCTCTCATAGCCATATCTCGGCTAATTAGTTTACCACCAAGAGCCTGTAGCATAAAGATGAGACCCTGTGCTGGGTTAAGACCAGCAAGCATACCATAGCGAACGTCAGCAGAGTAGTCGCTCTTGATATCCTTGGAAGGCTTGTAAGTAATTTCATACGGCGAACCTGAATCTACGCCACGAATGGTCTTCTCTTCTGGGAAAATCATCTCGTCTACTTCAAAGCAAATCTGGATTACATCACGAAGTGCTGATGCAAAAATTGCCTGTGCAGACTTAACTTGTGTATCAAAGGCTCCCATAAGAGCCTGAACACCTTGACCCGTGACGATTGATGCGTCAATGTTTCCTGTACGTCCCTCAGGATAACGAGTACCAACGCGAAGTTCTTGGCTAAGTAGTTGCTGTTCTGTGAACGCGCCTTGTGGCAGAGTAAGTTCTACGCGGCGTACACCTGCTGGGTTAGCGGTACGAATAACCGCATCTCCACCAAGTTGTAGTTCTTGTACATCCTGTGGAAGTACGATTGGAGCCTGTACAGATTTTTCTGCAGCCTCCATAGCAAGCAATGCGAAGCGATTGCGTAGTAGTTGGATACCTAGGACATCATCAAATTGTCCACGAAGTTCTCCATCAATAGATGGCTTACGTCCTATTACTACCATCATCTTACCAAGAGGGTTTTTAGCCTTTGATAAAACTAGATTGTCTTTGCTTGGGATATAAATGATTGATTGGTCTTTGTCATAATAACGAATCATCTCAACCTGAGCATTAAGGTCCTGCTTGTAGCCAAAGCCACCAAGGAGTTCCCTATCGTATTCAGGAAATTGTGTGACGAGTTCGCCCAATGTCATTATGTATCGTTTTGCAAATGCCACACAACGTCCGTAGCGGTCAAATTCTGGGTAAGCCCCAATTGGATTTTCTACGCGGATACGTGGCAGGTTTGCTTCTTCGTCCAATTCAATAATGAAAGGAACGAAACCATATGTGATATACCAATCTGCACCCGAGTACATCTGTACTGCTAGGTCAGAGTGTGAGAAGTAGTTCGAAGCGATACGAGTACGCTTGTCTGCAAACTGACGAGCCCTGTCAGATACCTGGTTGGCTGCAGAACAGTTAACAGCAGGAAGAGGGGCCATTACTTCTGATAGGTCACGAGCAACAATATCAATAAAGTTAGCAACTACGTTAGCGTCAACGCCATCTGGAAAGAAGTCAGGATATACTTCAGCAATCTTTCCTTTGCGTACAGCAAGGACATCAAGGTTACGAGAATCTCGCTCCT
>Ga0181359_1000013_pt1 | contig 40224 bp, 66 predicted proteins | sample Fa13VDMM15SD_FD_141229 | JGI IMG/M metagenome (GOLD analysis project Ga0181359, IMG submission 141229) | Freshwater viral communities from Lake Michigan, USA - Fa13.VD.MM15.S.D | ecosystem: Environmental > Aquatic > Freshwater > Lake | place: USA: Michigan | collected 2013-09-24 | reverse complement strand
ATCGCGGACCATGCCGGCTGAAGCGTGCTTGTCGGCTGCGTCAGGTCGGCGCCGGCCACGACATCACGCCAGGACGAAATCAGGTTGGACCCGTCTCGCGTCATCAGGTCAGTGCGGTCGGCATCCCAATAGGCCAGCAGATCGGCGCCGAGCGCGGAGACGGGATTGTAGCCGCCACCACCCCCATGCGTGAGGCCCAGACCGATGCCCAGTGAAATCATCAGTCTCGCGCCTTCCGTCTCATCTTCATTTCAACGATCTCGCGAACGCTCATATTCGAGGTGAGCTGGCCTGCATCGTTGACGTGGTATTGCAATTCGACGGGCTTGGGCTTGTCGGGAGCGCGCGGCGTCAGTTCGCGATAAGCCATCGCCAGATAGCGAAAGGCGTCGGCAGCGTGCGATGTCCAATCGTGAAGCGGGCGCTCGCGGAAGGCCCGCGTCTTGTCGTCGTACTCGCGGCGATACTGGCGCAGCGCTTCGATGCCCTTCGCGCACTTGTCCTTGTCGAACCAGACGTTCGGCATCAGCACGCGAGCGGCGTTGATCCCGTCCATCACAGTGTGCATCGGGACAACGCGAGGCTTGCGGCCTAGCGCCATGAGCGTTTCAACCCGCGTGCGGCCTGTCCCTAGCTCACGGGCGCGGGCGTCATGCGGGACGAAGTCTTCGGCATAATCGAACTTGCGGGCGTTCAGTTCAGCGACGTAATGTGGCAGGCCCTTGCCGTGGTCCTCGATGTGGTCGATCACCCTGATCTGCTTGCCGATGGCCTGCCAAAGCCAGATCGACGTGCTGTCACCGATACCCAAGTCCCACGTCGTATAGACCGGCAACAGCGGGTCATGCTCAACCGTGGTGATCTGGCCTGCGCGCTCAATCTTGGCGATGTCGGAGCCGTAGTAGCTGCCCACAATCGCCGCATCGAACGAGCACTCGAACTCCTGCTCGTACTGCTCGGGCGTCATCATCGCCCGCGCATCGTCAAGCTCGGCCTTGGCGACCAGCCCCGTCTCCGAGGCCCGCAGCATCAGCGGAAGCCAATCGGGCGAGGTGTTCGACCTGTCCCACAACTCCCAGAATGCGTTCTTGCCCTTGGGCGTGCCGATGAAGATGGCCCAGCCAATGCGATCCGCCAGCATCGGGCGGATGACCTCGGACCAGGCGTTCGGGTCCATGTCGGCGTATTCGTCCAGAATCACGCCGTCGAGATAGCCGCCTCTCATGCGGTCGTAGTTGTCGGCGCCGTAAAGCCTGATGCGCGCCCCGTTGGGCAGATCGACCCGAAGCTCGCTCTCGTTCGGCTCCGCGCCTGGAATGACCGAGCAGAACCGCTTCAGGTACGTCCAAGCCGCGTCCTTGGCCTGCGCGTAGTATGGCGCGACGTATGCGAAGCGCGGCTCCTGCTTTGTGCTGGTCAGCGCACCCCGGATGAGCTCGTTGACACACGCAACGGTCTTGCCTGCCCTTCGGTGTGCCACCACGCAAGCCCAGCGCTGTGTGCGCGTGTGCAGCGGCATGAACTGCCGGCGCGGGCTATACGGTATGACTATCCGCTGGGCTGCTGCCATGTGAAGGTGACGCCCATGGGATTTTCGGGGTCGGTTGAATGCTCAACAGCCGCCAGCCGCGCATGAACGTAAGGCGCCGCAGCCTTGGCCGCGTCCATCCGAGCGTCCTTGTCGGCTAGCTCGTCACGAAGGATTTGCAGCATGTAATCGAGCGGGGTCAGCCCTGACGCTTCGACCTCTGCCACCTTGGCCGCTGTGCGCTTGTTTCGCACTCCAGGCTTACGCCCTGCGCCGGGCCTTGAACCGCCCTTGGCCATCTTTGATTTCCGTTGATTGTTTTTCAAACGCCTGAACGCAAAACGCCCGCAAGGCGGCGAGCCTGCGGGCGCAAATCGGAATGCTCTATTATGCGCGGGCGGGGGCTTGGCGTCAAGCGGCCCGGCGGTCTTCCCCAAGCACCTCCAAGCCGAAATGCTCGGCCAAGAGCTTGAGCCCTTCGACCGCCTGATAGGCAAGATGGAACGGCGGTTGCCAGTCCTCGGGATGGTGTTCGGTGCACAGGACGAGAGTGGCTTGCCGGATGGGCTGGCCTGCCTGTTGCAGTACCGTGTTGACCTTCGTGTATGCCTCGATGGCGCGGATGGTGCGGTCCTCGTCCTCAGGTGCGCCCGTTCCGCCGCTTGTGACGGCCATGGGGCGGCGTGAGGCGATGGCTGCCTGCCATGCTGCGTGCATCTCGGAAAGCCTTACAGCGGCCCTGTGGAGGGCGTCGCGACTGAGGCCGGTGGTGTGGGTGCGGTCGTCTTCGAGGAGACGGCCAACAGTGGTGCCTCGCCATTCCGAGAGCTTGCCGGCGCGGTGATGCTGTGCGAGTGCGACCATGCGGGGGTCCTGTCCTGCTCTGCTGATGGCCCCGGAGGGCGTGCGCTTGACGTTTGGCTTTCGCTTGCGGCCTTGCTTGCTCATGTCTGATCCTTTGGGTTTTGATTTTGGGTGGCATCCGCGAGGTTCCGGCCAGAACTCACTAGGCGGCCCTCCCTTCCCACTGGTCGAACTGAGAGGCGGGATCGTCTACGGCTACGGTGTCGAGATGAGACTTGTTGAAGGTCGCAAGGGCCTCCGGGGATAGGCGATAGCTCTCAGCCTTCATCTTCGCGGCGGCCTGCTTCACAGCGGCGTCAAGTGCGGCCAGACGAGCGGCAGGCACAGCTTCGCGGTCAGTGATGATCTCGCCACCGACCTGATGGCGCCCGTTGTCCTTGCGCCATTTGCCGACTATGGCGTCGATGCGGGCCTGCTCCTCCGGCGTCCGTTCGCCATCGCCAGGCGCCGGCAGGGCCTTGACCGGCTCCGGTGGGGCATAGAGCTTTTCAAGATAGGCGCAGACGTTGCCAAGCTGGGCAGGGCTGGGCAGAAAGCGGCGGTCGATGTCGGACACCTCGCCGCGAATGATGCGCTTTACGGCGCCTTCAATGGCTCGCAGCGAATAGCCCTCGATGGCGATCAGATAGGTTCCGACCGCAAGCGAGCCCTCGCCACGGTCTGCCGGAAAGGCTTCGAACAGGGCGAGCAGAGCGGCCTTAGCCGCCGAAGGCGAGGCGTGGGAATGATGGCTGTTCGGGTTGTTCATCGGGAATAATCCTGTGCAGTGCATCGGCTAGGCTGCGGCGGTTATTGGCTTGGCGATGGGGAGGCCCGGTCGGTCGGTCGGAGAGAACGCGGGCGATGTAGGGGATCGGGTCGCCGCTGCCATGGATCGCGGCCTCGCCAATGGCCCAATGCACCCGGCCAGCGTCGCCGGCGGTGTCCTTCAGCCATTTGCCGATCATGCTGCGGGCCTTCGGGGCCGCGATGTGCATCGTCTCCAGCGTTGCCACGCCGTCAGTCCAAAGCTGATCCTTCGGAGACATGGCAGGCTTCGGCGCCGGCTCTGCCGGGCAGTTAGCGTCAGCTAACTGAATATCTGTCTCTGCTTCTGCTTCTGGCGCGTTACCGTGCGTTACAGATGCGTTACGCGGCTCTGCCTGCGTTGCTGTAACGGGTTTTCCAGCTTGCTTTTCGCGCCAAGCCTTGACCCGCTCCCGGCTATCGTCCTCGCGCTTGGGCTGGCGCTTCCTCCAGTTGCGGATGCCGCCGTCTTCGATCAGGCCCTTATCAGCAAACGCCCGCAGAACGGCTTCGACGCCTTCCGGCTCATAGCCATACGTCACGGCGATCTCTTCGGCGTCGATCTCGCCAAGGTTGCCGTCTGCCTGCCGAGCGCGCTCAAGCAGCCATGCCCATATGGCAACGATGTTGCCGACAGGCTGGCCAGACCGAACCGCGATGACGCGCCATTTCGGATCGGAGCACGTGCCGTCCCACCAGCGGAGCCAGCTCATAGCGACAATGCCTCCTGAACAGGCTTGGCGACGGGCTCAAGCTGGAGACGGGGGCGGCGTAGCTCGTCGGAGATGCGACGGCAGGCGGCGTCGAAGTAGCGGGCTTCGCGCTCAATGCCGGTGAACGACAAGCCCGCCAGAACACAGGCGACACCCGTTGTGCCTGACCCGGCAAATGGGTCGATGACCGTCCGAGCATCAGCCGGTAGCTGCTTCAGAGCCCATGACATGACGCCGACAGGCTTTTGCGTCGGGTGGTCGCCGCGCGTCTCACGATTAGCGCGCATGCATCCGTTCCAAAGGTATTTGATGCGCCGAACAGCCTTGGGCATATTCGTCCAAGCCAGCTCGCAATCCGCAAAGTCCGTGTCGCCGTTGAGCTTGTCCCATACGAGCCAGCAGGACGTTGCTGGCAATTCGTAGTAGTTTCCGCCGAAAATGATGTTCCACTTGCCCGCAGCGCGGACGGCATCCATCAGCGCCGCGTCAATCGGCTTGGCGTCCCAGTCATCGTCGCCGTAGTCTTTGCGATAGATCTGGGCGCTCTTGGTTTTTCTCCCCAGACTGCTCGTCCGAGTCTTTGCCTTGCCGGCGCTCTCACCTATCCCATACGGCGGATCTGTCACGACCGCATCGTGACGGGGGACACCCGGTAATAAGTCTAGACAATCGCCCAGCATCATTACCACGTCGTCCGACAGATGCTCAACGCGCGCCATCAGAAAGCCTCCACTTTCCAACCGCCGCCCTTGGCCTTGGGAAGGGCCTGGACCGCGATGAACTGCATGGGATAGATGTCGGCTGCGACCTTAATCTTCACGCGCGCATCGTCGGTCCAGAAGCCTTTGACTTCATGGCATTCGAGCGCGCCGTTAGAGCGCATGACGAGGAAGTCGGGGCTATAGAACGTGTTGTCTGCAAGCCGCAGCTTCACGCCCTCGAACTTCCACCAGACGACATCGCCGCAGGCCGCAAGCGTCCGCAGGAAGCCCTCATAAGCGGCTTCCGTCTTGTTCATGGCGCCGGTCTTCATGCGGCCGAGGGCTTGCAGGGAAACCTTCACCGCTCGCCCTCCCGAACCCGCTCGCGCTCGATGATCTGGCGGGCCTGTCCGACGTAGCGCTCGGTATCGCGCTCGATCTCCTCCATCTCGCGGCGTAACGTGTTGGCTTCGGCCTCGCCCCCATAGTTGTGACTATGGGGCGCAAACGGGATGCGCTTCATGCCATAGCGGTTGTTGAACCGCCCCACGATTTTGGTCACGGCTCAACCTCCGCTTGGGGTTCGGGCTGGATGCGGGCGACGATGGTGTTGACGACCTGACGGAGCATCGGGTCGCTCTGGAGACGCGCTTCCATCTTGGAGACGCCATGCAGGACCGTGGTGTGATCCCGCCCGCCGACGAAGTTCCCGATCATGGGGAACGACATCGTTGTGTGGTGTCGCATGATGTAGAACGCCACTTGGCGAGGCAGGACGACCTTTGCCGTGCGGCCCTGCCCGATCAATTCCAGATACGTCACGGTGAACGCATCCGCGACCATGCGGAGGATCAGGCGATGAACCGCCGGCTTAGTCGATTCAGGGATGGCAAGCTGCAACCAGTCGCGGACGTAATCGCGCTTGATCACCTCCGGCTCAGGCTCAGGCTGGACGACCTTGCGGACCGGATCAGGACCGGGGCGATACAGCCGGGCGCGACGAGCGCGCGCATCGGCAAGCATCTGGTCAACGGTGTCGGGTGTGTATTCGATGACTGCGATGGTCATGGCTTACGCCTCCCCGCAATCAAGGAAATCGCGCGCCCGCTGAGCCAGCCGGCGAAGGCGAGCAATCTCCGTCCGATGAAAATCCGGGTCCGTGAGAGCCAGCCTGGAGGCATGAACTTCGAGCGTGTTTGCATGGTCGCTGATCTCTTTGGTGATGATGCGCTCTGCGATGCGGGCGCGGGCGGCTTCAAGCGCATGGATTTCCGAGGCCAGCACAGCGCGAGCCTCCTTGTTCCAGAGCGCACGGGCGCGGCGGGCATTGATGCCGACATAGGCCGCAACACGCGGCAGTGCCGACTTCATGGGCAAACTTGGAGCGACGAATTGAACGATGGCCCCGATATGGGACCGGGCTTGCAGTGCGATACTCATTTCACTGGCCTCACTGTTGGGGGATGGCTTGGTTGAACGTGCCAAGCTCTGCGTTTCGATGACCGACATCTCGGCTGGACCTTTCGCGATTGTGGGGTCGCGAAAGGGGAAACCGATGGCGTTCATCAGCCTGGGAGAAGCGTTCGACCGAGTTCTGGAAAAGCTTGCGGTCGAACGCGGGAATGAAAAGGCGGGGGGCATTGACGCCCCCCGCAAGGTTGCGCTCGCCGAGGGGAGGATTACCGAGCGTGGTGGGGCTCACGGCATCACCTGCGCGAAGCTGGCGAAGACGGAAAGGGATAGAGCGAGGAGAGCGGCGAGGAGGTAGCCGGCGATGGGCATCACGCGGCCTCCTCACGTACGAGGCTCGGAGCCCTAGCGAAATCGCCATGATATTTGATCGCGGCTGCCGCATAGGCCGCAGCAGCCGCGTCTTTGCTTAGGAAGCTCCCAAGATGAAGACGGAGAGCCGGGTTAACCTGAATATGCGCGCGCCAACGCTGGTCTTTGGCATTCCAGCAGACGCCCTTAAGGCCGCTAGAGCTATGCGATGGCGCACCCCGGTTCTGAGCGTTCTGCGACCGGTTGCAGAGGCGCAGATTGGAACGACTATTGTTCAGCCCATCGCCGTCAATATGGTCGACAAGGAACCCATCGGGCGCGTCAAGCAGGACGCGGTGCAGCAAAAGCGTCTTACATTTCCCAGTGCTGTAATCGGCGCTTTGCGCGTACCCAGATTTACCGGAAACACGGACGAGCCAAAAGCGGCCAGCGACAAGCGGCGCGTCGGCGGCATCAATTATGGCCTCGTATCCCTTCGTCAGCGGGATGATGGCGGTATCGCCGCAGATGCGGATTTCGCGGAGGGGCTTTCGCATTTAAGCGGCCTCCCCTCGTGCGCACACGCCGTGTACGTGCGCGAGGCGGTCGTATTCCTCGACCATGCGTTCAGCCTCGCTCTGCTTTTCGAGAGCGGCGGGGCCTTCCTGCTTCTGCCGTGCGCGAATGGTGCGGATGGCGAGGCCGAGCGCCGACTTGTTGAAGCCGGCGTCCTGAGCCTCGGCATAGACCGACTTGCGGTCAGCCTTGATCTCGTCTTCCTCAGCGTGAAGCGCGAGGATGCGTTCCATGATCTGGCGAAGCTCGCTCATGCGGCCTCTCCCTGCTTGGCGGAACGGGCTCGCATCGACGCGCTATGCCGCTGCGCTCGGATCAGCTTCCGAGTTTCAGCGTTCTCGCTGTACGACGAGCCCCATGGGGTAATCTCGGAGACGCCATGACCGCGCATCTGCTGCACGAAGTCGGCAAGATCGCCCTCTGGCCTGAACCACTCGCGGTAGACGCGATGCTTGGCGAAGCGCTGGTGAAGGTCGTTCTCTTCGTCAAAGCGCGAGCCCCAAAAGGCGATCAGCCTGACCTCGCAAGGCGACCGCATGGCGATCTCCTTGACGCGCTCATGCGGCATGATGGAGCGGCCAATCTTGATCTCGCCGCTCTTGGCTTCGATCAGGTAGGTGCATGTCGTGATGGTCATGCCGCCTCCCCTTTTTGCGCGGGGCCGAACACGTCAGGGCGAAGCTCATGGCGAGAGATGCCGGTGATGCGCTCAACGTCGAGAACGCGCTCTGACGGAACCTGTGACCATTGGCTGATGGCGCCGTGGGTGATGCCAAGCTCCTGCGCTAGCTGAAGCTTTTTGACCTGACGGCCTCGGAAGGGATCGCGCTTTGTCTTCATGCCCCATTTGTTAGCATGACTAACAAGCAGCCGCAACACCTTTTGTTAGCGTCGCTGTGTGGCGCTTTAGCGGAAGCGGCGCAATGTGCCGCCATGGCAAAACCCGCGCCAAAAGAGGGCCAGCGGCAATATCTGCGCGACTGGCGGAAGCATCGGAAGTTCTCACAGGAAGAGCTTGCCGACCGCGCGGGCGTCACGCATGGGCTGATCTCTCAGCTAGAACGCGGCATCACCGGGCTCACGCATGATCGCCTGGAAAACCTGGCATCGGCACTTGGCTGCTCGGCTGCCGATTTGCTCGCCGGGCCGCCATCAGACGCAAAGGCGCCATCTGCCCCTACGGCAGGCGGGGCGGGTCTTCTGTTGGAAGCGCTGGGGCTGTTCTCTCAACTGAGCGAGGCGCGGCAGCGTCGTATAATCGAGACGATTGAAGACGCAGCGCGCGCCGAAGGTCTGCCATTACAGCCGCCTTCTGACCATCCGTAAGCCGCATGAACGCGCGGGCGAACCGCTGTTCTAGATTAAGCACCGCTCCCCTCCCCCACGCCTAGACAATATTCCTATTTTGTTCTCGTCCCCTGTCAGATCGAGTCAGGGGTCAAACCGCTTTGCCGCGCAACCTAAATTTTTGTGATAGCGCCGCTAACATTTCTGTTGCGCCGTTCTGTTAGCGATGCTAACACTGTCCTCACACAACGGAGGACGACATGCCGGTCACCGAGTTCAGCTTCACCCACGACGACTTCTCGCTCAACGGCTTGTTTGCGATGTGCGACGAGCTTTTGATCGAGATCGAGTGCAACCTCTACGGCGAGTTCAGGGTTGCCGCCGTTGATCGGATGGATCGCGGCTTCGCGGTTCCGGTGCCGGTCGTCATCTCCGATTACGTCGCTGATTGGGCTCTGACGGACGCTGGCAAGGCGGCCATTCGGAAAGCCTATGACGAAGCCCAGCCCGACGACGGGCAGAGCTACGTCTACACCGCTCCGGCTGATCATCGTTCGATCTGGGGTCGGGCATGATCACCGACCTCCGCGCCCTCATAGCAAACGCATTTCAGGTCTGCGCCCTGCTTGGGGTGGCTTGGCTGATCTCGATTGGCTTCGTGTTCTTCGACTTCATGCAGGGGCAGTGAAATGAGCGAGAGCAAGCATAGCGCCGGCCCGTGGCACCAGGACGGCCACAACCTTTCGAGCGTCATCCGCTGCACTATCCCGCGCGGTCATCCTGACGCCAAGCACATTTGCGGCGATTACGAGACGATTGCCCGGTGCGAAGGCGACAACTGGGCGGCCAACGCCCGGCTTACTGCCGCCAGCCCCGACATGCTTGAAGCTCTGGAATGGATTGCTGAAATGGCAGCAGTTCGCGCAGCCGACGACAAGCAAGTCTTTACGCGGGTTAACCGGGGCGCTTTGCGAAACATTGCTGCGCGCGCCCGCGCCGCCATCGCCAAAGCGGAGGGCCGCTGATGTCCCTCGCCATCTACATTGGGATCGCCGTTCTGATTGTCGGAGCGCTGTTCTGGATCTGCGCTCTGGTGCTGTTCCCCGCTCCTATCGTTGAAGACGAGGAGCCCCATGGGGATGCTTCGATGCTGGGGAGGGATGAATTATGAGTGGCATCCGCGAGACTCCAGCGCCTGCTTGGCAGCCGATTGAAACGGCGCCGAAAGATGCAACCGTTTTGGTTGCTGTTGGCCCCACCAAAGAAAACGCAACGTTTTTTGGCAAAAAGGGGCTTGAGACTTTCCCGGCATACATCGACCCGGACGGCAATATTTGTGACTCGTCTACTTGGCGCAAAGATGCCGGACTGAATGGAACGATGTGGCGCTCCTTTTACTGGATGCCGCTCCCTGAGCCCCCGGTGACGGAATGACCCGCCCCATTCCATTGCGCTCCGGCGCCAAGACACCGCAGGCGCGGGTGCTCCAGCGCCGCCACAACACCATCATTCAATCACTCGCATCGGAGATACCCATGAGGCACGTCGCAGCAAACCGCTTTGCCGATGGCCGGCTGTTCGAGCTGGTCAACATGGTCGCGCAGCAGTCGGCTTATCTGGAAATCCTGTGCGCCAGAGCCGCATCCGCACGGCGCGACATGGCCGAGCCGCTTCACCCCGCAGACCTCGACAGCATGATCAGGGCCATCCGCAATCTTGAGGCGGCGGCGGGGCTGTTGCGTGAGGCTGCGGCACTCGGAAAGCCCGTTCTGATGCAGGCGGCAGAGTAAGCCATGGCCGCGTCATCCCCGATCCTGGACGATGACTTTGATCCGGCAGACGGGTTCAACGACGACCCGCCCGTTCTGTGCCGCGACTGCGATCACGTCCACCCGGCAACCCGCAAGGACGCGCCCTACCATTGGCGCTGCATGAAGGCGCCAGAGGAACCGCTCGGCGGCTTTCAAGACCCTGATTGGCGGCCAAGCCCGCCTTGGCACCTGTGCCGACACGTCAACCCCGATGGCTGGTGCGGGTTCTTTGAACCGCTCCGCAAGCCGAAAGAGGCATCCGATGACCGCTAAGATTGCAACCGCCCTACACGCCGTGATGGAAGCCTGCGGTTACGTCCAGAAGACGGGCAAGAACGCTTTCCACGGCTACAAGTATGCCGGCGAGTCCGATTTGCTCGACAAGCTGCGCCCGGCCATGGTGGCAAACGGCCTGCTGTTGCTGCCGTCTGGCAAGTCCGTCACCGGACCGGATGAACACGGCAACGTCACCGTCGCCATCGAATACACCTTAGCGCACAAGGACGGCGACATCTGGCCTGAAAAGCTGGTCGCGTTCGGTTGCGGCAATGACCGCGCCAAGAACGGCAGCGTAGGCGATAAAGGCGTCTACAAGGCCCTGACCGGCGCGAACAAGTATCTTCTGTTTAAGCTCTTTCAGATTGAGACGGGCGACGACCCAGAACAGGACGACAGAGCCCACGAATCCGCGCCCATGCCGGGCCGGAACGCGCCGCCGTCGAATGACCGCACATCGAACGGCGGCGGCGCGTCCCTTTCCGAAGCCTACAAAATCGCTCTATGCGCCATGAAGATGTGCCAGTCGAAGGCGCAGCTTTCCGAGTGGTGGAAGACGAACAAGTCCAACATCGGCGCTTCGATGCCGGATAGCGAAAGCCTGTTGCTTGTTAAGGAGCGTGACGCATTCGCGCAGACGCTGCCTTCGTCCATTCTGGAGGCGGCGGAATGAGCCGGGCGCTTGTCATCCTCGACAGCGCTCAGGCGCGCACCAAAGCTGCCGGCTGGGTAATGAAGGCCCCGCACGGCACCCGGTGCGAGTTCAAGGCCAGCAAGCGTTCCCTGCCTCAGAACGACCGCATGTGGGCCATGCTGACCGACATCGCGCAGCAACTCCCGTGGCACGGCATGCCGTTGAAGCCTGACGCCTGGAAGCTGCTGTTCCTCGACGCGCTGAAACGCGAGGTGCGCGCAGTCCCCAATCTGGACGGGACCGGCTTCGTCAACATCGGGCGTTCGTCATCGGATCTGAGCAAAGCCGAGATGGGCGATCTGATGACCATCATTGAGGAGTTCGGCGCGCGCCATGGCGTCGTCTTCCATGATAGCGAGAGGAGGGCGGCATGAACGTTGAGATTGATCAGATCGGCGGCAACTGCCCCGTACAGGCAGAGGGCACCATCGACGGACGCCAGTTCTATTTCCGCGCACGCGGGATGTATTGGTCTCTTGAGATCGGCGCCAAGGACGACGCGCCATATGAGAAATGGGACTGCGGATCGTGGTGCTTCTCCGAGAAATACTCGGACGACCAGTACGCAGCCGGGTGGATGACGCAGGACGAGGCGCGCACCTTCATCGAAAAGGCCGCTAGCATCTTTGAAAAGTGGCAGAGGGCCGCCTGATGCCCTTCGTCTGCGAAGACGTTGGCACGACGAAGCGCGGGCGGATGACGCCTACGCGAGCCCTCAAAGCTTGGGAGCGCACAGGCGGCGTCTGCGTCAACTGCGGCTTGAAGATCGACGGGACAAAGGATCGTTGGTTTGCCGAGCATGTCCGCGCTCTGGAGCTTGGAGGCAGCGACACCGACGACAATCTCGGCCCGGCCCATTGGGACTGCAAACGGGACAAGGACGCATCCGATCACGCGAGCGCGGCGAAGGCCAAACGGAACAAGCGCGCGGAGCTAGGCATCCGCCCCCCGTCACAGATCAAGTCACGAGGGTTTGGAAAAGCGGAGCCCCAGCGTCGAGCGTCTTCCCCCTTATCAAAGAAACTGCCGGTTAGGAGACTTCCATGACCACTGAGCCTATCAGCGACGAACGGCTTGCCGAGATAAGGGCGGGGCTGGAGGGCGTGACGGGTGGCCCCTGGAGCAGCTTTAACTTAGATCTGTCGAATAAGGTTATGCACCAGCGCGTCGGCCCATTCCTGATCAAAAACGTCGTCAGCGAGGCCGATGCAAGGCACATCGCCCGCCTAGACCCTCAGACAGTCGCCGCCATCCTCTCCCGCCTCGATAAGGCAGAGGCGGGGTGGCGGGATATCAGCACGGCGCCGAAGGATGGCCGGAAGGTTCTGATCTGGCTGGAGGACGGCGAATGGAGCCGCCACGAAACCGCGCGCTGGTGGAACGACGAGTGGATTCTTGATCAGGACGCACGCGGTGGAAATCGCAAGGTCAAGCTCTGGACTCCTCTCCTCCCCCCTCCCCCTAGCTCGGAATCCTGAGATGGGCGCGACACGCATTCCGCGCGACCCTGCCTATGGCAAACCGCCGTCGTGGGGGCGGCTGTACCGCAAGCACTTCCCGGACAACACGGACGGCTGCTCTCGGCATGTGAAGTGCTTCGCGGAGCAGCTTCGCGACGTGCGCGGCCCGGTGCGGGCGCTGGTGCATGAGTATGTCGAGCCCGACCACATCGCGCGCTCAATGGAACTGACCGTCACCGCGCTCTGGGAAGCCCGCGCTCGCATTGCAGAGTTGGAAGCCTTGCTCGCGACCCGGAAGGAATCCTGACATGCCGCGCGCAGTGGTGGATGTCATGACGCTAGACGAAGCCGCCGCCGAGTTGCGATGCTCCAGGCGGTGGCTGCAAGGATGGCTTTCGACCAATCAGGACCACGGCTACAAGATTGGCCGTGAATGGCGCTTCACCCCGTCCGACATCATCACCATGCGCGAGGCCATGCGATGCCGCTCAAACTCGTCCGCGCCCGCAAAAACGAAGATGGCCCTTGGTACGTCCGAGGGACTGTCAGGGGCCGCCGCATTGAAGAAAGCACTGGAACTCGCGATAAGCGGCTCGCGCAAGAGTTCAAGACGCGGAGAGAAGCGGAACTCTACGACGAAGCCATCCACGGTCGTTCCGCTGTTGCCACGTTCGCGCACGCGGCAGCAAGCTACCTAGCCGCCGGGGGCGAGGCTAGGTTCCTCGCGCCGATCCTAAAGCACTTTGGCACAACCCCGCTAGGCCGGGTTGACCAGTCAGCCGCCGACGCATGCGCCAAGGCCCTGATGCCGGGCGCGAGGAACAGCACGATTGCCCGCCAGATATACACCCCGATCTCAGCGGTGTTGCAGCACGGCGCATCGCGCGACATGTGCGCCCCCAGGAAGCTCAAACGCCCGCGCCAACCAAGGGGCAAGACGCGATGGCTGACCCCAGCGGAGGCTGGGCGGCTGGTCGCTGCGTGCGGCGACCATCTGCGGCCCATCGTGATCCTGATGCTCTACACGGGCGCTCGCGTCTCGGAAGCGCTCTACCTCGATTGGAACGAGGTCAATCTGTCTGGACGGCAAGTGGCCTATCTCGACACCAAGAACGGGGAGGATCGCGGCGTGCCGCTCCACCCCGTCGCATTGGCGGCGTTGGCGAACCTACCGCACCGCAGCGGCGCCGTGTTCCGCCGCCCAGATGGCGAGCCCTACGAGGTCAAGGACGAAGAGGGCGGCCAGATCAAGACGGCGTTCATGGGGGCCGTGCGGCGGGCCGGTCTGGCGTGGCATCGCAAGGACGCCAAGGGGAAGGTCATCACCGACCAGAAGGGCCGCCCGAAGTGGAAAACGGACGTGACCCCGCATACCTGCCGGCACACCTGGGCAAGCTGGCACTACGCCGCGCACCGGGACATTCGGCAGCTCATGGAATTGGGCGGGTGGAAGGACGCATCCATGGTCCAGCGCTACACCCATGTGAACGTGTCGAACCACGCTCCGAGCATCGCCGCTTTGCCTGACTTGGGGGAAATCTGGGGGAGCGAGATTGCATCATCCGAAGAAAGTGAACAGACAGAAAGGCTTGCAGGCTGATGCCCGCGACCTTCACACGGGAGTGGTCACAGGTTCGATCCCTGTGTCGCCCACCATTTTTCCCTAGGTTTTACGGACCCCGCCGCGCACCAGCGCGCAGAACGGCGCATGAACGCGCGCCGACATGTGGGGTAAATCTGGGGGAGCCTGTTCGCGGCGTGTTCCCACGTCCCACCCCTAGCCCTTCCTCTCTCTCCTGGAGAGTTCACGTTCTATGGCGGAGCGGCGGGTGAGTTCGTTCTCTACGGCTTCGCGAAGAAAGACGGCCATCCGACGCTTGCCGACAAGCGCGACGATCCGAGCCTTCACGTCGTCATCAAGACGAAAGCTGGTCAGCGTTGCTGATTTCATCGGAGGGCGGCCCACGTCCCCGCGCTTATCGGCATCAGAAATCTGAGTCAAACGCGGCTCCTAGACGATATCGTTTATTGACAGCCCAATTTATAAACGATATCGTTTAAGAAAGCAACGGAGACGATGTATGCCCCGACTGTATCTGGACCTTGATGGCGTAATGGCCGACTTTGACGCGCATTTTCCTGCGGTCTTTGGCCTTGACCATCGCAGCATGGCGGACGATGCCATGTGGCAGACGATCAACGCTCACCCGAGCTATTTCCGAGACATGCCGCCGTGCCCCGGCGCTGTGGAGTTTTTCCGCGACATCCAAGATCTTTCGCCAATCGTGCTGACGGCCTGCCCGCGCACGAATTACGCCAACGCGGCGACGCAGAAGCGCGAGTGGGTTCGGGAGCATCTTGGGCGCCGCGTCACCGTTCTCCCGGTCATGGGCGGCCATAACAAGCCGCTGTTTATGCACGCGGCTGGCGACATCCTGATCGATGACTTCGAAAAGAACACGAAGGCGTGGTCAGCGGCCGGCGGCGTCGCAATCCTTCACCGATCGTTCCCGAAGACGCGCGGGGATCTGGTTGCTGCGCTGATGTCCCCCTCCCCCAACCCAGAGGATAAGCCATGAGCGAGACGAAGCTGACGCTCCACAAGGGGCAATCTGTCTGGTGGGTCGGATCTGACCCGCGTGACGAGAAATGGGCCAAGACAGCCGTGGTTACGAAAATCGCGCGCAAGTGGGCGACGCTGGACAACGGGCAGCGCGTCGATGTTTCAACAGGATGGGCCGACGCGCGTGGATTCTGCTCACCGGGGCGCATCTGGCCGTCTGAAGCCGCTTGGCGCGAGTTCAAGCGCAAGGGACAGCTATGGCGCGGAATCAACCGCGTCACGACATACAGCACAGTTCCCGAGCATCTGTCTGTCTCTGAATTGGAGAGCGTTCTATCCGCCCTCTCCCGCACCTCAGGAGAATGAAATGGGGAAGCTGACGGAAACACGGGAACGCGACGCTGTTGTTGCAGAGCGACGCCAGCAGTTCGAGGCCGCTATCAAGGCGAGCACAGCAACCTCCGGGTGGAACTTGGGCACGTTGAACATCAACGGCGGGTTCAGCCGTTACATCGACCCAGAAACCGATTGCGCTTGGATCGGCTTTTGTTGGGGCTACAGCGCCGGTCGCGCCGCCCTCTCGGAAGGGGAACGGTGATGGCGCACGAGCTTCTTGAAGACGACATCCCGCGCGATCAGCAACCCGGCTTCTGGCCTGAGTATGTCGAGCCGACGCCGATGGCACGCGCGATTCAGATGCCGCTGTCGGACCCGCATTGGCAGAACCGCGTGTTGAACGCCTACGTCTCGCGCAAGCAGCGCCCCACCCCCAAGGAGCCCACATGACCATCCTCGAAGACATCAAGAGTGGCCGGCTGGTGGTCGTGCCGAGGGAGGCATTCCGCGAGCTTTTGCACCGCTGGCGTGACGGGCACCCGTTCAATGAAGACAGTGAGGAAGACGACGCGCTTGACGCCGAGCTTGAACCCTCCCCCGACCACACATCAGGGCTTATTGCCCTGGTCGAGGGGATGGCGGCAGAGGCAGAGAGCCTCCGCAAAACCATAGCAGCCGAAGCGCAAGCCGGCGAAGAATGGCGCGCTGAGTGCGGGGGCGCTGAGCGTCGTCTAGCCGCCGCCGAAGCCCGCGCCCTCGCCGCCGAGGCAGAACTGGCTGAGGCTGACGCGGAGATTACCTCAACCGAAATCATGCTTGCCGACGAACGCCGAATGCGCTTCGCCGCCGAGGCAGAGCGGGATGCGCTCAGGGAGGCGCTGGCCTACGCGCGCATGGGGCTCGACCGCATCCACACCGCGCTCATGAGCACAGGCCCGAAACAAGCAGCCGGCGAGATGGTCGCGCATTTCCGAGACGCAGCCGCCCGCGCCCTCACGGAGAAGAACAATGGATGAGAAGCTGTGCGATGATCGCAATCAGTGGCGCAACTTGGCTCGCCTTGAAGCAGAGAACGCGGAGAAACTAGCAGAAGCCCTCACCCTCGCACAGGCGAGGATAAGGGAACTGGAGACGGCGCTGGCGCCGTTTGCGGATTTCGAAGAGACGCTCCGCTCGTGGCATAGCGGGAAATACAACCCGCCGTTTTCCATAGACCAAGACGAATGGCCGCGTCACCGCGCCGTGCTGGTTCGCACGCGGCCCGTCGATGAAGAACGGTCGATTGTGCGAAAGCTGCACCGGGAGGATTTCGAAGCCGCCCGCCAAGCCCTCAAGGAGGCCAGCGATGATTGACGAAAAGGGGCTGGACGAGGTCGTAAAGGCGGCGTGGCGTGAAGCGCGCGGGCCGCTTGTCGGCGCCAGCGACGGGCAGACCTATGTCGTACCTGCGCTGACCAATGACCTGATGCGCGACATCTGCCGCGCCGCAATCACCGCCTACCTATCCGCCAGCGCGGAGCCGGTGATGGCTGCGGCAAAAGATGCGGCTTTCTATGGTGCCGGGTTCCTGATGTCGAATGCCGGCGGCACCATAGAGCGGATTGCGCCGGCCGATGTCGCCCACCCAACCCCGGAGCCCCCAATGTCTGAGACGTTTGACCCGATCATCGCGGAGGTTGACCGCGCAATGCGTAAATTCCCGACGTGGCCGACAGACCCGCTTCACGCGCTTGCCGTGCTTGGCGAGGAGTTTGGCGAGCTGACGAAGGAAGCGCTGCAACTGACTTACGAGCCTCATAAATCAACGCTGGCTGATTTTCGCAAGGAAGCAATTCAGACAGCCGCGATGGCGCTACGCTTCGTTGCCAGCCTAGACGAGTACAAATTCTCGCCGGGTGTCCAGCACAGCCAAGCGCCTGTAGAGGCCCCCAATGTCTGACATCACGGAGGAGGAGATCGCGAGGGCGATCCTGCACGAGGAATACGGCTGCGCGCCTGAGGACGTGCCAAACCTTTACAGCAAGGCTCTGGCGACCGCGCGGCTCGTGATGGCCCTCGTCCATCCTGCTATAGAGCGGGCGAGGGGGGGAGGGCCTTGAAGCCGCAGCGCAGTATCTTGAAGCCTGCGATGATTACGGGGACCGGCTTAAGGCCGCTGAGATCCGCGCCCTCCGCAAGACCTGACGAGCCCGATACCAGCAGGAAAGGGAATGGGGATGAGCGTTGCCAAGCGCAAAAACTCTTACGCGCAAGAGCGGAGAGCAATGTGGGAAAACGGACGCCGCGATTGTGCGTACTGTGGGCGCCGCCTATGCCTCGCCCCTCGGCGGAGGAACTCAATGACGCTTGACCACATCCGCTCGCTCTCCAAAGGAGGCTACAACAAGCGCCGGAACTATGCTCCAGCGTGCGAGCCGTGCAACCAAAGGAAGGGCAACGCATGAGCGACCCCCTACTCCTTCGCCAACTCCGCCGCAGCCTGAGTGAGGAGACGCACAATGTTTGGTTGGTTCAAGCGCCGCGACAAGAATGCGCTTAAAGACGCCCTGATGGCCGAGGCAGAGCGCGCCGACGCATTGAGCCGAGACGGCTGGGCTCAATGGATTAACCCTTGGCGCGACGCGCCGTCAAGCCCTTACGATCACGACTGGATCGAGATTTGCACGCTTGCCAACCCGACAGTGCACACGGTTAGGCGTGAGCAATTGTCGCCTACCATGAACGTCGCTAACCTATATTGGCGCCCGGCGCGGTTCGCTGAACACGGCCCGATGATCGAGGGGGCGGCTACTCTCGCGTCAATTCCTGCGCCGCCTGCGTGAGCAGAAACGACAGCCTCCGCTTGCTCATCTCATACTCAACGATCTTGCCGGCGCAGACCACGCTCATGATGGCTGCGCCGTCTCTGTTTCGGTGGATGGTGACAAGCTCGACCTTGGCCGGCTTTCGGGCTCGCGGATCGGACATTGGCACACCCAGCGCATGAGGATGGAGTAGTCGTGATGATGGCAGAACGACACCTCTGGGATGACCAGCCACCCCAGAGCTAAATGAGCCTCGATGTCGTGAAGCCCGACGTACTTGACGATCAAGCAGCACGCTTGGCGAGGAAGTTAAGCCAGTCCACGCCTTCCTCAATCGACGGCGCAACCCATACTCTGCCCCGTTCCGTCTCAGGCTTGGCGGGGTTGATGATGACCAGCGCAGACGGGTGCATGGGCTTGGGGCGGAACTGCCCGGTGACAGCGTATGTGTCCGCTCGCTTGTAGCCAGACAGGCGCAAAAGCTGCGTGACGAAGCCGTCAGCGTTAATCAGCCCGCCATCCTCGCCAAGATGCAGATGACCAGCGACAAGCAGATGATCGCGAAAGCCCGTCGTCACCTCACGCTTCAGCCCGTGCATGTCGTTCCAGATCGACTGACCCTTGAAGTTGTGGCGCCCGTGGATGCGTGTCTGAGCCCCGCAAGGGTGCTGTAGCGCCATCCTCAGGCTGTCCGCCTCATAGACGCCCACACGGGCCTTGGTGATCCATTTGAGCGGGTCGCGGTGCCCACCCCATGCGTCATGGTTGCCGCCGACCAGCCCAAGCCAGTTGACGCCAGGATAGGAGAACAGCCACTCGGCCAGCCGCCAACCATCCGCCGCCTTTGTGGACGATGATGCATAAAGCCGTTCGAGCCGGCCAACCCAGTTGTCAGTCACGTCCCCGATGTTGAGGGCCATGATGCGGGGCTGTTTGGCGATGGTGGCCAGATCGGCCTCGATGCGCTGGAAATCGCAGCCGTCGTTATCGAGATGGGGATCGCCCATGCACCAGAGCCCGACAGGGCCGGACATGGTGAGCTTGACGGGGATTAGGCTGCGCGCCTCATGCGCTTCAATCGTGCGCTGGCCGATCTCGCGCTTGCGGGCGATGAGGGCGTCGAGCGGCTCGTCCCGGCTGGGCAGCGGGGGGATGGTGTAGGGCCGCTCCGGCATGGGCGCTGATTCAGCGGCAGCCATGGCTTCCGAGTGCGCCAGGCGGTTTTGGAATGTGGAGCGGCTGATGCCAAGCGCGCGGGCGGCGGCGGATTGGTTGCCGCCATGCTCGGCAAGGATGGCGCGGGTCTGGAGAAGTTCGCCGTCTGTGAGACGCCGCGTCATCAGCCCGCCTTCCTGAAAAGCTGGCCGACGACATGCCACCTGTCCGCCATGTAGACCATGAACGCGATGAAGCCCGTCGCAACCCACAGCGACCACTTCGCAAACGCGCTAATGTGACGGGCGGTCGAGAATACCTCCTCGCCAGCCTTGACCGTCGGCGCCATTGTCTCAACCCGGTCTGTCAGCGTCTTGATCTTCTCATCCTGCGCTTCCGTCAGGCGGATGATGGTGTCCAGCTTGGCGTCCTGCGTCCGCAGATGCTCTTCCAATCTCGTAATCCGTTCGGCGGTAGTCCCAGCGGCCATCATCGTCAGGTGCCCTTAATCGGGCGGGTGGTGGTGATACGGCCATAGATCGAGATGACCATGCCGACGCCGCTGGACACGGCCACAAGGCCCGTCACAAGCGTCTGTGCATCCTCAGGGGATAGGGCATAGCCGAGCAGGCCGAGGATCGGCGCAAGGCCCGCCACAAGGGCGCCCCAGATCGCATGGGACTGATACCAGGCGACAGGGGTTGAGAGCTTGGCGACCTCGGGCTGGGCAAGCACGCGCTCGATGACCTGAGCGGCGATAGCGTCAGCGTCCAGCGTGACGGGCGGGGCGATGGGCGGTGCCATCGGGGAAGCGTCCTGCGCCTTGGCGATGGTCTTGACGACATCGCGGGCGACGGGCGGGATGACCTGTTCTATTGCGCCGTTGACGGCCCCGGCGATGATGGCTGCAAGGTTGAACATGGCCTAAGGCTCCCTGCCGATGAGGCGATTGATGATGCGCGCCCACAGCGATGTCTCGCTCTTGGGCGCGGTGAAGGTTCCGTCATTGCGGGTGGGCGGTTGCCCGATATTAATTTCGGGAGAGGTTTTGGGAGGGGTTTCGGGAGACGGCTTGGCGATGGGCGCACCCGCCAGCAGGCGCCGAGCCTCAAGCGCGATCTTCACGCGGTCGGCTTCGTGGTTGGCCGGCTTCGTCGCCTTGGCGCTGCCCCGGTTGATCGCCCGCGAGATCGCCTTCGTATCGCCCTTGTCGGCGTATATGTTCAGCCCCTTGTCGTTCCAGTACATCACCGCAATGCGGACGCTGATGTCGGGTCGAGCGGCCAGCGTCGGCTCCTTGACCAGATCCAAGCCGAGGCGCCTGCCGTATTCAGTGTAATTGGCGCGGCCCGTGCATTGGAAAATGCCCCGCCCCTTAAAGCGGCGCCCGTCGCCGGCCACGACGTTCCCAAGGCTCTTGCGGCCCTCGTAAGCCGCGCCGCTGGCGTATTCCTCCAACACGCGGAAATAGTCGGTTTCCAGACACGCCTGCGCCAGGAACTCGGCAATGCGCGCCGGGGTGTTGATGCCGCCTTCGATCAGGAACCGCTCGTTCTCAACGATGCCGGCGACGACGGTGGGGCTGGGCTTTGCGCCAAGGTTGCGCGCAAGCTGCGTGAGCAAAGCTGTGGTGAGCATGGGTTAGCTCCCGCTGGGTTTCGCGTAAAAACAGCGCATCGAGGACGGGTCGGGATAGATGCATGCGTAAAACCGTTGCTCAGGATCGAGCGACACGCGCGCATTCGCGTAAGGGACCGTGTAGGTCCGCGTCTGCGTTTCCTTGGCGAGCATGGGGTGGTCGCCGGGGCGCAGGGTGATGACGTAGCCCTGAGGCGTGATCTGGACCGCGCTATCGGGGATCGGCTGGCAATCCCGGTCGTTGCAGCACCATGGATCGAACCAACTATGCGCCTTCACAGCCGGCGCTCCGGCAGCAAGCATCAGGCCCAGCGAAAGCCAGACGAACAATCTCATGGGATGTCCTGACATGAAAAAGCCCGCACGCGGCGGGCAAAACGGCATGGCAATCGGGAAGGCGTCAGGGGATCAGAGCCGAACCCTGCGGCGTCATCCAGTCGGCATAATCCGGCACGGGCGAGATAAACCGCTCCAGATCGACGTAATAATAAAGCAGTTGCGAAGGGCGATAGAGGCCACCAGCCAGCGCCGCCAGAACGTTGTCGTGCAACTGCTGCGTTACGCTGCCCTGCCTGCCGCAAGCCGCATGGAACGATTTGCAGTAAGCCATCGACGACCGCTTGCCGCTTGCCACCCAATCAAAGCCATGACCGCAAAGCATGACGCCGATTGTCGGATCAACCATCCAGTATCCGCCGCCGTTGCCGTTCGCATCAGCGTTCTTGTGGCAGTGCATCTGGGCATGATTGCCAAATGGCCCGTTATTCCACCCGACCGCCGCGACGTTGGTAGATGCGGAGGGCGCAAGAATCTTGAAAAGACGCCACATCAGGATTGCATAGTTATCGCAATCAAGCGCAGGGGCGGCTAGCAGATCGGGCAGCGTGACCGCGACGCTGCCCCCGTAGGGCTTCAGATCAAAGGCAACAAGCCCGCAAAACCCGAACTTGTAATGCTCCTCAATTTCCGCCGAGAAGCCTGCGCCGAGGTCTGCAATGAACCTCGCCCGGTTAGCGGCATACAAAGCGGAAATCGTCGCCGGGTTTGCAACCAGCGCAGCCCGTTCAGCCGGTGTGAAATAGCCCATGTGACCCCCCTGAGCATACGCCGCAAAAGGCGCAGCAGCCAAAAACGACAGAATTGCGCGTCTAGAGGTCACCCCCCATAGTAACGCGAGGCAACGCAAATGACTGATTCATTTACAGAATCAGACGACGCCAAAAGATTCAGAATTGTGATAATTGAGCCCTTAGGCGCTTCGCCCTCGGTCATCCGCCCAGCCGTAGGTTGTCAGCGAAACGGTGTGTGTCGCGTCGCAAACGGTCCTCACTTGGGCAGACGTATTCGTTCGAACGGTCACCATTCCGTTGGCGCCTACGTTGGAGCCTGCGCCGCTTTGGACGTTGATGCCCAATGTCGCGTTAGTGCTTGTCACAATGATCGTGCCAAGATCAGGGTCAGAAACAAGCAATGATTTAGAAAGCGCCGTTGAGATGATACCCTGAGCGACCCGCGCGAAGACCCTTACGCCAGTAGGCACGGTGAGTGCGCGAAGTGTAGAGGTTGTGCCTTGGCTGGCATTCAGATCGGTTGGTGGGATAATCAAGGAGAAGTCATCGCCGGCCTGCGTGAAAAGCAGAATGGCGCCCGATGCCCGAATGATTGAGCCAATTCGCCGTTTCTGGGTATAGCTCGCGGGCATCGTTGGGGAGGTCGCGCTGGTGGAGAACAGCGCATCCACAACCCCTGTGTCTGACCGCCGAATGAGCCAGACGTGATAGGTCGTGTTTGCAATCGACCCGGTGTCAAGCCCGCCCTGGTTGGTGCCTACAGACCACGCCGCATCGAGCCGCTTTGTTAAAGCCGTGGCAAGCGTCAAGTTCGTTGGCGAAGCATCATTGGACGCGCAGCTGCCGGCTGAAATATCAATATCGTTGGTCGCGTCGCTGCCGTTGTTCGAAAGCGTCAGCCCGAAGATAAAGCCGGGAGCGTTAGACGCCACGCCGAGCGCTAGGGCCGTCTGCCTGTTAACCGCGTCTGCGTCCCCCGTTGCGTCCGCAAGTCCGGTGATCTTCTTGTTATTGAACGGGATGTCCTGCGTGATGGTTGTCTGGCCGTCCTTCGTGATGCAGGTCGAGAGGCCCGTCGCGATGCCGTCCATCTCCGCGTCCATACGGTCGGCGCGGATTTTGATTGCGGCGTTGCGGTCGGAAACGAAATTATATAAACGGGCGAAAAGCCCGGCCCCGTTGTAAGCCAAGTTTGCCTCCATTGCCGTTTTATGGCATCCTTCGCGTAGAAGGAGATGCCATATGGACCAAGTTAAGTTTGGGCTGCCATAACGCTCGGCAGAAACTTCGGTATGCGGCTTCCAAGCTGTAGCAGCGTGGTTGGGATAGCCGGGGAGTTGGCTGGACTAGCCGTGGACTTAGGGCCGGCGCTCTGGCACTATTTGGGGATGCAACTGAGCCCAGTCGTTCTTGCCTTCGCGGTCATCTTCGCCGTAGCGAACGCCGACCTATCAAAGCTTGCTTGGGGTGATTACCTCATGCTCGGCTTGTTCGTCGCCGTCATGACGTGGCTGTCACTGCCCAGCCGCGACCAAGCCCCCGGACATGAGCAGGTTAGCGAGAGCTTGGCGTTTCGATTCGGAAAGGCGCTGCACCGCGTTTTTCACAGGTTCAGCCGCCGCGCGTGAACCGCCTGCGCGGATGATCTCGGCCAGCTTCTGAACGTTGCCCTGCGTCCCGCGATCAGCCAACGCCTTTGCAGCGATGCCGCCGACTGCGGGGATCGCCATAAGCGGGTTGACCGCAGTCGCGCCGATGCCAAGGGCTGCCATCAGTCCGTTGCCAGATGGCGACAGCTTGCCGGCGAGGCGCATGGCGTTTTGGGTTGGCGTGCCGCGAACGACAGCTTCCGCCGCCTCCTTTTCGTCAGCGCTCCAGCCCCGCGACTTGTTGGGGTTGTCGAGAATGGCGCGAACGTTCTGCCGGATGGCGTTGTCGGCATTGCCGCCAGAGCCCGTAGACGCGGCGCGGCGCTCTGCCTTGATAACGGCCTGGTCGAGCGTTTCGGCCTTGGCGTTGCGCGACCACAGATCACGGGCTTCCTTGATCGCTTTTGAACCCGCCGCCGCGTCGTTTGCAATGACATCGCCCGTCGCAGGCTTTGCAATCAGGTCGTCAATCTGGTTGATGATCTTGGCCAGCATCTTGTTTGATGCCTTGTTCTGCGGATCATAAGCGTTGCTCGCCATCTGGCGAAGCTGGTCAAGCCCGGTCAGGGTGTTGTTATTCGCAGCCGCCTTGTTGAACTCGTCAAGCACGGCGGCAACGCGGGGTTGGTTGGCCGGGAGGAACGCGGCCTTTGCCAGATCGTCCTGAATGCCCGTTTGCGCCCGCTGCATGCCCTGCGGCGTGAAGATAACTCCCGCCTCGTCCGCGCGCTTGTAAGCCGCGTCTGCGGCGGCCTTTAGCTCCGAAGCGGCAGGGATCACGGGCTTCTTGTTGAACGCGCCGGCAACCTTCGACACGCCAGCCGACAGCGCCTCGCCGGCAACGTTGCCCGCCGCGCCAGCCGCGCCGCCAAGCACGGCGCCCCGCAGGACATCCTCTTCCTTGATTGCAGCCTCGCCAGCGCCCAAGCCGGCGCCAACCGCCCCCATGCCAGCCGTGCGGCCAATAAGGCCAGCCCCAGCCGCTACAGAGGGCGCGGCGGCCCTGACAAGCGCGCCGCCTGCGTTGACTGCGGCAGAGGCCGGCGCGAGCGAGCCGATCACGTCGCCGGCAATAGCTGCGGACCCGGCCCGCTCGCGCGCCTGTTCCGTGGCGCGCTTTTCGGCCTCATAGCCCTGCCCGCTCATCTTGCCTGCAAAGCGATCTGCCGCCCCAAGCGTCATGCCATTGGCAATGATGCGGGCCATATCGTCTGCCGCGCTGCCGAGCTTCTGATACCAAGGGGCCTCGCCCTGCGCGGGCGCTGCCTGTGCCGGAGGCGGGCGAAGCTTGTCCCGCATGGCCATCAGGTCATCAAGCGACATCGCGCTCAGGTCAGGCATGGCGGCCTGTTCCTGTGCGACGGGCTGGCCTTCCTGTGCGGCAGGAGGCGGCGCCAATTGCGCGCGCATCCGCATCAGTTCATCAAGCGGGACTTGCGACAGATCGGCCATTAGAAACCGTCCATGGTGCCGGGGATGGGGTGCGCCTGCTGTGTCTGCGACTGAGCGGCAAGGCGGCGCTGGATTTCAGCCTCGATCAAGTCGAGTGGAGGCATTCCCCCACCCTGCGCGGGATCGGGCTGGGGCTGTGCCTGCTGGGGCTGAACGGGCATTCCTGCGCCGGGCGGGGCGATGGGCGTCGGGGCCGGCTGACCGGGCACCTCAGGCTGTGGCGCAGGCTGCGGCGGTGCGGGCGGCTGGACGCCGAACACCGCGCGTTCGCGGTTGAACTTCCCGTCTGGCGTCTCAGGATAGACCTGATTGAGCGTCTGCTGATGCCGGTCAATCGCCACCAGCGAGCCGCGCTCCATGATGTCGAGCAGGCGGGAGATCGACGCAGGGTCGAGGTTGATCGAGCCGCCCGCCGCCTTTTCAGCAAACTCGCGATCAGCGTTCGAGATTTGCGTCGAGCCGACCGTCGCTTTCATCAGCGCCGCAACCTGAGGCGCAATGGCGGAACGGAATGTCTCGGTGTTGACGATTTTCGACGGGTCGCCAAGGCCGAGCGGCGCGGCCAGCTTGGCGAGGCCGAGCTTGATGTCGGCGCCCGCGCCGAAGTAGCCGCCGTCTTGGATGGCCCGGCGCGCTTCGCGAAGGCCAGAGAGGCCGGTAACGGCAGTTCGCGCGCTGTCGGCGCTTTCCTTGAGCGTATCGAAAAACTGCTTGTCGCTGCCCCCGCCGACGTTGACGTTCGTCTGGGCGCGGCCCGCAGCCGCAAGGTCTTTCCGCTGATTGAAAGCGTCGGGAGAATAGGTGTCGGTCTTCTGCCGCACGGCCAGTTCGTTGGTGGCCGCGTTGCGCTGGGCCAGCGAACCGTCAGGCAGGCGCTCGTCAACAAACTTGGCGTCAGGCTTCGCGAAAAGCCGCTCCGTCATCTGCTTGACGATAGCCGATGCAGCCTCGGGGTTCGCCATATACATGCCCTGAAGTTGGCGAGCCTGATCGGGAGAGAGGCCAAGCGACTGGGCAATGCCGGCTGCGCTGGTCGCGCCCTGACGGGCCAAAGCCTGCGCCTTTTCCTGCTGCGTGCGCTGTTCGTTGCCTTCGAGGAAGCCGCCAAGGCCGCCCGCAATCAGCTTCGCGTATCCCAGGCTCTTGTTATAGATCGGCTCAGAAGAAGACGCCTTCTGCATAAGCTGCTGGCCGCCGCTCAGGCCCTGCAACTGCGCCTTCTTGCGCGCGGCCATGGCCTGCAACAGCGCCCCATCGGGCGAACCATCTGCGCCCAAGCCTGAAGCCTGCGGAACGTAATTGATCATGAATTCAGCCCCACTGGCCAGAAAGGAGTTTTGCGAGCGCGTCCTGCTCTTGCGTCTTTGCAGGCTGGTTCGCCTTCAAGGCTTCGTCCCATGAGGCATAGCCGCGCTGCACGGCGTCGTCTTTAAGACGACCGTCGAGCGCTTCGTTGCCGGTGAGCGCGCCGCCGTTGTAGACCGCCGTCTGGAACGCTTCGGGGCTCATGGGCCGCTGTGCGGCTGACATCGGGAGGGATGGCGTGCCGTCCATGGCGGGAGAGCCTGAGGTGACGGGGATCGCGTTCGGCTGCTGCGGCGGGGCCTTGTTGACGGTCATCTCCAGCGGCCCGCCGCCGCCCATCTTGCGATCCCACATGCTGGCGAACTCGCCCGCCGTCATGTTGATGTTGCCCCCGTTGAGCCGCACGGCCTGCGAGCCGACCGCGTTGACAGCCGGGATGCTCGGATTCTGGAGCAGCTTGGTTGCCCCTCCGATGCCCTGCTGATGGGCTAGATACAGTTCACCGGGGGTCGGTTCGCGCCCAAGGGTTCGGGCCAGCGCAGCCCGATTGTCGGACGCCAGCCGAATGCCCGCGTCGATGTTGGCGATGGGGTCAAAGGGGTTGCTCAGACCGTATTGCCGGCCCGTCGAGTTGATGAACTGGAACACGCCAGACGCGGACGAGTTGGGGTTTTTGGCGTTGGGGTCTAGCCTGCTCTCAATCTGCGCGATGCGCGTCATCGCGTTCGGGTCGAGATTGGCCGCAAGCGCCCTGCGGCGGATTTCGTCTGCGATTGCGGCCTTGTCCATCACAGCACCGCCAGTTCGTAATTGACGTGCTTAAAGCCGCCGATCTCGCGCACGGCTTCGGGGTGCAGCGCTTCGACCTCATCCGCCATCAGGCCAAGCTGTTCCTCGTCATCGCCGCGATAGCGATAGACGTAGAGCGGAAGGCCGTTGCGAAGCGTGCCGGCGAAGGTGATGTCGGTCTTCGCGCGGCGATCCGACAGGGCGAACAAGCCGCCAGCGCCCATCCCCTTGCCTAGCGCGCCGATTGCCGCGCTGCCAAGCCCAAAGAGCCCGCCCGTGGTGGCTGCGTTGGCCTGTAGCTCCGACTGGTAGTTCTTCTGCGCGATGTCCGCCGACCGATAGACGTAATCGCCAACGGGCGTCCCGGCGATGGTTCCCGCTTGGTACGGCGTGAACTGCGGCATGTTGACCTGAGACTGGCCGAGCAGCGCGGAGATTTCATTGATTGGCGCGTTGCGAAGCGCCATCCGCTCCTGAATCTGCCGCTCGCGGTTGGTCGATGCCGCCTGTAGCTGCTGGAGCATCAACTGCTGCTGGAGCGCCTGCTCCTGCCCGCCCGCCGCGATGATGCCCAGCCGCGCGTCATTGGACTGACGGTTGGCGCTGTCCATCTCGTTGCGGAACGCTTCGGTGCTGCGCGTAAAGCCCTGATTGACAAGCTGGTTTTCGAGCGCCGCACGGTCGCGGTCCAACTGCGGGTTAAGCCGCTGGCTGAGTGCGTCCTCAACCCGCGCCCGGCTGGCCGATCCGTCATCGGCCAGAATGCGCGCAAGGACGCCGCTGGAATTGTCAGGGATGTCGGCAAACGAAAGCGGCGTGCCAAGCGACGTTTGCAGCCGGCCTGCCTGCGCGTTGGCGATGTCAAGGAACTGCTGCTGGACGGTGTTGGTCTTGTCGTACTTGGCCTGTTCCGCATCCGAGAGCGTCGTAATGCGTTCCCACTGCGGGATGTCGCGATACGACATTTCCGCTTCTTCAACCCATCGTCCGCCGCCGCCGCCCTCTTCCATGCCGTAGGGCGCGAGGTTGGCGTAGTTGTCGCCGGAAGCGTTGCCCGCGCTGGCGCTAGGGTCCATCGGCGTCGATCGAGGAACATAGCCCGTGCTGTTGGAGCCAGGATCGGCAACCCATCGGCGCGTTGTGCGGGGCGAGCCGTCGCTGTTCAGGATCGGCTCGCCAAGCTGGTAACTGCCTTTCTGCTGATAGCGAACAGAGCCTAGCGGGCCGGTTTCGTCCGCATTGCCCAGTACGGTGTTGGCAACAGCCGTCGAGACGTTTGACGAAGTCTGCGCGCGGGCCGTGGCGTAGGGGTCGGGCGGCGGCGGCGGCGAAGGTGCACTCTTGCCCATCAGGAAACCTTTTCAAGAAACCGGCAATCGCCGGGCAACATGCCATAGAGCACCGCATCCTGGTGCCCGTCGTAAGCGCGGCGGACAACGCCTTCCAGCTTCCAGCCCAAGCCCTCGCTGAACCGCCGGCAACGCTTGTTCTTGCGTCCGATGATGCAGGTCAGGCGAATGACGCCGAGTTGGTTGAACGGATAGGAAAACAGCCGCCGCAGGATCGCCGGATGCGCCCATGACGGGTCATCGGCTGCGATGGACACCTCAATGTCGATGCCGGGCCGATAGTTGTGGAACACGACGCCAGCCGCCATGCGCTCGCGCCTGACCACACCGAGCGCGGCGAAGGCGTTATGCGGCGCCCTGCCCATCAGGACAGGAACACGCTCGCCAACCCATTCGCAGACCTTGGCATCAGCGCCGTAAAGCACCGATCCGACAATAACGGGCTCGGTCATAGCGGGCCGCCCCGGTCATACATCAGATCAACTCCCTGAAGCGTCATCTCGATGTCAGTTGCAACGGCGAACGCCAGCGACACCGACGAGCCGATGCCGCTTACGCCCTGCCATTTGGTGATCGGGACCGCAGCGGTCGCCCAAGACGCTTCATCCCAAGTCGCAACGTCCCACTCTTCACCGACGACAGTGGCGACAGTCGAGCCGGCGATATCAGCGGTCGAAAGGTCGTAATTGACCTTCACCAGAAACTCAGGCTCGTAACCAGCCGGCCCTTGCATAATCGGGCGGGCCATCGTGTACCGCTTCTCCTCGACGCCCTCCGGTCGGACATAGGCCAACTGCATTCGGGAGGTGATGAGGGCGTTATCGTCTGTGAACGTCTCGCCGTAGCGGCTGACAACGCCGCCCGCCTTGCCGAAGTAAATGCGGTCGTTGAATAGGCCCATGCAAGTGGCCGGAATGCCCGTAAACCGGCACCAGCCGCCTGTATCGGCAGACATGACGAACTGCACGCTTTCGCCGGCAACAGCGGTTGGCGCGTTGATCAGGATCAGCCCGTCGCCGGGAGCTTCCAGAATGCCCCACAATGAGCCGGAAGGCGCAATGCTGTATGCCAACCGGAAGGCGTCGGAAATCTTGTCAGTGAGCGTCGCGCGGCGCTGGGCAGAGCCGGCAGACGGCAGCACCTGTGCCAGCGATACCGGGCCATCGACGGTCAACACGCCAAGGTCAGCGCCCGCCTTGACGAAGCAGCGCCGAGTGATAGGGCGCTGGATACGGAACACGCCGACAAGCGACCATGTGGAAGCGCTGGCCGGGTCCGTCCCCTGATAAACGATCACTTCGCCTTCCGACGTGACGAACACTAGCAGATCGTCCGCGCCGTCGCCGCCATCGCGCGACCATGAGCCAATCGCCGTCAGTTCGCCGCCGAGCTTGCACAGGCCGCCAAGCGCGAACAGCGTGGCCGCCCCGGCGATGGACGATGTCGGGAGATACCAAGCGTTGAGCGTGGCCTTTTCAGCGAACCACAGCCGGTTTTTGTGAGCTGTTACCGTAATGAGGTCTTCAGGAGTCGCGCCCGTGATGCTCGGCGTTGCCCAGACTGAGCCGTTGTAATGGCGGGGGGCGTCAGAGCCGTTGACGATATACAGAAACGTGCCCGCCGATGTTGCGAACATCGTGTGCTGCCAGACCGCGCTCGTCAGGCCCGTAACGTCTGCGGCGCCGACAGCGCCCGAAGTCGAGATGTTAAAGATGTTGGCGCCTGCCGCCGCGAAGAATTTCCGCCCCGATCCGTCGTCGGGCGAATACTCCATGAGGCTTTGCACATCGTCCGTCATCCCGGTTGCGTATGACGTGTTGCCCTTGCGGTTTTTCGTGCCGAGCAGGCCGGGAATCCAGTTGTCGAGAACGATAGCCTCGCCGGGCTTCATCGCTTCGTATGCGTCGCGCACGTTCCAGCCCATGACGGGAGCCGGAATGCGAACGACATTGTTGACGCGCCCGCCGCCCTTGCCGCCGCCCTGCCTCTGCGCCATCACATCGCGAGGGCTGGGCATCAGATATTCCACGTCTCAGGGACTTGCAGCTTCGTCGCTGCGCGGTCATAGGCGTTGGGATCGGTCGTAATGCGGGGCTTCACGCCATCGCGCATTTCAGCGTCCGCGACGCGGCGCTCATACATCTGGATGTCGTCGGCGTAGGACAGGCCCTTGACCTGACGAAAGCGCCAGATCAGGCCAAGCGTCATCAGGCCCTCGTCAATCCGGCCCGTGTCCGTATCCGCCGCCCAATCCGCCTGCGCGGTCCCGCCAGCCGAGCGACAGAAATTCTTGCTGACGTACTCGTAGGCGATGGTTTCGCCAGCCGGAGGGTTTGGCGACATCAGGATGGCATCGCCACGGATGCGGAACGTCGGGTTCACATAGGTGACCAACGTCGCCTTGGTCTGCTGCCATTCCTCGGCTGACAGAGGCCCGGCCACGCGCCGCCGCGTGTTTCGGTTGAACATCGTCTCGGGGATCATCCTGTCGTAATCGGACGGGATGGCGTCGGTCTGCTCATCCGCCGCAACGGTCGTGAACGTCTTCTCAGCCGTGATTGCCTGCCACGGATAACGCCGCATCAGGGAAAGCCCCTCCTCCGTCGCCAGCCGAAGCAGGAGCGCAGCATTCTCGTTGGTGTTGTTAACGATAGCGCTGGGCACGCCAACATTGAGTTGGCGGGCCGCTGCTTGGCAAAGCGTGAGGAGAGACATCAGGCGGCCTCAGTCTCGGCGGCGCGACGCGCGGCCAGTTCGGCATTGCGGGGACGGCCACGGCGCGGAGCCGGAACGAAACCCTCGCCGCCCGTCTCGCCATCCTCGTCGTCGGTCGCATCGGGAACGGTCTGGATCAGCGCGGTCTTCGCATCGCGAAGCTCGGACTCCAGAAGCTCCATCCGCAGCTTCATCGCGGCCATGTCGGCGGCTGCGCGGTTGGTGTCGGCGGATTTGAGGAACAGCTTGGCCTGCTCGACCATCGAACGCCCGTTCGGAATGGCAATGCGCTGGAGCAGAGTGTCGGTGAGCGACGCCACGTCCTCGACGGTGTAGATCCGATGCGAGCGCAGGATTTCCGCGTCGTCGGGCTGCAACAGGTTCCAGGCGGCCAGCGGCGTGCCGTTGGCGGGGACTTCCTTGCCCTGCTTCCATGCGTCGTACTTCTCGCCAATGATGTTGGCGCGGGCCTGAGCAATCTGAATGCTCGGGTTATCGCTGTCGCCGCCCTGCTGGACGGACATCAGCCGCGAGACTTTCTCCGTCACCTTGGAACGGTCGAGAGCGCCGAACGGGCCATAGGTGACATAATCGACGCCGATCATCTTCGCCGGGTCGGCGGGGTCGGGATGGTACTTGGTGAAGAAGCGTTCGACATCGATGCGGAGAGGTTCGGACATGGGTTGCCTCACATGAAAAAGCCGCCGGAGAGAAGCCCCCGGCGGCGGTTGGCGTAGACCAGCGGGCCGTTAGAGAACGACGCCGATGATCGGGTTATTCAGGATGCCGGGGGCCGAACCAGGCGAAGCCGCGCGAGCGGTCGTCAGGAAGATGCCATCGACAGTGAAGGCGCCAACGGTGTTGTCGTCATCGAGCGAGCCGCCGGTAGCGGTCGTGTTCAGACGGGTATTGGCGGCGCAGGAGGCCAGCACGTTCATCGTGCAAGGCCCGGTGCGCTGAAGCCAGCCGTAGGAGCCCGAGGCGATGGCGGCAGGCGCCACGCCGACGAGATCGCCGCGAGCATCGTTCGAGGTAGACAGCGCGAGCGCCGAATAAGCCTCATCGAAGACCGCGACATCAGAGGCAGCGATGGCGCCGCCCGCGACAACGAAAACCCACTCCTTGCCGGTGTGGTCGGTGTAGCGGTCGCCAAGGCCAAAGCCCTTACCGGAGGAGGCAAGCTCCGCCAGCGTGTAGGTTTCAGCCGTATTCTGGCCGATTGCATAAGTCATCTCGGTGGTTCCTTGTGTTTGAGACGCTTACGCGGCGTCGATGAGGATGCCCTGGCGGCGGCGGGAATCGGTGATGAGGTTGCCCATCCAGTACATCGGGATGACAACGCCATCCTGATTGATCGGCTTCTTCTCGTCGTCCTGCGTCCACTGCGCCTCGGAGTGCTGGATCAGGTACACATGCTTCGTGTTGATGAAGTACATGCGCTCTGCCGTGGTGCCGAAGTTGGTGTTCGTGTCGAAAACGACCGAAGCCGACTTGTACTTCAGGGTTTCAAAGCCCGCCGCAGCCATCGAGGCGTCGGTGTAGCGCTGGTTATCCTGAAGGCTTTCCTCGTAAGCCGCGTAGAAGTCATGCGAGGAAAGGAGCAGATCGGGCATGTCCTGACCGAAAACCGTGTTCAGCCAAAGGGCGTTCATCTCGCCCTTGATGGTGGACTTGGTCCAGGTATTGGTGCCGCTGATCTCGCGGAACTGGTTGCGCCAGTTGGTGTAGGTGGCCGAGTTGATGCCGCCGACCGTGCCCTGGCCGTTGGTCTGGATCAGGAGCGCAAGACCGCCGATCTGGTTGGCCAGAGCGCCGTCCGAGTAGAGGTCGATGGACAGGTTGTTGGCCGCCGTCGCCTTGGCCGCGTCGATGCGGGCCTTGACGAGATCGATCATCGCTTCCTTGCTGTTGTTCATGCGAAGCTCGCGCCCGCTGGCAACAACATGGATGGCCGCCTGCTGCCAATCGAACTTGGCCGCCGACAGAACCTCGGACTGGTTGACGTTGAGCGTGTCCAGACCGCTGAAGCGCTGATAGGTCGAGTTTTCAGCGTAGGAGATCGGCTTGGCGATTTCGTAGCCGCCCGACTTGGTCTTGATGTTGCCGCGCTTCTTCATGAAGCGGAGAAGGGCGTTGTTGTTGGTGATGTTGTCGACCACATCGGTCGCGTGATTGCGGAGGGTGGTCGTGACCATCTCCGTGAAGGTGGCGTTTGCCGAAGGCATGGTGCTCTTCCTTTACCGTGATTGAGCCGCTTCCCATGCGCGGGACAGCGTCTCGTCGATGCTTGCAGAGGGAGCAGCGTTGGCGGGGGTGGAACGGACGTTGAGCGATCCGGCCTGTTTGGCCTTGGCGGCGGCTGCGGCGGCTTTCGCGGCATCAGCCTTGCGCTGGTCTTCCAGAACCTTCGTTCGCGCCGTGGGGTTGGCCCAGACGGCTTTCTCGTAAGCTTCCTTCAGGTCAGCGACGACGCCTGCTTGCAGCAGGGCCGCCATGTCGGTCTTCACGTCGTCAAAATACGGATGCTCAGGGCTGGCCCGGAATTTCTCGACATCAGACTTCAGGGATTGCTCGAAGTTTTCAGCCTCCTGCTTGGCGCGGAATTGCGCTTCGCTTTCCAGCCGGTCGATGCGCTGCTGGAGCGTCTCGACCCTCGGATCGATGGGAGGCTGTTGCGTCTGTTCTGCCCCACCCGGCTGCTGGGTGAGTTGGCCGAGGTTCACGCCGTAGGAGCGGGCAAGCCACTGAATGCCGGTGAGCGGATCACGGTCGAGGATGGACTGGGCGTTGAGTAGACGCTGAACAGCCTGAGCCGGTGATATGCCTTCTGCCTGCAAACGGGACTTGACGGGTTCCAAGACCCGGTCCAGTTCCTCGAACGGCTTGAACTTATCAGCCGTGGTCTGAAAGCCCTTCGCGACTTCGGCCTCACGCTTCAGGATGTAATCCCTGGCGTCGGGGTCGAGCTTGGTCCAGGCTTCCGCTTTGTCCTTGGGCCACGATACAGGGGCTGCCGGTGCTTCGCCTGCCGGAGCAGGGCTGGCCGGGTTATCCGTCGTGGCTTCGGATGGCTTGTCGCCCGGCTCGACCTTTTCGGGAACCTTGGCGGTGAATTTTCCAGTCTCGTCGCGGGGCGCGTTCAGGCGATCCCATACGTCGCCCGCCGTCTCTTCCATGGACGGTGCGGCAGGCGCCTCTTGCGAGGGCGTGCTGACCGTCTCGACGGGAGCCGGAGCGCTTTCGACAATAGCGGGCGTTTCGGCTGCGGCGGGGGCCGAGCCGGTCTGTTCGTCAAACGACATGCGGGGTTAGTCCTCTATGGTCCGTAACCCGCGCTTCCTTGCGAAGTGAGGGTTACGGAAACCTCGGGGCTTGCGGGGCTCGGCTAGAACGCAATCGTTGCGCTTCAGGTCTTCGCGCTGGTGGGAGCGCGAGGTGATCGGCATCCCGTTGATGGGCGAGCGATATTCGGGCACGTCAGGGATGACCATCGGCGCGCAGATTGCATTGGGGTCGCGGACGTGCATCGGCAGCCCCGTTGATTTCTCAACGAAGCCCGTGTCGCGCCAAACGTAAGTCGTCATGCGAGGAGCAGCATCTCGATATCTTCCTCGTCCTGCTCAATCGCGGCCTGGATGGCGTCGTCCAGCATGCGGGCAAGCCGCACTCTGTCTCGCTCGACTGCGATTCCTTGCTGTTCAAGGGCGATGGCGTTAAGCGCGTCCCGCATTTGCGCGAGTTGCGCCAGATCGGCCCGTAGCGTGGACTGCGCCGCCCGCCTGAACTCGACCTTTGAGGGCCGGCTAGGCTGGTCGGGCTCAATCTGCGCGGCCTCCAGGACCGCTTCACGGGCTTGGCCAGTCGCCTTGTCGTATGCGGCTGCAATGGCATCCGCTAGCAGCTTTTCGCGGGCTGCTTCGTCATCCTCGTAACGCTCGCGGGCCTTGAACCGCTCGCGGGCGTTTCTCTCATAGGCTGCCGAATAACCGCCGCTGGTCTGCGCTGCCGGCTCGGGAGGCGCCGCAGCCGGGGCAGCCAGAAGCCCCGTTGCAAGCCAGATCGCGAGCATGTCAGATCAGATATTGCGCGCCGATGCTGAACGTGAAGGACGGCGTGGTGCCACCAATCGTCCAGCGAAAGCGGAAAACGCGGGGCAGGCCCTGCGCGACCTTCGTGTTAGCGGCTTCGACAATGCCGGGGCAGACCGTCAGCATCGACAGGCCCGTGCCCGTGATGGTCGGCGTAGCGGCGCCCGTGATGTCGATCCAGCTTGTCGAAACCGGGTCTTGCACCTGAAGCTGCACAACGAGCGTCGGCGTGGTGCCAGAGGCCGCCGAGACGTTGATGTAGAACATGGCGCCACGGCCTGAGGCGTTGGTGATCGTGGTGCCGTTGGCCGTTGTGGTGCGCGCGGCAGAGGCTTCAATCGTCAGGCCCGCGACCGTCAGCGGCGAGATGGTGCCGCCCGTGATCGAGGTGCCAACCGTCGCCGTGACCGTGCCAGACACCGGCTGCGTAGCCGACACCTGAGCGGCGGGGATCGGCTCGGTCGCATAGGTGCCAAGCTTGAAACGCCATGATTGCGTGCCAGAGGTCCGAGCCGTTGCCCGAACCCGCAACCGCGACAGGGCGTTGACCGATAGCTCCCAAGCATAAGCCGGCTGGGCACTCAGGTTGCCCGTGGTTGTCTCAATCGTGTTGGCGTTGGTGCGAACTGCCTGAACACCGAACCAGTTTGCATCGCCTGTAGCTTCTAGGCTGCCCTCAAAAGTGCAGTTGACGGTCGAGAACGTGCCCGTGCAGAACGCCATCACGTTCGAAGCGCGCGACACATCGCCCGACACCGTGCCGCCCGCAACAGGCGTGCCGATGGTGGCCTGAATAGCCGTGATGTCGCCTGTGATGTCCGAATACGAAGCGGGCTTGCTGGCGACCTTCAGGCGCCCTTCCTCGTCCATCTTGAGGTTGGTGTAGTCACCATCATTCGAGGTCGTGACGGCATCCGTCGATGACCGGATGGCCAGCAGCGGAACGCCCATGTCACCGCTGACGTGCGCGCTGTCTTCAGCCTTGATCGCCGCCGCGATGGCCGCAATCAGCACGCGAGCCGCTTCCGCCGTTGTCTCAGTCGCGGCGCCGGTCGGCAACGGCAGAGCGGCAGCCGTGACAGGCATCGGGTCCGCAGCGGAAACGTCAGTCGCGACCCCATCAGCGCCCCAGACCATCTTGGACCGGGGATAGTGCACGCCGCCAATCTCATCGGTCGCCAGAACGTCCGTTCCGGTTCCCGTATTGGCGAGGGCGGTTAGGTTGTCAGCCATCAGGAAGCAGCCTCTACGCCAGCCGCACGGCCATCAGGGCCGCGCACGATCCGCTTAGGCGCGCTCATCATCCGCAGTGCGTCCGCGACCATCATCTGTGTCTGTTCAAGCCTGCCGTTCTGGTCGGACAAGGCCTTGCTCAACGTGTCCGTCAGAACGCCCATGGACGAGCCGGCATCGAGGCTGACTGTCGTGGTGGGCTTGGCAGACATTGCAGCCGTCTCGCGCTTAAGCTGGGCGTTCATCGCCGCCTCGCTCGCGCGCATGTTGATTTCCTTTTCGGCCTTCATCCGCTCGCGCTGGTCCTGAAGGTCGATCTCGTATTTCTTCAGTTCGATTTCCTGCGCCTTGGCCTGCGCCGTCGCCTGGAGCTTCATCTGCTCCATTTCCAACTTGGCGGCTTCAAGCTGCTGCTGCGCCTGTAGCTTGGCGCCCTCGACTTGCATCTTCGCGTCAGCCTCGGCTTGCCCCTTGGCGGCCTCTGCGGCTGCCGGATCGGCCTGCGGCTGCGATGCGCTCTTGGCGAGGTTGTCCAGCGCGTCCTCCGCCGATTTGCCAAGCTGGAACTGCCGGGCAAACGCGGCGTAAAGCTCTACAGCGGCTTCCTTTGGAATAGCGCCTTCCTTGACCATCGGGCCGATGGCGGCAAGGTACTGGCCGGTTCCCTGAAGGAAGCTCGCCATCTGCTCCTGATTCCGCATCAGGTCGCCGCGAATGGTCGAATCCGTCTCGATGTCGATGCGATAGGCGCGCATCTTGTCAGAGCGAAGCAGGCCGAAGACCTCCTCCATCGACGGCCCCTTGACCATCTCGACCAGTTCCGGCTGCTGCTGCGCGATCTGCTGGGCCTGTTCGGGGTTGGCCTGCGCCATCTGCATCAACTGTTGCTTCTGCGCCTGCGGGAGCAGCTTGATCCCGGTCATCTCCATAAGCACGGCGGGTTCGAACAGCTTGGCCATGATGTTGGCCTTCAACCGCAGCAGATCGCGGACGAAGCGCGCAACCTCCATCTGCATGGCCCGCACGCGAACGGAACCGAACTGCGCCTTCAGCTTCTGCGCCGATGCCGTCTCGCCCGCATCCGAGGCGCCGCGCATGATGTCCGCGATGCCCGTGACCTCGTAGATGGTCTGCTTGATCGCGTCGCGCTGCGCCAGAAGCTCACGCAGGGCCAGAACGGTCGGCTCCATCGGGAACCATGTGATCGCCTTGTCGATGCCGACAGCGCCTGCCGCCAGCGTCATCTCGGAGCCTTGCAGCGGCACAAGTTCGCCGTCATCAGCCTCGGCCATGGGCTTCATGTCCAGCCCGGTGCCGAGATAGCCGCCGCGCGGGCGAAGCTGCTTCACCAGCCGCGAGATGCGTCGCGTGACCTCGTTCAGTTCCTCCAGCAAGCCGCGATAGATCGTGATGGGGCTGACCGGGCAGAGCTTGCCGACAGGCGCAACCGCATACATCGGGCGCGGGACCGGGAAGAATTCCTCCAGCTTCAGCGGGTCTTCGGCTTCGCGGACAACCTCGTCGCACCAATCTGGGCAAACGAAAATGACTTTGCGGTCGCGCTTGTCCCAAATCTCCATGAGGTAAACGCGCTTGAACGCATCGGGGATGTTTTCGGACGTGCTCTTTTCGCCGTCCTTGCCGGCTGCCGTGTAGTTATAGGGCAGCTTGCGGGCCATTTCCTCACCGGCCAGCTTCTCGACCTGATCCTTGGACAGGTAGTGGTCAAACTCGATCCACGGCACATCGTCCCAGGTAATCGCCGGGCCGACCGTAAAGCGGTCCCATGACACATACTCGCACGGCGCGGTCTGGTATTTGACAGCCTCAACGCCGAGGCTTTCATCCATCGCCATTTCCGGCTCATACCGCACGCGCATCACGCCGCGCCCGGTAATGGCCATGTCATAGACGCCGAGCTTCACGCGCTGGTCAAAATCATAGCTGTCCATCGACATCGACAGAGCGCGCTCGATGATGTCGGCGGCGAATTTCCCAGCCGGGTCGCTGTCGGCAAAGCGGCGGCGCACATCAGGAACGGGCACGCTGTTGAAGATGGCCGGCGCCAGAATCTCAATGTTGCTGTGATACAGGTTGAAATCGCGCGAGGCGCTGGCCTTCTCGCCACGGAAGGCTTCAACCGCCTTGCAAGCCTCTTCCTCGCGCCAGTTCTTTTCAAGCGACTTGGCCGCCCGCACCGCCTCAACCCAGCGCGAGACGTATTCGGTCGCGTCCTTGGGCTTGCGGTCGATGTCGGCGGCGTCGGTCATCAGTAGAGCGCCACAATGTTGGTGGCCGTGGTGTTCGTGCTCATCACGTTGTAGGCCGCAACCGGGAGGATGGTCCCAGCGGCCACGCCGACGAATGTCACAGCCGTATCGTTGATCTGGCACTTGACCGCGACATTGCCTGCGCCGCCGACATACAGCGCGCGGGCTTCGACAACGGTCAAGTCAGACGGAGTTACGGCCACCGCCCTATAAGCGGGGTCTGCTGCGGAACTGGACATTTTATTCCTCCGGGTATTCGATGAACGCGAGGCCCTGAGATTGGAGCACGGCTGCGAGGTTGGCGTGGATCATGCTGATGTCCCACACGGCCTGCGATGTGACGCTGACGGTCCAGGCATCAGCCGCCGCCTGCGCCTCGGCCTCGGTCAGCACGGTCTGCCCGTTGTAGACCCAAGGCCAGCCGCCAGCCGGGGCCGGAAGGTTGTCGCGCAAGCCCAGATAGAAGGCCCCGCGCTCGTCCGTCAGGCTCGACCATGCGCCAAGGAAATGCGTCGCGCCGTCATAGCCGTTCGGGTCGGAGAAATTCGGGGTGCCCGTCGCATTGCACAGCCGCGACAGGCTGCCAGAGGTCGGCGGCTCCTGAGGAACCGCAACCATGGCCAAGAGCTTGTTCATCGCGACGATGTGCGCGACGGGAACGATGCCGATTGCACAGGACGCCATCAGAGTTTCCTCTCGGTGAGAAGCCAAGTGCGAAGCGCGTTCGCCTTGTCCGTGGTCAACGAATTGGTGAACAGCAGCTTGCGGATTTTGCCTTGCCAGAACAGCGTTGCGCCCGTGTTGGTGAAGGCGAAAAGGCGCATGCGCGTATTGTTGGTGTTGGACACGACGGCGCCGGTTCCGGGGCCGTCAACGCCGTCGATCTTGCCGGTCTGGTCGGTCGCGGTGACGATGTGGTGCAAAACGTGACGCGTCGAAAAATCGATGGTCGAGCCGGTCAGCGTCACAGCGGCTACGCCATCGCCGGACTGGACACGCATGCGGTTTGCGGCGCCCGAAACAACGCGCGAAATCATGCGACCGCTCGTCGAACCAGCGCCGACCGCGACAAGTATTTTCTGGCCCGTGTCGCCCACTAGCGCGTCTTGGGCGGCAACAGCCCAGATTTCGCCAGCAGTAGCGCCGGTCCAGAACGGATGCGGCGCAAGTTGCAGGAAGTCATCAACGCCATCAGGCGTGACGCCAGCCGCGCCGTTGAAGCTTGTCGCGGACCATGCCGGCTGAAGCGTGCTTGTCGGCTGCGTCAGGTCGGCGCCGGCCACGACATCACGCCAGGACGAAATCAGGTTGGACCCGTCTCGCGTCATCAGGTCAGTGCGGTCGGCATCCC
>Ga0181359_1000012_pt1 | contig 40834 bp, 51 predicted proteins | sample Fa13VDMM15SD_FD_141229 | JGI IMG/M metagenome (GOLD analysis project Ga0181359, IMG submission 141229) | Freshwater viral communities from Lake Michigan, USA - Fa13.VD.MM15.S.D | ecosystem: Environmental > Aquatic > Freshwater > Lake | place: USA: Michigan | collected 2013-09-24 | reverse complement strand
AATAAATGGTGTTGTTGCTGGCAAAGGCGGCAATGCAAATGAAACAATATTACAATGCGGAATAGTCAAGGATACCCCATATCTGTGGTCTGCAGGTGCACCAGGAGGAGATGCAATTAAGCTCAATTGCAATTTAACTATTAATAACGCTGGAATAATTGGTGGCGGTGGTGGTGGTGCTATTATTAGTGCCATGAACACTACATATGTTAAATATGCAGGTGGTGGCGGTGCAGGTATAGACAGGGGCAGTTCTGTATCATCTGCAACAGAGTCAACCTATTTGTCTGGCACACAGAGCTTTATAAATGATGCATTTCAAGGCAATAAATACATTGCTGGAGGTGGTAATTTGGGTCAAAAAGGCAATGGTGATGTAGTCAACATTTACCAGTCCAATGCACCTTGTGTTGTAGGTTATAATAATGCAGGTAAAGCTGTTAATCTCAATGGATATTGTGCGCAAATAAACAATACAAGCAATGGCCGTATTTACGGTGAAGGTGCAGAAATTGCAACACCACCTGGCACAGTTACTAACCTGATTACAGATAATAATCTGGATATCTTGACAGATGATTTCTGTAAATACTATATTATTACGTAAAACTTTAGATAAATAATATTATGGCAACAGTTAAAATATCTCAATTAAATTCAATTGCACTTGCAGATAGTTTAGTTCTACCAGCCTCTGATGGGTCTACAACAGGGAAGGTTACTGCAGCTCAATTACGTAATAGCGTCGACACAATAGCAGCTGGCACATTACCTTCTGCTGGTGGTGTTTTCCAATTTCCCTTTGTTCCTTTACTCCAAAACGCAGGGAACTTTACTCAATATAAGATATTAAAATTAATACTTAAAAATGTAGGGTTTACAGCAGCTAATACTAGAATAGGCATAAGCAATTATGCAAACGATACTAACGGTAGTTGTATTAGTCATAACAATTCGTCAGCTGCTACAGGTATATGGGTACATTGCACAATAGATTTAATAGGTGGTACCCTCATGTCAGCTAGTGAAAATAATAGTACTATTCAAGATGCTGGTGGTAGCTACATATTCATGAAATCTCATAACTATACACCAGCTAGCAAAGACATAATTATATTTACATCTGCTGAAAATAATTATTTTGACGGTGGTAATTATGTATTATTAGGCATTAGATAACTCTAATCACTATAATATTGCTATTTATAAATGTGTTTTTAAAGTAAATAATTAAGATGCAAGTCTTTTCACTTAATACTAACAATATTACACCACTTTCTTCTAATTACAACTTTGACCCAGATGTAAATTTTTCGAAAAATGTATTTTATACAGAAAATAATATATTTTTAAACCTGGAGAAGGTATTGCAAACACCTAATGACTCCACGTTAAACAATTATTCCAATCTTCATTTAACCAGTCCAAAAATTATTAATGATGTTCTGGAGATCAAACCATTAGAATATTTGGATGATGAGGGCTTCTCAACATATTTAGCAGCCAATTCTTTATATGGCTTATCAGACAAATCATTTTATTGGGTGGCTGAAGAACCAGGCATTAATGTTAATACTGCTGCTGTAGCTGTTTCAGGTGTTGCTGAAAAAATGGATAACAGATATTATTTTGAAGTAACCTTTCTTGATGCATTTAAATGCAAAGTAGCTCATGAAAACGATGGTATTAAGCGCTACTTAACTTGTGATGTGACTGGTAATTTGAGCTTTAATCCTGATGCTAAATTGGATAATTTAGGTGAATACAGTCCTCAAATATTTTTGTATTTGTATGACAGACCAAACGATTTAATTGCTTTTTTTAAGAACATAAATGATATTATTTTTTACATATCTTTCAATAGTGTCACAAAAGATCTATCTTTTGTTGCACCTGTTACAGGCACATCTTTAAACTTTAGTGCTCAAACAGTCTTTAGATGCATGGCAAGACAAGACACATCCAATATAACACCTCTGGATGATCCATGGGTCAGTTATGAAAAGACTGTTAATAGCAAAACGTTTATTAATGAAGATTTGAGTTTTCAGAATGTACCTTCAAATATGCTTTTGAATTCACAATATTATAATATCTCATCAAAATCACTTGATGTAAATGCACTGTCCTTAAAAAATACAAACACCCCTGAAAACTATCAATCCAGAGCTAACCCGTTTTTCCAAGAAGATGATGTGTTCATGCGCGATTATAAAAAGATGTTTACAGGGTCCAATCAAGAGTTGGGCAACGATAACATTTTATTAAATTATGAATCATACACTTCCAATACAATATTTAAAAAAGATAAAGTTACATATTTTCATGTACCTCAAGTTTTTTATCCTCTTCAAACACTCAACATAAATGATTCAAAATTAGCAGAAGCTGGTGCCATTGCAGGCGATCACCCCATGAAGAGTGATAAGATCTTTAAGAAAAAAGCTGATTACAAATTTACTAGTTTTTATGGCAATTCTAAACTTGAAAATATTGGAAGCTTTTTATGTTCATGGTTATCAGGAAATGCAAATGCATTTTCTAGGCCTGTTTGGGTTGATAGGTATTATTTTCCTTCTAGAATAAGTTTTCTGCCAGCTTTAACTGCATCTAATTTTAATGCAATTGAGTATATTGCATATTATGATTGCTTACAGGGCATTGTGCCTCAAAATATTTATGTAGTAGATAAAATATCTGATTCAATATTTGAACCCGGGACATATTTTGCCTACTACCATATAGGTGAAGAATATAGCAGAAATTATATTCAATATTTAAAAAATTATCTAATACAACAGAATTTTAATATATATCAAGATTCAAATTCTTCCACAGTTAGTCAGGACTATGCTGACCCACTATATGTTTTCAATGGCAGCACATATTGTGCTACAAACAATTTATCCACAATTCAATCCACAAATGAGTTTACTATTATATTTGACTGCTATAGTGATGATTGGACCAGGCCATTTGGATATCAGCTTTTAGGAAATTATTCAGCAGATGGTTTTGGTGTGTTTAACACAAACAAGGTAACACCAGCATTGTTTTTGAATGGTCTAAGTGCCATTGATGTAAGAAATTTAAACTTTGAAAAATTAAACACAATTGAAACACCAAGCTCTGCTGTAGCTATTTTGCGCCTGGACGGGTTTGATGATTTTTATATAATCACACAAAGTGGTGAGTTTATAAGATATAATAATAGATACAGCAAACTATACAGAGTTACCAGTGATTATTTCAAAGATGTTTTAGATTATGATTATAACGACAAATTTGCATTTATTTTAGGCAGAGACCCTGCTACTGCAGATGTAAAATTATTCCGTGTCAAGTTTGCGACAGGAGAGTTGCTTGAAATTACTACAAGCAATTCAGATTACGATTTCTACTTTTTAAATGTACCGTTCAATTATATTTCACTAGCTACTACTGTCAATGTAAAAGACAATGACATTTATCTCACTGTTGGGGATAAAGCAGAAAGATATTTAAATAATATCTATTTCAAAATAACTAACCCAATTGGGTATGCTATATATAATTGGGATATTAAAGATAACGCCACTGATCCTGGAAGTATTAGCTTGGTTGTATCAGCATATAATTCATTGGAAGATTATGATTTAGATATAGATGGCAATTTATGGATCTTGCATGACAGTTATAAATTCACAGTTTTAGACAGCAACAACTTAGTAACCCTGTCTGGCACTCTTCCATTATCATCTGTTCAATCCACTAATATTGATTTTGGCTACAATATAGCTGACTATGGCATTGGTAAATACACATTCATTACAGGCGTATCATCAGATAACAGAAGCATAGTATATAAACTAACCAATGAAGGTACATTGCTTGATACACTTTGCTCCAAACAAATTGGACCCAGTTATGCATCCATTACCCAGTCCACATTCTTGAGATACTACTTTTCTGATTTATATTATGGCAATGTTTTAAATACAAAATTAAAATTAAAAAACTATTTAAATTCTGATACTGATGATCAAGTTGACTTAAATTTCATATATGGTCTGTCTGCTCTTACTCCTGGATATCATAATTTTGTATTCAGATACAACAGCAATGGTGGTACCTTCCATATCATTATTGACGGTGAGATAGTTTCAGAAGCAGTATTTACGCCTAAAAAATATAAATTCTCCAACATAATTGATAGGCCTTTCTTTGTTGGTACTGCAACATACAGCAATTCAATTCCAATTTTAGAGTATCTTAAAGACAATTCATTCAATTGCAGAAATATAAAGATAAAGAATTTTTACTTGTATAACCAAGCATTAAATTATTTTGACATAATGTTTCATATAAGAGCCAACAGGACTGTTGATGACATGGTTTTGGATTTGCCTTGCGGCAGAAGAAATTATATAGAAGAAATAGAAAGATACTTTAAATTCAGAACACCAGGCAGTAAGTCCACATTGTTTAATATTGTATTTAAAAACAGTGGAATAAGTAATGCAGTATTAAAAAATGAAATTGAAAAACGTGTATACAATCTTTTGGCATCAACAGCACCAGCTTATACTAGGGTAAATAAGATTAAATGGAGTGAATAATGAATATTTTAGATGTAATCAAAGATAACGGCATCACATTCAATAGATTCCCTGATGAAGTATTAAAACTGCCATATGATATTGAAGAGGTAACAATTCAACCCAATGATACTGTTACAGTGGATGTTGTCAACCTCAAACTCAAGCACATATATGATAATTTTTTGTATCTCTACTCAAAAGCTAAAATAGCATCTAATATCATACCAGTTAGTTCCACTGCCATTCTAGGTGTTAGCACTGGTGCAGTTGATTTAGCATGGTGCTACGGGTTATCATCTTCACAATTTGAATCTGCTGCATCTCAGTACTATTATCCCATAAACAATACCAAAGTTCTTTTTGCTGCTGCTAACAAAGAATTGTCTCAATACACTCTTATAACTTCTGATGGCAAGAGCGTACTCATGTTCTTCAACAACAATGATGATACCCAGGCAACTACAACATACATGTTCTCTGCTTTCAATCCTGGGCTATATAATGAAATATTTTTTATTGATGTGGTAGCCATTGCAGAAGGCCCTGACAATTCTTTCTTAATTCTTGACAAAGGTCATAACACCCTGTATCAATATGATGCACGTGGCCTGTACTCAAGCGATAACATGTTCAATAATAAATTACGCTTAAGAAACCTATTAGGCGAATTTGGTTCAGCGAGTGAAAAATTATCATTTAACGCGCCCACAGATGTGGTGACCTATAACAATGAAGTTTATGTGCTTGATTCAGGTAATAACTGTGTCAAGAGATATGATAACAACTTAAACTGGCTCAATACATATTTATTAGATAAAGATTTTCTCAATACAGAACCTCTTAAACTGCAAGTGGATCAAAATGGCACTTTTTATTGCTTGCTTTCTGGTAATATTATCAATCTTTATACTAATAATTTTGAAAATAAACAAGAAATCGTAATTGACTATCTCAACAATACTGAACGAGCTATTGACATTGTGTTCTCCAAGACTGACTATGATATTTATTATTTAGTTACAACTGAAAATGTGTACAAAGGTTTAACAAATGATTTAAACAATACCATAGGCAAGTATCTGCTCTATTTACAAAAATACAACAACACTCAAAACATATCTGCTTTTGCTACTATGCCTAGTGGATTGAATGATAAAAACTTTTTAGCTTCTAAGAACCCAGTTAAAAATGCCGGCATAGTAGGCGCATTTTTAGATAACAAAAATCTATATGACAATTTAACTGAACCAGATTTTGACATATACTCCTTGGATGAAATTTTAATAAAACCAGAAGAATATGTGCAAAGCTGGGTGATCAACAAAGCAATTTCAAAGCTCATTGCAATTCATTTGCGCTTCATAGATCAAATTATAGGCAAGTTTCAATTTAAATATGACTCTCGAGGCAATTCAGTTTTCTGTTTTACCAGATATTTAACTGTGGAGGAAAAGAATCAGCTTTCTGAACAAACTATTAACATATTACAATGAACTACGATTTTCAAAACTTTTTAGGTCAGAATGAAGTTGTATCTAATACAGTTATCAACAGATGCTTCTCAAAACTATTTAAACTTCAAAAAACTCTGGTTGATTTGTCCAAAGATCAAATAGATGCTAAAACATCTAATACAGTTAATATTATAAATGCTCCTTGGACACCTACACCCACTGTGACACCCACACCTGTTCCACCCACACCCACCCCTACTTTGACGCCTACACCCACACCCACAAATGCTCCCACTTTCACACCCACACCCACACCCACTATTACACCTACACCCACACCTACAGTAACACCCACGCCCACTGCAACATCTGTACCTGTTACACCTACCCCTACTCCCACAATAACACCTACACCAACTGTTACCCCACCCCCACCGCCGCGCAACACATCAGTGCAAGTCTTTTTGGCTGGTGGCGGTGGATCTGGAGGTGGTAGTTATGTTTATATGGGACGGTTTAGTTCAAGCAATGGCTCAGGTGGCGGTGGTGGAGCAGGTGGTTTAGTTGGGTACACATCAACTACATTGAACTTAGATGGTGCTACTGCTGCCACTATTACTGTTGGTTCTGGAGGCGCTTCACCATCAGCAGAACCAACTGCCCTTCAAGGTTTAAATGGAGGTGCATCATCTTTTGTTACAAATCTAGGTATTACAATTGCAGCTGATGGTGGAGGAGGTGGTGGATATAGTACCTATAATTCAGATAGAGGTGGTCAACCTACAAACTGCAGTGCTGGTAATAATGGAGGCAGTGGCGGAGGAGCAGGAAGTGGTCGCCCAGGTTATTATAGCTCATGTGGTGGTGGTTCTGCAACTGCAATAGGAATTGGCAATGGTGGTGGAGCATCTGGTGGTGGAGCATGTGCTGGTGGTGGTGCCACAACAAATGGTAATGGTAACAGTGGCGGTCAAGGTTTAAACCTGGCCATTGATGCAGATTTGGTAACTGTTCTTGGAAATAATACTGGCAATCAACCGGTTGTATGCAGTGGTGGTAGCGGTGGAACCACAGGTGGAGGAATTAACGGTGGCACAAGCGGATCAGGTGCAAGATGGTATGGTTGTGGTGGCAGTGGTGCTGTCAGTTCCAGTACTACGGAATATATCAGACCTGGTACTTATGCTGGTACTAACCCAGGCTTCACCACAGGTGGCGCAGGTTACAGTGGAGTTGTAGTGATGAAATACCTCACACCCACAACAACTGATCCTTTTTATGGAGGCACAGTCACTACACTCAATGGTTACACATACCGTACCTGGAAAGAACCAGGCACATACTCGTTAGCTGTATTTTCACCCACACCACAACCATCTGCATTAGTATGGAGAGCTGGTGGCAATGCACTAACCACCAGATGGTTTGGAGCAGGCTTTGGGGCAAGAGCAGATGCAGTCATTAGTAGTGGGGCTACTAGCACAGCCAGAGGCCCCAATGCATTTTCTACAGAACTATACAATTCAACAACAAAATCTTGGTCAAATGGTTCTGTAAACCCATTGGCACTCCTAGCGCCTGCAGGGTGTGGCACCAAGACCACAGGCATCATGGGAACAGGCAGTGCATATTTAGCTCCAAGTTATTACCCACAAGAAGCCATGACCACATTCAATGGAACTGCTTGGACCAATATTGCCAGTACTAACTGGTTTCCTACTTTCAGACGTGCTTGTGGAGCTTTTGGCAATTCTAGCAGTGCAATATGGGTAACAGGAACAGATAATACTACTGCTGGGTCTCCTGCTTACAACCAATGCATCAGATGGAATGGTACATCTTGGTCTACTGCTGGTACTTTAACAGTTAATAGACGCAGTGTAATTTGCTCAGGTACTGCAGCTGCAGGGTTAGGAATGACTGGTAATGTTGCTTCACCATCATCAACTACACCATCTATTGTCACTACTAACGAAAAATTTAATGGGTCCACATGGTCTTCTGCAGCTGCAGTACCTGCAGCTCTTGGTCTTAGCTCTGCTGCAGGGACTCAATCAGACACAACAATCTGTGGTGGTTATGGCACAGCTGACACCAACTCAGTATTTAATTACAATGGTGTGGCTTGGGGTATTAGAGACTCCATGCCAACTGCAAGAAATTGTGCACAAGGATCCACCGGCGGTTCTGCCAACTCACTTCTTGTTACTGGTGGGATTCAAGGCAACCCCAATAGCCCCTCCACAATACTATCTTCCACAGTAGAATATAGCACATGATTGATTTCAAAAACTAATCTATTATATATTAATAATGAATGAATTAATTCCTGTAATTAATTTGCTGTCTGAAAAAGATGCACAGACATTAAAAACTTTATCTTCTGAATTAAAAGATGCATGGAACAAAAAACAAATATTTCGTACAGACACAGAAGCCAGAATGTCTGTGTTGAATGATGGTGATTTTCCCACCAAAGCCAGCAAATACTGGCAAGCAGTCAGAGAACAGTCTTCTATGTTTGAACAATTGGTTGTTATGAGTTTTGAACTAAGAAGAAATTATCTTAAAAAAGAAAAAATATTAAAACAAATAGAAAACACTGCTGAAGAATTTGATAAAAAAGAATTACAAATTGATTTAGATCAAGTAAATTACTTTATTGCCTCTTCTGAACAAGTGGCAAGAGACAGAGTAAGAGAGCTGCAAATGTGGTCTGATATTAAAACTGAATTAAATGATGGTTCTTTTAATAACCAAAATGTTAATGACCATCAATTGGAAAGCTACAGACTTATGCTGGAAAACAGGGCGAAAATGGCTGGTAACCATGCTTCTCCAGGAGAATTAATGAATATTGCAGGGCCTTTAACAACCATATTGAATCACACATCCTCTTTAACTAACAAAGCACCATAATCTATTGTTAAAATGTGTGGAATAAATAAATACTTACAATGGCTAGTGTATCTATAGTTAAAATTAAACTCAGAAGAGGCACTGATGCTGAAAGACAGCAAATTGTGCTTGATAATGGTGAGCTTGGATACGTAACCGATATAAACGGCAGACGCATTTTTGTCGGTGATGGTGTTTCTCCTGGTGGGTTTCCTGTGGGAACTAAATATTTTACTGTTAATTTATCAAACCCAACTACTTATTCTTATGCACAGATAGGTGATTTGGTGTATGATAATGATACATCTTTTCTTTATTCAGTTACTGCAATAGATACAACCATATCACCTTATGATTATTTCTTCAAAAGACTTTCTAGCAAAGTGGATGGCACTACTATTGAATACAGCTTGGTAGGTGCTTTGAGATTAAAAACAAATAGTGTATCAGAAACTTACATCAGTAGCACATCATTTACAAATGGTATTACTGGTGGATCAGGGACAAAAATAGGCGTTAATTATGATAATAATAAAATTACTTTTTCATCTGGTAAATTGACTGTAAATGAAAATGGCTTATCCCTGTCTTCCATTCCTGCTTTCTTACCAACATCTAACCCCGGTCCTGGTAAACTCTGGGTCAACATGGGTGTTATAAACATGGGAACATAATATGGCAGTTGAAATTACATCAGATACAGTAGTAAAGATTCTTGTTAGAAGAGGACTTGAAAATGAAAGAAAAAATGTAACTCTTACTGAAGGTGAATTGGGATATTCAGTAGATACACAACGCTTGTTCATTGGAGATGGATATACTGTTGGTGGTAATGCTGTGGGTAATAAAAACTTCGGTGTAATTGCAGACAAAACTAGCATTTTGAGTTACCTGCAAACAGGTGATTTTCTCATTGAGAATAACCTCCCATTGTTTTATAATAATGGAACATTTTCTCCATTTGCACCTGTTGTTTATTCTGATCCTGTCAATAGCATGAACACAATTGAATATGTGGGTGCTCCTTATAATTCGTTGAGACTGCCTACGGACACCATTGGTGATGGTTTTATATTGGATTATTCAATAGGAGGTAATGGTCAAGTAAACAACACACTTCAGCAAAAATATGGTCAAATTAATTTTGACGGCAGATATATTTCGCTTTGTGCATCAGCTAACAGTTTTTATATTGGCAATATTTTTAATAAACGAGTATCAAATAATTTAAATGCTACATTAAACGTAGATCAAGATATTTACGTTAATGATACAAACATCAACCCCTTTCAAATACAAATTTATGCAAAAGATCCTGCTGCTACTTCCAATAGCTTAATTGAAGCCATAAGTGGTGGCTTGATTCTCAAAGGAAAAGCTTCTTCTGGATTATTAGTTGCTGGCAGCACAAGCACACAGCCTCAACTTTTAGTAAAAAATAATGGTGGTATACAATTAGCACCTACCAGTCCAACACAGGGATATGCCAATCCAGGAAACACAGTTTATGGTGTTACTAGATTTCTTTCTTCTGCTTACTTTGATCAAAGTGTATGGATAGCAGGAACTCTTTCAGCTAACACTGTGGCATTTGTTAATTCAACAACAACAGGAACTTCCTCACTTAGTGTATTTACTAGTGATGCCATTAGCGAAACATGTTTCATAGGTAACTCTAATCCTTTGAATTCTCAAAACATAGTAAGAGTTGCAGGTAATGCTGGTGCAGGGTTGCAGCCTTATGCTATAATAAAAGATAACAGTATTGGCAGTGGCCCTGTTATAGCAATTAACTTCGACCCTGGCATCCTTACACAGAATTATAATGTGGCCATCTCTGGCAGTGTGGGCATTAGTACTGCTGGTGCTCCTGGAACAACAAATCGTGTAGATATTAATTCACCAACTTTGAACCTCAGAGGTGTAACATCAACAATATCCGGTACCAACGGTACTATAAATTTTGGTACATTAAATCTGTTTGGTGGTTCAACTTCAACAACCATAAGAGCTGGTGCTGGTACTGCTACTGATTATGTGGATATTCAAGGCAATTTAAGAGCAACATACGACATAACTGCTTTCTATAGCTCTGATACAAGACTCAAAGACAATCAAGAAGTAATACCTAGTGCATTAGAAAAAATTGATAAGATTTCTGGTATTAGTTTCAACTGGAATGAAGCATCTGGAAAGTCTGGCAAAGATTATGGTGTATTAGCGCAACAAGTCGAACAAGTATTACCCGAAATTGTTACTACTAGGCCTGATGGTTACAAAGCTGTTAACTACGAGAAATTAATACCACTGCTTATAGAAGCTATTAAAGAACTTAAAGACCTTAAAAAATAAATAATAATATGGCCTTATTACCCTCATCAGGAACATTGAGTGTAACCACTATTAATACACTTAAATCGCTTGGTACTTCTTATACTTCTTTAACTTCTCGCGAATTGCAGTACATGGGAGGCAATCCTGCTAGTGCTTCTACTAGTTTGGTATGTTTTCCAAATCAAAATGAAAAAGTTAGCTCCACAAATTGGACATACAATGGTGCTGATTTACCATGGCGCCCCACAAAAATAAGTGAGTTTTATGGTGCTTATAATAATCTGCCTGCAGTAGCTGTTACTACCTCGGGCACAGGCACCAGAAGCACTGCAAACTTTATTGCAAATTGTTCCAATAGCTCCATTTACATAAATGCAGGTACACCTTATTCAGTATATGGTGTCAATGTGACTGGTGTTACACATGCAAATTTAAATACATGGATTGTTTGCTCTGCTGTTAACGGTACCCAGTTTACATGGGCAGCAGCTTCTGTGAATCCAAGCGGTACATCAACACTGCGAGTATATGTGAGAGATTTTCGAAACTGTGGCACCATGAATGAATTCACCGGCACAGTTAACTACCCTTAACACTAGTTGTTTTTATTTAGCACAAGCTAAATAGATGTATGACTCCAGAGCTGCTCTGTAATACTGCAAGTAAAATTATAATTTGCATTGATAATGTTGATGCAGATAACAATATTTCAAAAGAATTTTATACAAGAAATCCATTTATAATAGAAAAATTTTTTAAAAAAAATATTACTAATCTTGAAAATAAATTTTTTAATTGCAAAACACAAGTATTTGAAGAACTTGACTTAAACAACATCAGTGGTATTTCTTTGCCCTTCATACCATTCGAAATATCTCCTACAGAGCTTTATCAAACAGCAAATAACCCCAATAACGATGCATTTTATTTCTTTCAAGAAAATTTATGTAATTTTCTAGTTAGTAATGCAGATAAAATAAAAGATAAAGCACCAGTTACATTTAATAACATAAACATTTTAAATTTTTTAAAATCACATTATTTTTTCTCTGCAAAGGCTTTTGCAAGTGATTTTGATTATTATTGTTCATTTATTTCCAATACTATAGCAGAAGATAAAATTAAAACTTTCTTTAATTGGTTGAACGCATATATAGATTTAAATGACACCATAGCAAATGAACCTAATTTATTCAATAAGCTTAGACTTTTTTATGATGTTAAGATTAAAGAAGCTGTTAATGAGAAAATAAAAGGACTTGTAGAAGAGAAGGCAGTTTCATTGGAACAGTCAGATAAAGAAGATCTTTTATTCATGAAAGAAGAGATTACCAAACATTATGATGAAAAAATAAGTTATATAACTGATACAAATTATCATCAAATGGTAAGATTTTTTGAAACAGTATTTGAGCTTTTAAAGTTCTGGCCTCCTTGGCTTGATGCACCTCAATTTATTGATAAAAATCAAACATACGATCTGTACAGATATAAATTATTTACCTGTTTAAAGCTACTAGACTCTAATCTATCCATTACACTAACACCTGAGATTTTAAAAGAAATGATATATACAAGAAAATCAGAATTACTTGAACAGTACAAGCAAAAGCTAATAGATGAAATTGATGAACTTCTAGCTTCTGATAATACTCTTGAAGAGCTTAAAGCACTTAAGGGCATTCTAAAAGATTTTGGTGCAAAAGATTCACTAGATACACGTCTTAAACAAGCAAATCCCACAGAAGAAAATTATATCTATGAGGTCTTAGACTTTTGGCCTGAAATACTACAACCTGAACCAAAAGAATTAGAAAAAATTAGAAATGTTTTGAGAGATAATGGAGAAGTTATCTTTATCTAAAATTTGCACTGGGTTTCTTACAAAAGATTACCTGCCTGGAGCAAAAGCTTTTTTTAGAAGCCTATTACAGTTCAATAAAAGCTTTAACCTGCCATTCTACATTTATAATTTAGACAACGAAGACTATAGCTGTTTACTGGAGATTTATAGTAATATCAGGTTTTTAACTATAGATAATAGTGCATATACTGGGTTTAATACACATTCACCGTACAGAGTATGGAATTATAGTGTTCTTTCAAGAATAGAGATTTTTAAATTAAACTGTGACCTATTATACTTCTTTGACTTTGATATTGTAGTGCTTAAAAATTTAGATGATTTTTTTAATATAAAAACGGATTTTGCAGCTTGTAAATTAGAAAAAGATTTATATAATTACATAACAAGTTCAGAAGATTATTTTAATGCTGGTGTAATGATAATTGGAAAAAAATACTTAAATCAAAAAACATTTTCAGAGCTTTATGAACTATGCGGCAAGCAACAATGGTGTGGTAATGAACCACTTTTAAATGAATATTTTAAAAATAAAACGGAATATATTGATAAAAAATTTAATTGCCTTACTATGGAAAAAATTGACAATGTTAATCATATAGCTATGCTTCAATATGTAGGCCATAAAAAACCTTGGCATCAAGGCAACTTGAAGGCAAAATATGATAACAAAGTTTTTTTAAGGTACCCTAATCTTATTAGAATAGCATATTATCAAGATCTTTTTAACAAATATAATTACTAGTAACTTGATGCTATTTTTGAATACTCGTCAAAAATATTTTTTAATTTAGTAATAATGGCGACCATAGCTTTGCCATTAGTTTTTATTTCTTTTTTAACAAAATCTTCAAAACAATTTTCTGCAGAATCTGAATGCCATGGTTTGACAAAACCATGATACTGAATTATGCATGCTGTTTGCAGACTCTTTAGTGTAGCAATAGATGATACAATGTTAAATTTTTGAGGCATGTAATATGCTGTATCAGCAAAATACACGTTAAACACCGGCTGATCACTTGACCACACTTTATTCTCAGCAAGTTTAATTAAAGCAGCTTTATGCTTTGAGTCAAATAGATTTTTAGAAATAGACATCAACCCACAATTAAATCGTTTACGCATTTGTTCAATTCTTGATTCTGGATTTATTTCTGGTATGCCCAGATACTTCTCACATGTTGCAAAGTCTTGATTATAATTAAAAAGCTCTTTAATATCAGATAAAAAAACCATATCACTGTCAAAAATTATGATTCTATCATACCCTAAATGCTTCATATCAAACACATCAAATCTAAAATATAAATTGAATCCCCATTTTTGTGAAGTAGGTAAACAATTTACATAATCTTCTTTTTTTGCTTCTATTACTTTAATATTTTTATAAATTTTTCTTAAAGCATCAACATTTGTTTCTGATAATTGACCATCAGAGAGCAACAACACATCCAAATTAAACCATGGATTGGTTTTTAAAAGACTAAGTAAAAACACTTTCATGCTAAGAACAAAAGGATCATTTAAAGCAAGTAGTATAGCTATATTGTCGGACATTGCTAAATAATTAATAATTTTTTAAAAAAAATCAATATGACACCGAAACTATCAGTTGTAATGTCGGTTAAAAACCACGCTCACTATTTGGAAGATAGCATAAAGAGCATACTCAATCAAACTTTTGCCGATTTTGAGCTTCTAATAGCAGATGATATGTCAGCTGACAACAGCTACGACATTTTAAATACAATGTCTAAACAGGATAAGCGAATAAAAGTCTTTAAAAATAGCAATGCTTTAGGTCTTACCAAAACACTAAACTATCTTATATCTCAAAGCAATAGTCAATATATAGCGAGACAAGATGCTGATGATATGTCTTACGCCGAGAGATTTGAAAATTTTATTAGAACCAATAAAGATAAACAACTATATACAACAAATATAGAAATATTAAATGGAACAGCTTCCACATTTACAAACAAAAACAGTGAACCATATTTTGTACTTTTTAATTTTCTTTTTTATTACTATTTTACAGGTCATGGGCAGCTTATTTTTAAAAAGAATCTTTATAATGAGAAATTTAAATTTTGTCAAGACTATGAGCTTTGTAGTAGCTTCTTAAGAAGCGATATTAACTGTTTTAATTTCAATAAAGGTATTGATTATATCTACAGAAAACACAGCAATACAATATATAAAACTCACAGATCTAAACAAATTTATTACTCACTAACTACAGCAAAAGAGAATATAAAACACTTTTTACATATCGATATGCCTATACACACGGTTCATCAACTTAGAAACTTTTTTCTTGAGCATAAACCACCGACTATGGATAAAACAATTTTTTTGATTCTTTTAAAAAAAATTAAATCAGAATTTGTATCCAGATATTGTAATAAGGGGAATATAGAGCAATTAGATCTCTTTATAAATGATAGAATCAATTCTGTTCTATGTTAAACTTTGCTTTTTTTCTTTTAGAAAATTTAAAAAACCTAGTCAATTCATACAGATACATTACACGTTTTTTATGCTGTATACTGCAAACAAGTGTTTTAGATATATTCTCAAAACAATAATAACCAACATTCATTAGATATACATTTGCATCTTTCTTTATTTTTTCTTTAATTATAGTACCTTCTAAAATAATTTTATTTGCTTTCTCCATTTTCACTTTATTTCCATCTTTAATAAAAAAATATTGTTCAACTTTTAATGCTAATTCAGGATTAAAAAATTTATAGTTTTTAATAAAACTAGGCGCTTCTTCACAGCTTATAAAAGTGTTATCTGATAATGTAAACCCTCTTTCAAATTCATTAATAACAGTATCTACTAATTGTTTTGCATTATTTAAACTGCCAGTATGCGTTGTACCGTTAACTATAAAAACAGCATTGTTATGTAAAAATCTTATACTGCAGCATTTAATATAGGTGTTTTCTTTTTGTACTTTTTCAAAATCTGGATTAATAAAATTCGGATTTAAAATAATACCGTCTTGTGTCCGTGTTATGCCTTTTTTACTTTTGTCTGAAATATTGCTTTTTATATCAATAGAGTTAAGTAATTCGAAGTAATCACTTGAATGCAATGAACTCTCTTTACTTAACTTTAATTTCATGTCAAATAAGTATTTAGCAAATCGCAACTATAGTTCAATTTATGATATGCTTTAAAAAAGAAAATATAAACTCTTTAAAAAAATTAAAAGAAACATTTAAAAATGAAAACACTAATTTTACATTAAAAGAGTTTTTTGAAACGTTTGACTCTTTAAAAGAACAACATCTCTCAGATAAGCCTTACACAAATGTATTTGAAGCTTACAGTATTGAATTTTTACTAAAGCATACCTTGAATGAGCTAAATCACAAGAAAAATCAAAATATCTTAAAGAGGTTACTCTTCAACAAAAAACACAAGTGCTTGGCCCCATTTACAACTCTAAATTTTGACTCTTCAGGTAATATAAATGTGTGTTGCTACAATAGAACATATTCTCTAGGTAAATACCCTGATGTAACGCTAAAACAAGCCTGGTTTGGCGATAAGCTGAAAAATCTTAGAGAACAAATACAAAATTACAATTTTAATGTAGGGTGTGAGTTATGTTGCAATCAGATTGTATCAAAAAATTATGAAAATTCTCTTTTAAGAAATTTTGATATGTTTAAGGATGCAGTGAGCGTATATCCTATTAATTTAGAATTTGAATTCGGTAATGTATGTAACTATGAATGCATCATGTGTGGTGGGAAGTGGTCCTCTTCAATAAGAAAAAATAGAGAAAAACTCAGTCCTATTAAAACCCCTTTTGACGATGCTTTTATAGAGCAAGTAGTAGAATTGGCCCCTCACCTAAAATCTTTAAAATTTCTAGGAGGAGAACCTTTTCTAACACCTATTTATTATAAGATTTTAGAGCAAATAGGTGAAATTAACAACGATATTGTAATTTTTATTACAACCAATGGATCTATTTTAAATGAACGTGTGTTAAAATTAAGAGAAAAATTTAAAAGAATTGGTGTAATTGTGTCACTTGATTCACTTAATACTGAAACGTATTCAAAAATTAGAAAGAATGGCAATCTGCCAAGTGTCTTAAAGAACATAAACACATTCTATGAAAATAAAATGTTAGCTAGCATTGCATTTAGCCCAGTAATACAAAATGTATACGAGACACATGATGTAATAAATTTTTGTCGGGAAAGAAATATTAAATTTTTTATTAATACAGTAAACTCAGCTCTAGGTGGAAAAATCAAAGGCATTCACGAGAACGGAGAGTCAAATAAAATCTGGGATGGTATAGGCACAACTGAGAGTATAGTTGAATTAGATAATAAAATACCTGAATTTTGCCTCTCTAATTTAAGTGAAGAAGAATTAGATAAGGTTATAGCTTTTCTTGAAAGTAAAAAACACTTTGAAGAATATCAAAAAAGACTAGACAGTTTTATTAATCACTTAAAAAGTCTTAAAAAACAATGAAATTTGTTTGTTTAATCTTTACTTGCAAAAAAAACTTTTATAGAATTCAAACCCTAAGAGATACATGGATAAAAGATCTTGAAAAAAATAACATAGATTATTATTTTGTTTCTGGAGATAGTAAAATTTTAGAGCATAATAACCACTTACTATTGAATAATTTTTCTGAATGTTATGAGCAGCTACCGTTAAAAACTTATAAATCGTTTAAAGCCTCATTAAATTACAGCTTTGATTTTTTGATAAAACTAGATGATGATTGTTTCTTTAATTCTAATGAATTTTTAAAATTAGACTTTTCAGATATTGACTATATGGGTAAATTTAATAAGCCTAATGCATCAAAAATTATACATTTTTACAAATGTAATGATGAGTTTAAGAGAGAAAAACCACCAACATTATATGAATATGCAGAAGGCGGGTTTTATTGTTTAAGAAGAGCGTGTATAGAAGAAATTTCAAACTTACCAGAAAATACCTTTATTAACACACCAGAAAATTATAGAGGAGAGGATGTATTAGTTGGACAGCTGCTTAAAAATAAAAGAAAGCTCAATTTAAATACAGATTATTCTAAGCAACTCAATATGGACATAACACAAAACGGCATTTCACTTCACCCGGTTCATATGTCTCTAATGTATGATCTACTCAATAAGGGCTTTAACGAGCAGATATCAATTCTTAAAGATAATCCCTATAAAAACGAATATAATCTTAGAGATCTATATCTAAAAACACTAAATAAAAATATCACTAAATAAATTTCTAAAGACGTTTTTGCCATATCTATGCATATCAAGCTTGGTTAATCTGGCATACATTTCTTCTCTCAAAGCATCATTCTTAGTTTCATCGTAATTCCAATGGCCCCATTTGCCTGTATACATAGTATCAATTATTTTACCCAATGTTATTATTGGTGATTCCTTATTAGCATATGTATCAAAATCCTTGGTCGTACTCAGTAACCATTTCTTATAATCTTCTATTTTATATTTTATATTGTCCTTTACTTCTTGTTTTAAAATACTGTAGCGAAAAATCTCAGGATAATTTAAATTATAATATCTCACATTATCTGCCCTTACAAGCTCTTTTTCAAATAATCTCTTATGGTATTCTGGATAATAAAATAAATTAAAACAGCTCATGACTGATTGTAGGATAAATTTTATGCCTCTTTTGTTAATTTCTTTAATATTCTGTTCTATGGTTTGTGTATCACTATTGGTTCTTATGTATTCACCTCTTTCACCATCTAAATCCCAACTGCCAAAAATAATACAGTCATCAAATTTACTCAACAAATCATACAAGTTATTTCCTTTGTATGAAGAAAACATAAGATTGGTTATGAACCGTATCCTCACTTGTTTTTTATCAGCAATTATTTTGTTTAAAAAGTAATAGGTCGAATCTTGTATTGCAGGCTCTCCACCTGCAAACCAAATCTCTTCTAGATCGTCATAATTATCATCATAAACTTTGATTAAATCTGAATTTTTAAAAGAATTTTCTTTGAAAGAATTGTAACCAAAAACAGTTTTCTCATCATACAACCAGCTGGAGCTGTATTGTGAATTACAATAGGTACATTTTAAATTGCATCTGTTGCTTTCTATAATATTCCATACACCAAAATTTAAATCACTTGAACCATCCAATTTTACAGTAGGTATATTTTTCTTGGCACAATCAATACTTTCATCGCCTAGATATTTTTTGCATGAATTTAATGCACCAAAACACTCTTTATGGCATTCACCTATTTTTTCATTTCTTAACATCTTAAGACGCATGGTCTTTAAGACATCACTATTCCACAATTTTTCAGGTTTATCAAAAGAGCTTCCAACTAGGTATTTCTTATTACCTGCAAGTGCAGGACAGGGATAGACATTGCCATCAGTAAAATAATACAGGTGTATGAACGGTACTGAGCAAAAATGCTCTTGCTTTACTATTTCATCTATGGAATTCAATATAGTTATTTAAAGCATAGCAGTATAAAACAACTGCTATAAGTATTTTTAATGAATTTTAATGGCATTTATAATAAGTTTTGCAATGCGCCAGAAATGCAAAAGTTTATTACTGATATAAATTCTGTTGGAAGAGGGTTTAAGCGCCAAAAAAATAATCCTTCTAATCTATGCGATTTGTCCACATTGGTGTCTTTTAATTTCTACAAAGAGAAGTTAGTTAACTTTAAAGTGTATTGTGAAATATTTAGACATTTTAATGATAAAGAAATTTTATCTTTTCTTCCAACACCTGAGCACTTTAAACACTATATAAATTTTTGGGATTCTAACAGGGATTCTAGTCTTTGCTATGCATTAAAGTTAGACAGAAAATACAACCCCACACAATACTTTCATATTAAACTCAATAAATTTCTACCTGAATTTTATGAATGTGAAATGTTATTTAAAAATAAAATCAACTTTACTAGTGTTGGTGTTTCATATGAGTATGCAAATGATAAAGCCAAAAAGAAGCTTTATTATTACATAACTGAAGAGAGCGAAATTATAAAAATATTTTCTCTGTTCAATTTAACTGTGCCCGTTCAGTGGGTAGATCACATTGAATTTACCTATTTAGGTAATGGTGAAATAAAGGTAATAGTGATATATAAATTTAGAATTAACAAATGCATAGTTGGTTTGAAGGAAAATAATTTATATACAGGTATCAAGAAAAAAGCAGTAGACTTTTTCTACAATACATTTTTTATATACCCTTCTTACTTTGGTAAGTATGATAAAGATATCTGTTCGCTTTACTGGAGCGCAACAGAAACACCAATTAAAATAGGTGATAGGTACATCGATAATAAAGCGTTTTTTTCTAAAAAATATCTATCTAAATTAAATTGTGCTGTTTGAGCAAAACATAATAAGTGGAAATCTTTAATGGGTCATTAAAGTTATAAATTACTTCCTTGCTCCAATTTCCTGTGCTAAAAGCTGTATTACACCAATGTATAGCATACTTAGGCATACTCTGTTTGTGCATAAAGTAATTACCTACAAGAAAATTCTTTATGCCAACATAGTTATCATTTCCAAAAAAGTAATCAGGAACAATATATTTCTCTAAATCATTATTAATAACAAAGTCTTTTAAAATATCTAATGGTTTGATCCAATCATTATTAGTTTCATCTATATTTTTTTCAGTATCTTCTATAAGTTTTAGGAGCATTTCACTGCCTTTTGGAAACTTTATAATATTTGCAACAACTTTAGTTTTATTGTGTGGCCTAATAACTATATCACTATCTATTTCATCGAATGATTTCAAGCAAGTAACATCCATGTCTACATACCAACCCCCGACTTTATATAGGATGTAATATCTAAAGATGTCTGAGAACCCACTAATTGAGTTTCTAACACAATCGCCATTGCCTTTATAATAAAACACTTTCTTTTCATCCATTATTTCATTAGCGTTTCTCAATACAACATCACCAGGAAGCTGTGACTTTATTTCTGTATTATAAGAAAATAAATTGAAAGAATGTTTTTGCTTTAAGAAGCTTTCAATAGTGAGTAAATCTAGTTTTGTAAGCCTTTCACCTTGGTAGAAAGCATTAATGGGGCAAGCCATATACTATATATAGACATATCTCTATAAAATCCATAATGTATAAATAATTCTACACATAAAATGAAAGGTACGTATATTAAGCTTCTGAAGCAGATTGTTAAAACCTATGGTAATAAAGCAAGAGACATTTTTAATTGCCTGTGTGATGCTAAAGATGAGTTTTACAACTCAGATGTTACTTTAGAAACAGTAGTTATGAATCATGATTATGACTACGTTTTAAAAATAATTCAAGAACATTGTATTGAAAAAAAACAGCTTAATAATGTATATTACAATCAAGAAGAAGCTTTTTTTAATTTTTTTATTAAAGAGGCTAAATGCCCTGAGTGTTTAGAGAACTGTGAAGAACTTAGAAAGCTCTATTTTGAAAAACTTGATAATATGAAAAATACATATACCTGTACTAAATGTGCAGAAAATAATTTAAAAATTTATTTTATTAGTAATTATTTAAAATCTGCTTTTAAGAGATTATATTGAGAGAATAAAAAGACTCGGCACTCTTACTGATTTGAAAACCTATGGTATTGCAATAAATTTATTTATGTGCCCTGTGAATAGTCATAATGAATGGGACAAGCTAGAGGAGGTAATCGTTGGTAATGGGTTTCCAACAGAGTTTCCAATAGATGATAATACTTTTAAATTTATATTTCATGATAATTTGTATGATAAGGGTGACATTGACAAATACGGCAGGTGGATTTTAGATAAAAAATATTCAGAAGAACAAAATGAAGATCTTAATAAGTTTTCTGACTTTTTAAAGAGCAGAAACATAACTGTTAAAAGACCTAAGCTGCCTATGAATGTAAATGAAATCAAGACAAACTGCTGGTCGTCATGCAACTACCCTGCTTTAAATGTAAGAGATTTAACCATGATAGTTGGTAATGAGATTATTGAAATTCCTATACTTGCAAGATGGAGACAGTTTGAAAATGATTATTTAAGGCATTTATTCTTAGAATATTTTAAACATGGTGCAAAATGGACTTGTGCACCGAGACCTTTGGCAGTTGATGAATCTATAGATTTTTCTAGAATCAATAAATGTAAAGATTTTACAGAGAATTTTATCTTAAAAAATAATTATCTTGGGTGCGGTGTTGAGATGGCTTTTGATGCTGCTAACTGCATGAGATTAGGAGACAAAATACTATTTAATGCACCTACAGTACATGAACAGCTAGGAGCCATGTGGTTACAGCAGCAGCTAGGCTCTTCATATGAAATATGGGTTACTAATTTTTTCGATAATCATATCGATTCAGTATTTTTACCTATTAAACCAGGTCTAGCAGTAATAACCTTACCTATTATAGACAAGCTACCCAAACCATTGCAATCATGGGACTTTATTCAAGTACCAGCAATTATAGACCCACAAAAAGCCTTAGACTACACCCCCTTAGCATCAGAAAAAATATTTTGCAATTTGTTAAATTTAAGCAAAGAAGAAGTTGTATGTCAGCCAGAGTATTATAATATTTTATCTCCCAAATTAAAACCATACGGTGTAGATGTCATTCCATTTAGATTAAGGCACAGCAGATTGTTTGGGGGCGGTCATCACTGTTTAACGTTAGATATAAGAAGAAATAGTAAGTTGGAATCATATTTTTAATAAATAGTTTTATGAACAATCCATTACAAATAATAGAAGAGTTTACCAGTAAACAACCTTCACCAGAATGGATATTGAATGAAAGTGGCATACCGTGGCTAGAGCTAGATCTAGATTCACCTTATAATGAAATGTACAAAGAAATTGATGCAATGAGAAAAAAATTTATAGGATTCTGTAAAAATATACCCAATGATGTTCCATCAGCAATAGCTAAAAAAGAAATTGCAGAAAAGTATAATTTACCACTTTTCGATACAGATAAAAATTGGAATTTTTTAACACTTTATGGTGTTAGTTCAGATACTGTTTCTTTTAATTTTGATTATCCAGAATTAAAAGACAAACCTGTACGTCATGATTTTACTGATATTATTGAACACTGCCCTGCTCATAAAAAATTCATAGAAAAAAACTTTACACTTAATGATGAGCTTCTTATAAAATATGCAAATCTTGGTCCAGGTGGATTCTTATTGCCGCATACTGATGCAGATAATGGAGACCATACTTTAAAGAAATTAAATAGTCTAACACTAATGGTTAAAAACCCAAAAGGGTGTGTGTTTAACTATGAGAACTGGGGTGATATTCCAATTAAAGAAGGTAAATTATATCTTCTAAATACAAACTATTACCACGCAACTCAAAATAAAGGTGATAAAGAAAGATACCATTTAATGTTTAGGATCACTAACAGATCAAAAACATTTATTGATTTCTTTAAAGATAAAGATTTAATAGTTAGATCATTCAATAAAACTATTAGTAACTTTGGCATTCAAAGAACAAGAACATTTATAGATTCTTTAAAGATAAAGAATTGATAGTAAGTGGTTTTTAAATTAAACTTGTTTAAAAGAAAACATCTGCCCTTCACTTGCATTTGAATCTTCATTATTGAGTCTCCATCTCAATAACCTAATTTTATTTTCATTTTTAAAAATTTGAATTTTTACATCTAATTTATTCTTATAAGGCTTGTAAACGCCATCTTCCCATTGATCAATAAAATTTAAAACTAGATTATAAGATGCATCGTTTTCACTCTCCATAAAGAATGTGCCAGTTTTATCATAATTTGTTTCATCACCTGTTGGTGTAGGGTTCTGCATTCTAAAAGTATCATCATCATTAAATGTTAATATTTTACCATCTTCTAATAGTAATTTCTTCATATATAATTACTTAGGTTAGTAAGCCCTCTTATGTTTATAATTTTTTCGCCATCTTTATACAGAAAATATGGGTATTTATGCTTATCTAAATATTGCTGTACTTGTTGTTTATAATTAAAAAATATATTTTTATTTAGAAATAATGTTTCTTGAAATAATTGCTTATCTAAAAGAGGTAACCTGTTTTCAATTTGATGTGGGCCGCAGCATTGACGTATTGTAATAGGGTTATCATAATTGCACCCTCTCATATTATTTGTCCAATTTAAATTTCTATTAATGTTTTTATCGCTAAAAATAGCACCATGCCCAGATAATAAAATATCAGAATTAATGCGCTTCATGTAACGAGCTATATAACAAGAAAGATTTCTGCCTATATCTGCTTCTTTTATATGTTCATCTTCAAATATTTTTAATCTCTGATTAAATCTCGTACTCTTATAATCAAAAAAACAATTACAGTTACATTTTTTAATTTTTCCTGAATCTACTATCATGCTACTATCCGTTACTTTGCATGGTGCTACATCATGAGGAAGGTTTTCAGTACTGCCATGTCGCCAATAGAAAATATCATTAGGATGGTAAGAATCAGTAATAACAGATAGAGCATTAAAATTTATATTGTATTTTTGTAAACAGCAGGCTATAGAGCCACTATCCATGCCATCGCTCAACAGAAGAGTAATATTTTTAGCATTTTTAACTTTCTTAAGAACTGATTTTTCAAAAGCTTCTTCCCAGTCTGAGATATTATCTTTTTTTTCTTCATTGTTAAAATTATGAATTTCATAAAAATTTAAAGCATATGTATCCATGTTGTAAACAAAATAACAATTCTCGTAAATTCTTGAAATAGCTTTTTGATTTAATTGTTCTAAGCAGGAGTATAAAGTAGAAATAGTTATAGAATCGTTGTCTGCAGAAAAATATATCTGTCTTGATCCAAAAATATCTGAAGATCCAATCAATATGCGTTTCTTTAAATCTATTAAAACAAAAGCATATTCACCATCTAGGTATTCTGTAAATTTCTCGCCATATTTCTTATATAAATCTATAGGGGTATTGCCATCAAATATAACACCGTCGAAAATACAGAATATTTGTTCATTAATATCTTTTAGCAGACAATCATCAGTATTACTACAAATTAGTATATTAAAATCAGATATTTTTTCCCTGTATATTTTTTTCCCAAAAAACGATAAAGGAAGTTCACATTCCTTAGTATTTAAGTCTTTATTAGATATTAAAAAACTACACATAAATAAAATCCAAAGCTCCTCCATACTTTGTCAAGCCACTATAAGCTTTTTTTTCTTTAAAAATAATTAATATTGTCTTATTATTTCTAGACTCATCTTGTGAAATCAATCTCACTAAAAAAACATCATTCTCAAGCGCGTATATTTGCAGCTTGTTTGTTTCTTTATCGTTCAAATCTTCAAAAATATAGTCTTGAAAATTTACCCTCAAGTCGAAAAATTTACCTTCTTTAAAAAAACGCATATTTCCGTTAACCATATTATAATTTGTAAATAAATCTAGCATATTGAAAATCATTGGTTATATGATATAATATTACTTATATGTCTAGAGTTCTGGTTTTAGTTCCGCATGGTGATGATGAAGTGCTTGGATTCGGGGGCACTATTGCAAAGCATGTAGAATCAGGTGATGAGGTTATTGTGACTACCATGAGAGGTGGTACTATACCGCGCTAAATCACTCAAAATGCTGACTCTCATAAAGCTAAAGAGGTGTTAAAGTATAGTCAGCTAAACCAAATTGGTATGGAAGAGATAGACATCTACAACGAGCCTTATGGCTTCAAGTGTATTGTGGAAGAACATTTAGTCAAAATTAACCCGCATATTTTATACACCACTTTCTTATCAGACAATCATCAAGACCACAAAAGCCTGTTTCAGGCTGTGACTATAGCTGCTAGACCTTGTGGCAGTTTAACCAATTTGCAGTCTGTTTTTGTTGGTGAAGTATTCTCATCATGTGATCAGTCATTTTCTTTTGTTCGCAATAAATTTATGCCAAATTACTACAATATTCTTCAAGAACACCATCTCAATTTAAAAATTGAAGCACTTAAAAGTTACAGTCAGGAATGCAAAGAATATCCACACCCTAGAAGTGCTGAAATTATACGAGCTCATGCCATGACCCGAGGTTCAGAATGCAGAGCTAAATATGCAGAAGCTTTGATGCTATTGCGGCATTATAATGAATAAAGTTCTTATTATTGGTTGCGGCTATGTTGGGTCTGCAATTGCATCAATTTTTAAAACCAATGAACTAACAATAATAGATCCCAAATTCAATAACAATAAAATTTCTGATTTTAAAAATAAAACCTTTGATGTTGTTTTTGTTTGTGTTGATACACCAAAAAAAGAAAATTTTAAACTTTTAGATTCCATCTTAAATGAGCTCAATACAACTTTAGCCAAAAATACTATTGTTTGCTGCAAGAGCACAGCTTCACCAGTTTTCTACGAAAAAGCAGAAAAAAAATATAAAAACATATCATTACTCTATAGCCCTGAATACCTCTCGCATTGGAATAATATCAAAGATTTTCAAAATCAAGAATTTTTAATAGTTGGCGGCTATAAACAATCTGCAACAAAGATTATTAATATTTTAACTAAGAGATTAAAGAAGATTAAGACTGCAGAGCATACAGATATAAAAACAGCTGCATTAGTAAAATATTCTGAGAATGGGTTTCTTGCTTTGAAAGTTACTTTTGCTAATGAATTGTACAAAATTCATAAGACACTGAAGTGCAAATCATCATTTATTGATTTTACAAAATTATTAGGGTTGGATACAAGAATAGGAACATCACATTTCGAAGTGCCTGGTCGCGATAAAAAGTTTGGTTGGGGAGGTCATTGTTTCAATAAAGATAATCATGAATTTAAAAAGTTTTCAAAAAGCCCTTTAATAAAATTCATGATAAAGCTCAACAAGACTCACAGAAACTAAATTCAATAAGAATATTACGACATGCAGTTCCATAAAAAAAGCAGTTGAATTATAGAAGTTTAATGTTATTATATTTTTATGTTTATCGAAAAATACACAGCGTTCATAAAAGACAATACAACCAAGAAGTCTTTCAAAATAGTGCTTGATGAAAATACACCAGAAGAAGCACATAAAAAAATATACAACAGACTTAACTACTATCAAGATATTCTTAAAATAGAAGATTTTGGTAAAGATGTTGTGTTTGATAAAGACAAGGGCTTCATAAATAGTTAAATGATCAATGACTTCTTTGATGATTCAAAACCATGTCCATCAGAGATTCCTAATTGTGAAAGACTTAGGGAAGAATACAAGAAAGAACTATCTTTGCTCAATCCTAAAGCTTGCAAACCTTGTATGGTAAACGGCATTAAATCTAAATATATTAATATAATAGCCAACAGCGGAAGATGATCAAAGCACTTACAGTTTATTTCATTTCTCAGGCAGCAGTATTGTTCTGGTTTTATTCCCCATTCAAACTATCCTTGTATAAATTTATCACAAAAAAAGAGACTTTTTCTCATGACGAAGTGGATTTGTATCTACTAACAAAATCTTCTTTATTAAAAATATTAACTTGCACGTTTTGTTTTGGTTTTTGGACAAGCATTTTTGTTGCATTATTTTTATCTGAAGATTTAATATCTTTTTTACGCAATTTTTCATTGAGCTTGGTACTTATTTTTCTATACGAACAGATAATTAATTTTTTAAAGAGAGTGGATTAAATATCATTTTAAGCTAATATAAATTTATGTCAGATCAAATATCAGAGTTGCAAACAGAAATAACAATACAGGATTTGAAAATAATTGCTGGGGTTTTTGAATTAGCTGCTAGCAAGGGCTTATTCAAAGCATCAGACTTAACAATGGTAGGTAAAATTTTTGATAAAATTAAAGAATCGATTGCAGCTACTGTAGAATGAAAATAGAACTAGTCAATTTACAAGAAACAGACACAGCAGTTCACGTAAAGGTGCTAGCTGATAGCAAAGAAGTTGGTGTGCTGTATTTAAGCAAACAAGAGCTTGATAGTTTGCTGGATCTTATACGCAAAGGAATCACTAAAAGTTCTACTGAATTTGTAAATAGTCTCAATATTGATGATTGCCAAGACGATCTAGAAGACCTCGACGATTAATACATACTCTTTTTCATTAAATAATATAATGAAAGAGATTGACTTCATTCAATCCATATGCGAAGAGTTCACTGATATTGTCATCACTGACAAGAAGAAAAACTCTGTAATTTTTCATTTGCCTGCCAAATATTTTAAAGAACTCAATAAACGCTTGACAGACAAAGGATTCGAGCTCACATTTAAAAAAGCTGTCAGCAAGGGCCAAGATACTTGTTCCTACACACTTAAAAAATAAGTAGAATCATTTTAAATTTCCTGTACAATAGTATTAATGTTAAAGTTTGATAAAGTTAAGCATTGTTATAGAAACATACACACCAATGAAGAATACACTTCTGCTACAACTCTCATTGGCAAGTTTAAGAAGAAGTTTGATGTGGAGTTCTTTGCCAAAAAGACTGCCGATAAGGAAGGCATCACTGTTGAAGAAGTTAAAGCCAAATGGCAGAAGATCAATTCAGACAGCAAAGTCCGAGGCAGTTCCATTCATAGTGCCATTGATGAATACAATAAAACAGGGGAGAAACCCCAAGAATTCAAGGATATCCTGGATTCTCTTGAGTCTCTCAAATTATATGATAGATCCATTGCCAAATGTGAAGAACTGGTTTATAACCACAATTACCGCCTAGCAGGCACAGCAGATTGCATTGAAGATTTAGGCTCCACTTTTAATGTGTATGATTACAAGACTAACAAGAAGTTTAATCTGTATTCACAGTACAATTCTTTCTTTCTGGATCCTGTTGCTCACTTGAGTGATTGTGAATACAATGCCTATTCATTGCAGCTCTCTTTGTATGCTTACATGTACCAAAGCATGACTGGCAAAAGAGTGGGTAAATTGGGCATAGCTTACCTAGATAGTGACAACAAATTCAATGTTTATTACTCACCATATTTGCTCACAGATGTTCAGAAGATTTTGAACTATGCCAAGAATTAATTGGGAAGAGCATGCTCTTTTAATTGCTTGGGCTGCTACTCTGCGTTCAGAAGACCCTTATATGAAGGTAGGAGCATGTGCATTGGGTCATCAAAGAGAAGTGCTGGGTGTTGCTTATAACGGGTTGGCTCCTGGCAAAACAGTTTCAGAAGACTTTTGGTCTGACAGACACAAGCGCAGACCATTCATGATTCATGCAGAAGCAAATTTATTGGCAAGAATTAGCAAAGATGAAGCGCATACCATTGGTGTTACCCTGCAGCCTTGCAGTTGCTGTGCACAATCCATGGTGGCACATGGAGTCAAAAAAGTTGTATACACGGAGAAGTATGATTTTGATAAAGGCGGTCTAGATATTTTAAAATTTTATGGTGTAGAGTTAATTTGCATTCCTAAAGATCACATATTAAGTAAACTAAAATCATTATGAGATTTCTGGAAGTAATCATAGAAAATTCACCTGTTAAAGAAGCCAAGCTTTATAGCCCTGCGCAAAAAGCAGCAGAAAAACCAGATAGTGGAGTTACAATTCAAAACCCTGCTGCATATCATGTTATTCAAGACTGTGCAAAAATGACAGTTAGTTTTCTGCCGTTTTATGTTTTTGGATTATATGCACATCCTTTTGATGATCTAAAAGGCAAATTTAATTTCAAAGATGTTAAGGAATTTGTAGATGCAGCTTTTAGTGACATGACATTGAACCAACTTTTAATTCTTATTCTAGATAAAATTAAGAAACTGCCTTACACCCCTGCTCAAAGTTCCACTGATCCTTATGGCGATTATGAAAGCTATGAAGGTGTGAACGAAAAAGATGTAGTATCGCTTGTATGCAAAGCCTTCAACGTTCCCGTCTTGAAATAATTACGCCAATTCTTTAACGTAACTAACAGGACGCAGATTCAGATTCAATTTGAAGCTATTAACTGGCAACCCACTATCAAATCTCTTGATAAAATTTGATGTTGATTTGGTTAATGCAGCTTTGAATGCTGATGTTTTCTTGTTCTTTTTGACAACAAGATAAACGCTATCAGGAAAAACTCCAACCTTGTCCAGGTTATGAATCTTGTCCTTCAGAGCTCTGGCAATGGCGCAATTTTGTGGATTGGCCTTCTCGCCGAACTGGATATGCTTATCTTTAATGCCTAAGCTTATTTTCATGTAATTATTTAGTCATGGAATAAGTACTTTTAATGAAACTAATAGCCCCGTTTATCACACTACAAGAGCAATTGCGCATATTCCATTGGCAATCTGATACATATGCTCAACACAAAGCATTTGGCAAAGCATATGAAGCACTTGGAGATCTAGTAGATAACTTTGTGGAAGTGTATTCTGGCAAGTATGGCAAACCCGGAGCCAAGTTGAAATACAGCTTGAATCTGAGTAATTTTGATGGAGATTATGCAGAGTTCATTGACAGCAGCATCAGCTTCTTGGATGGGTTTAATGAAGAGTTTGATGCCAACAAAGACAGTGATCTTCTCAACATCCGTGATGAAATGAAGTCTGTTTTGAATCAATTGAAGTACCTACTCACATTAAAATAAGCAGAGCATTGCTGCATGTTGAGCATATAATAATACAATGCCCCGTTCGTCTATCGGTTAGGACTCGAGATTTTCACTCTTGCAAGAGCGGTTCGACTCCGCTACGGGGTACGCTCTTTAACAAATTTACTATAGCATTGGGTAGATACCGAAGTGGCCAAACGGGGAAGACTGTAAATCTTCTGGCTTACGCCTTCAGTGGTTCGAATCCACTTCTGCCCAAGTTTTTTTGTTCGGTAGCTCAGCGGTAGAGCGGTGCACTGTTAATGCATTGGTCGTAGGTTCGATCCCTACCCGGACAGCTGCCGGGTTAGCACAGTGGTAGTGCAACTGATTTGTAATCAGTAGGTCATCGGTTCAAATCCGATACCCGGCTCCATTTTGCCTTGTAGTGTAATGGTAACACAGCGGTCTCTGAAGCCGTTTTTCTAGGTTCAAGTCCTAGCGAGGCAGTTTTATCTTGTTTTATATGACAATTCATTTATACTTTTATTATGCACCTGTAGCTCAGCTGGATAGAGCAGCAGATTTCTAATCTGCGGGTCACAGGTTCAAGCCCTGTCAGGTGCACTGGATTAATATTTTTTCCAAATAAGTTATAGCATGAACGATAGAATAAATACTTTTATGAAAGATTGTGCTTGGCTCAGAGCGTTCCTATATTTTTCCATAGCTGCACTACCTGCATTAATTACTGACATCAGCAAATATAAAAGCTTTGCAGACATATCTCCTGTGGCATTGACTATTATTTTGGCTAACATACTATTACAAGGATTTATTGCTGTGCGAGCTTATTTGGATCAATCCATAACAAGAATTCAGAAAGATAAAAAAGACGGCAAAAAGGTGGATCTAATAAACGAACAACTTAAGTAATTACATGAAAAACATATTACCCTTCATTTTGATTCCTCTGTTAGTTGCTGGCTGTGTCACCACAGGCCCTGATAATAAGGTGGACCCAGCACAGACAGTTGAGAATGCTTTGCCTTACATTGCTCCTGCTGTTACTTTGACTTGCACCATAGTATTGGATCAAGCAGTTTCAAGCAGTGACAGAGTTGAGAAGGCCAAGATGATCAACAATGTTGCTACCATTGTGGAAGGACTGACTCGTGGATCCACACCCACACCAGATCAGTTGCAAAAAGCTCTTTCTGATTATCTTCCTGTTGAGAAGACTCATTGGGCCAAGTATGTGGTGGCCATCAAAGATCTGTATGCCACTCAATTCAACAAAGTGGGTGGCAACACAAAACTTGCTGTAGATGTTCTCAATGCCATTGCCAAGGGATGTAAGGATGCTACAGAAAGCTACGTAGACTAATGCCTGCAGGAATTTTACAAGCACTACTAAGCGCCATTTCTGGGATCTTTGGAGCCATCAACAATGTTTTTGGAGCCAAAAATACTCCAGAAATGAAGAGAGCTCAAGAACAACAGAAAGAAGTCAATTTCAATAGTGAAGTGGAAAAAGCCATAAAGGACAAAGATGTTAAAAAAATTCGCGATATTCTCTCTGAGTAGTTTCCTATTATGTGCGTGTACTACAGTTACACCTAACAAAGTACAGGATGAAATAGCCTCTTATGATGCATCAACACCCTCTGGATATGATGTACAAAACTCTGGCTTTATTGGCTTTACTGATGACGGCAGGGGTCTTATTACTCCATTTGGCTTGCTCCGTTACAACACCCTCATCAAAGCGTACAAGGTACGGTTCAAGAGTTTCAAGGGTGTTGATTTGAATGAGAATGCAGGCATAACTGAGTATACTGACAAACGCAACAACAAGCTCTTCATCATGGACCAGCAACATTTGGTTTATTACGCTGTTCTCAACAGCTGGCGCAAAGATGGTAAAGAACCAGATTCCATCTGGGACAAAACAAAAGATTTAATCAAATGAACAGAGCTTTATTGAGTCTCATGCTACTCTCCATGGCAAGTTGTTCACCAGTTTCTGAATACAAAGCTGAACCTACAAAATATCCTGAAACTCCAACAATGCAAGCAGCAGAAGATGCATCTACTGGAAAATTATTTAAGGATTAATAATGGGCTGGTCATCTAGAGATAATAATTTACGCAAAAACATTCCTAAAAGATCTGTAGCTAAACCGGTAGAGATTGCTCCTAAATCAATACCCATGGTTGATGAGAAACAGGACTTATCTGTTTTAGATGAAAGAAGCGCAAAAAATGTAGCTACACTACATCACAAAGTGCAGCAAGTGTTTAAAAATTGGATTGCTGAGTGTCAAATTTTAGCCAAAGCATTTAATTATGAATACAAAGCAATTTCAGGCAATAGAACTTGGCAGGAACAAGCCAACATTTATGCACAAGGTAGAACTGCACCTGGTAAAATAGTTACTAATGCAAAACCTGGTTATAGTAATCATAATTATGGAATTGCAGTTGACATGGGTGTGTTTGAAAATGGAAAATATTTGGATGCATCAAACCCTGCTAAAGCAGAATCATTTCACCGAGAAGCAGCAAAAATAGCTGAAAAATACAACATTGAATGGGGTGGCAGTTGGAAAACTTTCAAAGATTATCCTCATTTTGAATACAGAACTGGCAAAACACTGGCTCAACTCAGACAATTGGTCACAGAAGGCAAAGATATTCTCGCATAAATAATTGTATGACCTTCAAAGATTTCTACAAGAAAATAAAGAAGAAAAAGAGCAAATTGCCCCAAGCTAATAATATTCACACAGATACTTCTAACATGCCCAACACTGCTGCTTTGCCTGCTGCTACTAGTGGTAATCAACCCAGATTGTCTTAGCAGTTGAATTAATAAAAACGCGTCGCTAATATTATTATATGCCGAAAATAATTGTCACAGGTGGCTATGGATTCATAGGTACCCATTTTCTCATACGTCTCTTAGAAGATACAGATTTTGTTGTATACAATGTTGATTGTGAATCTTATGCAGCTAATAAAGATAACATAAAAATGTATCTCAAGGACAATAAACAATACCGCAGAAGACTCAAACTGTTTAAAAAAGACATATCTAATAAGAAACAACTAGATGCATTATTTGCAAAAATTAAACCAGATTACGTGGTTAATATTGCAGCAGAATCTCATGTGGATAATAGTATCACAGGACCTGCACCCTTTATTCATTCCAACATTGTAGGCACATTCAATCTTCTGGAATGTTCTAGAAAATATGATGTTAGCAAATATATTCAAGTTAGCACAGATGAAGTGTATGGGCAATTGCATGATTTGAATGATCCCTCTTTCAAAGAGACTGACAACTTGCATCCTAGCTCTGTGTATTCAGCTTCCAAAGCTTCTGCAGATTTGTTAGCTTTGTCTTATTTCAAGACATTCAAGCTTGATGTGCGTGTTACACGTTGCTGTAATAATTATGGCCCTTATCAGCATAAGGAGAAACTGTTACCCAAGACTATTCTGAATGCATTAGGCAATCTACCCATTCCTGTATATGGCAAAGGTGACAACATGAGAGAATGGATACATGTGCAAGACCATTGTAGAGGCATTCTTGCTGTTCTGAATCAAGGTGCACCAGGTGAAATATACAATATTGGCACTGGCACAGTTTTGACAAATATCAAGCTTGTTAAACAGGTGATTGAGTTAACTGAAAGAAAAGAAGATCTCATTGAATTTGTTGAAGACAGAAAAGGGCATGATTTTATCTATGCTACAAATAGTGACAAGATTGTCAGTGAGTTAAAATGGTTACCCAAGATAGATTTTCAGGAGGGATTGAAACAAACAATTGCATGGTATAGAAAACAGTTGAGTTAATTAGTTTCGATAGCATAATTAATTATAGTTATTTGACATTGGGCCTGTATTGGAATCGATTGAATGATGGAGTTCGCAAGAGCAAGTACCGGGGCATGCCGGTTTACCAATAGCAATCATATTAAATGCCGATGAAACATTCGACATGGCTATGAGTCTCGAAGAAGCTGATGCAATCCTTGCATCGACTGGCTTTGTTGATTCAGAAGCCGAACTCGAGCTAGTTTAACTACTCGATCGTTCTACTGTAGATTAAAGCTTGTAAAGTAGAGCGTGTTACTGGCTTTCGTATAGTCTGGGTTATAACAGTTAATAGATTATATGTATAAAATTGTTATCAGTAAGGGCTTTTTGCTTAGTTTAATCCTTATGAAAGTTCAACTAAAATAAACTTGTAGTGCTTGTGAGTAAAATTATTCAAGACGCGGGTTCAAATCCCGCCAGGTCCAAGTACATTATATTATCAGTTCGCCTGTTATGATTATAGTTGCAAGCATTGAGGTTTGTGTACCACCAGCTCGACCAGGTGTCACTATTTCAACACCTACTGTGTCAGTTGCAACATTACGCTGCGCATTCCCACCACCATAACTTCCTGAAGTATTGATAACATTCCCTACAGCATTTACATAGTTAATTGATAATGTTAAATCATTACCTGTTTTAGTACCTGAACCATTGGTTATAGAAATTGAAGGCGCTGTTGTAAAGGCAACGCTTTGATCTGTGCTGGTAATTATAGCTTTTATGCTTGATGTTGAAAATCTCGCACCTGCAGGCACAGTGTATGCTACTACCCGTGTTCCTGTTGCTGCTAACAAATTAAAATTATCCAGTTTAATTAATGCAGGTATTATGCCTGGAGCATTGCCTATGTGATGCACAGCAGACAATGCAGAAAGGTTACCATTCACTGTGAGTTTGGGAGAAAGAACACCTGGTACTAATGTGGGCATACCAATTCCAACATTGCCATTTCTATCAATGGACATGGCAGGTATGCCTGGAGCAGGATCAAACTCAGCACTCATGCCAAATGTATTAGTAGATTCATTGTAAGACATGAACATGCCAGAGAAGCCATTGTTGCCTGTGCCATAATCCAATTCACCCATTCTCAATATGGGGTTGATACTATCATTGGCTGGAGTATGCAGTATGTCCACTCCTCTGCTTGATATTGATTGTGAAAATAATGTGCCATTGGAAGAAATGTTGCCTGAAACAGTGAGTTTTTCTGCAGGCAGAGTAGTGCCTATGCCCACATTGCCACTACTTCTAATGCGCATAGCTTCCACAGTATTAGTAGAAAAGGCCATAGATTCTACACCACCATTATAGTATCGTATTTGACCTTGGTTTTTACCAGTATTATGACCAAAGAAGATACTGGCAGCATCACCTACAGTATTACCAGCTAAAATAGTTAAAGCAGCATCTGCACCTGCATCTGTTTTTAATACTGAAACAGCAGTTGTTGTTGTTGACCCACTAGCAGAGATATTGCCTAACACAGTGAGACGTTCTGCAGGTACAGTTGTGCCAATGCCCACATTGCCACTGCTTGTAATTCTTACAGCTTCTGCTTCATTGTTAGTCAAGAGTTGTATGAAACCATTGGTCTTTGCAGTTGCAAGTTTCAAAGCATTGTTGCCATAATTCCAGGTCAAGTATGAACCAAAGTTGTCTGCTGGACTGCCAAACACCACACCACCAGTTTGAGCATCTGGAGTTAAAATGGATATGTGATTATTGCCATTGCCTTCAAACACAGCAATGCTGTTACTATCTGCAGTTGCACCTGAAGAATTTTTCCTGACATACAAATCAAAAGTATTATTATCTGTGTTTATGCCCATGGCACCTGACAAGAAAAAACCACCTGCAGGGCGTACTGCAAATTGGTCTGTTCTAGTAGATGTAAATTGTGCAGATGCACCATCTAGATTTGTGCCTTGCCACACCCAACTTCTATTGTGGTTTGCATATGCCAATTTACCACTTGCCTGGCTATCCGTTTTAGTTGCTGAGGTAAATCGACCAGTGGCAGTGCTTCTCAGACCAGATGCTAATGTACCCTGTCCACGTGCATAGCTTGATTCACCTGAAGCCACAGTAGTGTTCCCCTGTGCATGGCTGCTTTCACCTGATGCCACATTGGATTGTCCTTGTGCATGACTAGCGTAACCAGAAGCCTCATTGTTAATGCCTTGCGCATGACTATAATTACCTATAGCTGTTGTGTTGTATCCTTCTGCATGTGAAAATGTTCCCCAAGCATCACCACTGCCTTCTGCAAAGCTACGGTCTCCAAATGCGTGACCTTCGTTAGCTGCAAAACTCTTGGTGCCTGTTGCAGATGCAGCATTAAATGATGCAGTTAAATTATTACCAGATATAGTGCCTACAACTGTAAGAGTGGCAGATGGTGTTGCTGTCCCAATACCTACTCTATCATTTGAGGAATTAATATAAAGCGTATTACTGTCTATGTTTAAATTGTTGGGTATACTTACATTAGTGCCATTGATTGTGATGGTATCTGTGTTTGCATTGCCCAGAGTAGTATTTCCATTTACATTTAAATCTAAATCAATAATAAAATTATCATCTGTCTTTAAAGTGTTAGCGGTACTTCTGTAGAGATTAGCATCATAACTTGCATCACCTGACCCTAGTAAAATACCATTAGATACAGAACTATCTGCAATTTTAACTATTCCTCGTAAAATATTTGTATCTGCATTAGTATCACCCAGAGTTGTGCTGCCATTAATATTCAAACTGCCAGAAGCAGAAACAGACCCTTTAATTGTGAGTGCATTGGTTAAATTAGTTGTGTTGATGCCTATTGCTCCAGCTGAACCTTCTTCAAAGAAACGTATTTTAGCTCCATCCATGATTTTCAATGCATTGCTGGTATCATCCAGGAATACTGCTATATCTTGAATGCCTTCTTGAATCACAGTAAATGCTGGTCCAGTGCCTTTATTGACAACTGACAATGCACTGGTCACAGTAACAAAAGTATCAATTACTGAGAAATTACCCAATGCTGACAAATTACCATAAATTAATGCATTGCCTCCTATGGTGAGATCATTAGTAGCAGATAAACTGCCTTGTGCATAAAATGAACCTTGAAAGGGTTCAGCTTGTGAAGCTATAGGATCAGATCCTGAGTCAGGAAATCCTGCAGAAGGCAGCGTATGATGATTTCTTCTGTGATATTTATTGTGAAAACGAGCATTATCTGCCATATTATTATTTATTTAATTCTTAAAATTAATACCCTGAATAGGTCTTTTTAAACATGAATTTTTTAACATCTTCATTAGATTTAGCAAGTTTTATCAAAGGCTTGTCTTCTTTTTCATACCTAATCACATAAACAATTACAATATCGCCAATTTCCATTAAGAATGCTAAAAGCAAACACACCCATGCAGTTATTTCAAAATTGAACAGTGCAGAGAAAGACAATTTAATGATGTTATCAGAACCTACAATCTCTGCAGACTTGTACTCCACATTAAGCTTGGAAGCAATGGTGGATAGTGTACCATTCACATCAATGAGAGCATTCTCCAATTCTTTGAACGTCTTGCAAGAGTTTACTTCTTTTTTTAGCACTATGAACTTCTCATCCAACAACTTGTTTGCCATTTTTAATTTGTTGAGATCATCTTTGGTTTGACCTTTTATTAGATTAGCTTCTCTGTCTATGCTCTGTTCATTGGCTTTGGTTTCCAGTTCTGCTTCACTTTGCAGTCTTCTCACTTCTGCTTGCAGTTCTTTGGCTCTGGGCCCATTGCCTTCTTTGCCAGAACTATAATCAGCTCTGACTCCTGACTTCTCATCAATTACTCGTTGATTGGCTTCATTGATTAATTTTAATTTTTCAGTTTTTTTCCTGGAAAGTTTTTCTTCTATATCTGATAGCTTTTGTCTCTCTTGTTCTTTGATGGACTGTTCATCTTCTGTGGCTTTCTTCTTACTGTTAATTTCAAATTCATTGATCTGTTCAGTTACTTTGATCTTGCTCAACTTGACACTGTCCTGCAGGCCTGTTTCTGCATAAAAACCTGAGAAGTCAAATATGGTGGGCAACAAGCTCAAGAATACACAAAGCAGAGCTGCTTTTCTAGGAAACTTATCCCTGCCAAACAATATGATTTTAACACAATATGGCAGTCCCACCACACCCAAGCTAGCCAATCCAACCAAGAACCAGTTCCATGTTACCAAAATGAGATTCAAGGCATGAAATGCAAAACAGTAAGCAACACCAATGATGATCCAATAGACTATATCAATGGCTTGAGCAGAGATCTTGTGTGAAGTGTCAAAGCCAAAGATGGTAGGATAGTTAAATTTGGTCTGTGCCAAATTTTTCACTTCTTCTTCTTTTTGGCTTTTGCTTTTTTTTTCTTCTTAGGCTTTACAGGCTCTTCGAAATCAAATGTATGATCATCTGCATTTTCGTCTTTGTAGCCTTTTACACCATCAACTATGTCAGACACTCTGAACTTAATAGAATCAATTGTGTCTTCTATTTTGAATCTGATGTCATAGTATGCGTCCAGTACCTTGTCGAATAGGTTCATATGTAATCATATTTATTCTATGATTACGTAGATAATTAAGCTTTTTTATTGGCGCACAGACAAAATTCCTTGTATTCACATGGAGAACAACGGGGTTCTTTGCTGTATTCATTATCAAAGTAAATATCTGGCCGCAAACATGTGCCTCCATATGGAACTTGGCAACCATCCTTGCCTCCAGTCATTTCTTCCACATATGCTTTGAGGCTATCATACTGTTTGGGTTCAGATGGGTTGAACACCAGATTCACATTGGCTTTGGTTTTATCGGTTTTGGGTCTTTTCAACAACTTGAGTCTTGCAAGCACTTGCAGATCAATGCTGAAAGGTCTTTTGCCTGTAGGCAACAATTGCAATTGAACTTGTTCAGGCTGAATGCGGTTCTTGAGCAATTGCCTGGCCTCTCTGCACACATAATGGCTTTCAAATTGTTCTTCATTGCCAAACTTAACTGCCATTTTGGCAATGGTTGGACCAGACACGCGTTTTTCAATACCTGACACAATGCAGCTAATTACTTTTGACTTCATTAATCTTATTATATATGAAATAAATTTGCTTTCAATTCTTTTTTGTTTATACTATACTATTAATATGGACAATCTGGAAGCAGTGTTGCTGGAGCTGCACAGTATCTCTGAGGATACTGGTCGAGACATTTTTATTGACACAGACATATATGATCAAGAAGGCTTTTACATTGTGGTCAGTGAATCTGGCAAGATAGGTGCTTTTGGTTTTGTATTGCAAGATAACAACACTGAAGAGATAACATTTCTTATTTTAGATCATAAAAAAATAAAATATCTGCATGATGAAGGGTTCAAGCTTAATGATTTCTATAAGGTCATGGGTGAGAAGCTTTTCCGTAAACTTAGCAAAGAAACATTCTTGACAGAAATGTCTGAATAAAAAAACCTTGATATTAACGTAATATAACGTATAATTTAAAAATATGAGAGGAGGTAAACAAATGAACATTGATTATTCTAACAAGGATCTTCGCCCGAAGACCTTTTTTGCAAAGATCGAGCGCAGCCGAAGCGGTACTTTCACCGTCAAGCGTGTTAAGGTGCTCGAGCAGGCTAACCAGCATGCTCGTTCCATCCGTCGCACCGACGCTCGCGACTTCACACGTGCCGTTAACCGTGCCGGTGCGTTGAACGTCGCCTAATTTCGAAATTAGGTGATTCTAAGGAGCCCTGCAGCTAATACCTGCAGGGCTTCTTTTTTCTGTAAGTAGTTAAGTCGCAACACACTAAAGTCAACCATTTTTTTTGCTTGTGCATTTTTCATTTTCATGTATAATACTGGGATGATTAAAAACCCTCCGTTTCCTGTAGGCTTGAAAACTCAGATGAAAGTAACATATAACGATCCAGAGAAAAATCGTAACCGGTATGGCAGAATGGTGTATGGTCATAAAACTGCTGGTGCCATTGAGATCATGACCAAAGATTGCTGGGATAATAACAAGAAGTACTTTGAGCCCATTGGTGCCATGAGTTGTGTGAAGAACTTCTCCAAAAGCACATGAAAATCATTAAAAAAGATTTTGATAATGTGATCAATGACTGTGCTTCAGTCAACATTGCCAGAACTCGTGGTGGCACAGTGTTTTCC